>JAABUL010000754.1_pt1 | contig 67124 bp, 65 predicted proteins | sample 5559151 | NCBI WGS metagenome assembly JAABUL01 (sample SAMN10711876, study PRJNA513368) | rock metagenome | isolation source: Antarctica rocks | place: Antarctica: Victoria Land, Pudding Butte sud | reverse complement strand
CCGACAACCAGCACGCTGCGTCGTGCTGCTGATCGTGCTGGCCGCTGTCGGCGATCTTGCCCGACCTCATAGTCGGTCAGGAATGCCTGACCTGGCTTCCCACAACCTGCGGGAGAGCCCACTTTAGGCCGCCGTATACACGTGCCATTGCTATGGCTTTTGGCGCGATGTCGTATCCTCGAAATTCGCAAGTGGAGGGCAGAAGCCGTTGCATCTCACTCAGAATGGCACCGGCGCCACATCCCACCTCGGCTATCTCGTTCGGGCGAATGTCGTATTGCTGCAAGATTTGATATATTTTCCTCGCCTTCCAGGGCGAATCCTCAGCATGCCAGGAAGGGCGGAGGTTAGCATAGCTTCCACTGATGTAGATTGATTCCTGCATAGCTGCTGATCCTCAGGTCGCTCGAACTCTCGCCGGGAGGTGCCCCCAGCGTACTATCACCAAATTACGGCACCGCTACGAAGGATGACCAACTTCGAATACTGGTATGCCGTGGACAGGAACACACGGTAATCCAGAAGCGGCACCGGTCAGATCTGTTCAGACGAGACCGCGGCCACCTTGCGCCAGGACCATAACGAGCAGCGCAATTGGGCTCGGTCTGTCCCTCGCCTGCTCCACCATCTTCCTTTTCCCAGGTACGTATTGTTCTCACACATCGTAGAAAAGACGTCCGGGCAGTCCGCTTGCCGAAAACGTCTTGCCCCTGCAAATACGCCAACTCAACTCAAACGTTGCCCGGCGCGCCGCTCGGCGGCCGCGGTTCACTCCCCAGACCATTGTGCATAGTCTACCGAAACAGTCTGCTCCAGCTTTCATCGCACGACCGGGCACATGGCTGCGCACCGCGTCGTCAAAGGATGGCGCCAATACTTCTCGGCTCCTCCGTATCCATTGATCACGCGAAGCCAGGGCGAAAGGAAGCACGTCTTCCATCCGGTGGTCATATGTATGCTCACGGCGGGTCCGTTCGAAACCTGCCACGGCTATCCTGTCGCGCAGGTCCGGGTTCCCCAAATAGTGCCGCACTTTACGCGCCAGGTCTTCCATGCTGTGAAACACGTCGATCTCGTCTCCAACAGCGTAGTACCGTTCCAGATGCTCGGTTGGCTCGGTCAGCAGGAACCCGCCCGCCCCAGGCACTTCGAACATGCGCGCCTTCATGTTGGTGCGGCGACCGGAGCTATTGCTGAAGTTAAGACTGATGATCGACTGTCGCATAATGACCGCGAGGTCTTCGGCCGCTAACGAGCCGGAGGGCCAGCCATGGCCAAAGCATTGCACCTCGACGCCCAACCGAGCAAGCTTGGCCACGCGTTGACGTCTAGTACCGTGCGCCGCCCCAACAAACGTCACTGGGTACCGGCATTCACTGGCAGGTAAAGGCGGCGACAGATCGTCGGCTCGGGCGGCCCACTGGGTAGGAAGCACATTTGCAATCCCATCGCCGTGATAGAGCGGGACGACCGATGGGTCTGTGGTGGTCATGGCGTGAAAGAACGGTCCGAGGAAGCGCGAAACCTGCTCGTATTTCCAGGTGTCGTCGGTTGTCCAGCATACGGTAGCAACGTCGCCGCGAAGCTGAATAATGCGAAGTGTCTCGAGCCAGATCTCGTAATTCATCTGAACCGCCAGCAGCACATCCGGTCGCGCCTGCTCCACCGTGTTTAAAAGAGCGCGATTCAACTCCACGAAGTCGGCATAGGTAGAACGGTCCCAGGACTCGAAGTGGAGCACCTGATGGCCAAGCCTCTTCAAAGTGGGCACAAACGCGGCGTACTCGGTACCGATACCGCGAGCCGGGTCGCCGTACTGATGCTTACCGAAAACGCACAGGATTTTCACTGCTCGTTCTTACGCGAAAGCCGAAAGAGGAGGGTATTGCTTTCGCGTCCCCCGGTACCATTCAATGGTCCGACGCAGGCCCTCTTCGAAGGCCGTGTGGGACCTGAAGCCGAATTCCTCCGTTGCCCGTGACGTATCGAGCTTACGACGGGGCTGGCCGTTCGGTCGCGACGTATCCCAGAGGATCTCTCCAGAGAACTCGGTGAGACGTGCAATCGTTTCCACGAGCTGACGTACCGATATTTCAGTGGCGCTTCCGAGGTTAACCGGATCGGGCTCGTTATATTTTTCAGTTGCCATTACCACTGCCTCGGCGGCGTCGTCGACATAGAGGAACTCGCGAGTCGGTGACCCGTCACCCCACACCACAATGCTCTGCGCACCGCTCTCCTGGGCATCAAAACACTTCTTTATTAACGCGGGAATAACATGTGAACTTTCCGGCTCAAAGTTATCTCCTGGACCGTACAGATTCACGGGAAGCAAAAATATGGAATTGAAGCCGTACTGTTCCCGATACGCCTGGGACTGAACCAGCAGCATCTTCTTCGCCAGACCGTACGATGCATTGGTCTCCTCCGGATATCCGTTCCATAGATCCTCTTCCCGGAATGGAATCGGCGTGTATTTAGGATACGCACACACCGTCCCAAGTGCGACGAACTTGCGCGCCGACGCTCGCCAGGACTCATGCAATAGTTGAGTGCCCATCATGAGATTGTCATAGAAGAAATCTGCAGGGTGCATTCGATTGGCGCCGATGCCACCAACTCTGGCGGCGGCATGGATGACGATATGGGGGCGAGTCTCCGACAGCAGCCGCACAATCTGATCAAGACAACGCAGGTCATACTCCGCGCTGCGCGGAACTATCACATCCTCGACCCCTCGCCGCTCCAGAGCCGCCACAATCGACCTTCCAAGAAACCCAGCTCCCCCCGTGACAAGAACACGGGTCTTGTTCCAATCCGGGGACACGTGTCGTGCGTCTATGTCAGTCATAGGATCCTTTTCAACCTAACCCTTCCGTACGGTCGCCAATCAACAAACTATAGTGCCTCGCGCCGTTTAGCGGCCGCGCCGCTCTAGGAAATCTTCTTCATCCATGTTGAGTTTCTGCCACCCCGCAGCCAGCAACAACATCTCGATACAACTGCTCGTACTGACGGGCTATGGCATCCCAACTATGTCTCTGTGTGATCCGCCGTTGCCCCGCTTCGCCGAGTGAGTGACGCAACTGCTGATCGGTCAGCAGCAGTTGCAGCTTTTCGGCCATCTCGTCAAGGTCGGCCACGACCAGACCTCCAACATGCTCCCTCACGCAACCGCCTCCGAGCGACAGCCACGGTGTTCCCGCCGCCATAGCTTCCAGAATAACGATGGGCGAAGCCTCCCGCGTCTTGGGGGACGTGAGCAGCAACACATCTGCCTCCTTGATGGCTGACACCACGTCTATCCGGGCTACGTTTGATCGAAGATCGACATGTCTATTGCGCCGTGCCTGTCGTTGGCATCGGTACCAGCAGCCACCCTTCACGCCAACTCGGCCAAGTCGCCACTTGTGAGCGCGGTGACTGTTCCCGATAATGGTGCCGTGCACGGCGGGAAGCGCTGTGCTGATCCGATCCACTGCCGCGAAGCAGTGCGCATGGCCCTTTGGTGGTGCATGATTCGATACATTTGCGATCCATGGACGCCGGCCGATGTGCCACTGTTCTCGGATCCCGCGTGGCGGAGTGGACCATTCAGATAAATCCACTCCGTTTGGAATAATGTACGGCTGGGACAAGTTGTACTTAGCACAGAACGGGGTTTCCTGCAATAGAGGTGACAGGGAGGTACTGGCGTCTACCGAACGCAGAGAGGCGGCGAACCAGCGCCAGTAGGCAGCATGCGCAGCTTCATCAAGCGTCTGCAGGCCATGCCCAACGAAAATGACACGCGATGACAGCCCGCCCAAATGGGGGAGCAGGACGTCGGTCACCCATGCCTGAGCGCAGTGCATAACAATCACGTCCCACGGGCGAGATCGCGCAAATTCCAAGTACCCCTGTACATCGCCGCGAGGCGTCGCTGGTCCGCCACCTTCGACCCGGAAGCGGTGAACATGAACGCCGGCCCGCGCTTCCTCAGATTGCGATCCGGGGGGCCTACCCGTGGCTACATGGACCTCATGTCCCCACGCGGCCAGACGACGCGATATTTGACCAACTACCTCCGGCACTCCTGCGACTGCGGGGTAGTAATCAGCGGCAACGTGCAAAATTAACATACTAGGGATTGGGAGCGGACGACGCAATGAGCCAGGACGAGCGCTTTTTTGAAGCCGGTGCAGCGGAGCGAGCGCGACGACCCCGACGTAAATACTCCAGCACACACCAAACACACACGGGCCAGAATCCGTCCAAATAGAGTTGCGACGTTACTCCGCTGCTACCGCTGATTAGCAATAAAGTCCAGATCGACAACGAGCACCAAATATACGCGGAGAGCGGACTTATAGCGGCGTCGAACGATCGCTGCAGCCGTGCAGCCACTAATCCAAGCAAGAAAAATCCTAACACTATGCCCGCCACATGGAAGCTCCAGAACAGTTCACCCGCAAATGGCACAATTTGATCTTCACTCACCGTGGAGCCGTAGATAAGCAGATTGTAGTTCGCGACGGTACTATCCGCTCGAAAATCCTTTCCCAATATCGGAACTGGGGATAACACCGAACTCAGTAAGGACCGGCCCCAGCTCCCATCGACGGCATAACCGCTGGTGTCCAGCAGGTACCCAAAGAATTGTGGCGCTGCCCCATACACCTGCAACTGACTGTTGAGATCGGTTTGACTGGCGAGAGAAGCCACTCCCTGGTTCGAGATCGGCTGGCCAGCGGCGGTAAAAACCTGTTGCCGGTAGGTGCCGAACAGAATCACCAGGAACGCGGCAGGCAACCCGACCACCCCTATTAAGTTGAACGGAATGCGCTTGACGCTCGACGAGAACGCGGCCAGAAGGGCGACTATTGGCATGACCATGGTGCTGCGGTTAAAACTCAAATTCACGGCGACCACGCACGCCAGCGTGCTGCCCGTGACGATCAAAGACCGTACCGGCATGCGAGCAAACCGGTTATGTGACATCCACTGGCTCCAAACGACAACCACCGCAAAGCCGAGAAAAGGCCGCAAGAATGTCGCTACAGCGTGGGTTAAGGAGGTGCTGGAGATACTGCCTGTTCCGAGGTATTGCGGCCCGGGATTGCTAAGATACGACGCATAGCCGGATATACCCCCAAAAAAGAAGACAAACCCTATTAAGCCAGCACCAGCGAACGTTCCAGCAATGACGTACGTGGCATGTGCCGAGAGCAAGCTATGACCGGTAAACGGTACACTGAGCGACGGCTTGCGGCGGTACATGCTCGACCGGTAGTGAAAGGCAATTGCGAACGAGACGTATGCCACGGTATTAAAGAGCAGCGCGGTGTTTATGGCAGTTGATGGCGGCAGGAAGCGCAGCGTTCCCGGGTCGTATCCAAAATAGACCACGAGCAGCGGCATCAAGATCATCTGATCCAGGAACAAAAACTGGGCTATGTTTGTCGGACATATCGGAGTCGCGGCATTGAATCTGTTCGCCCGAAGGAGCAGGTGAACCGCAATGAAGGCGCCAATGCTGACCACGGCGGCCGGGAGGGTGTCACGACCGGGCGAAAAGAGATACAGGGTGAGCGCAAGATACCCGACAACGGCGCCGTAGGGACGATCCCACCGAACGGGCGTGGCATGTGCAAGGGTGTGCGACACACGTGGCCGAAGCCCGGCGCTCTCGTGCATGCTTCCCGTCCTCATAGATCAGTAACTCACTCTTGATTGTCGCAGATACTGCCGCACGGATAAGGACAGCGGCACAATAACCACGGCAAACGCGCCTAGGTTTGCCCACGCCATCCCGTCGACCTGAAAACGTGGTATCAACCACCAGGATAGCAGCCCAAGCAAAGCAGCCAATAGGGTATCAAGCGCGACACGTCGCCACGCATACCCCATGCTTACCAAAGCCGACTGCAAGAGATTATTCAGCACCATGGCGATCGCAGACAATGTCAGAATAGTCAGTGCCGTCGAGCCGCTCCGATACTCTGGACCGAATGCAGACATGGCCAGGGGAGCAGCGGCGATTACGATGATCGCCGGAATGGTCACCACCACGAGATTTGCCACCAGATTGAGCCGCAACACGCGGCGATAGTTCGCACTGTCTCTGGTGCCGCGCAGATTGCTCAGCATTGGCAGAATGATGGTAGCCAAAGAACCCGGTAGAAAGAGCAGTACCTGTCTCCATCGATCAGCGGCGTTGAATACCCCCAGCGAGCGCGGTCCGGCTGGTTGCTGAAACATAATCAGATTGCTGAGCCAGAAAGCTGGAGAGATCACCAGGCTGGCGAGCAGGGTAGGCACCGCAAAGTGTGCCAGGGCACGCAGCTCACCGCGAGGTAGATGATGGTGGCGAAGTGGAATCGCCCTTTTGGAACATGAGTGGCGCAAAGCCAACTGGTTGACCGCAGCAGCAAGTGCCTCGGCCCCAGCCAGACCGGCAACCGCGCCGTCCAGCCCGTACAGATAGCACCCGACGACCAAAGTTATGAAAAGCACGATGGCACGCAGCGTGTTCATAAGCGCCATAGTTCGAAAGTCTTCCAGACCAGTGACTAGTCCCAATTGCACGCCATTGATGGCGGCGAACAGCACGAGTAACGCAGAGATGCGAAGGTCCCGGGCAAGGCCCGCCTGGCCAAGCACGACTCCGGCGATCCAGCCAGATGCCACAAAGAGAGCTCCGGACGCCACCAGACCAGAGATCACCGCGATGCGGAGCGAAAGAGCCGCATAGACGCCAGTTTTTAGCGTATCGGTCGAACGATATTCCGCCACGTACTTCGTGGCCGTGAGACCCAGGCCCGCCCCGGCAAACGCGCCTACCAGCCCAACAGTGCTCTGAATAATGCCGAGCTTACCGAACCCGACGGGGTGCAAAAGGCGCGCGACGATGACCGAAGCCAACAGCGTCAGTCCCCGAGAAACGATAGCGCCCAGCAGTGACCAGAAGGCCCCGCTGATAAACCGCTTCCGCAAGCTCTGGCCACGAAAGCACGACAGGTACTTCTCAGCGCGCGTATGGAAGCTAACACGACTCACTGTAGCTTCCGCCGTTCTGCCTGGCTGGAAGCGGACAGCCGCCCGAATGGGGGTCGCTTCGCTATTAATATGACCGAGAAGCGCGCACGCGGCATGCGACCTATTCGCTAAAGGTCAACGCTCGGCCCGCTCACGTTTTCGGCGGGAGCGGCCTCCGTCTCGTGCTGGGGCGCTAGCGACAGAAGATACACCGTCGTCCGTAACAGAGCCATAGTTGTAGTTGTAATTCCCGTAGTAGTAGTACATGCCGCCGCGGGGGTGCAGCCGGTTGACGACCAGACCGAGAATCTTGCCGCCCACCGCCTCAATCGCTTCGCGGGCGTGGCGCAGATCACGACGTTTGGTCTTGTTCGGGTCGCAAACCAGGATCACACCATCCACCATAGTGGACAAGATGGCAGCGTCCGCCACCGCCAGAACGGGTGGCGTATCGACCATGACGAGATCGGACTGTTCTCGAAAGTGGCGGATCAGCGACTGCATTCGATGGGAGCCCAAGAGGTCCGCTGGATTGGGAGGAATCGGCCCGGAAGGAATCATACGGAGATTCGGCTGCGACGCAACTGCCGGCGCGTTCCCATTCATCTGGTTGCCCACTAACAACGAGGTCAGACCGTCGCGGTGACCGTCCATGTCGAAGATCTTGTGGAGGCTGGGGCGCCGCATATCTCCGTCGATGAGAGTGACAGACAGTCCCGATTGCGCGAACACCTCGGCCAGGTTGCCCGCGGTTGTGCTCTTGCCCTCCGCCGGGAGGGCGCTGGTTACCACTACCGTCCGCGGAGGATTGTCGATGTTAGTGAACTGAATGTTGGTCCGAATCAGCCGGTACGACTCGGCCATCGGTGATCGCGGACGGCTAGCTGTCACCAACTGAGAAGCGCCCCGACCCGAGTTAAAGCGTTGCACCGTACCAAGAATCGGGGCGCCAACCAGGTCCTCGATCTCACTCGGCGTGCGCGGCAGGTCGTTGAAATACTCAAAAGCAAAGAGCGCTCCTGACAGCAACAGCAGCGCCGCAAACCCGTACAAGGCCGCGGTTCGACTCGGGTGCGGTCCCACCAGGCCGGCAGCATCGGCCGGCGCGAACGGCGTCACGCTGTGTAGATCTTCGTCCGCCTGGATGCGAAAGGTGTTGTACGAGGCAAGGAGGGTTTGCTGAGTTATCTGATAGCTGTCAAGACTGGAGCGGAGAGTGGCAAGGCCGGATGGGTCGCCCGAATACTGGCTTATACGGCGGTTGAGACTATTTATGGCCGTGGTGCCGCTGGCAAGTTGCTGATTCAGAGTCCTGAGATCTGCCCCGTACTTGGCCTTCTCCATCGACTGAATCGTGCGAATGAACGCAGTGACGACTGCATTCGCCGCGTCAACGGCTCGCTGGGGCTGCGTATCTGTCACGCTCACGGTGACAAGCTGAGTGGAAGATTGCGGCCCGACCCCCTTTTGCTGACTCGATACACCGCCGACCTGATACCCAGGATATTTGTTGGCCAACAACCGGCTGGCGCGCCGTGCGATTACCCCATAGCCAATCATCTGACTGTAGGAGTCCGCCAGCAGATTGCTTGCGTAGACGTCAATAGCCCCAGCGCCGCCTTGCCCGGAACTGGTGGACTTTTGCACGTACACGACCGCCGTCGCCTGGTACGTCCTGGGCTGGCTCGCCGTGCGAACGTAACCGAGCATAGCCACCAGAATGGCGGGAATAACGGCTACCAGAGCCCAGCGCCGGGCGTAGTGCCGAAGCACGCCAACATTAATAAAATTCACAGCGGTAAACTGGAACGCCGGTCGCTGTCACCCTGGGCAAACACTCTTGCACGTGCCTGCAAGTCAAGCGTGAAAGAGCGCATACTACTGGGGATACCTTCTAACTAACGGAACACCAAACTGCTGCAATGTCCAGCGATCTGTGGGGTCAGACATCACACCCCCGCTGCCCGTGCAGCATGCACAACCGCTGAAGTATATCGGCTTTTGCTTTCTGACGCCAAGGTTGAGGGCATCAGCCCATACTGCGCCTTCGGCAGTGAGAGATTGTTCAGCTTTTGGTGGGAAGCTGAGACGCGCCGGCGCGACCGTCGGGCGACGATTATGTCGCCGGCTTGGGCAACGATTTCAGGAGATGCGGTTTCTCGATTCACCGCGTGGTACCATTCAAGACAGTTTTTATTAAAGGAGCCGCATCATGTTCATTATTCGAAATATCAAGCGCGTCCCCGCGCTCGTTCTCTGCCTCGCCTCATTATCTATGAGCAGCGCCCTTGCCGCTCCATCCTCCGCCAACATTGTGCCGGCCGGCACACCGCAGTGGCTCATGATCCCCAAGCTCGGCGTACGCGCCTCGGTCGAACACATCACAATGCTCAACCCACAGGATGTGCACGCTCCGTACAAGTGGGAAGACGTTGCGTGGTCATCATTCGGCCCGCGACCTGGTGAGCGGGGCAATGCCACCATTTTCGGCCATGTTGATTCGACCTGCTGTCCCGCGGTCTTCTATCGCCTGCACACGCTCGTCGCAGGTGACCAGTTTGATGTGCTGTATCGCGGTAACCGTGCCCTGCGCTTCCGGGTGATGTGGGCCACGACCTACGCCAACAACAAGTTGCCGGTGAAGTGGCTTTATGGCCGCAGTCCCAATCGGGGCTTGACGCTGATCACCTGCACTGGCGACTTCCATCGTGACGGCAGCGGTTACGATCACAAATACTTGGTCTATTCCCGCCTGATCCTGCCAAATGGAACTCTGGGCTAGGGACAGGTAATTCCGGCTACACACGGCGCGGCGGCGCTGGTTGGCGCTGCCACCGGTGGCGGCGGCGGACCGACCGGCTGGATTCGAGGCGCTGGAAGCGGCGCCACCGTCGGCTGGGAAGGCGGTGAGACGGGACGTGTCGCCGGCTGCTGGACTGGACGCTGCACCACAGGCTGGGACTGCACTGGAGCCGCCGGCTGCTGCTGCACCGGCGCCTGAACTACCGGTTGTTGTTGGGCCGGCGCCTGAACCACCGGTTGCTGCTGCACCGGCGCCTGAACCAATGGTCGCTGTTGGGCCGGCGCCTGAACCACCGGTTGCTGCGAGACGACCGGATTCTGTGCAACAGGAATCTGTGGCACCGCGGTCGGCCGGACATGTTTTGCGGTCGGTCTCTGGTGTTTGATAGCTGGGGCGGGGATGTATAGACGACGGTGCACCGAGAAGGCTCCTTGCCTGCTTCCTTGCCGCGCTGCCGCGCTCCAACGGAATGTCCCATAGTGCAGCGTCAGGGAGAGACACGTTCCTGACACGCTGAGGGGCTTGGCGCCGGCGAAGCGGAAGTAATACGACTGTGCGTCCTTTACCGCACCCCAGCAGAACTTGATGGCGCCTGGCTTCAGTACCGCACCTGGAGCTGGAGACTGAAGCACGGGCGTCGCAAGTGGTGGAACGCGCACTGCAAAGCTCTGACGGGCCGAATACGGCCACCAAACCCCCTGCACTGCTGCCTGTACTCTCCAGCCGTAGTCCGCCGGGCCATGCACGCGAAAGTGATACGCATTGGTAAGTGGCAAGACCTTGACAGACTGCGCGGCATTGGTCCGGCTGCCGCCGGCGGCTACGGGGAGACGCGTAATCAACAAGCGATAGTTAGAGGCCGTGGCGATCTTCGACCACCGCATCGTGATACTCCGACCAGACACGAACGTTCCACCATCGCGCGCCCCTGCGATCCGGAGTTGACCGGGCGCCACCGGGCTCAATGCCTGTCTGGTTGGGCCGCCCACCATCGTATGAAACAAGAAAAGACCCGCCGTTGCGAGCACCAGAAGCAACAACATCGGGGCCGCAACACGAGCGGCCGGCCCAAACCGGCGGTGCCGGACCGAATCTTCCTCGTCATAATACGAATGCCCCAGAGGCACCGCTCGCTGAAGTGGGTAGGCCCCTTCGCCAGACACAGCAGCGGGTACGCTCTCGCGAGCAAGGCCATGCAGTGCGTCACCACGAACCGACTCCGGCAGCGCCGGCAGTTTTCCATAGGACGGCTCCGGCGAGCGGGGGACAAATAGCGGCTCACCTCGTGCCAGTGGCACGCGCCGGGGAGGAGGCGCTTTATCGACTGCAGCCGGACCAACAGGCGAGCGAACCTCCGGCTCGACCGAGTACCGTGCGGGTTTGGATTCCGGATCCGGTCCGTGATCGGGTTTGGCGATTGCCGCTTCGGGCACAGGCAGTGCCGCTAAGTCGTGTTCCAACTCCGTCAATGTTTGATACCGGCGGGCTGGATCGATCGCAACCGCCTTCAAAATCACGTGATCCCACTCCGACGGCACGTGGGCCGTGACGTCGCTCGGCGGCACCTCATCCTCGAGGAAACTCAGAAACGCGATTCCAATCGCATCGTTACCCGACGAGGGGCCGGTCACGATCCCCGTTGCAGCCTGATACAGAATGACACCCAACGAGTACACATCAGAGCGAACGTCCGCCGGCTTTCCGGCAGCCACCTCAGGCGCGGTGTACAGCCGCTCCCACGAAACCGACTGATTCCCGGCTGGCAACGACCATCTGACCTTCACCGCATTGTCCGCCGTAACCCGCAGCACGGTGGGCCTGAGATACCCATGCACTGCCCCCTGATCATGGGCGGAGCCAACCACGCGGGCAGCCTCGCAAATAATGCTGCGCAGTTGCGGTAATGACATGGGTCCTTCGGCTAGCACCTGAGAAAGCGGGAGCCCCTCAATGGCCTCAGTGATCACCATCGCCTGGTCCTCCTCGACGACGATGTCGTGAATCTGCACGATATTCGGGTCACCCAAGGAGGCTGAAGCACCTCCCGCATACTGCCGAAGTTCATCAACGGTCTGATCCGTCAGGCGTTGCAGCACCTCCACCTCGACCGTACGATTGGTCTGCGTGTCTACCGCCTGATACCTGCCCGCGGATGCACGCGCGTCACGCTCCTGCACCACCTTATACCGGCCGCCGACCAATCTCTCCACTCACGTCCTCGTCGGGACGCTGAATCGAACATCCCTTTTCTTTATGGCAAGCCCGGCTCCACCAGGAATCGTGGGAAACCAGAAGGCATGTGAGATCGTAACTAAAACCTGCCCGACTCTTCGTACTATGTTTGGTGATAGCGCGCCCGCGGCTTTGCTCCTGCCCCGAAGGATTGGTTCCTGTAGCAGGCAAAGCGCCGCGGAAACGGCACAAACCGTGCTGCTATTATGGCAGTTTTCGGATTCAGTCCGCATCCATCACCGAAAAACCAGGGTGGACCTGGAGACGCGTCCCGTCCTACAGAGACCGGTAATACAGAGCAGTCTGCCGGACCTCCAATCATAAGGCCGAACGGACGCAGGCGGGTGGCACCGCGCGCACTGGTCTGAAATCGGTCTGGATGGCATAGTAACTACATGGATTCAGTTGTTCGAGGCAGTCGCGGCGCCCTGGTTGCGCGGGCATTGCAGGGCGCCTGGCGCGACTCTCCGCCGCTCCTCACCATTTCAGAAGCCGAACTGATTTCGATTGCTCCGATGATGCTTGCCTCGGGAGCCGGACCGCTTACCTGGTGGCGAATACGAGATTCTCCCCTTGCTCACCTGCCCGCCATGCGCGAACTCCATGAGGCGTATCGCGTGCAGGTGCTGCGGTATGCGGTCCGTGAACGCGACATCGAACAGGTGGTTGAACTTCTACAGCCCGTTGACGCGGAGCCGGTGCTGTGCAAAGGATGGGCGGCGGCCAGATTGTATCCCGACGCAGCAGTGCGCCCGCTAGGCGACATTGATATTTTTGTTAAACCTGAACAGGTGTCCCGCGCACGCGCTGCCTTGGACGGCCTCCGGTTAAGCAGAGGTGGCGCCATCGATTTTCAGGAGAGCGAGACGTTGGCACTGTACCGAGCCGACGTGCGAGCCATGTATGACCGAGCGTGCACGGTGCCAATGGGCGACTCACACGTGAAAGTTTTATCGCCGGAAGACCACCTATCGATGTTGTGTGTCCACTTCCTCGGGCATGGCGCGTGGCGGCCGATTTGGCTGTGCGATATTGCCGCGGCCATGGAGAGAATCACCGAGTCCTTCAATTGGGAAACCTGCCTGGGACAGGACCAGCGGCGTGCCGACTGGATCCTTTGCGCGCTTGCCCTCGCCCACGAGATACTGGGCGCACAACTCGCGGTACCACCAGCAGATCTTCTCCATCGCCAGGCCGCGCCACGATGGCTGTCGCCAACGGTGCTCAAACAATGGGACGTTCCATACCAGCCCATGAGCTACGGAGCCAGTGGGTATTCTGCCCCGATTGCGTCCTATTGGCATAGACCAACGGGTATGTGGTCGGCCCTACGGGAACGCTGGCCGAACCCCATTACCGCTACGATCCGGCTTGAAGGGCCATTAAATAACCTCCCCAGGTTACCGTTTCAGCTCGCGTACGCGGCGCTTCGCTGCAAGCAATTTCTGGCTGCCACCCGCAACCCCCTGTGCAAGCTTCGCTAGCGCTGAATACCGGTTCGTCCTGTGTCGCCGTGCTTTGGGGCCCTGCGGCAGGAGAGGCAAAGCGGAACGACTCAGCAATCGAGTCAATACCATCGCGGCTCCCGCACCTGTTACGACCAGAAGCCAACTGAACAGCACGTCGATGACGTAATGAGCTTGGTATAGCACCAGTGCCCAGCCACAAATCACCGCGGCGCCCAAAAACGGTATGGCGCGCCTCGGACGCGCGAAGACCACCCAGCTCACCACGAGTGCCGCCAGCAGGGCATGATGAGAAGGAAAACTGTTCGAGGCAGCTGAACCAGGCTGGTAGATAGCCCCCGGCTGATTGCGCCAAGCGGGGGGCGAATAGATTAGCGCGTGGGCCACGACAAAGAGGCCGGTACTCACGACGATCATTACGGCAGCTTGTAGCAGCCAGCGATACACAATTGTGGCTGGCTCTGTCCGCAGTTCGCCAACGAGGACCAGCACCGCCATCGCTGCCACCCAAAAAACCAGGTCGCTCGCCAAAAACTGCAGAACGGGCGAGGGTAGAAACTTCCAGTAGACGAGATTATCGACCAGCAGGGCCAGAGCATGGTTGAGCATTCAGCACATCACGGCGGAGGTAAGAACAGTCACGCAGTGTGGGCGTAAATCACGGTTGAATCCAATCACTCCTCCATCATGCGTCCTCTCCGCCGAAAAGCCCAATGAACAGGCGGCGACCTTGCACCCAGTGAAGATCGCGCCACGGCCGATCTACAGGACGAGACAGCACACGAATCCAGGCGATGCCGGGCATGTCAGGTGTGATTCCGTAGGCCTACTCATAATGGAGGCGGATAGAGGGCCGATATCCTTCGGCGAAGAGACTCGGACGAGCAAAGCATCCTTCTCTTGGGGGGTTCCAATTCCACGCACTCTGCTAACCGCCGTCTCCCTGAGCGGCGACACCGTACTGTTACTCATCTTCGCAGCCATCGGACGAGCCAATCATGGCGACCAGGAGGGCGGAGCGGTACTCGGCATCCTGGGCACGGCAGCGCCCTTTCTGATCGGGTGGTATGTCGCCGGCACGCTCTTGGGCGTCTTTTCACCGACTGCCTTCGTGACGACCAGGACGAGTGTCTTCCGCACGGCCAAAGCGTGGTTGACGGCCGGTACACTCGGCTTGCTCCTTCGCTCGGCGCTCGAGCATCATCTCACACCACTGCCGTTCGTGATCATCGCGCTCGGCTTTAATCTCTTGACGCTCACCGCCTGGCGATTGCTCTTGACCGTTCGTGAAATGCGAAGATCACCTCTCTAAGCCTTCGCCTGGGTTTCGAGCCCGCACGGGCCGAGTCTGGCGGACGACACCTACCGACCGGCCTGCACCTCCAGTCGCGACTCGCGAGCCAGCGTCTGTACCACGGGCTGCAATTGCGCATTCTTGTCTTGCTGAGCCTTCCGCTCCGCGACACTGGCGCGAACCACGGCATCAGCCAGAGGTATCCCCTCCATGCCGGTGTGCGGCACTCCCATCACCGACAGCACGGTGGGGGCAATGTCCTCCAGTCGGGCGGGAAACTGCGAGGTAATCCCAGCACGGACACCGGGCCCAGAGATGATTAAGGGAAGATGCTGCGACTCCCAAGCGGCACCACCGTGGTCACCCTTCCAACTCGCCGCGCCACCGGTCTCGGCAACCGACTGCTCGGTGAACAGGACCACGATATCGGGGCCCGCCGGGCCAGTAAACGAGTTCAACAAATACTGGTTGGCCGCTTCGACCCCACCGGTGCGAAACAGATCCGGACCGCTGGCGCGCAGATATCTGTAACCACCGCCATTGACGGAGGTCTTGAAGTAGACCGACTGTATGTACGGATTTTGTAAGCGGGCGATGTTTTCGGCCGCGCGCGCCGAACGCGTACCGTCCTTGAGCCACATATAGCCGGCGGTGTGGAAGGTGTCTGAAACAATACTGGTACCCGATGCCTCCACTGCTTTCTCGATATCTGTCGCGTTGAGGTGGTGATCGATCGGCGCAAAGCCGTGGTCGGCGGTGATCACGAATACCGTGTTGTCCAGTATGCCGGCCCTTCGGTACATATCTTCCAGCTTGCCCAGGTCACGATCAAATCCCTGCATCAATAGCTTGACATCCTTAGGATCCCGGCTCCCACCGTCGACATGGCCCAGCGGCCAATCAAACTCCGGCACGTTCATGAGCATCACACGCTCATGCATCTGGGCGAAGGTCGATCTTGCCAGATTCATTACGAGATGATCTTCGGTTCCGATCGGCAGACTCGTGCGCTTACCAATCAAATTGGACCCCTGCAACACTGCTGGGGGCGGCGCGTGCCCCGGCACAAATGTCGGCGCGAACTTGCCCTGCGGCGTGCCCTGGTAATACATGATGACGTTTGCACTCGGTCCGCCCAGCGCGTCGTCGGCATAGTACTTGTGACCGCCCAGAGCAACCACCTCAGCCGAGGGATCCGCCGCGTGCACCAGCCCCGCGATGGAAGGCGCAGGCGCGTTGTGCAGGATGCGCTCCATTTGACCGTTGCGAATATTCGCCGGGTCGAAGAGATTGACCGTCGTGTTATCCTCGTTCGCCCAGGCGAAGGACAGGATTCCGTCCGCGCTTGGATTCGAGCCACTTGAAATCGAGGCATGGCCGGTGGGAGTCTCCGATTCGAGGATGCCGGCAAAGGCATTGGTGTACTGCGTGCCATGTTTCATCAAGGCGCGGATGTGAGGGATACCTGGAACGTTGAAGTAATCCGGTCGAGCGCCGTCCAATACAAAGAGGGCCAGGTATGGCTTGCTCTCATGGCCCTCCTGGGCGCTGGGAAGAAGCAGCCGACCTTTGCTGGCGACCAGCGCGCTCGTCGGTACACTCGCGGCGTTATCGGCATCGTGCATGATTCCTGCATCAGGTCGCGCTGCCGGAGCCGCAGTATGCCGCCCGATTCCGGACAGAGCGGTTAGTACGCCCCCGCCGACCAGCAGCGCGGCGATGAGCGCGACTGCCCCGAGTACCCGTATTTTGCGTCGCTGTGAACCAATCATCATCACTCCTTGTATCCAGGCATGCCTTGCTACCCTTCCATTCAGAGTACGCATCCAACCTGAACAAGGAATGGCCGGGGCCTTACAAAGGTCTGAACTCTTTGCCGCCGGACCATACCGGAGCCAGGCGAGAACGCGATCAGGCTAGCGACTTTCCGCCAACTGACGTAACCGCCCCGCGGTGACTGGCGATGACCGTCGCCACGCGTCCGGCCACGCTTGCATGACGCACCTGTAGTTCGATTCCCAACGGGCCGCTGTCGAGCGATAGCCCCGAGCCAATTGAGCCCTGCACGATCTGCTCTCTGGCGCGGTTGGCGCCGCGCTCGCCGGCGAATAGACCGATTATAGGGGCACTGGCGGTGCGAACAATCGGATATGCCACTGCACTGTCTGCCGCATCGAGCCTGATTTGCAACAGGAACTGGCTCATCGTCACCTCACCAATGAAGTAGCTGTGAGACAGGGCCCGGTCTCCGGTATGCACCCGCACCGCGGAGAGCGAGGTCGCGTTGATCAAGAGGCCTGCCTCCGGGACATATTCACCGGTCAGGACAATAGCTCCCTCATGCCGCAGCACTCGTGGGTCAATATCGAGAGTGCGCGCGAGCTTGGTCCAGCTGAGCCCAACCGGGGGCGCTTCCGGTTCCACTATGGATTCGCGGCTGGGAATCGGCCAGGTTGGCGCCCCCGGCACATCTTCCACCGCCGCCTCGCGCATCAGCTCACTCCCCTGCGCCGACAGGACGCCGTCCGGCGCCCGACCGGCTACCTCGCCCGGCCGGTGCTCTTCGATCTCGCTCATGGCGCTCCCTCCACCGTATCGCGGCAACGCGATACCATAGAGCAGCACAGAGCAAGGATGGGGCCATGCCCGACGAAGAAACCGTCGACGTAATCGAAAAAGAAATGACGCCACTGGAACGCATGCGGCACAGCGCGGCACATGTGATGGCCGAGGCCGTGATCTCCGTCTTCCCCGAGGCCAAACTCGGCATCGGGCCACCCATCGAGAACGGCTTCTACTACGACTTTGAACTGCCACGTCCGCTCACGCCGGACGATCTCGAGGTGATCGAACGGCACATGGCAGCGAGCATCACGCGGGATCAGCCATTTGAGCGCAGGCCGCTGAGTAAGGACGAGGCGCTCCAGCTCTTTCGAGACCAACCATACAAGCTGGAGCTGATCGAACAGTTCGGCGACGGCAACCTGAGTGTCTATCAGCAGGGGAACTTCGTCGACCTCTGTCGCGGTCCACACGTGAACAGCACGGGCGAAATCGGGCCGATCAAGCTACTCAGCAACGCCGGAGCGTACTGGCGTGGGAGCGAGAAGAATCCGCAGTTGCAGCGAATTTACGGCACAGCGTTCGCGACCCAAGAGGAGCTCGACCGGCACGTGCATAACCTGGAACAGGCGCGTGAGCGCGACCATCGAAAGCTGGGACGGGAGCTGGGCCTCTTCACCTTCTCGCCGGATATTGGTCCCGGCATCCCCCTCTTCTTCCCCAAGGGCGAGACGCTGCGCCACACCATGGAAGAGTACGTGCGAGACCTGCAAACCCGGCATGGCTACGACCACGTGTGGACCGCGAATCTGGTGAAGCGCGAGCTGTATGAGAAGTCGGGGCACCTGAAGTTGTACGCCGATGTCCAGTTTCCGGCCATGGTGGACGAGAACGACGTGTACATGCTCAAGCCCATGAACTGCCCGAGCCACATGACCCTATTCAACGCGCAACACCACAGTTACCGTGAGCTGCCCATTCGCTACGCCGAATTTTGCACCCTGTACCGATACGAGCGCTCCGGCCAGCTCTCCGGCCTGACGCGCGTTCGCTCGCTGACCCAGGACGACGAGCACATCTTCTGCACGCCAGACCAGCTTCAGTCGGAGTTCAGCCTGTGCGTCGAACTGATCACCGAGGCCATGCGCACCTACGGCCTCACGGACTACTACGTCCAGCTCTCGCTGCACGACCCGAACCAACCCGAGAAATATGGCGGTGATCCGGCCGTGTGGGAGCGCGCCGAGAGCGAGTTGCGCACCGCCCTCGACGCGCTCGGTATCCGATACGTGCCGGTACTGGGCGAGGCCGCCTTTTATGGTCCCAAAGCAGACTTCAACGCCACCGACGTACTCGGACGCGAGTGGCAGCTATCCACGGTCCAGATCGACTACATCCAGCCGGCGAATTTGGGCTGTCACTACATTGGTGAGGATGGCCAGGAACATACGCCGGTGATGATCCACAGCGCCGTGACCGGCTCCACCGAGCGCTTCCTGGGCATGCTGATCGAGCACTTCGGCGGCGCCTTTCCCACCTGGTTGGCGCCGGTGCAGGCACAGCTTCTGCCCATCGCCGACCGGCACATACCATATGCGCGTGAAGTACAGCAGCGGCTCAAAGCCGCCAGTGTACGCGCCGAGGTCGACGACCGCAGCGAGCGGCTCAATCTCAAGATTCGCGACGCCCAAATGCAGAAAGTGCCGTACATACTGGTGACCGGCAATAAAGAGGCCGAGCAGGGCAGCGTAGCGGTTCGCCTACGTGGCGGCGTTGACCTCGGCGCCATCCCGGTCGACGAGTTTGTGAAGCTGATCCGCGAGGACATCAGCAGCAAGGCGCTGAGCCCGCCGTCCGGCCCACCCAATCACGAGACGTGACGCCCCATAGAGTCCCGCCATCCTTACGTCTGGCCTGAACCGATTAGAGAAAGATTCCGCTCATCCCGGTGGCTCTGTATGGCTGTCCTTTTTCCCAAACCGATCAAGCGCCTGGTCCCGCTCCTCCTTCTCCTTCCGCTCCTGGCAGGCTGCTTCACCGACAGCCTGCCGTCGCAGCGACACCCTATCTGCTCGTGGACCAGCGCGGTCCCGTCCAATGCCAATCGGCTCTGCGGCGAGACGTACCGCACCCTCAGCACGGTTTTGAAAGCGTCGGTACGGAGGGATCGGGCCACCGTGCATCAGTTGGTCCCCAGCCGGCAGATCGCCGGCCGTATCATCGCCTTCGGCGAGGCCGAGCGCCGCGATGGCATCCACTACATCCGCATCGTGCCCAGCTACACGCTGGAAACCGAGCAGAACGGGAGCGTGGGCGCCAGCTTTGGCCTGGTCGGAGTGACAAATCGAGGCTCGCTCAAGGCCCCGCAGGTCATGTACCTGCGAATGTCGCACGGCGTGCAGGTAATCTCCGGCGATCAGCCGCAGCAAGAGTGGTAGACCGGTTTCCGGCTTGGGTAGGACGCCTCAAATGACGCATCATTGAGGAGACATGAACGCATCACTGAAAACCACCACCAGGTGGCTCTCGGTCGTCGCGACGGTAGTTACCTTCCTGATACTCCTCATGGGCGCAACCGTCACCAATACCGGCTCAGAGCGCGGCTGCGGTCGATCCTGGCCGCTCTGTCACGGCCAGTTTGTTCCGCAATTTGCGGTGAAAACCATGATCGAGTGGAGCCATCGCGTGGTGGTGCCGATCGACAGCGTGCTCACTATCACGGTGGCGATTGCGAGCATGTATCTCTACCGCCGGCGTCAGGTGCGGGTCCTGGCCATTTCCATGGTTTTCTTCCTCTTTTTGCAGGCCGGCCTGGGCGCCTGGGCCGTGCTCTACCCACAGATGGCGGCCGCTCTGGCCCTGCACTTCGGGGTCTCGCTAATCGCCTTCGCCAGCGTTCTGCTCGTCACCACCGTGCTGTTCGAGGCCGACAACCGCGAGGACCTGCGCGACCGCGACGTCTCGCCGGCCTTTCGCTGGTTCGTCTGGAGCCTAACCGTCTACACCATGGTGGTGGTCTACATGGGCGCCTATGTCCGGCACACCAAGGCCAGCCTCTCTTGCCACGGCTGGCCACTCTGCAACGGCCAGCTGATTCCCGTGCTACAGGGCACTATCTTGTCTAACTTCGCTCATCGTTTCGCTGCCGGGTTGCTAGGCCTGGCGATCGTGGGGCTGGTCGTCTGGACCTATCGCTTCCGCCAGCGGCGTCCTGATCTTTATCGTGCGTCCCTGGTCACCTTCGGGCTGGTGATCCTGCAGTCCATCAGTGGCGCGGCTATCGTTTGGACCAAACTGGACATCTTCAGCGCTCTCGCTCATGCCGCCCTGGTAGGGCTGATGTTCGGCAGCCTGAGCTACCTCTGTCTGCACGTCCTGCGACGCCCACTGACCAGCGGCGAGCCTGCCCGGGCAGCAATCCTGGCGGAGCCACGGACCGGGCACGTCGGCACCCAGGTTTAGCGATTCCACCTCCCGCTATCTCCGTCGAGAACCTGGTCAAGCGCTATGGCCAGCGGTTCGCCGTCGATCATCTAAGCTTTTCCGTGGCGCCCGGGACGGTCTTCGCGCTCCTCGGTCCCAACGGGGCCGGCAAAACCACCACGGTGGAGATCCTGGAAGGCTATCGTCCAGCGGATGGAGGCGAGGTCCGCGTCCTGGGCCTTGACCCGGCTGCAAGGGGTACGGCGCTGCGCTCTCGCATCGGAGTCATGCTGCAGGAAGGCGGCCTGTACCTGACCATCACGGCGCGCGAAGCGCTGAAGCTTTTCGCCCACTTCTACCCCTCTGCCCGTCAGCCCGACGAGCTGCTAGAACTGGTCGGCCTGAGCGATGCCTCCGGCACGCGCTATCGCCGGCTCTCTGGCGGTCAGAAACAGCGACTGGCCCTGGCACTGGCGCTGCTACCGAACCCGGAGTTGGTGTTCCTCGATGAACCGACGGCAGGCATGGACCCACAGGCTCGGCGCACCACCTGGGAGATTATCATGGGGCTACGCTCCGTCGGGGTCACCGTCGTTCTGACCACGCACTACCTGGAAGAGGCGGAACGGCTGGCCGATCAGGTGGCGATTGTTTACGCCGGCAAGCTGGTTGCGATGGGCAGCCCGGCCGAGCTGACCCAGGATGACAGCTCCGTGGTCCGTATCCGCCTGGACCGGCCGATCGAGCCGGCTCTGCTGCAAGCACTGCCCTCCGCGGTGCAGGCACAAGCCGGGAACGACGGGGGGTACGAGATTCAGTCGGACGATGTCCCTTCGCTACTGGTCGAGCTGACCACCTGTCTGCGCACCCTTGGGGTGGGCGTGCAGGAGATACGGGCTGGCCGTTCATCGCTGGAAGAGACCTTTTTGCGACTCACCGGCAAGGAGTATGCGGAGTGAGCGGGCGCGCCCTGGCGGCCGCCATTGCCGCCCAGGCCTGGACGGAAACGCGTCTGACCCTGCGCCGCGGCGAGAGCGTGCTGGTAACCCTGATTATCCCCACCGCGCTGCTCGCCTTCTTTGCCTCGGCACGCGTGCTGCCGGCGGCCGGTCGCACTATCCAGTTTCTGCTGCCCGGTACCCTGGCGCTGGCCGTGATTTCCACGGGATTAGTGAGCCTGGGCATCGCTACCGCCTACGAACGATATTACGGTGTGCTGAAACGGATGGGCTCGACGCCCTTTCCCCGTATCGGGCTGGTCGCCGCCAAGCTGCTGGCGGTGCTGGTGGTGGAAGCGGCCCAGGTGGCGCTACTGGTCGCGATCTCCGCCCTGTTCTACGGCTGGCGTCCGCACGGCACGGTGGGACTCGCGATAGTTGCCCTGCTCCTCGGCACCATGGCCTTCGCCGGACTGGGTTTAGCCATGGCCGGCTCGCTGCGCGCCGAGGCAACCCTCGCCGGCGCCAACGGCCTGTTCCTGTTTTTCCTGCTGCTGGGCGGTCTCTACGTGCCGCTCGATCACCTGCCGTCCTGGCTGGTCCCGCTGGCCCGCGTGCTGCCCGCCAACGCCCTGGCCGAAGTCTTGCGCGCCACCCTCCAAGCGAGCGGCACGATCCCCCTGAGCAGCGGCGGGCTGCTGGTTGCCTGGGCGGTCGCCATGCCGGTACTAGCAGCGATCACGTTTAAGTGGGAGTAGACACGTAGCGGGGCACTGCAATGCCGGCAAAGCGAAGGTCTACCAGCCGCCGCCACCATCTCCACCGCCGCCATCTCCACCGCCCGAATCTCCGCCACTACCCCAGTCGCCGCCTCCGAAGTCGGCGCCACCGCTGTCGCCACCTCCGCCGGTGGAATCGCCGCCGCCGCCCCAGCCGCCACTGGAATCGCCACCGCCGGACCAGCCGCCGGAGTCGCCTCCGCCCCCGGACCAGTTACCGCTGCCGAAGTCGGCGCCGCCGCTATCGGACGGCGTTTGACCACCGTCTCCATAGCCACCGTCACCGGAACCCCCATCACCGTAGTCCCCGTTGCCGTACCCGTACCCGCCGACATCACCGTACCCGGGACCGTAGGCGTTCCACCCACCGCCGTACCAGCCGCCCACGTCCATGCCAATCCAGAAGGGGAGCCAGTACTGCCAGGTCGGTCCGCCATAGGAATAGTAGTAGGGGTTGCCGGGCTGCGCCCACCAGGGCATTGGCGTGCCGCCCTGCTGCACGGTAGCGATCTGCGGCGTTCGCCCCCGCTCCAGTTGTTGTAGATCGACCGCACAGACCTCGATCTGGAGTGAGTTGCCCTTTCCATCGTCAATGGTCCGCGCTGTGTAGGGCGGACGATCATCTCGTCCACAGTAAAAGCAGCGATGGCCGGGGAGATCCAGCGTGTTCGCAAGGGGATTCTGGATACCGAGCGACCGCATCACCCCCTGCAGCGCCAGAACCGCCTGGGCCGCATCCTGGTTGGTCTGCGTCAGCTCAGCCGGCGTGTTTGCCCGATCCAGCTCGGCCCGAGCGCGGTCGCGCAACCCGAGCGCACGGTCGTAATCGGCCCGCACCTGGGGCTGCATCTGTCCGGACGAGGCCTCGATTTCCGTCACCGCTTCGTCGGCCAGAGACAGTGTATTGCTCGCCGCCGTCCGCAGGTCGTCCAGCCGCGCCCGCGACGTACCATGTTTTTTCCGAGCACGTCGCACGAAAAACCCGATTATTCCACCAATCACCAACAACACCACCAACCAAAAAATTGCCGCATTGCGCGCATCGTTATTGATTATCGACTTATACGTGTCGGCCGCACTACGGGAAGCGGCTATGGCACAGCTTACAGGCGCGGGGTGACACTGGCGCTCGGCGCGCAAGGCCACGTCGTGCTCCTGGGCCGACGAGAGCTTGTCAGAGCTGATGGCAATGTAAATACCCGGGGGCGTGACCAGCACCAGGTTGCCGTGAAAATCAAGGAATCTGCGTATGATGCGGGCGGCCAGCGGCGTTGGCATGTGTACGCCGGCGCTATTGACCGGCAACTGAGTGAAGATAGCGATCTTGGTGGGAACTCCTCTATTCGCCTCCGCGGTCGCCTCTTGCTCCAGCCGTTGCACATCTCCCGCCTGGGCTTTCCCGGCCTTGATCGTGCTCGGTGAGATATATGCATTCTGCGAATTGAGAACTGTTTCCACATGTGGAATATCGTTCGCGGCTAGCGCCACTCGGCCCATGGAACAGATCAGTATTACAACCAAGACACCGGCGACACCGGCGAGAAAGCGAACCCGGGGCAGCGTACGGGCCAGGCAGACGATCACATAACTCTCCAGAGGGCCTGATGGGATGTCCATCCGGGCGCGTTCTTTCTCTTGATCGCCCGAATCTCATGGTACCTCACGCGTCGCCTTGGTCGACGCGCGGCAAAGAAAAAAGCCCGGGACCATTCAAACGAATGGTCCCGGGCCGTTACGCTTCATGCGTAGATGAGCGAGAGCACATCCTCAGGAGCGGTTTCCGTCGCCTTTCGTAGCGTCGGCTACCGCATCGCCCACCTTATCGGTGACATCATGCACTTTGCTCTGCGCATCGCCCACCGAATTCTGTGCCTGACCCTCGGCCTTCTGGTCGTCGTTCCCGGTGACGTTGCCGGCCACCTCCTTGGCCTTGCCCTCAACCTTGTTGGTCAGATCGCTCATGATTGTCTCTCCTTGGTGAACACAACTTGTTACGAGCCTCTACGTTGCGAGTCTATACAGGGCAAGATATATGCCGCCTTGCGCAGTTACTTCTCGGCCTTGCGCCGGATTTGGTTCCAGACGCCGGTGAATCCCATCGCCTGGTGCATGGCGTGGAGCGTCTGTTTGCTTTCCTCGCGCACCACCTGCGTGCCGTTCCAGAGCAACTCCTCGACCACGCCCGGCTGGTCGTACTGAGCGCGCCGCTCCCGCATCGGATCGAGCAGCTCGTTGATCGCGATGGTCAGCTTCCGTTTGACCTCGACATCGCCCACGGTTCCCAGCCGGTATCGATCCTTCAGATCCTCCACTTCAGCTCGGTTCGGATTGAAGGCATCGTGATAGATAAACACCGGGTTTCCCTCCACGGTCCCTGGTACATCGGCGCGTATGCGGTTTGGGTCGGTATACATACTCGACACCTTCCGCTCCACCTCGCGCGGAGTGTCGCTCAGAAAGATCGCGTTGCCCAGACTCTTGCTCATCTTGGCTACACCGTCGGTCCCCACCAACGTCGGTACCTCGCCCTGGATCAGCTCGGGGACCGGGAAGACCTCGCCATATATCCCGTTAAAGCGGCGGGCCAGCTCCCGCGTCACCTCCACGTGCGACTCGTTGTCCTTCCCCACCGGCACGACATTGGCGCGTACGCACAGGATATCGGCCGCCTGCAGCACGGGATAGCCGAGCAGCCCAAAGGGCATCTCGATATTGGCATCGCGCGCCATGTCCTTGAGACTGGGTATGCGCTCCAGACGCGAGACCGTGGCGAGGTTCTGGAGGAGCGTGTAGATCTCGTTGATCTCGTGGACTGCCGATTGCAGGTAAAAGGTCACCACGGATGGGTCGATCCCGGCCGCAATCGAGTCCAGCACCATATCGTGCCCGTTCTGCGCCGACTCCCGGATATCATCCGGCCGGTTCTTCGTGGTCAGCATATGCAGGTCGGCCACGATGAAGAAGCTCTGATACTGGTGCTGATACCGCACCCGGTTCTTCAGCGTCCCCACCCAGTGACCGAGATGCAGCTTTCCCGTGGGGCGATCGCCGGTGAGCATGCGCGGCTTGGTCATGCCAGTAACCTCCGGAGCGATGATACGAGCCTGTGCTTTATGCTACCCGAGAGCTGCACGCGGTACCGTTGACTTGACTGCCACTAGCACTTATGCTCGTTACACACGTAGGTGCTGCACGCATGATTAACAGCCGTTTCACCGTTGGCGTCCATCTTCTCGCCCTGCTGGCCCTGGGCGGGGAACGCTGTCCGGGCGTCCCGCTGACCTCCGAGATCGCCTCGGAAAGCGTGAACACCAACCCCGTGGTGGTACGCCGCATCCTGGGTTGCCTGCGGAAGGCCGGCATGGTCTCCTCGCAGTCAGGTCCCAATGGCGGCTGGTGCCTGCGGCGAGAGCCGGCCGCAATTACGCTCTGTGAGGTGTATCGAGCGGTCGAAGACGACACGTTGTTCTCGATGCACCACTCGCCGCCCAGTTCGGACTGCCTGATCGGACGAAACATTCAGGATGCGCTCTCCTACTTCTTTGGTCAGGCGGAGGCCGCCATGGAGGCCAAGCTGGCCGAGCAAACGGTAGCGGACGTGGTAGCCGCCGTACTGGACCGAGCAGCCGCTCAGGCGAGTTAGGCCGCCGGTCCCACCTGCCTTGACACGTATGGCTTTTTCCTGGACATGCTTCGTCAGGCGTGGTACGCTTAGATCATTCGTCAACACGGCATATTTTGGGAGGTGCGGCAACTATGGCGAGAAATAAGCTTGTTGTGCAATTCGTTCGCCAGACGCTGTCGCAGCGTACCCTTCGGCCCGGGATCTTCCGCTAGGGAATTTCCCCGTCGGCTCACTCGCTGAGCCGTGCTCCAGCCGACCGGCCACTCGACCTTCCGACGAACACAGAACGTGTAGTGATGTTCCCCAGCGCCCGAGAACCTTCCACACGGCGGCGGAACACGCATCGACCATGCGTTCCTGGGTGCGGCTCTCCAGCAACGCACTACTACCCATCATGAACCTATTCATCACGACCAGATCGAGGAGCGCCTGTTGATCGACCAAGAGAATGACCTGGAATACGACGTAGAAACTCCCGAACCGGACCCGCTCGACCCGTTCTTCGCGGATGGTCGCCTGGTCGAGGTTCTCCATACGCTGAAGAGCGGCAAGGAAGGCACCGTGTACTGCTGTCGCGCCAACCCCTCCACCGGCTTCGATCTGCTGGCCGCCAAAGTCTACCGTCCGCGCAACCATCGCAGCTTCAAGAACGATTCGATCTACCGGGAAGGGCGCGTGATTCTCAACCAGCGAAACGCACGCGCCGTGAAGAACAAGAGCGACTGGGGACGCCAGGTCTCTTTCGGCTCGTGGATTTTTCACGAGTTTGAAACGCTCCAGCAGTTGCATGCCGTCAGCGCCGCCGTGCCCAAGCCCGTCGCCATAGCCGAGACCGCCATCCTGATGGAGTATTTCGGCGATGAAGAGGAGGCGGCGCCCATGCTGAGCAGCGTGCGACTGGAGCCGGACGAAGTGCGCCCGCTCTTCGCCAAACTGATGCACAACATCGAGCTGCTGCTCTCTCAGAACCATATTCACGGCGATCTCTCGCCCTTCAACATCCTGTACTGGAACGGCGATGCGACCATCATCGATTTCCCACAATCGGTCGATCCGCGCATGAACCCGCAAGCCTTCCAACTCCTGGGCCGCGACATAGACCGCGTCTGTGCGTACTTTACCCGCTACGGGCTCAAGAGCGACCCACCCCGCATTACCGAGTTTCTGTGGGGCAAGTACTTCCGCGCCGAACTCTAGCAACGTACGAGGTGGGCGTGGTCACGCTTCGGCATCCTGGCCCTCTCCGCGATTTACCATGAGGGCAGGAGGCTCTGCATGACCATTAACGACGAACGTGATTTAGAAGCGATGAAACGCGTCGGCAAGATTGTCGGCATCACGCTGCGCGAGATGCGCCAGGCCGTACAACCGGGCATTACCACCCTGGAACTCGACACGTTGGGAGCGGACATCCTGCGGCAGCACGGCGCACGGTCCGCGCCGCCCCTGGTGTACGGTTTCCCCGGTCAGTTCTGTATTAGCGTCAATGCCGAAGCAGCCCACGGCATTCCCGGCAGCCGGGTTCTCCGGGCCGGCGATCTGGTCAAGATCGACCTCACCGCCGAGCTGGACGGTTACATGGCCGACGCCGCGGTTACTGTGCCGGTGGGACCGCTCGCTGTCGCCACGGCCAATCTGGCAGCCTGTGCACGGATGGCACTGACCAAAGCCATTGGTGCGGTACGAGACGGCGCCCGCCTCAACGAGATCGGCAAGGCCGCCGAACAGGAAGTCCTGCGTCACGGCTACACCGTCATCGCCGGCCTGTGCGGTCACGGCGTGGGCCACACCATTCACGAGGAGCCGCGCGAGATCCTGAACTACTACAATCCACGCATCCGCACCCGCATGACGGAAGGCCAGGTACTGGCCATCGAGCCGCACGTCACCACCGGCGACGGTCGTATTGCCCAGGCCGCGGACGGCTGGACCCTGGCCACAGTCGATGGAGCGTCCGTGGCAAACTTCGAGCACAGCGTCGTGGTAACGAAGGGCCGGCCACTTATCCTCACCGCGGCCTAGCCGCCGCTCATCCTCGCTTTCCAGGGCGGAAAGGACTAGGTCCGGCTCGCCGTACTCCTGAATGCGGTCCAAAAAAAGCTGATCGGCACGCTTCCTGCACTTCTCAGGACTCGACAAAGCAGGAGAGGAAGAATACATGTCCACAACCCCGCGCCGCAGCTTCACGTCGCGCAACCCCTGGGTGCTCCCCCTGATCCTCGTGGTGCTAGTGCTCGGCATCATCGCCGCCTTCGTGCTGGGACCGAAGCTGAAGTCGGCCACCAGTTCCACCGCGACCCCGACGCCAACCGCAACCGTTGCCGCCACGGCGCAGAAGATCGTGGTCACCGCGACGCCCGGCGGACCAACCGCTACCCCGGCCGCACCAACTGCCACGCCGGGTGGCCCGACCGCGACGGCTGCCAGCGGGGCGCCGAATCCGGCTACCGCAACGCCGGGTAACGGCGGTTCGACACCGCTACCGGGGGCCACACCCCAGAACACCGTGACGGGCATTCGGCTCGGCCCGGTATCCAGCACCACGACCAAGGTCGACAACATTCAGCGGGCCGCGAACCGCAACGATCCGAACTACACCTACTATCTCGATCCGACGCAGGTGGTGCAGAAGACCCTGGCCCAGTACGGCTTCACTCAGTCGTTCACCATCGTCTCGCCGGCTGCTTCGCCCACTCCCACCCCGCAGACTGCAGTGGACGGTCGACCGCTGGTAAAATTCATCGTGAGCTATCAGGGCAAAGAATACACCATCCAGGTCGTCCAACCGGTCCAGAGAGGGCCCAAGGGCATCTGGATCATCGTCACTATTCTGTCTGGAAGGCAGTAGGAATCATGGTCGCCATCGCGGAAAAAACAACCTATCAACTCTTTATAGGCGGCGAATGGTCGGAGGCCGGCTCCGGCAAGACCTTCGCGGTGCTCAACCCTGCCACGCTCGAGCCAATTGCGACGGTGCCGGACGCCGGTCGGGAAGACATGCAGCGGGCCATCGATGCCGCGTGCCTGGCGCAGCCCGACTGGGGTGAAACCACCGCTACCGAGCGCTCCAAGATCCTGATGAAAGCCGCGCACCTGATGCATGAGCGCAGTGAGACCTTGGCCCGGCTGATGACCATGGAAGAGGGGAAACCGCTGGCGGAGGCGCGGGGCGAGATCGTCTACGCCGCGTCGTTCATCGAGTGGTTTGCCGAGGAGGCCAAGCGCGTCTACGGCGATACGGTGCCGGCCAGCTCGCCGGACAAACGCATTCTGGTGCTGAAGCGCCCGGTCGGGGTCACCGCCGCCATCACGCCCTGGAACTTCCCTGCGGCGATGATTACCCGCAAGTTAGCGCCGGCGCTGGCCGCCGGCTGCAGCATGGTGATCAAGCCCTCCGAACTCACGCCGCTCACCGCCCTGGAGCTGGCCACGATCTTTGAGGAGGCCGGGCTACCCAGGGGCGTGCTGTCAGTCGTCGTGGGGCTGGACGCGCCCGACATCACCACTGCCATCATGGACGATGAGCGGGTGCGCAAGCTGTCCTTTACCGGCTCAACCGAGGTCGGCAAGATTCTCATGAAGCAAGCGACCGAAACCATGAAGCGTCTGTCGTTGGAGTTGGGTGGACACGCGCCCTTCATCGTGTTCGACGATGCCGACCTGGACGCCGCGGCGGACGCCTGTATGGCCTCCAAGATGCGCAATATGGGCGAAACCTGCGTCGCCGCCAACCGCATCTACGTGCAGCACTCGGTCCATGATGCCTTTGTCGATCGCTTCACCGCTCGAATGAAAAAGATGCGCGTCGGCGACGGACTCGAGGAGGGCGTGACAGTCGGTCCACTGATCGATAAGGCGACCTTCCAGAAGGTCCAGGAGCATGTTCGGGATGCGCGCGCAAAGGGCGCGACCGTGGCGCTGGGCGGGAGCCGGGCGGATGCCGGCAAGGGCTTTTTCTTCGAGCCGACCGTGTTGCTCGACGCGCAGGACAGCATGCTGCTCGCCCGGGAAGAGACCTTTGGACCGGTGGCGGGAATCCTCACCTTCGATGACGAGGAGGAGGTCATTCGCCGTGCCAACGACACCAAGTACGGACTGGCCGCCTATTTCTTCACGCGAGACATTGGGAGAACCTGGCGTCTGGCCGAGCAGCTCCAGTACGGCATCGTAGGCGCCAATGACGGCATGCCCTCGACTGCACAGTCGCCCTTCGGTGGCCTCAAAGAGTCCGGCTTCGGGCGCGAGGGTGGCAAGTGGGGCATCGACGAGTATCTCGATGTCAAATATATCTCGCTGGGCGGCATGGCGCGGCGCTAAATCCAGCGCGGGAAGTGCTGCAACGAATACTGAATGTCTCGGTTACGGTCTCTGATCTTGCGAGCGGGGACCCCGCCCACCAGGGTGTACGGCTCGACATCGCGGTTAACCAACGATGCCGCCGCCACGTAGGCGCCTTCACCCACGGTAACGCCGGGCAAGAGGATCGCGCGCATGGCGACCCACGCGTTGTCTTCAATGACGATCTTACCCAGCAGCCCTTCCGCCGTCGGGGAGTCCACCAGGTGATGTCCCCCTATGGTCAGCACTTCCCCCGCCACGTTGACATTGCGGCCGATGGTCATGGTCCCGCGTCCATCCAGGGTGGCGAACGGACCAATAATGCAGTTCGGGCCGATGGTTATGTCCTGGGCCTGCAACACGTTCACATGCATCATGATATTGGTCGTTGGATCCACCCTCATCCCGGCGCTGCGATACAGCCCCATGCGCAGCTCAGGAAAGGGGATCTTGTTGACAAACGTGTTCAACAGGTAATCCAGCAGCAGCGGGTCCTCGACCTGGGGGAGATGCACACTTTCGGCCAGGGTCTGCAGAGCTTCGCGTAGATCGCCGGTTCCAGACGCAAACTTGATCAGGCGGGCCACCCCCGCTGCGGTTCCGGCCGGCATCAGCACCCTCTGAAAACGTCTTCGTGGTCCATTCACGATCTGCTCCTTTTTTACCCGGTCACTGCAGCGAGACGCTGGGCACGCCCATATCAGTGTATACAGGCATGAGCTGCCGGTAGAGATCAAGCACTCGGTCGATCTGGCCTGACAGAGTAAATACCGCTGACCGTTCGATTGCCGCGTCGCGTTTTCGGTCGCCGTCCCCCAAGGCACGAACGATACCCGCCGCGTATGCTTCCGGCGTCGGGAGGCCCACCAGATAGCCAGCGGTCGGAGTCACAATTTCGTTCATGGCGGGGAAGTCAAAGACCACGGGCGGACAACCGCAAGCCATACCCTCCACCAGCACCAGACCAAACCCAGCATAGACCGTCGGAAAACACTGAAGGTTGGCGGCCGAGTAGTAGAGCGCCATGCGGTCGGCGGCCACGTGGCCGACCATCTGCACCCGATCGCCAAACTCACACTCGATGCTCTCATCCCGCTCCGGATGGATGGCCAACAGCTTGACGGCAGGTGGAAGTAACCGCATTGCCTCTGCCATTAGTTGGCCGCGCTGCAGGGTAAAGTGCCCCACATACAGCAGGTACAGCGCATTCGGCTCCAGCCCGAGAAGCCGTCGCGCCGCGGCGCGAGGATGGGGCTGGAAGATCGTCGGATCAAACCAATTGTGAACGACCTGAATCCGTTCTGACGGCACCCCATAGAAGCGCTCGATTTCCTGGCCCACAGCCTGGGAAACGGCGATGCACAGATCCGACTCCTCGGCCACGCGACGTTCCATGGACGCCACCGCGCGGTCGATCGGCGCCCCCTCTGGTTCCGGCACTCCCAATTGGGCGAATCGTTCTAACTGCCCCAGCGGAGTAAGGTGGAAGGTATTGATGAGTTTGGGGCGATCCCGCAGCGCCGCAAGCTTCCTGGCGACGGCGTACCCGTAATGGCTGTGACAATGAACGATGTCGTACCGTCGCGGGTCGAGCAGATCGGCGAAACGTCGAGCTTTTTCGCGATACAACGCCGTCCAGCCGGTGGCATGCAGTGAGTCGGGCTCAACCCCAATGATGCAGTGTGCCAACTCGTTGGCCGCATCTGGAAGAAAACTGCGACCCTCGCAAATGATCTCGACCTCGATCCCACGCCGGCGCAATCCACCGACCAGTTCGTAGACATGTTTCTCCATGCCGCCGCCGCTCAGGGTCGGCCGGTATCCGGTGACCATGCAGACACGCAGAGGACGATGCTGCGATGCGGTCACCGTCCCGTCGATCGTCAACACCTTTCCCCCAGAACCTCCGGGAAAGCCCGCGAGTCGAAGGCGTGCCGCCTACAGCGACCGTCGCAGAAAATCGGCCAGCAACCGGAAGGCGCGGAGCCTCTGTCCTTGATCCGTGCTGCCGTGTCCCTCGTCCGATAGCTCAACGTACTCGAAGTCCTGTCCCTCTTGCTTGCCGGCCGCCAGCAGACGATCTCGGAACACCCTCGCCTGACTGATCGGGCAGCGCGGATCGTTGATCCCATGGACAATCAACAGCTTAGCGTGCAATTGATGAGCGAAATAGAGGGCGGAGCGGTCTCGCCACAGCTCGACGTTTTCCGCTCGCTCCCCCATCTGCTCGCAGAGGTAGTACTGCAGGTAGGCTAGCCCCTCATCGTGCAGCGATTCCAGGTCGGTGATTCCTACCCAGGCCGCCCCCGCCTTCCACAACTCCGGGCGCCTGGTGACCGCCATGTAAGTCATGTAGCCCCCATAGCTCATACCAAAGATCCCCATGCGATCGGGATCGACGTACGGGAGCCGGGCCAGGTAACTGCGTCCCGCCACCAGATCCTCCAGATCGGCGCCACCCCAGTCATGACGAGCCATATCGCGAAACTCGACCCCGTACCCGGTGCTGCCCCGAACGTTGGGCGCCAGCACCACGTACCCCTCGTTGACCAGGAACTGGGTATACGAGTCGAAATTGTGGAAGTACTGCCCGGTGGGGCCGCCATGCGGCATCACCATAGCCGGCGCCGGATGCTCCGCGGAGGCGCCATGCGGCTTGTACAACAACGCGTGGATAGCCAGGCCATCGAACGAGGAGTACCGAATATCCTCGGAGCGAACGAATGCGCCGGGAGCAATCGAGCCGTCGTTCAGCGCCAGGAGCGTACGAGCCGCGCCCGTGTCCAGGTCAAAGAGCTCGAGGCGGGCGCGAGTGGCATCGGCGCTGCAGCGCGCCACCACGGCTCGACCAGCCAACGCGAAGGACGCATCCTGTTGCATCACCGTGCCGCCGTCGGGAATCTGCAGGGCACGGACTTCGCCGCTGACCAGATCGTAGATCACCGGCTGCAACACCGCATCGTGATTCCGCAGCACGAGCAGGGAACCACCATCACACGAAACCTCTCGTACCACCTCCTCTGCGTCCCTGTCACCCAGCCACCGAACCGTGCCCGAGGTCAGGTTGACTATGCCCGCACGATCAGAGCCACCGGCGTCGGACTGAATCGCCAGGCCGGAGCCATCGGCCAGCCAGCCGATCGGCGAATCTTTGGCGCCCTCCCGGCTTTTGAACACCCGGCGCGCCCCGCTGCCGTCCGCGGCGACCACATAGGCATCCTGGTTGCGCGGATCCGCTGACTCGTTCGCGGTGGCGGTCAGGAGGGAGCCTTCCGGGTTCCAGCTACCTGCCGCGCCCCACACCGGATTGGCAAAATCGGTGAGCTGCACCACCTCGGAGCCGTCGGCACGCATTTTGAAGAGGTTGAGCTGTCCGTGGCGGGTGGACAGAAAGCTAAGCCATGCGTCGTCTGGGCTGAACTCGATGGGAACCTCTGCGGCGCCAGGTGCATCGGTGAGGCGGTGGGCCTCGCCGCTTCCCACCTGCAGCACCCAGATATCGTGTTCTTCGTTGCCGCCGTCGTCTTTCGCGAAAACTATCGCGGTGCCGGCCCGATTCCAGGCGAAGCCGGCATGAAGCGAGGTGGGCACCTGCCCCCGGCTCACCTGCCGCCTGGCCCCGCTGCTAATCTCCAGCACCCAGAGCTCCATACGTCCGGACTCGTCCGAGTAGTACGCGATCCTGGCGCCGTCCCACGATGGACGAGGCAGATACAAGGTGGGAAGCGCGACCAACTCCTCCAGTGTGAAGCGGTACTCGGTGTCCATAGTCACGCATCGCCTCTTTCTGTGGAAAGGCTGAGCGAAAGATCGTCGCGAGCCGCTCGCAAGGCATCGAGCGCGTGCGCGACGCGAGCATCGGCCACCACCAGGTCCGGCCGATTCTGAGCGCGATCGAACAGCTCCATCCCCTCGGAGCGCATCTCCAGGGCATGGCGGTAGCGCTGCTGAGCCGGCGCCTGGATGGACAACAGGTCGGGCAGCAGATCGGCCTCCACCTGGGCAATGATCTCATGACAGGTATCCAACTTGGACTCGATCACACGGCGCAGATCGGCGCTATCGTCCGCCGGCGCCGCCCGGTTCATACTGCTCAACCAGACCATACCGAGCACCACAGTGACCGCTAGCGTGCCAACCACGGATTTGACGTGTCCGGTGAGGTGGGCGATCCAGACTTCGTTGAGTACCACCATAGCAGCAATAAGCGCCATGCGAAGCTCGCGCGCCCAGAGTTGATCCCAGATAATCGGTGACCACAGGGGCGGAAATACAAAGCCTAACAGCCCCAACCTGACATGTCTCCTCCTGGGAGAGCGCGCGGCGAGCGAATAAGGCCCGCTGCGGGGGCGCGCTTGGCGGCGTAGTCGGCTCCCGGAGTTCTCGATGGCGACCGCGTTCTGTGCCGCGCCGCACTTTGAGCAAAAAAGGGCGTCTTCCGGTAAAGCGGTACCGCAACCACGGCAGTACATGCATCAACTCCTTCAATTCCTGGCGTAGTCTACCCCACAGCTACAGGCCCGGTCCGCGTCCCCAAGCCCGTGCTGGCGCACGACCCGATGCGCCTCCCTACTCTTGAGGCATCCAGGGAAGATACGCCAGGCGCGCGTACCGCGCCAGGGTCACCTCCCTGAAGGGCGCCGCATCGCGCTCCAGATCAGCCAGCCGAGCCAGGTACGGCGCTCGCGCAGCCAGATGCTCGGCAAGCGACGCATCCAGCTCTCCAGCGCGCTCTGCCCATTCTCGACGCGCTTCTGTTATGTCGTGCTGCAGCGCGTCTGACCGGTCCTGATACCGCCGCTGAATCTCGGCGCGGTGTCTGCTGTTTTCATCCCTCGCCTGCTGCGCTCTCGCGTCGAGAGCGTCTTTCCGCTTTGCGTAGCGACGCTCCAGCGGATGGACGGTCGCCGCGGGGAGCGCCTTAGGCGCAGTACGCCGGGCCTCCCGCTCGACCTCCACTCGCCAGCCGATTAGCGCCAGGTGTACCTCATCGCCCAGCGCCCTCAATGCCACCGCGCGCTCCGAGGTCACGTCCGAGGCGGCCCACACGCCCACGGTCCAGAGGCGTGCTTTGGCCGGCCAGCCGATGCCGGGAATGGATGCCGCGCGCAGGGTACGATGGCGCAAAGAGTCCCGGACGTGCTGCTCCTGCAGCGCGTGCAGCGCTCGCTCCAACTCCACTCGTTGTTCCTCCGTCAGCCGGTGCAGGTCCTCGGCGATACTCTCCAGTTCCCGATCCCGTCGCGCAGCGGCTACGGCCAGCGCTTGCTGCTCCTCCTGCTGCCATGCGGCGTGGCGGTCGTCCGCCTGGCCGATAAGGCGAGCCAGCCGCGCGGCTCCCCTCTCTTTGGCGGATTCCAGTGCATGCATCTTCCGCCCCTCCGCTTGTAATCCACGTAGCTCACGCCGCTGCTGCCGCAGCAGCGTGTTCATGCGAGCCACCGCCGGGTCATGCCGGAAGGCGACGATGAGTACCGCCAGGTTCAGCACCAGCAGCCCGATGAACAGGAGCGTTACCGCCAGCACGGCCAGGTGGGTCACCCACAGCGCGGCCAGGAGACCGATGGTCGCGCAGACCGTGGCGGCGCCAGCGCAGCGAGGAGGCAGCAGCGAGCCCGTCAGCCGCGCTGACTCAGCCCTGCCCTCCGCCGGCAGATGATCGATCACCCAGCCGGGAACACCAGACGCCGGTGCGGGTAGGACCGGCGCCAGAGTAAGGAGAGAGGAGACACTCGGTACCAGTACTTGCCAGGCTGTGCGAAGGTGCCAGCCGGAATATATCACTGGGCTCGCGGCTCTCCGCGAAAACGAGGCACCTGCCACTGGCGGCAAATCCAGCGAGGGAACCTGCATCGGCGGGCAACGAAGCGCCATGGCAAAGAGCTCGGTCAGACGCCGCACCTCTGGATCCGCGTGTCGCTCCAGCAGGGCCAGTGTCGAGGAGGAGGCCGGGTGATCGTAATCGCTCTTGCGCAGCAGCAGGCACTCATCTCCCGCCTGCGCCGTGGTCCACAGGGCCGGCTCGGCGGCGACGGACACCAGCGAGAGATAGATCGTCCAGGCGGAGAAGCGATCCATCCCAATCCCGAAGTCGAGCCCGGTACGCAGCGGATGCTGGTAGTGGTGATGACCCAGCTCATGGCTGCCCTTACCAGTCAGGGCCGGCACGTACATGCCGTCGTAATCCACCAGTTTCAGCTCCCCGTTCTTCACCAGGACATTCCCGTGTTGCAGATCCCCATGCGCGAGCGACGCTTTCTCCAGCGCCCACACCATGTCCCGCCATCGGTCCACCAGGCGGCGCAAAGCGGCGGGGTCGTGCAACTGCTGCTCCACGTACTCGTTGAGTAACTGACCTTCGACCCACTCCATCTTCAGAATCGGATACCACTGGCCGCGCACCTTGATTCCCCTGGGCAGGTACTGGAAGCCGACGGTGTAGGGAAGATGGGCCGACTGGAGATGGGCGCTGATCGCGGCGTAGCGCTGCTGCAGATCGTCGAACTCGCGCCAGAAGCAGCGCACCGCCCAATCCTTGCCGGCGCAGTGCACGCGATACACGCTGGCAAAATTGCCGGTGATGGGCCGAGGCAAGCCCAGAGGCGTCAGTTCCGGTATGCCCGCCCGAAGATCGGGGTCGTCGAAGCTGGATCGCGGGTTCTGAATGGCCTCGTTATAGTCTTGCGGTGTCGGCCAGGGCATGGCGATCTCTCAACGCACGTTCACCTGCAGCAGGGTAACGTCGTCGTTACGAATAGCCCGTTCCTCCCGCAAATGCTCTATCCAGGCCGCGAAGGATGGCTGTCCATCTGCAGCGACTGTCGTCAGCTCCAGCCAGGGCCGAGTGCCGACTTCGACCATTTTCAGGAACCAGCAGGCCAGCGCGTCGGTCATCAGGTAGAAGATATCGCCCGACTCCCAGCCGCCGTGCGCCTTTCGCACGTGTTCCAGCAGATGCTCGTTGCTCGCTGCGGTACTGCCGATGAGATGCGGGCGGCTATTGAACTCCGATGCGCAACGCATGGGGAAGGCGGTAATGACGTCATCCGACCGTACCTGGAACAGGCAACTGTCGCCCACCGCCTCGGCCATCCAACCGCCTGGGATTTCTTCGCGAGGGGCGATCAGGGTGAACCCCAGCAAGGAAGCGAACGCGCCGCTGCGCCGCTTCTCCTCCGCATACCAGGGTAGCTGGAGGCTGTCCACCTCCTGTTGCCAGACCGTCTGCAACCGGGCCAGGCTGCGAAACGGTCGCCGTCCGCCCCACTGTCCTTTGCAGTAAGCGCCGACCAGCAGCCGAGCCCACGAGGCAGAGAACGAGGCCTCCGTGGCCCCGTCCGCCACGGCACAGCGGTAGGCCCGGAGTTCGCGATTGGCCGAACGCAGCGGCCAGCAGGCGTCCTCATACTCTTCGACCGTATTCCCCGCTTTGGGCAGCCAGAGCGCCCGGGTGCAGACCTGCATTGGCGCCAGCTTATCGAAGGTTGCTGGGGCGCGTGCCGATGTCGAGAAAGCGAATCACCGACACGATGTCGGCGTTAAAGACAAAGCCTCGGGTGCCATCGGTTACGGGATACCCCTCGCCCTGGGCCACGCTGCGCATGTAGCTGGGCAGCGGGCTGGAGATCGAGAAGAGAAGCTTGGCGAACTTGTCCGGGAGGGATTCTTCATGATCTGGAAACTCGATGGGAGCCATCCTGGAGGACGATACATGGACGTTGAAGAGCAGTACGTTGCCGTCAGTGCTCTGGAGGGCCTGTACTGCCTCCACCTGGCCAGTGGGGTCGCCATCGGTCGATTCGCCGTCCGTCACGTGAATCACAATCGGTGGAAAGCAGCCGGGATGTTCCGCCAGCCAACCAGATAGGATGCCCTCTGCCCGCTTCACGACCTCGCACATCGGCGTGCCGCCCTTGGCCACGGCATCAAACCAGATGGGGAATTTGACCGTCTGATCCACCAACCCGCCCGCGCCGTCGTCCACTTTCCTGCTTCGCTCCTCCACCCGCGCTGGATAGTCGGCAATCTCGCTGATCGGCACCAATTCCTTGCCCGCCAGAGCGCCCCCAAAGGCCGGCCCGACTTTCGCCCCATAGCCCAGCACCCCGACATGATAGTAATCACGCACCCCCTCCGACTTGGCGCACTTGATAACCAGATTTTGCAACAGCCGGTTAATGGCATCTGCCACCCCGTCTGCCTTTTTCTTCTGAGTTTCTCCCACCCCAAAGGGATCGTCCATCGAGCCGGATTGGTCGATGAGAAACAGCAGACAGGACGGGTTGGTTCGGCTGATCTCAGCGTCATAAGTCATGAAATGGTTCTCCTTCAGTAGTGCTCTCTAGCACCGGACAGGTTTGATACGCAGAGTCCCGCCAAATGGCTATGCATCAACGAGGGGGCCACGTCCCTCCCTGCTCGTCTCGGCGACGTATCGCTGCGCAACATCTACGTCAATTTGCCACCCGGTTACCACGTCGACCAGTTTGAAACCCAACTCGTCGTTGATATGACGCATGGGTGCATTGCCAACCGCGTTGCCGGTGCGGATACTCGTTATGTCCGGCCGCTCGTTCAGCACCTTGGCCGTGATCGCAGCTTTCAGCCAGCGACCCAGGCCACGTTGCTGGTACCGCTCAAACACCGCGGTAACGCTTACCTCCATCCTTCCCGGTGAGGATGGATCGATGTACAACCCCGTAAAGCCCGCAATCTCTCCGCTCGGGCGGTGCCGAGCAAAGATCGTCCAGCGCGTGACGCCGCGTCGCTGGTTGGCTCGATCGACCTCGCGCAGATGCTCCTTGGTCACCGTTATGGCCTCGATCTCCAGGTCGCCGTGTGGAACCGCGCGTGCCGCCTCATGCATGGCGATGGCATCATCCAGATCCTCCTCGGCGTACGCCCCCTCCCAAACCCCGAGTTCAAAGTCCCCGGCGCGTTCGGCGGCACGCTCGATCCAGCGCCCAAGCAGGTCCCGATCGACCTCAGCGAGATCCAGCTCCACCACGTGCTCATCCATCCCGTGCCGCGCCCCGATCCTGCGTGCAAAGGCTTCCCCGGCCGGAATGTCCCGACTGCTGTCACCGATGAGCAAGCGCCGCTCGGCGTGTCGGGCAGCCGCCACCACTTCGCCCAGTAGCCGGGCGCCGATACCGCGGCGGCGATGGGTATGCAGCACCTCTATGGACGTCACTGCGAGGTGCCGATTATTCTCGGTGCGGAAGATGTTCAAGACCGCGAAGCCCAGCAACGATTCGCGGGACTGGTCCCAGCATCCCCAAGACACCCGCTCAAAAGTCGGGCCGACGTTGAGCCATCGTGCCCGGAAGGCTTCGAGCGTTTCCGGCTGCTCGCGCGGATACTGTTCCGCCCGCATGGCGTTGCTGAAATTCGCCGCGGCCTGCCACTCTGGCTCAGTCAAGCTTGGCGGCTCCAGCAAGCATATATCTCCTCCTGATCGCGTCACAGTCATCAACCTCTCATCGAGCGCGCGTCGGCTCTACTCACGAGATTGCCTGAACCACCGCGGCTCCCTCTTCGTCGCCATCGGCTTCTTTCAATCCGGGCAGATAACGGTCCGCGTGACCCAGCGCGGTGAAGGAAAACATGATCGGAATGATCACGGTGAAGATGCCAATCGCGCCATAGACCAACGCCACGTTGCCGGTGCGTTGAATTGCGATGCCGCCCAGAAAGCTACCGACTGGAATGGCCGACCAGGCCAGCACACTGGCAATGCTCATCACCCGTCCCAGCATATGGTTCGGCACGATCGCCTGGCGCACACTGCGGGTATTGATATTGAACAGGATACCAAGTCCGGCCGACAGACCGAAGAGGGGAACAGCCAGCCAGAAAGAGCGGGTAAAGGCCACCACCATGATGCACACGCCCTCGGAAGCAAGCGCCGTCAATGCCACCCGGCTGAACGACCATCGCTTGCGCAGCGGTCCAGCCAGCAGGGAGAGGGCCACGATGCCGGCGCCTTCAGCCGCGAAGAGCAGGCCAATTTCTGAATTGCTGGCCGCCAACCGCTCCTTTGCGAACAGCACCAGCTGTGTGCCAAAGGTGACCGAGACGAAGTTGACCATGGCCATCATCAGCGAGATATTGCGAAGCACCGGGTGCCCCAGTACGTAGCGCAGCCCCTCGACCACGTCCTGCCGGATGTTGGTTGGCTCCTTTGGCTCCTCGCTGCGCTGGTTAAAGCTGCCGCGGACCAGGAGCAGGGTGAGGGCGGCTATGAGATACGATGCAGCGTCCACCAGCAAGAGATCGGGAAGGGGAACCAGGGCGGAAAGGCCACCGGCCAGCACCGGACCGATGATGAATGCGGTCGAATAGCTGGCCTCAATCCGTCCGTTGGCGGCTGTCAGATCGTCGGTGGGAACTAGACTGGGCAGCGCGGCATATTCCGCCGAGTTAAAGAAAATGAACAGGGTCGAACCCAGAAAGCCGGCCAGATACAGCCACCACACGGTAAGCATGCCGGCTGCGTAGAGAATCGGAGTGGACGCGGCCACTGCCGCCAGCAGGCAGTTGGTCACGATCATCAATCGTTTCCGGTCCAGCCGGTCGACCCACGCGCCGATAATTAGGCCGAAAAAGAGATACGGGAGCATGGTCGAGGCCGTGGCCAGACCCAAATTCACGGCTGAGCCGGTGAGCTTATAGATCAAGAGTGGGATGGCGAAGGAGGTAAAAGCGCTGCCCAGGGTCGAGATTGCCTGGCCCGACCAAAACCTCCAGAAATCGAGCGAAAGGCCGCCAATCCGCCGCTCATTCCGAGCCGCGCCTTCATTCATACCGTCTCCCTTTCGAGGTGGATGGCCAACTCCGGACCCGCTATACGCATGGTAGCGTGGCTCTTTGGCCTGTGTCACCGCCAGCCGCGTTCTACCAGAGCAAAATGGTTGACTTCAGCCGCTCTTAGGCCGACGGGCGCCACGCCCCCGTATCCCGGCCAGCTTGTGCCCCCTATGGCGGGGTATCCTGGCCGGACTGGCCCGCAGGCCAGCACCTCCGGCGGTGCGAGTGGGCTGTCCCCAGCGCCCTTGGACCGCCTGTCCAGCCCAACGGCGCTGGGGATACCCCGCTGTTGGGGAGCACACAGCAGGCAGGCAGCCCTGCGGCGCTGGGGAACCCAGGCTCCCACTGTGATGCCCCTGAGACATAGGAAGGTGGGGGCCGCCTGAGCGGCCCCACACCGACCTCCCTTGGAGGAGCTATGCCGGTCCCGTCGCCGATCAGTGTGGCCACCGACCGCCGGCCACGTGGTCCATGTGCCAGCGCGATCGATCGGCACAGACCGCGTCGTGTTGCCGCTGGCGTCGGAAAGCCGCTTCCACTCGGTCCTCCGAGACGTCCGGCTCCTGGCGCGTGACCATCTCCACTGGCTCGTTCACTGAGATACTGAGGTGCAATCGTCCTACTGCCATTTCCATCATTTACTCCACTGCTATGAGAACTCGGTTCTCGCCTTCCTTCACTTCGAGCAGGGTACCGCCCTCGGCGTCACCGACATCGTCCAGAAATTGCTGCAGATCGATCTCGTAGCCGGCCAGATATTGCTGCGCCTGCCGGGGAATAAACTTACCGGCCATCCGCGCCATGCTGATCGGCACCCGAATGTTGACCTTGTTTTCGCCCCCCTCTTTGATCTGGATCACCACCGCCCGCACGGGAACACGCACTTCGCGATGCTTGCGCTGCACGCGGCCCTCCCAGACCGGCGGCTCCGGCAGGTTAGGCATGCCCCACCCCTGTTCGGAATCGGCACGCGGCGCAGGCTCGAGCGCCTCGAGCAGGCTCGCCGCCTCCTCTGGAGAGAGTTGGCCTTCCGCCACCATGCGGAGCACCCGGCTTCGTTCGTCGTTGTCGGTCATCTCTACCTCCTACTTTTCAGTGCACGTAATAGCGTCGTGGCCTCTTCGGCGCTGATCTCACGCCGCTCCAGCCGGTCCAGTACTTCCTTACGCTGGGCCGATGCATCGGCCTCACCTGCCGCGCGGCGTGTCGCCCGATCAAGCCCGGCCAGACTCTGCTCAACCCTCGCTCGGATAGTGGCTTCCAGGTTTTCCAGTCCGGCTAGCTTTGCCTCTACGCGCGCCTGCACGTGTTCCTCCAGATCACCCGAGTTCATGCGATCACCTACTCTTTCCGAAGAACGTTCGTACCCAGCAGCCAGCAGCGCCTCCTCCAGCCGAGCACGAACCGTGGGATACGACAATCCCAGGTCGCGTTCAAGTTCCTTCGTGTTGCCGCGGGATCGAAGGAACATATCAATGAGCGACGCGTGCGGCTCGCGCAGACTTGCCAGGTGCGGGAGCGAAAACGTGCCCGTGACCTCCGTGCCGCATGCGACACAGTGCAGGTTGGTCACGGCCAGATCGCTCTCGCAGACCGGGCAATGGGTGGGAAGGGATTCACTGGTTTGCGTTTCCATAGCACTATTAAAGCACATACTTATCATTTTGTAAAGGATTTTTTACAAAATGATAAGTAGAGAAGCGGTTGACCCGTTCACCGGTGCCGATTCCCCTCTCCCCCCAACCCCCTCACGGCGATTCATGAGCGGACAGTTCCACACCGCACAGTTCCCGCCACGATGCGTGTTGTGAACGATCTCCCCGCCAGGATGCGTAGGAACAACCTTCAGGTTGTCCGGTGGAGGCGCCGACGCTTATGCGCGGCGCCGGCCCGTTCCACCGCAGTACCGTGGCGCGGCATCTCACCAGCACCAGTGTCCGCCTGACACGCTCCTCCATGGCGCCGCTCGGCAGTCGCATGCATTCGGGTCCGCACTCTCACCAAGAATTGGAGGAGGGAAGCACACTCGTGAGTGGCTCGACCATCCAATCGCGCCAGTGCAGTCAAGGGCAGCAGAGTAGTGCGGCCCAGCACCGGCGCTGCCGCGCGGCCCTTCCCAAGACGGTCTGAAGACCCGACTCTACGGTTGAGTAGCTCCCCTCCCCCTTGGAGGGGGAGAGGTCTGGGGAAGGCGGGGACGCAGCTACATCAACCTTTTAGCCAAATTCATTCCAACAGTGCGGACCATGGGATTGCCCAGCAGCTTCAGCATGCTGCCCGCGCCGCCCCCTCCGCCACCCAGCTGGCTGCCCAGGATGCTCGACAGCGCTCCACCATGGTTGTCGCCCGCATATTGGGCCAGGCTGCCTAATTCGGACGGATTGAACCCCGAGCCGCCGCCCCCAATGCCCAGCTGTGAAAGCACGTTGCTCGGTGACCCGCCCCCCTGTGAAATAGCGCTCATGAACATCCCGCCCAACCCACTGCGCTCCTCAGGGCTGCCGGTCGCCGCGCCCTGGGCGACACTCTGACCAAACCCACTCCCGCCCAGAGTGCTCAGTGCTTCCCCAATGGCGCCGGCGCCATGCTCACTGGGCGCCGCGGAAAGCATCTAGCCTACTCCACCGTGAAGTTCGGACTCCGCCATTTGATCCACGCCACCACCTGCGAATTGCTGTACCAAGCCATCCAACATGACACCCTCCTCTGAAGTACGCATACATTGCGGCTACGCTCTTTAGCGGCGACCTGGGTCGAGCGTCGCCAGCAGGCGAAAGAGCACCACATACACCGCCAGGTAGACCACGATAAGCACGAGCACATGAAGCCACAAGCCAGTCGAGCCAGGCAGGAATCGATAGGCCACCAGGCGGCCGGCAAAAAAGGCAACCAGAACTGATAGGAGTTGGCGAGCCAGCGATCCACGTGAGCGCCGCCGTGCAGGCAATGACATAGATTCCGCCTCTCTCCCCAAAGCCGGAACGACTGTTCGCCTCACCCTATCACGTACAGGTCGACCCATGCGCTGCCTGCCCGATCAAGGAGAATACAGAGGAGTCTCCTATGCTTCAAGGACCCGTGACCGCATCCACGGCGGCCGATCGGCCGCCACAGAGTAATCCGGCGCCATCGCCCTTATGCCGGCGCAGACGCCTCCGCTCACAGAGAGCACACTCATGATCCGCGCTGTCATCTTCGACATGGATGGTCTGCTCCTCGATTCGGAGCCCTACTGGGAACGAGCACGTGCCGAGTACTGCCGTGCTCTGGGTTGCGACTGGCGGCCCCAGGATGAACTCACCGTCAAGGGTGCTAACTCCCCGGAGTGGGCCGCCAGGATTGTGGAACGATGCGGTTTCTCCACACCACCAACCGAGATTATCGCGGGCGTCTCCCAGCACATGCGCGATCTGTATCACGCGCATCTTCCGCTGCTACCCGGCGCGACTGAAGCAGTCCATCGGCTCGCCGCTCATTATCCGCTGGCGATTGCATCCTCGTCGCCCCCCGAGTTGATCGAGCACGCCATCGGGGAGGCGGGGATCCGAGGCTGCTTCCAGACTATCGTCTCGGCGGACAGGACCGGCCGTGGCAAGCCCTCGCCCGATGTCTTTCTGGCCACCGCCCACCAGCTGAACGTCCCGCCCGCCGAGATCGCGGTCTTCGAGGACTCCTCCGCCGGGATCAGGGCCGGTCGAGCGGCCGGCATGTATGTCATCGCGGTGCCCAACGCCCACTATCCGCCGAGCGAGGCGGCGCTCGCTCAGGCGGATGTGGTCCTGAGTTCGTTAGAAGAGTTGAGCCTCGACCTGCTTACTGCCCCGCCGAGTCATCCAAGCCCTGTTCATTGATCCTGTCTGGCCCGATCTTGAGAATCACCCGCGTCTCTCCCGGCTGATGGAACGGGTACTTTTCCTGGCCAAGATACTTCAATGCCAACCGATCGATGTTCTCGTTTGCTCCCTCAGTGGTTATATCGGTCACCGTGCCGCGCACAGAGCCAAGACGCCACGCGTTGGCCGGATCAACGACGTTGACCGCAACGCGAGGATCGCGCCGCACGTTCCGCGCTTTCTGGCGTCCATCTGCCGTGTTGATCAGAATATGTTCGCCATCGGTATCCACCCACACTTGCGTGATTTGCGGCGATCCATCGGCCATCAAGGTGGCAATTTCGCAGTACGCCGGCTCGCGCAGCAGCTTCTGGAATCCAGGTGAAATAGTAGCAGCCATGGTCTATCCTTTCTCCTCTAGTGGTTGGTACGTTTGTGCATCGTGCCGTCCGCTTCCCAATTACACTTCGGGGTGAATCACAGCGGCCCGCAACAGCACTACTTGAACCTAACAGGAGAGGACCGTTGCGGCCCATCTCACGTTAAAGCCAGGGCTGCCGATTGTTGATTGTGTAGCAGGGCTGACAGTAAGTCAACATCCTGATACACTTCGATCGAAGGACACCCAGCGAGCCTCTCGCGGGGCGTGTGCTGAGAGTTTGATACGCAAGAAGCGCCGCGCGCAGACCTTCACACGTAAGGGCTTCCCCATTACAAGGACACACCACATGGCTCGAACACACCTAGGCGTACTGGGCACAGCCGCCGCGCTCTCGTTGATCGCCAATACACTGGTCTCCGCCCCCCTCGCGACCGCGGCGGAGACCGGCACCGGCCAAACTATCGCTCCGCTGACGGCGCCCACGCGCGTGCCGGTGCGTCAGGACAGCGGCGTGCAGCAGAGTATGGTGCTGCCACCTTCGGGCAAATCTCCCACCTGGACCGACATCACACGGGTGTACCACACGCTGGCGCCTGCGCTCCGCATCACCAGGACCTATGCCACCGAGTCAGCGGCTCGACGCGCCGGGTTCCAGCGGCTTCCCGGCACCCAGGCCGGCATGTTCGCCACCTTCGCTCGTCAGGCACGGGGAAGCTCACTTAATGTGCGCAAACCAGCATCGCTGGTCTACATGGACATGGGAGGACCGCCGCTGCTGGCGGCCGTCGGCTACAGCATGCCCGCCGCCACCACAGCGCGGCAGCTCGATGCCACCTTCCCTGCGTCACTCGCTGCCTGGCATCAGGATCTCAATGTCTGTCGGGCCGGCAAGCATCTCTCCGTGTCCCGTGCAGCGGAGATTCACGATCAGGCGTCCTGCACAGCGCGTGGCGGCGCCTTTGCTTCCACCGGTCGCTGGTCCATCACAGCCTGGATTGGCCAGCCCCGGCTCGGACTCTTTCAGTCGCAGGCAGTGGGCATGGCAGGTATGAACATGGGAGGGACCGGAGCCCAAAAAATCATGGAGATGACTCAAGAGCCATACCAGATGGAGATGCTGTCGACCAACGGCGCTCCCATCTCCTGGTCCGATGTCTCGCGAGTCTACAAGCTGTTGCTCCCCGCCGAAGCCGCCAACCGAAAATACCAGGATGTCGCGGTGGCCAGGAAAGATGGTTTCATTACCGCGCCGTTCCTCTATGTTCCCGGCCAGGGCGCCCACTACGTCCGGCCCTCAGTTCTCTCGCTCACGACTGCTACCGCCTTCGATGTCAAGCATCCGCCAGTACTGGTCTACAACGAGGTAGACGGCAGACTGAAGCTGTCCAGCCTGCTGTACCTCATGCCCATTTCCTCCACCCCGCGGGAACTGGCCCGCGTCTTCCCGCCGTCCATGGCCTCCTGGCATCGGCATGTGAATACCTGTGTGGTCGGCGTCAAGGTAGTGCCCATTCACGATGCGGCGCCCTGCCACGCAGCCAGTGGCTTCTTTCTGCGGGACACGGGCTGGATGGTCCACGCCTGGCTCTTCGACACGACCACCGGCGTATTCGACATGGATCAGGGGTGATTCCCGCCCGCCGGATCACTTCTACGCCGCGCTAACTGCCCGTACGATCGCCCGCTCCACCACGCTCACCACTGCCGCCTCTAGCGCCAGCATAGTATCGCTCCAGTCACCGTCGACCTTGCCCGTGGCCAGCGCAAAGATGGTATCGCCGTCCAGCATGGTATGCACTGGCCGGATGACCCGCGCCAAGCCGTCGTGCGCGACCGTGGCCAGATGGTTGACCTGGGCCGAGTCGAGACGGGCATCGGTGGCCACCACGCCGATCGTGGTATTGGCGCCCGGTGTTGGTCTCATCGGCGAGTGCAGCAGGTACTGAACGGTATCGACGTACCGCCCGTCGGGCCCTCTCGGGCCAGCCAGAATCTCTCCGGTTTCCGGCGCCACCACCTGACCGAAGGCGTTGACCACCATCAGCGCACCCACCTGTGCTCCGGCCACCGAGATGGAGGCGCTGCCGAGGCCGGATCGGGTGGCCGCCGCCACCCCCAGCACCTTGCCCACCGTCGCTCCCGTCCCGGCGCCCACAGGTCCCGCCGGCACTGGCTCGCTGCCGGCGATCTGACACGCCACATACCCCATCTCGCCATCCGGCCAGACGGGGCTGCCGACGGCTAAATCGAAGAGGACCGCGGCGGGAACGATCGGTATGCGAGCTACACCGGTGTCGTAGCCAATACCGCGCTCCGCCAGATACCGCATCACTCCCTCGGCGGCGTTTAATCCGAAGGCACTCCCTCCGGCCAGCAGCACCGCGTGCGCCCGATCCACCAGCGTACCCGGGCGGCAAAGATCAGTCTCGCGCGTACCGGGAGCGGAGCCACGCACATCGACGCCGACCACGCCGCCCTCGCGGCACATCACCACGGTACAGCCTGTTTGCCCCACGACATCCTGCGCGTGGCCCACTTCAATGCCGGGCACATCCGTAATGGAATCGATGGCCGACCCGTTCGTCACCTTCGCGCTGCTCGGCCGAACAGGCGAATCAGCCCTGCCTCCGCTGGGCGAAGCGGTCGAGCAACTCCTCGGCCTTGTCGACCAATTGACTGGCCCGGTCGGGATCCATGCGCTTCGCCAACACCCCCTCGGCCTTGCTTTTGGTCCTGGCCACCTTGTCCGGGTCGTCCATGAACTTTCCGACTGCGTCCTGTGCCTTGCCAATGATCCTGTCGACGGTATCGTCCGCCATTGTTCCCTCCGTTGCCACTTGCGCTATCTTGACCGTACAGGAGAGCGGTAGATGAGTCAACGCGGAACGAACGGCCGAGTATCCATCGCGAGGAGGCATGACGCGTGAATACCGTCACGCTGCCGGCGGAACTCCGCCAACGGTTTGCTGAAGCTTGCCGGCAAAGCTCCTCCGTCGGCTTCGTCCCTACCATGGGCTGTCTCCACTCAGGGCACCTGCGCCTGGTGCAACAGGCTCGTGAGGAGAACGATCTGGTGGTCGTGAGCATCTACGTCAACCCCACTCAGTTTGGCCCCCAGGAGGACTTCGCGCGCTACCCGCGAGACCTGGACACGGATCGCCGTTTGGCCGAGGAGGCCGGCGTGGACCTCCTCTTCCTGCCCGACACCGCGACCATCTACCCAGCTGGACCCGACGCGCAGCGGGTGTGGATCGACCCCGGCGCGATGGCTCAATGCCTGTGCGGCGCCTCCCGCCCCGGACACTTTCGCGGGGTAGCCACCGTGGTGGCCAAGCTGTTTCACCTGGTCCAGCCGGATCGCGCCTACTTCGGAGCGAAAGACGGTCAGCAGGCCGCCATCATCACCCGCATGGTCACGGACCTTGCCTTCCCGATCGAGATTCGGGTGGCGTCGACGGTGCGCGAGAAGGACGGACTGGCACTGTCCTCACGCAATGTGTACCTAACCCCAGACCAGCGGCATGAGGCGGTGGCGCTCTCACAGGTGCTGAACCTGGCGAAGGCGTATCTGACCGCTGGTGGACGCAACGCCCGAGAGCTTGAAAAAGTGGCGCGTGACCACCTGACTCGCGCCGCTCCGCTGGGACGAATCGACTACGTGACTGCCGTCGACCTGGTCACGCTGCAACCGGCGCCCGATGAAATAAACCGTGACATCATGCTGGCGCTGGCCGTGTACTTTGGCCGTACCCGCTTGGTAGACAATAGAGTAGCCCGTTTCACGCCCCATGGGTTGGAATTTCAGTAACCGCTCTCGCCTCGGGTCCAGGTCGGACCCACACATTTCACATGAGGGAGGCATACCGTGCGCACCACGATTCTCGATATTCAGAAGATGACCGAGCACGGCGAACGCATCCCGATGGTGACTGCCTACGACTACACCTCAGCCCAAATCGTCGATCGCGCCGGCATTCCACTGATTCTGGTGGGCGATACGCTGGGCATGGTCGTACTGGGGTACTCAACCACCGTGCCGGTGACCATCAACGACATGCTGCACCACTGTAAAGCCGTGGTACGCGGGAGTCAGAACGCGCTGGTGATCGGCGATCTGCCGTTTCTCACCTACTCCAGCCCAGACGATGCGCTGCGCCATGCCGGTCGCTTGCTGCAGGAGGCCGGCGTCCAGGCGGTGAAGCTGGAGGGCGGCGCCGCCTTTGCCCCCACCGTCCACCGCCTGGTCGAGGCCGGTATTCCGGTCATGGGCCATCTGGGACTGACCCCCCAGTCGGTGAACCAGTTGGGTGGCATGCGAGTGCAAGGACGACGAGCCAACCAGGCTCGACGTCTGATCGAAGATGCCCTGACGCTGGAAGAGGCGGGCGCCTTCGCAGTCGTACTCGAACTGGTGCCGGCCGAACTCTCCGCCGAGATCAGCAGCCGCTTGCGCGCCCCCACCATCGGCATCGGGGCGGGGCCGGGCTGCGACGGTCAAGTGCAGGTGTGGCACGATATCCTCGGCCTCTACACCGACTTTGTCCCACGCCACGCCCGCCGCTACGCAAATCTGGCCGATACCATCAGCGATGCCCTCCGTCAGTACGCCGCTGAGGTGCGCGAGGAAGAATTCCCCACCCAGGAACACAGCTCGACTATCAAATCCGAAGAGCTGCAGGAAGCGATCCGGCAGCTTCCACCAAAAGTGCACGCCTCGTGACGAGCCCGGTCGCACGCCTCCGCGGAAACTATCCACATCCGTGACGTGGGATCTACTCGTCCGCCGTCTTCGGCTCCAGCCAGGGCATCATCGAGCGTAATTCGCGGCCCACGACCTCAATCGTCTGCGTCTGCTCCTCGGCTCGCATCCGCTTGAACTCCGCTGCGCCGCCCTCAAACTCGTCCACCCAACGACGTGCAAAACTGCCGCTTTGCACCTCCTGGAGCACCTGACGCATGTTGTCCCGTACATGCTCGTCAATCACCCTTGGTCCGGCGACGTAGTCGCCGTACTCGGCGGTGTCGCTGATTGAGCGTCGCATGTAACTAAGGCCGCCCTGGTTCACCAGATCCACGATCAGCTTCAGCTCGTGCAGACACTCGAAGTAAGCCATCTCCGGGGGATAGCCCGCCTCGACCAGGGTGTCGAAGCCGGCCTTTACCAGGGCACTGACGCCGCCACACAGCACAGCTTGCTCACCGAAGAGGTCCATCTCGGTCTCTTCTCGAAATGTGATCTCCATGACGCCCGATCGCGTACAACCGATTCCACGGGCGTACGCCAGCGCCAATTGGTGTGCCTGACCGGTAGCATCCTGCTGCACCGCGATCCCGCCCAGCACGCCCTTGCCCTCCAGAAAGAGGCGCCGCATCATGGCGCCCGGCGCTCGCGGTGCGATCATCGCCACATCCACGTCTGGCGGCGGGACGATCTGGTGGTAATGAATGGAGAAGCCATGGGCAAAGAGCAGCATTGTACCGGCTGATAGATGATCGCGGATCGACTCCTGGCAGACCCGTCGGTGGAGCTGATCGGGCAGCAGGATCGACAGGAAGTCGCCCCACGCACAGGCCTCCGCTACCGTCTGCACCGTGAAACCATCCGCTTCAGCCCGCAACCAACTCTGGCTGCCGGGTTGCAGGCCGACCCGTACCTCGCAGCCGCTATCGCGCAGATTGAGCGCATGCGCATGCCCCTGGTTCCCATACCCAATAGCCGCGATGCGGCGCCCGCGGATCAGGTCGAGATCCGCATCCTCATCGTGGTAAAAGGTTGCCACACCGTCCTCCGTGCTTGGTCCTGCGCGCCAACCAAAGGTACTTCATCCATCCTCACTCTCCATTCCGTTCGTCTTGTACCGCTTCGGCAATCTTCCAGGCAGCCATCTGGACCGCGATATCAAGCGTCGGAAAGTGCCTCGATTCGTGAACGGCATCCGGCCAGACGATCGGTCGATGCTCCGGCTCCCAGATATTCGTCTCCCAGCAGGCGACCCCTTCGTAGTTCACGGCGTAGATCTCCACGTGGAAGGTGCTGGCGTTATAGGTCATGTCCCCCGACCATGATCTCTCGTCTTCCTGGACGTTCTCTAGCACCACCGACATAGCGTTTAGCCTCTTTCACCATCCGTCGGGATTGACCGAATGTGATACAACACTGCCGCGTTGAGAGCAACATGGCAAGGGAGCGTCGCATCACCATCTGCGCGCTACCATGCGATCAAACTCGGCGCCACGTTGATCATTATTTTTCCACTATAGGCAGATTCAGCCTACTGCCTGCGCTGAGTCCACTCTGTGCGCACACCGTCTCGACGTCCCGGCCAAAGGCTGAACGTGCCTCGAGCAGGGACGCTGGTCGCGGGGAAGCCATATCACGCCTGTCCCAACACCGCGACCTGATACCACCGCCAGAGTCGCGCGATACCCTCCTCCACCGAGACGCTGGGATCGTAGCCGAGCAGTGCGCGTGCCTTGCTGATGTCGGCGTAGGTATAGGCGACATCGGCGGCCGGCATCGGCGCCGCCGCTAGGTTGACCTGCCGTCCCGCCAGCCGCGCCAGATGCTGGACAAAATCGGCCAGCAACACCGGCTCCCCGCGCCCCAGGTTGATGATCTCGTAGCCCAGCGGCCGGTCAGCAGCGGCCACGATGCCCGCCACAATATCGTCGATATAGGTCCAATCGCGGTACATCTGTCCGTTGTTATACAGCGGAACCTCTCTCCCGTAGAACATGTTGTCGAGCACCTTGTAGGCCATCATGTCCGGGCGACCCCGAGGCCCATAAACGGTAAAAAAGCGCAGCGCCGGGACCTGCTGCCCGTAGAGATGATGATAGAGTGAATGCCAGCATCTCAGCGGCTCGTTTACTGGCCGAACAGGGCGCCAGCGGTCGGTCTGCCGCATCGGTCTCCACAAAGGGGACCACCGAGGTATTGCCATACGCCGAGGAGGTTGAGGCCAGCACGAAATTGGGGGTGTGCGCCTCCCGTGCCGCCTCCAGCAGGGTATGCGTCCCATTGAGGTTGACGTCGTAATACAGGTAGGGATTCTCGATGGAGGCGCGCACGCCCGCCATGGCAGCCAGATGGACCACCACTCCAAAGTCATGCTGCTCAAACAGCCTGCCCACCAGCTCGCGGTCGCGAATGTCTCCCGCCACAAACGAGAAGTGTGCCGCGCCGAGAGAGTGCGACAGCTCCCGCAGGTTGGCCTGCTTTCGCGCCGGGTCGTAGTAATCGTTCAGGTTGTCGAGGCCGACCACCGTGTCGCCGCGTGCCAGCAGCGCCTGAGCGGTATGACTGCCGATGAACCCGGCGGCTCCGGTAACCAGGACGGTCTTACTCACTGCGGTTTGAATCGTGCAACGCGCGTATATTCTGCAATTGCGTGCTCTTTCCGAGAGCACAGGTGCTCTCGCGAATTGCCCTCTGAAGGGTACCACCGAAACGGAGGCGTCCCATATCGGGCCAGCGGCGGCGACGTGAGGCGGGCTGAGGGCAGACTACCTGAACAAAATCTTCGACTACATGACCGCCAGCCAACCCTCTACAGGGCCACTGCCTCAGGCGCACTGATCGGCTTCTTCTCGCGGGCGCGGAGCACGAAGTACGGTCGCTCGAAGAGCAGATAGGACAGCCACGATATCGGAATCATAATGGCGACCGCTACCACGTAGGCCAGATGCTGAGTCAGCGGGGACGCTCCGTACCGGGTGAGCACCGCCGTCGCCACCCAGGTAACCGGCCAGGCATGCCAGAGATACATGCTGTACGACCACCGCCCCAGGGCCTGCATGCCCGAGGTACACAGTACCCGTTGGAAGACGGACGCGCTGCAGACCACATTCCAGAGGATCAGCGCATACCCGACGGTCATGAGGGGAAGACCGATGACTTCGAGTGATAGCCCCAACGGGAGCGTCAGGCCGGCGCTCTGATGCCCCATCCAGACGCGCCCCACGCCGGCCACCACACATGCTAGAAAGAAGCCCCGCCATCCACGCAACGCGGGAGGCAGGGCGGCGCTCTGGATATAGACGCGGGAAACGATGATGCCCGCCACGAACTCCACCAGCCTCGCCAGGATAAACGTCTGCACGTCGTAGGCCAATAGGCTGTGACCGCCTCCGGGAAACACCACATAGAACATGAGACGAAACACCAGCGAGCAGACTACCGAGATGACCACAGCTTGACGAAATCCCCAGCGGTAGGTGGCCACGATGAAGAACGGCAGCATCAGATAGAAGCACCACTCGGTGGCCAGCGACCAAAAGGGCGCGACCAGATCGTTGGTTTTGGGGAGCAGGTGCTGGGTGAAGGTGAGGTTGGTTATCAGTTCGTACCCTGGAAAGCCATGACCGCTTATCCAGAGGCCAACCGCGATCGCGAACGCCGCGGCGTAATATGCCGGGGCGATGCGCAGCCATCGCGCCTTCAGGAACGACCGGTAGGCCGCTCCGGAGAACTTATCCTGCTTCCGTGCATACATCAGATACATGCAGAACCCACTGATGACGAAGAACAGGTCCACTCCCGTCTGTCCAATGGAAATGGGCTCATTGAGATTGATCGAGTGTGCCCCGATATGAGCGACCCCCCAGGGGATATTGTGGAAGGCTTGCCAGACATGAAACCAGACCACGCCAAGCACGGCGACGGCACGCAGGCCATCAACGGGGGCGATGCGTGGACGGGTGGGCGCGGTAGCTATTGGCGTATGCCTTCCACCATTTGATTAGACACCGCGAGCAGTCTTGCATACCGTCGACCGGCACGCTGGGCGCGGAAACATCGACGCCCTTCCGCCCGCTCCACGCACATATTATGCCTCATACGGGAGAGACACATGTGTTGCGGAGAAGAAGCAATAAATTGTATACTGTGCAAAAAAAGAATTGCCAGTGAGCGCTTGCCGCACTGTAATCGTTTCGACAGTTATGGACGTATTGCAGCTTCACCGGCCACCAGGACAGCAGTATGTCGCAACCCGTTGCCGAGTATCCAGTTCCGGAACCAGTGGCGGCCTCTCGTGCCGCTCCCCTGCGCCGGCACTCTCTCGCGCTGTCCGAGCGCCGGCTGTTGTTGGCGGGCATGGATATGCTGGTCCTCGTGCTCCTGGCTCGGCTAGTGGTGCAGCAGGAGCCGGGCAATGGATCGTGGCGCCTGCTGGCCATCTCGGTAGCGGGCACCTGGTTCGCGGCCGGACAGATTACCAGTATGTACGACCTGCACACCGCTGCCCGCTTGCGACCCTGTCTGCGCGCCATCGCGCAGACCGCCGCCATGGTGGTGGCGTTCCTGGTGTTCCTGTTCTTTACCAAGCCATATTTTATGAGCCGCCCAAAGCTGGTCGATCTCGCCATCGGTGGGCCGATGGTCATCGCTCTCTGGCGGCTTGCATACCTGCGCTTTTTGGGCTCGGCGCACTTTATGCGACGAGTGCTGGTCTTGGGCGCCGGGAGCGCCGGCCGGAGCCTGCTCGAAGCCGTGCAGCGCAGCCAGGGACATGGGGTCAGCGTGGTTGGGATTCTCGATGACGATCCATCGCTGCACGGCCTGCGGATCGACGGCGTGTCGGTGCTCGGCGGCAGTTCTCGTATTTGGCAGGTCGTGAGCACTCTGGGAGTTGAAGAGGTCGTGCTGGCGGTCAGTCAGCCGACCAACGAGGCGCTGTTCGAAGGACTCGCTACGTGCTACGAACGAGGTATCGCGGTCACGCTGATGCCGCATCTCTATGAAGAGGTCGCGCGCCAGGTTCCGGTGGAGTACGTGGGGCGGCACTGGCTGGGTGCGGTCCCGCTCAGTCGCGCCGGGAGCGGTGTCTATGAGGCCCTCAAACGGCTGGTGGATGTGGTGGTGGCGTCTCTTGGTGTGGTCCTCACCACGCCGATTATGGCGATCGTGGCCCTGGTGGTTCGCGTCAGTTCGCCGGGTCCGATCCTGTTTCGCCAGACGCGCGTGGGACACCATGGTGAGGAGTTTGAAATCATTAAGTTCCGCACCATGCGGATCGATGCGGAGCGGCTAGGCGAAGTGCTGTGGGCAACGCGCGACGACCCTCGGGCCACCACGGCGGGAAAATGGTTGCGGCGCACGCATCTCGATGAGCTCCCACAGTTCTTTCTGGTCCTCAACGGGACAATGAGCCTGGTGGGGCCGCGTCCCGAACGGCCGGAGTTTGTGCGTGAGCTGGAGAAGCAGATTTCGCTCTACGCGGCGCGATACAGCGTACGGCCGGGCGTCACCGGCTGGGCGCAAATCCAGTATCCGTATGGCAGTTCGACCAGTGATGCCCTGGCCAAACTTCGCTACGACCTGTACTACGTCAAGCACCGGTCGTTGCTGCTCGATGTCCGCATTATCGCGCGCACCTTCACCCGTGTGTTCGGCATGAGAGGGCGCTAGACGGTATGGAGGCCAAGGTTCTCTCCATTCTGGGTACCCGCCCGGAGGTGATCAAGCTGGCGCCGGTGATTCGCGCCATCGAAGCGCATCCCCAGCTCCAGTCGATGGTCTGTGCCACGGCGCAACATCGAGAGATGCTGGATCTCGCGCTCGACGTTTTCGGCATCCAGCCCGATTTCGACCTGGACCTCATGCAGCCGGGCCAGCAGCTCGCCGACCTCACCGCTCGTGTGGTCCAGTCCGTGACCCGGACGCTGCGCGAGGTTCAGCCTGATTTTCTGCTGGTCCAGGGAGACACCACCACCGCCATGGCCGCCGCCATGGCCGCGTTCTACGAGCAGATACCGGTCGGCCACGTGGAAGCCGGACTGCGCACCGGCGACCTCCACAATCCCTTTCCGGAAGAGATGAATCGACGCCTGGTTGCCACCCTGGCCACGCTTCATTTCGCACCAACCGCCGGCGCCCGCGCCGCTCTGCTGCGCGAGGGCGTGCTCGACAGCACCATTTTTGTCACCGGCAACACCGTCATCGATGCATTACAGCAGACCGTGGCCTCCAAACCCGATTATGTGCCCGCTCCCGGTCGGCGTATCCTGGTGACGGCCCATCGACGAGAGTCGTTTGGGCCGGGCTTTGAAGCGCTCTGCCTCGGGCTCCGCATGGTAGCACTCCGGAACCCAGATATTGTGCTGCTCTATCCCGTCCATCTCAATCCACAGGTGCGCGAACCGGTGGCGCGTTTGCTGGGAGACCTGCCCAACGTGCGCCTGATCGATCCACTGGGGTATCGCGACTTTGTCCGGGCCATGCGGGATGCCACGCTCATCATCACCGATTCCGGCGGGGTGCAGGAAGAAGCTCCCAGCCTGGGCAAGCCTGTTTTGGTGATGCGTGATACGACTGAACGCCCAGAAGCCGTGGAGGCGGGCGCGGCTCTGCTGGTCGGTACCGATCCATGGCGCATCATGGGGGAGTGTGAGCGTCTGCTGCACGACCAAGCAGCCTATGCGCGCATGGCCTCGGTCGACAACCCCTTTGGCGATGGCCACGCGGGTGGGCGGATCGCCAACGCCGTGGCACACTGGTTGGGAGGCGACCCTGCTGAGATCCGCGCCGGTGAGGTTCGTTCAGCCTAGCAGCGTGCCTACACATCACATTCAACGACCGTGCGGACGTGCGCTCTGGCGCAGATGGGGGGACAGATGAAGCGCATTACTGTTATTGGCACCAGGTACGTAGGACTCACCACGGGCAGTGTCTTTGCCGACCTGGGCAATCAGGTTACCTGCGTCGACATCGACGCACGGACCATTGCCGACCTGCGACAGGGTATTTTGCCAATCTATGAACCTGGCCTGCACGAGGTCGTGGTGCGGAATACCGCGGCGGGCCGCCTGCACTTTTCCACTTCCTACCAGGAGGGACTGCGCGAGGCAGAGTTTGTGTTTATCGCCGTGGGCACGCCCGATGATGGGAAGGATGGCGGCGCCGATCTCTCACAGGTATGCTCGGCCGCCAAGAGCATCGCGGAGGGACTGCATCAGCCGGTGATCGTGGTCAACAAAAGCACGGTACCGATCGGCACGGGCGATCTGGTAACCAACATCATCAACGAGCATCGGCGGCACGACGTGCCCTTCTCGGTCGTCTCCAACCCGGAGTTTCTGCGCGAGGGCTCCGCACTCAAGGACTGCATGCAACCCGACCGGGTGGTGTTGGGCGCCGTCGATCGCGCCGCCGCCGAGACGGTAGCCGAGTTGTATCGAGGACTGGGCGCTCCCATCATCATCACCGATCTGCGCACCGCGGAGATGATCAAGTACGCGTCCAACGCCTTTCTTGCCACGCGCATTTCTTTCATCAATGAGATCGCCGCTATCTGCGAGCGGCTGGGCGCCGATGTGACGGAGGTAGCCCGCGGGATGGGCTGTGATGTCCGCATTGGGCCGTATTTCCTCGATGCCGGTTTGGGCTTCGGCGGCTCCTGCTTTCCCAAGGACGTAAAGGCGCTAATGCACATGGCCAAGGATGCCGGCCAGCATCCGCAACTCTTGCAAGCCGTCATGGATATCAACGCCGATCGCCGGCGCTGGGTGGTGGAACGGCTCCAGGAACAGCTCGGTGAGCTGCGGGAGAAGCGCATCGCCTTGCTGGGACTCGCGTTCAAGCCGAACACGGACGACATCCGGGAAGCGGCCTCGCTTGCCCTGATCGCGCTCCTGCAGGCGGCCGGCGCCCAGGTAGCAGCCTACGATCCAGTGGCGATGGACAACGCGGGCGAGGAGACGACCGGCGTGGAGTTCTGCGCCGATGCCTACTGCGCCGCGGCCGGCGCCGATGCAGTGGTGCTGGTGACCGAGTGGAACGAGTTCCGGCAGCTCGACCTCGCGCAACTCCGAGATCAGATGCGACGGCCTCTCTTGATCGACGGAAGGAACCTCTACGATCCCGCCGAACTGCTCCAGCTTGGATTCACCTATGTCGGCGTGTCCCGAGGAGCGGCGGCGGAGATCCACTCAGACAGCGATGTTGCGGCACACGGTCAAGCTATAGGGAGGTAAGCGGCCCCCCGCCCATCTCCGCACCGCACAATGGCGCCATCGCCGTGACACGCCAGAGCCGTCCCAATTTCCCGCAATGAGGCGTGTACGAGACGCTTCAAGTAAAGTGTCAATGAACGGGCGACGGCATGGCACCTGAAGACCGGGCACGAGCCGAATCGGGGGAGAGGGGTAACCGCTCTGGCCACTAAAACCGGCTATGGTCGCGACTTCCGCCTCTACGCGACGGGTCAGGCTGTTTCCGTGGTGGGCGATCGCATCGCCATCATCGCCCTGGTCTTTCTGGTCATTCATCTGTCCAATTCCTACGCGCCCGCTCTGGCGCTCTTTTACGCCTGCCGTGTCTTGCCCACCTTGCTGGGCGGTCTGCTCGTCGGCGTCTTCGTCGATCATGTTGACCGCCGGCGGCTGATGGTCGGCTGCGACCTGAGCCGCGCGGTACTGCTGGCAGCCGTCCCAGCCCTCAGCGGACTAACTCTGGGAACCCTGTATCCCCTGGTGGTCGTGCTCTATGCGCTAACCCTGCTGTTCGATACCGCGGCCCGTGCCGCCTTGCCGGATGTGGTGCCCGAAGCCAAACTGCTGGGCGCCAACGCTATTCTGAACGGCATTCAGACCTCGGCGGACCTGGCGTATGCCGTGGGCGGCGCGCTGGTGTTCATCCTGAACCTGCAGACGCCGTTCTACATCGATGCCGCTACCTTCCTGGTTTCCGCGCTGCTGGTAAGCATGATGCGGATCCCCGGTCACGAACGCGGGCCGCTGCCCAACGTTGGCGACGTACTGGCGCGCATCCGGGTTGGTGTCGATTTTCTGATGGGGCATCCGTTCTTGAAATGGAGCACCTTCACCTTTGCCATCGCCCCCGTGGCTGGCGGAGCAGTCTTTGTGCTGGCGCCGCTCTACGCCGATCACGTGCTGGCGCATAGCGCCGGACTCGTGGGCACCTTGCGCAGTGGCGCCTTCCGTTTCAGCGTCCTTGAGGTCAGCATCGGCGTGGGCGCGCTGCTGGGCAGCGCCATGGCCCAGCGTTTAGTGCAGCGCTTTCCCAAGGGCCGGTTGTTTGGGTTGGGCGTGCTCGGTACCGGCCTGGCGGATGCCGTGCTCGGGTCCATCACCAACCTGTATGTCGCCACCGTGGTGCTGGCCCTCTCCGGGCTATTCAATAGTCTCTTTGTCATCAGCGGCATCACGCTGGTGCAATCGCTCACACCAACCGAGATGCGCGGCCGCGTCGTGGCGGCCAGAAGCACCGTCATCAACACCGCCCTGGCGCTTGGCTCGGCCCTGGGCGGTGTCGTCCTGCTGATCGTCTCCTACCGCGCCATGTGGTTTCTACTCGGCGGCACGATCATGGCTTCCAGCCTCTTCATCTGGCTACGAGCCGACGTGCGGAATCAACGCTAGCTCCCCCCCTAACCCCCTCCTGACGGGGGTAGGTATGCGCCTAACGGCAGACGATCGGCCTGGATGTTGTGCCTCGCCGGATGGCCATCCACAAGGGATAGCGCCTCTATGATGTGACATGTGCTAGACCTACCCCTATCAGCTAATCCCCTCCCCCTCGCGGGGAGAGGGCGAACACTTGATTGGTGCGCATGCCCCGTGGGGACCTCGCAGCACCACCAATACCACCCACCGCGGCGGTCGGAGGCGGGTCGAGTGCCGATGCAAGGCGCTGGAACGGCGCTGCCCGGACCGGTACGTGTTCTCGTCTTAGACACGGTAACTCCCCTCCCCCCCCGCGAGGGCTTGTGCCCTCCTTATGCAGGGTGGGAGGGGTTGGGGGAGAGGGGGCCGTCATATCCCCGAAATACAGAGAGGCCAGGCGCCTCATCCGGCTCGTAGTGCGGAATGAAGGCCTGGCCCCAAACTCTAGCGGCTAGAAACGCGGCAGGTTAGCCTTCCCAATTGTGGACGTTTCTGCCTTCCCAATTGTGGACGTTTCTGCCTTCCCAATTGTGGACGTTTCTGCCTTCCCAATTGTGGACATTCTTCGCCGGATCGATCCAATCAATAGTACGCGCCAACGGGTTCCTCCTCTATTCTTGCGCCCGGAGCCGTCTCCTGTGGTCGGTCGACCACTCGTCTCCAGACAGTTGCGGAATCATATCTATACAGGGAAGCTACCTTAGGATCTACTCCTTTCACAACGATCTCTCAGGAGTTGGGGATCTCTTCGCTGGACCGCCTCATAGTGAGGAAGCCCGCCTGTGATCTCAACTTAGGGGACTTTCGGCCCCTGGTCAAGAGGGTAATTAGTCCTGAGAGCACCATGCGCCACACCCATCTCAGGCACCCAACGGGCTCATGGGCGCAGGCTCACACCGCACCGTCGCCTCCCCGCTCGACAGCAGTGACCTTCTCACCGATGCGTGGCAACTGGCTTCAGGTCAATTCGGTTGCCGTACGAGCAGCGCAGCTACTCCGCCAAGCGGGGCACACGCAAACATCCGTCGTGCACCGACGGCATCACATTTGCGGCGGCATACCTACGTGCACAGACGAAATGCTGGCCTGCGGGCCTGTCCCGGCCAGGACGGCCGGGCTACCTGCTATTCCGGCCAGGATATCCCGCCATGGGGGGCACAGGCAGTCCGGGCGACCGGACGGCGATGGCGCGAGGCTGGGCTACCAATCGGTGGTACTCGGTCGAGAGCGGCGGGTAGCCCGACCCCTTGTACCCCATTCGGGGCACGAGCTGGGCGGGATCGGCCCGCAGGCCGACACCAGGGTGCCATCCGACCTGAGAGCCGCTTCAGTCAACCGACTTGGCCTTAAGCCACGATCCGTACCATACGATCGCCCCGGCGCATGGTCGCTATCCGGCCTCGGCCGGCACCAGGCGCAGCTGGGGGGTGCGCTCGTGGGGAAGATAGATTCCCTGCTCGATCAGCACTTGAATGAAGGTAGCGCAGACGGTCGGGTCGAACTGCGAGCCGATGCCGTTCTTGAGCCGCTCCACCGCGTCGTCCACGCTCATGCCCCGGCGATACAGACGGTCGGCTGTCATGGCGTCGAAGGCATCGACCACCGAGATGATACGCGACCCCAGCGGAATGGCATCCCCTTTGATGCGGTCGGGATACCCGCTTCCATCCCACCGTTCGTGGTGATGCTTCACGATATCCACACTCCCCTGAAAGGCGGAGAAATTGGCCAGAATCTCGGCGCCAATGGCGGGATGCTCTTCCATGATGGTACGTTCCTCGCGACTTAACGCTCCTGGTTTCAGCAGGATGTCATTGCTGATGCCAATCTTCCCCAGGTCGTGGACGCGGGAGGCCAGCACGGCCTCCGCCACGTGCTCAGGGGTGAGCCGTAGGGCCCGTGCCAGGTGTCCGGTCATCTCCGCCAGCCGTTCCGAGTGCTCGTAGGTGCTGGTGTCGCGGTAGTCGATGCTTTCGGCCATCTTCAGCACCGCGTCCACCGTTTCCTTGTGCAATCGTGCCACCGAGCCGAAGGATCGCATACTGAGGTACACCGGCACCACCACCAGGAGCGAAAGGACAGGCCGAAAGGTCCAGAGCGCCGCGCAGACGATGCCGATCGCGATCAGCGACATCTCGGGCCAGACTGTGTCTTTACTCAGTTGGGTAAAAATCGCAATCGGCCGCTCGCCGCTGCTCAGCGTCACGGCGACCATGACCACCAGGGTACCGGCCAGATGGTACGCGACGGCTAACCCGATCAGGGCGGGCAGGCCCAGCAGTGGGCTGAAGTTGTGGCCCCAGATGAAGCGCTCGCCCTGCAGCAGCTGGAACGCGCCGAGTCCCGCCGTGCACGAGAACAGCGAGCTACCAAGATTGACGGAAATCGCACGGCGACTCTTGCGTCGTTTCTGAACCAGCAAGGAAACTTCGCTCAACAGTTTGGCGACGCCAATCACCACCAGCGCAATCGGTGGTGGCAGAATCAGTAAGGTGGCTACCTGCCCGAAGCCGTCCAGTGCCACCGATGTGGAATCGCCGAGATACACCTTATGCCAGCACAGTACCCAGCCAAGCAGAATGAAGCCGACCATGGTCACTGTCCATCTCATCGGATTGTGCGACCAGATCGGACCGATCTGCGAGGCGCTGGCCAGCACGATGAGGATGGCTACAGAGGCGATACCAAAGATGTAGAGGTGGAGTGCGCGCTGTCTGTTCAACCGATCTCCTCGAACCCCTTACACCGTACCCCAGTAGTCGATAATACGCAACACTTTTGAAAGAGGATCGGGAGATGAGGGACTTATGGTCCCCTTTTTTTCGGGACTTTCGGCCCTGAACCGAGGCGTAAGGCCTCGGAAGCCGAGCACTCGACTCTCCAGCACCTGCGAGTTCATTGCCGGCTTGGCGGGGCCACTACCCTCGAAAGACGGTATGCTGGTCGGCCCCCACACTGTACCGCGTCACCACATCCGGCAAGAAATTCCCCCTCTGGACACGATCAACGATATCGTGAAGTACTCGTCGAGCGTGCTCGGCCTGCGCACCCATGATGTGACCCAGGCGCAAGGCTTCCTCGAATTCGTCCTCGTCGAGCACCTCGTACGATCCATCCGGGGCGATCCACACGTCCAGAAACAGGTCTACCAGCGTCTCCAGCATCTCCGCGTCCGCTCCCTGCCACCGCACCGGCTCCAGCACGTCGACATAGTAGCCAGTCCAACTCCCGTCCGGACGGTAAAATCGGCCAATGTCGTACGGCTGGTCCTTGAACAGGAACCAGATTGCTCGGTAGCCGTCGGAGATAACCTCCTCGCCTCGATACATCAGCGAGTGCTTCGGATGCACCAGGTGGGACAGCACGAGTATCTGCTCATCCGCCGAGAGCAGATCGACCTCGAACCGAGAACGACGGTCCGGTGGCCTGAGCAACTCGAAGGTCAGGCGTCTTCTGGGAGTTGCGTCATCGGCCATGGTCTACTCCCTCTCGAAACCGGTGGCAATCACCGTGACCCGCACTTCGTCGGTCATCCGTGGATGGATCACCGCGCCAAAGATGATGTTGCACTCTGCCGACACTCCGCTGCCGATCATCTCGGCCACCTGAGTCACCTCATAGAGTGTGAGGTCGGGAGGTCCTGTGATGTTGAGCAGGACGCCATGCGCCCCATTGATCGACGAATCCAGCAGCGGACTGGAGATTGCCTTCTCGGCAGCTTTGACCGCCCGGTCCTCGCCGGCTGCCACGCCCATCGACATCAAGGCTCGACCGGAGCGGTGCATTACGCTGCTCACGTCGGCGAAGTCCAGATTGATCAGGCCCGGCGTCAGGATAAGATCGGCGATGCCATGAATTCCCTGGTTCAGCGTTTCATCCGCCAGGCGGAACGCGTGGCTCATGCCCATGCTCTCGGGTGCGATCTGCAGCAGTCGATCATTGGCGATCACAATCGATGAGTCCAGGATTGGGCGGAGCCGATCGAGTCCCTCCTGGGCCACCAGTCTACGGCGGTTACCCTCGAACGAAAATGGCAGCGTGACGATACCCACGGTAAGGGCCCCGCACTGCTGTGCCACCTCGGCCACGATCGGCGCCGCTCCTGTTCCGGTGCCGCCCCCCAGGCCCACCGTGATAAAGACCATATCGGCGCCGGTCAGGCCCTCCTGTAAGGCATCCCGGGCAGCGTCAGCCGCCTTCAGGCCGAGCCTTACGTCACCCCCCGTCCCCAGGCCACGGGTGAGCCGGTCGCCGATGCGTATCCGTTTACGGGCCTTTGAGCACTCCAGCGACTGCGTGTCGGTATTTACCGCGATAAAGTCGATGCCCTGCACCCCGGTCTCAATCATGCGGTCGATGGTATTGCTCCCACCGCCGCCGATTCCGACCACTTTGATTTCAGTGAATCCCTTAGCTAGGTGTGGCGTCTCCGAGGACAAAATCTGCGGTATAACGGGCTGCTCTCGGTTCACCGGTCCGACGCGGTTTGGGTCAAACCCTCCTTTAGACACGGGCCAGCACCTCCTGAGCAAGTGATTGGTACATCTCCACGGCTCGCTGCGAACCCTGCACCTCGGTCAGCGGAACACCCGCCGATGCCGACTCCAGAATCTTCGAATTTGTTCCTACACTTGTTTGAAACACCAGATCACCCCAGTTCTCTCGCAAATAGGCAGCCACGGTTTGCTCCTCACGGAGGCGTCGGTCGAACTTGCTGAGCACGATCCCCAGGATACGGAGGCTGGGGTTGATGTAAAGGATTTCTTCAATGCTCTCCTGCAGCATCTGTAAGCCCTGTAGCGAGAACAAGCGCGCTTCGGTCGGAACGAGAACCAGCTGGGCCGCCACCAGGGAGTTGATGGTCAACAAGCCGAGCGAGGGCGGAGTATCGATCAAGATGAAGTCGTAGGCGTCGGCCATGGTGGCTAATTGGTCCCGTAGCCGGAACTCGCGTCCGAGCTTGTTCATGAGCGCTGCTTCGGCCGTTGCCAGTGCCATCGAGGTGGGTACCAGATCGAGACGTGCCGTCTCGGTGACATAGACGGGAACTATGGGCAGCGCCACTTTCCGATCGAGCAGCGCATCCGCGATGGTCGACCGGCGGGTGAGGTGTGCGCTAAAGGTGGAACTGAGATTCCCCTGCGGGTCCATGTCGGCAAGCAACACACGATGCCCCAGGCGAAACAGAGAGGCGCCCAGGTTGGTCGTGGTGGTCGTTTTACCGACCCCACCCTTCTGATTAGCGACCGAAATAATGCGTGCGGACATACCTAAATGGGTGGGGAGGCAACGGCACTCGTGGTGGACCGGTGCTGGGGTATTCTACGTGTTGCTGGGGGCGATTACAAGCGAGCCGCCCTGCATGGCAATAATGCTGTGCCTGAGAGCGAGCGTCCCTGTGAGTACAATGCGATAAGCCTTTCCCCAAAGGAGACCAACGTGGGACTGTTGAGCCGTATACGAGCAATATTTGGCATCAAGGTCAACAAGGCGCTGGATCGCATGGAAGACCCACGCGAGACCCTGGACTACTCCTTTACAAAGCAACAGGAGTTACTGCAGAATGTGCGCCGTGGCCTCGCCGAGGTTGCGACCTCCAAACAGCGTCTCAAGATGCAGAGCGAGAAGTTGCGACAGCAGGATACCAAGCTGCAAGAGCAGGCCCAGCAGGCCTTGCTCGCCAACCGCGAGGACCTCGCGCGCCTGGCCCTGGAGCGAAAGACGGCCCTGCAGCCCCAGATTCAGAATCTGACCACACAGGTACAGCAGCTCGATGAGCAGCAGGCCAAGCTGACCGAGGCCTCGCAAAAGGTACAACAACGCATCGACATGTTCCGCACCCAGAAAGAATCTCTCAAGGCGCAGTACTCCGCGTCGCAAGCTCAGGTCAAAATTAGTGAGTCCTTCTCCGGCCTCTCCACGGAGATGAACGACGTGGGCAGTGCCGTACAGCGTGCGCAGGACCGTATCGAGCAGATGAACGCCCGGGCCGGCGCCATGGATGAACTTATTGACTCCGGCGCCCTGACCGATTACACCGCCCAACTCGGCGGCGGTGACGACATCGACCGCGAACTCGCCCTTTCCACCGGCAGCGACGTCGATGCCCAACTAGCAGCGATGAAAGCGCAACTGAGCGGCCCGACGACGCTGCCGCATCTGGAGTCAGAGGGATAGCACGTGGCTAGCAACTCTCCGCCCGCTCCGACTGATATGCCGCTCTCTGACGGCTGACCGCCGATATGGCGTAGCCGGTAAAGCAGCAGATCAGTCCGGCCGCGCCCGAGATGTCCGCAATGTTCGTTAGCCACCCTCCAATCGGGATCCAGTCTGTCGCGTAGCCGTGCAGAATCAACTGCCCCCCGTTGCCGCATAGGCCGCCAAACATCAATCCCGCTCCCACCGCCAGCAGGCGCGAATGCCAGAGACCAAGCGCGCCCAGAAAACTCCCGACCACAAAAAAGATGACCGGATGCGTGTGCGCGTGGTTATTCACAACCAGGGCATGCGGAGCCGCTTTGGTAATCACATCCGCCAGGAGCGAGGCCACTCCGGCCACCAGCCACAGAGTAAAACGGGTTGCGAGTCGCATACCATATTGTCGCTCTTTCCGGGCCCCCCTCCCCCAACCCCTCCCACCCTGGAGGTTCATGAATGGACAGTTTCACACTGCACAAGCCCCGCCAGGATGCGTAGCATCGATCTTCAGATCATCTGGCGGAGGCGCCGCGCGCAAGCGCCGGCGCCGGCCCATCCCACCGCAGTTCCGTGGTCCCGATGCTCGCCGCCACAGGCCCACCGTCCGACTGACACGCTCCTCCCCGGCGTAACTCCGAGGTCGCATGCCCACCGATCCGGTCTCCTCCCACGGAGCGGAGCAGCGACGCACACTCGTGGGTGGCTCGAGCACCCCAGCCCAACAGGTCGGTCGAGGAGGAGCATGGTGGAACGGCCCAGGACCGGCGCTGCCGCGCGGTCCTTCCCTTGACGACCTGAAGGTCGATACTACGGTGGATGAACGGTGGATCCCGGCCGGGCAGCAAACCGGGACGGACCTACCCCCTCCAAACTCGTCCCCCCATCCCCCCCACGAGGGGCTACAAGACGCGAAAGCCGTGCTCCTCGGCGACGCACACGCGGTTGCCGCCCGCATGTTTGACCGCATACATCGCCTGGTCTGCCCGCGTGAACACCTCCATCCCCTGGTCCGCTGCCCA
>JAABUL010000753.1_pt1 | contig 67125 bp, 89 predicted proteins | sample 5559151 | NCBI WGS metagenome assembly JAABUL01 (sample SAMN10711876, study PRJNA513368) | rock metagenome | isolation source: Antarctica rocks | place: Antarctica: Victoria Land, Pudding Butte sud | reverse complement strand
CGCTTGACGGTCCTATATGGAGTTCGGTATACCCGACTCCTCTCGTTCCTGCAACTAGAGGCTTTGACGCTGACGTGTACGCTCTCACCCCGTACATCTCGTCGGTCTGAGGCAGAGCCTCGCTAGCGATAATCGTCGGTCGCCCTTCCAGGATTCGTCGTGCCGCATACTCTTGATGGTGATAGAGTTGCCACTCCTCAAACGCGTCATCGGATCGAGGCTTGAAGATATCGTCCAATTTCGGATGAAGGATACCCTCATCGATGAGATCGCGAACGTTTTCGTTACTCTGATAGGGTCGAGATAGACTTAGATAAGGGCTCTTCCATAGTAGATTACGTCGCTCAATATTGTTCTCAATGGTCCTCCGCAGATCATTGTCGAGGATTGGGAAGGACGTGAGGATGTAGCGACGATAATCCGCGCGCGTATCATCGGCCAAGCGAAGTGGCTGCATGACAGATCGTTCCCTTCGTTGATAAAGCGTGACATTAGTATAGCGTAGTACCTTTATAGAAGCTGCCCGTTGTTCGTGCGGAATAGTCGTGAACGCGGACGGAGTAAACGTGATTAAATGAACAATATGCTAGCTACGAACGGCATTGACACATATCTTGCCGCCTTTAAGACAATCAATTATCTCCCCATCCGGGAGTCCTCTTATTATCCGGCGCCCTATGGCGAACTGGCTTACCCGCGCCGGCATATCCTGTTGAACAAGCGACCGGCGGGTCATGCCGAGTAAAGCGCCGAAGCTCACGCGCGGCGCCAGCGGGCGTCAGAGCAGCGCTGGACCCGCAACGCCAGCGCACGCATCACGGCAGGCGGATACGGCGCTACCTCGATCTAAGCGTTCCACGCCCGCGCCTACGGCAGCGCGGGCACGCCGTTCCATGCAGACGCCGTCGCCGATCCAGCGCCTGCTCGGTCTCCTGCTGGTAGCGATCGTGGGCTGCCTGGGCCTGCTCGTCCTGGCCCACAGTACCGCCTCTTTCCAGGGCGGGCAGGACTTGCGCGGCGCGCCGCCACAACAATCGTGCCGGCCCGACGCCAGCGGTATCCCTGAACCGGGGCCGTGCGGCGACACCTGGCGCTACGCGCAAGCGGCCAACGCGCGGGCATATGTGCTCGCGCCGCCATCGGTCTCTGTCGCGGCGATCCAGCAGGCCCTGACGGCGGCAGGCTCGCCGCTCGCGGATACGACGGCGACGCGCGACGGCCGCACCTACGCGGAGTACCTGTGGGATCAGGGCAAGCGTAGCGGCGTCGACCCCGGCGTGGTGATGGGGTTTTTCAACGCCGAGTCGAGCTATGGCACGCAGGGCATGTCCACTCAGACGCATGACCTCGCCAACGAGCGCGCGCTCGCCGGCCTGCCCTCACGCTGTAGCAACGACGGCTGCTACGTCTACGACGACACCTGGTTCGACGGTATCGACCGCATCGTCGCCCTGCTGGACAGCTACGCCCACCGTGGTCTGGACACCGCCGACAAGGTCATCCCGATCTGGGCGCCCACGAGCGACTACAACAACGACCTCGTCATGAGTGGCAATGTCCGCGCCACGGTACAGGCGCTCCACGCGGCCAGTTAAACGGCATGATAATCGTGTGCCAAAGAGGTTCATGATTGTACTGACGCCGGCGCTCCCAGTAGAGACGACGCGCGCGCGGTGACCAGCGCGACAAAGTGGCGCACCCCTACATCACCCCGTACTTGCGTATCAGCAGCTGTTCGATTATTATCTAACTATCATCCTGTTCGACTATGGTAGTTTTATTAGCCAGGATAACCAAGGTAGCAGTGAGGGGAGGGGCGATGTACCGGGTCGAGATCGACTGGGCCGAGGCTTACGAACTCATCGTCAGCCTGAGCGCCTATGTCGCGACGCGGGAGCACAAGACGCTGGAGATAGGCGAGAGGTGGGTCAAGGATGTGCGCGCCCACATTACCCCCGCCCTCGCGGCGGACCTTGCCGCGTCTAGAGAGCTACCCCTGCTCAAAGATCTGGCGATCCTGGTATGGCAATGTCCCGGCGAGCGCGATGCGCCGAGCTTCCTGCGCTGGCTCGCCGGCCTGTCGCCGGGCCAGTTGTACGAGTTAGTAGCCCCGTACACCTCGCCGGAAAGCATGGCGCTGCTGCGCAACCTTGGCGCGCAACGGGACCAGCTTGCCCATCTACTTCAGGTGTGGGACGCGCAGTACTTCCACGCGGCCAACAAGGCGATCCTCGATGGCTTGGCCGCCGACGCCGTGGCCAAGCGCGCGCTGCTGACCGTGATGGCGCCGGATGCACTGGCCGAGGCGGCTACCGGCGGTGTGTATCTCGCGCCAATCGCCGATGTGGATGTGGTCGTGCTCGTCCCACAGTACCACTACCGACCGTGGAACCTGTATGGCTTGCATGGCCGCGTACGGTTAAACCTCTATCCCGCCGACGCGCTGCCGCCCGCGCCGGGCGCCCCCCCGCCCAGCCTATTGCGCCTGACGCGCGCGCTGGCCGATGAAAGCCGCCTGCGCATCCTGCGGTTCCTGGCGACGACTCCGCGCGGCTTCACCGACGTGGTGCGCGACAGCGGCCTGGCCAAGAGCACTGTGCATCACCACCTCGTCGCACTGCGCGCCGCCGGCCTGGTGCGCGTCCACGATGACGGGAACGGCCCCGTCACCTATAGCCTGCGCCCGCGGGCGCTCCAGGAGTTGGGCGAGCGTTTGGGGTCGTATCTCGGGCATGAATCGGAAGAAAAGCCGATGGACAGGTAATGGACAGCGGACAATAGCCAGCTACTTCCGACTATCGACTATCGACTATCGACTACTCACGGAGGACAGCATCATGCCCGCGGAATACGACACACCCCCGCACGGCTTCCGCACGTTCGTGATCATTTGGGCGTCGCAGTCGGTCTCGGTGCTGGGCACGGCGCTGACCTACTTCGCCATCGTTATCTGGCTCACGCAGACGCTCTATCCGCTGCCGCAGCAGAAGCCCGAGTTGGCCTTCGCGCTGACGGTGGAGAGCATCGCGATCACCGTACCCATGGTCTTCGGCGCGCCGTTCGCGGGGGCCTGGGCCGACCGTCACGCCCGGCGGCGCACCATGATCGCGATGAACGCGGCCAGCGGGGTATGCAGTCTCGCGCTGGCCGTCCTGCTGGCGACGCGTACGCTGAACCTGTGGCTGCTGCTGCCCATCGTGTTCGTGTCCGGCCTCAGCGGCGCCTATCACAGCGCCTCGTTCGATACCTCGTACGCCATGCTCGTCCCCGCAGAGAAGCTACCGCGCGCCAACGGCATGATGCAGGCGATCTTCTCGCTCTCCGGCATCCTGTCCCCGGCGATCGCGGCCACGCTCATCTCGCTGCCCGACCTGGCGCGGCAGGGTCTCGTGCCCGGCGCGGCCGGCGCCGCGCTGCGCCCGCTACGGGACGGGACGGCGCTGGCGACGGCGATCGACGCGCTGACATTCTTCGCGGCTGCAGTGGTGCTGTTAGCCGTGCGCGTGCCCTCACCACATCGCGCTGATCGCGCGGCCGATGGGACGCTGCGCACGAGCATGTGGGCCGACGTACGCGAAGGCGCTGTATTCATCTGGCATCGCCGGCCGCTGCTGTGGCTGCTGGGGACCTTCACCCTCGCTAACTTCGCCGGCACGCCCGCGCAACTGTTCCAGCCACTGCTGCTGAAATACAACCTGGCGCCCGATTGGTCAGCGCATCACTACACATTCGCGGAGGCGCTGGCACTGCTCGGCCTGGTGTCGGGGCTCGGCGGCCTGCTCGGCGGTGTCCTCGTCAGCGCGTGGGGCGGGCTCAAGCGGCGGCGTGTTTTGGGTGTGCTAATCCCCATGGCTATCGAAGGCGCAGCCCTCGTCGTCTTCGGGCTCTCGTCCCTGCTCTATGTCGCCGCCGCGATGCTATTTATCAACACGGCCATGGGACCGCTCCTGAATGCGCACTCGCAGGCCATCTGGCAGGCGCGAACGCCGCGCGAACTGCAAGGACGTGTCTTCGCGGTACGCCGCGTCATCGCCTGGTGCGTCATCCCCTTGAGCACCGCGCTGGCCGGGTGGGCGGCCGCTTTCCTCAACCCCGGCCTGGTACTGGCAGCGCTCGGCGGCGTGCTGTGCCTGTTCTGCATGGCCCAGTTGTTCAACCCCTACTTGCGGCGCGTCGACGACCACGCCTATTCTCGAGGCGCTCGCCGCGCGCGCCAGGGCCGCCCGCGGCGCGAACTGACATATGGGAAGAGGGCCCCAAGGGCGCCTAGGGTCTGTGAAAAGTCGGCGCTCCCAGTGGGACCCGCCGACTTTTCACAGACCCTACAAGGGCGCCACGCGCTTCGGCGTGATGTGTCGTCCTATGCTATAGCCAGTTGACCAGGCTGGTATCCCTGCATGTCATAAACAAACCAAGGCCGTCCGAGCCAGAAATCCTCATCGGGATCAAGGATAAGAGGCTTGCTTTCCAAGGCATCCGTCATGTGTTGCCAGACGTGCCCCCACCTCCGATTTAACAGCGCGTGATCGGCGTCTTGCATCTGCCATATCTTCTCGAAGACCGAGGACTTGTAGTCGCGCTCGATTCTTAGCCGCCTGATGTCTACCGTGCCGCTCTCTCCAACCGCATCGTTGATGACAATACCGACGCCATCAAATTGGGATACCCACTCTCGTACTTGGTCGGCAGGTATCTGTACAAAGCGCGCCGGCATGGATAGTTTGAGCCGTTGCCCTTGCTCCCTATAAGCTTTTCTAGCCGCTTCGCCATCCCAATAGACACTGCGGAGGACAGCGACGTGCTGCCCCTCGTTGAATGGGTTCGCGTACACAATCCGGGACTCGACCTTGTCCGCTTGACTTGCCTGCGCCTCAAGCGTCAGCACCGGCCATCCGTAGAATCCTTCCCCGCACAGTTGTCGCACCGTGATATTTGCGGGTCCGTGCAATACGGCTTGCGCCCGGACACGTACCGTTCCGTACTGGGGCGGGGGTGCTAGCATATGCTTTCGACCTACCTTGATAACAACTCTCTCGATCATGGAAAGGGGTTGAGTTCGCCTTGACCGCCCCCAATCCATAGGCTACCGTCTTTAGCCTTGAATATCGAATCTCGCGGGCCGTACCCTTGTTTCTGCTTGTCGCGATGCAACTCGGGAGACACCTCATCGTCGCTTAGCTTTCTTACATCCTTAGAGGCCGTCTGTTGTCTCCCTCTCCATTCGACTAGAATATCATACTTTCAGCCGCCGATCACGTACTGCATGCCGCCGACCTGGCGCGCCATGCCTTTGAGTTCCATCATGGACAGGGCGCTGCTGACCTCGGCCACGGGCAGTGCGCTGGCGCGCGTCAGTTCATCGATGTGGCGCGGCTCCGGCGAGAGCAGCGCCAGCAGCGCGCCCTCCACCGCGTTGGTCGGCAGCAACTGCCGCATCTCCAATTGCTGCGGAACCAGTTGCAGCTGCAACTCGGTCAGTACGTCGTCGGCCGACGTAATGAGCTTAGCCCCACTGTCGCGGATCAGCCGGTTGGAGCCGCGCGAACCTTGCGTCAAGATGCTGCCGGGGACGGCAAATACCTCGCGGTTCTGCTCCAACGCGCGCCGCGCCGTGATCAGCGCGCCGCTCTTCTCGCCGGCTTCGATCACGACCGTGCCCAACGAGAGGCCGCTACTGATTCCGTTGCAACTGGCTACACGCTCCCCTTCCGGTTGCGCGTGTCCCTGGATCGTCCGGCGGATCGCGGCGCGATGTGACCTGTGCCTGCGTGGCTAATTAGCCTTCCATGATTGCTCGCCCCCGATGCCGCGCCGCCCACTCCACACCGTACCGCTCCTCCAACCGCTGCCACTCCTCCTCCACGCACAGCCGGCATCGGGCCACACGGCCAGGCTCGAGCGGGCCGCCGCAGTCGCTGCAGGTGGCCGTATTGTCGTCTGCTCCACTAACGGCCCTGCTAGCCCCGCTCTTATTGTCGGAAACGGGCGTGTGGTGGAATAAGGGGCCAGCCGCCTCAGCGGAGGCCACTACGCATCCTTCGGGACAGGCTGCATCGGCCAGCGTCCGCCGGCGAGCCACGCGCCGTCCAGGTAGACGGCGGTGATCTCCGTGCGCCAGTCCGACGCCGCGCACAGCTCGACGACGGGCGTGCCGATGGCGTCAACGCCGACCTGAACGACATCGTAGGGCACCTGCCGGCCGCTGTTCCCGACCCACACTCTGTCACCCACGGCCGGCGTCCAGTCAGGGACGCTCACGATGGTTCCTCCTCACGCACCAGGCGCGGCCAGGCGAACGCCAGGCTATGTGTGTACGTGCCGTCGCCGTTGTCCTGGACCGTGCTCTCCAGCGGCCGGGCATGGCCGACCTGACACTCCTGGCCGATGGTCGGTAGACGCGCTGTCTGTGGCAGGGACATGGGCAGCCCGGCAGCGTCGTAGACGTAGACCGGCAGCCCCGCCGCACGCGCGATACGAATTGTGTACGCCGTCCCTCTGCTCTCATCATCGAACAAGGCGACGAGGGCCTGGCTCGTTTTGACCATCTCTTCGTTGCGGATCAGGCCCGCGCGCTTGCCCAGGCCCTTCCAGTCGGGCAGATGCAGGCGCACCGGGATACCGCGCTTGCGCGCCCACAGGACGCCCAGGCGGTCAACCCCCAACGCCCCGCCACTCACGACCTCCGTGATGTCTAGGCCCAGGCCCTCGGCATGCGCCAGGGCGCGATCCACGGCAGCGGCGCTACCGATGGAGCGACTACCGGCGATGAGCACTCTCATGATGGCTCCTCTGTGGCTTCTTCCAGGCTAACGAGCCCGGCTTCTAAAGCCAAGCGCGCAATGGCGCCGACGGTTAGGCCCCTTTTATCCGCGATCTGATCGAGGTGGTCGCGCATCTCATCGCTCACACGGATGGTCAAGTTTTGATCGAGCGTCGCCGCGCTGCTGCGTTTCTTTTTCGGCACCTGTCTACCTCCCGTTAGGAAAATAGTACCATATAGCGCATTATACCTTGCGTTGCAGTATATCTTGCACTATACTTAGGACAGATGGAAGAGGACAACACAAGGAGGCAGGGACATGCAACAGCAAGCGACGATGAAGCCCCGGATGCGGCGGTTAGGTGAGGGCCGGTACTTGGTGGAGAGCAGCACGACACCGGGCGTGGGGCATCAGGTAGACCTGGGCCGTGGCAAGTGCGGATGCACCGCCGGACGGTATGGCAAAGCCTGCCGCCACATTGCGCTCGCCCAAGCGGCTGATGGGTCGTTTCAGGCGTGGTACAGCCAAGCACGGCGCCCGGTCACGCCGCGTCTCTCCTCGACCGGCACGAGCGGAATGGCCGCTCTCATGGAAGCGTTCGGGTAGGACGAGCAGCGGAAGCGGCCGGGGTGTTCCCGGTCGCGGCGTAACCCACTTATTTTATAACCACGTAAAGACCGGCGCGCCTCCCCTCAGAAAGCAGTCGCGCCGGCCACCACCACAAGGAGGCACCCTAGTATGACACACGAGATTGAGCAGACACAGGCGAGAGCCTGGACCCCCGAGGAGATCGCGGCGCGCAAGGCGGCCTGGGTCGCCGTGGCGGGGCGGTTAGCGGCGACGATGCCCCTGGACACCTACGAGGAGATGCAGACGTACCAGGCCGCGATCGAGCGTGAGGTGGGCTGCACGTACCGGGAGCTACAGCAGGGCATCAGCGCCCAGGCCGGGCCGCTGCCCGCGTACACACGGGCGACAGCGAAGATCGTGCGCGAGATGGTCACGTACGGCCACTTCGACGGTGCCTCAGCGGAGGCGGGTGACGTGCGCGGACGCGAGCGGGACACGTTTTCGTCCATGCGGATGGCGGCCTGACATGCACACCGACGAACGACCGCAGCAGGAAAGAGGGCGCGTCACGGTCGATGCGCTCCAGATCGAGGGCCTGGACAACGGGGAGCCGTTGCCGACGCAGCCGCCGCATAATGGAGTATGGGTCGTCGTGCCGTGCTCGTACAGTGGGGCGCGGACGCTGACGCTGGTGAGGGCGACGTTCGGATGGACGGAGAGAGGAAAGCGCTGATGATACGGGGACGTCCCCACCGATTAAGGCGGTTTGGCGTGGACGAAGCTCTGCACCACCGCCGCATCATGTGGAGCGTGCAACGGGGACTTGTCGCGATGCGCGGGCCAGTCCTCCGCGAGTTGGACTACTGGTTAGGTCGCCACGGATGACGCGCACTGATGCGGCTCCATCGTTCCTTCGTTGCATAAGGGCTTGACGCCGAACCCGATTCGTGGCACACTCCCGGTAAGCCGTCGAAGCGACGGCGGGTCACACCAGGAGCGCGAAGGAGTCCCGACATGGACAACATCGGCAAGGGAGACCAGATCACCACGCCACAGCAGGCCGGTATCACCAAAAATACGATGCGGGAGCGGTCGCCGAACGTCCCCATTACCGGGCAGGACGCGTCATTCCAGCGGCCGCCCGGCCTCTCCGACGTGCAGTGGCAAGAGCAACAGGCCCTCGCACGCCAACCACAGCAGGCGACGGCGGCGGTCCTGGACGGCCTTCATGAGGACGAGGACGACGGGACACCCGGCTTTCGCAAAGCCGGCGTGACGAAGGGCTACGACGTGGCAGGGTTGGGGAACTCCTCGCCCACGTAGCGGCCCGCTCCACTTTTCATCAGCCTGCACAAGCGCCCCTCACCGCTTACCCGGTGAGGGGCGCTTGTGCGTGTGCGGGAACGGCCGTTAGGGGATGCGTCCCCTACCCGATCCGCTCCATGTCCGATCTTTTATTCCATCCCCACCGGCCATCGCGCGTCGTGACGCTGCACCAGGGCGCGGAGTCACCGGAGACCGCGATAAGTTCCCAGCCGGACGTGATGTGGCACGTCACCGGGCTCGTCTCGTCCGGCTGGGCATGCAGCGCGCCGTCGAAGCGCACCCGGAAACGGAGCGGCCCCCCAGGAGCGGGCGGCGCAACTGCTGCGGTCGGCGTCACCGCGCCCTTCGGGGCCGGCCCCCTATAGACGACCGCTTTTATTATCGTGGTCGCGGGGTCAGGGCCGTAGTTCACGGTCATGTCGGCAATGATGCCGCCGTACCATGTGTCCGCGAGTTGGACGTGGACTCCATCGCAGCCTGCGAGCGGCGAGAAGTGTGTCTGCACCCCGTCGGCCGGGTTGTGGTCAAAATCCAGACCGATGACCGCCGTCAGCGTCGGGTCCGCGGCGATGGAGCGTAGCAGGCCCAGGTCCGCCGGACCGTTAGAGTAATCGTGGACGGCGACGAGCGTGAGGTCGGGGTAGGCGCGGTGGAGCGCGTCGTCGGGCATCATGTCGCCGTTGACGTAGATGTGTTCGTTCGTGTACAGGTCGTCGAGCTGCGCGGGCGTGATGGGGTGGCCGTAGTAGCACGCGAGCATGGCCATCGAGGTGACGTAGCAGCCGTACTGACCGAGGGTGATCCCGTCGGCCGTACCGAGGCGCTGACTGGCCCAGCGCGGGTCGCGCTGCGCGTAGAGCTGGGGAAACTGTGTCACGGGGTGTGTCTCCTTCGGGACGCCGACGGCATCGCGGAACACCTGGAGCGGGAAGCCGGGTCCGGGGCAGACACGGCCGACGTCGATCTCGTCGTGCGCGATGATCTCCAACGGGCCATGCCGGCGCACGATCGAGCGGACCAGCGCCAGGCTCGCGACGAGCTGGGCCGGCGTCACCGGGGAACTGTTGGACGCGTCGCGCTCATGTTCGATGCCGATGGTGGTCCGATTAGGGTTCACGCCCCCGTAGAACCGCGACGAGGGGGTGACCTCGCCGGCGTGCCAGGCGCTATCGGCCTCGCGCACGCACTGGATCACGGAGCCGTCCCTGTTGACGATATAGTGCGCGGACACGGAGCTTTTTGGCGTCAAGAACCACTCCACGGGGCCGGGCTCGAAACCCGCCGTCGCATGCAGGACAATCCCCGTGATGCGATGGCCGTCCCTGCCCTGCCAATAGTTCGGGCTGGGCCTCCAGGACGCGGGCGCGTAATCAGTTATGGGCATCAGTGCTCCTTAGGCCGTCGCCTGCGTGGCAACCGCGGGCGTGATCGTGCCCTGCAAATGGACAGGCCCATCCTCCGTCGTATGCAGCGTGCCGCTCACCGACACGGCCGCCGTAGCGCGTGTCATCGCTTCGTCAGTCGGCGGCAATGGGGCCACAGGAGGCGCGGACGGCGCGCTCGCCGCCTGGGCACGCAGGGCGTCCAGACTGGAGAGCACCGCCTGCTGGCCGGCGGTGAAGGCGTCGCGTACTAGCGTCGTCACGTCATCAGGGCCGGCCGTGGTGGGGGAGGCCGGCGCCAGCCCGCGCCAGGCCTCGGGGCCGTGTTGCAGTTTGGCCGTCGCGATGGTGGCGTCAATGAGGCTATCGACGTGCGCCTCACTGGCCGCCGGAAAGATCTGTGCCACGGCCTGCATGACGGAGGCGCGCCGGTCAGCGGGCAACGTGATCGACTGCTGTGCGGCCAGCACGGTGCGCTCGACGAGCCCGGCCGTGGCCTGCTGCTCGACCTGCGTCAGGTGCAGGTGCAGCGCCTGATTGGCGAGCGCGATGGCCCAGCCGATGAAGCGGGGGCCGTAGGTGCGCTCCAGGTAAACCAGGTAGCCGACGAGGGCGATCACAAAGGCGGTGGACAGGTTATTGATGAGCCAGGCGCCGATGGCGCTCAGAACTCCGAGCAACGTGAGGGCGGCGATCATGACGGTATCTCCTTTGTGGACTGTTGTAGACGGCGTAGCCGTCGCGCCAATTGCGCGCGCCGGACCATTTGGGCGACGATGTAGATGATGATGACCAGGGCGATGATGGCCAGGGCGACCGTGCGCGTCTGCCCCGCCGTTTGTGACCCGACCAGGAAATAGGAGAACGCCGCCACGCCGATCGGGCCAAAGTAACGCGTGAGCGTGTCGCCCAGTTGCTTGTTTTGCGCGGCAATCTGCTCAGAGAGCGTGGTGGTCTGGGCCTCGGTCTGCGCGGCGACGGCGGCAATGTGCGCGCGTCGTTCCTCTTCCCGTTCAGCTTCCACGCGCTCGGCTTCTTTGAGCGCCTCCTGACGTTTGGCCTCGATCGCGGTCTGCACTTGCAGGAGGTGGCGCAACTCGGCCATCTCTTCGTCTTGCTTCTCCATGTGCCGCTCGCGCGCCTTGCGGTGCTCGGCGTCCTCGCGGCTGGTCACGGCGATGGCGCGGATGTCGTTGAGTTGGCGGGTGAGCTTGTCCTGAGAGTCCGTGCCTTGCGCGATGAAGCGCGCCATCTCCTCCTGCATCACGTGCGTCAGATCGTCACGCAACGCCACGAAGCGCCCGTCGATGACGGCAAAACGTGGGTCATGGGCCTGCTCGTCGTGGACGTGCGCCGCCAGGCCGTCCTCGGCCGTGCCGACGCGCGTCTCCAGGCCGCCCAGGCGCGTCTCCATGCCATCGCGCCAGTGCGCCAGGACGGCCAGGCGCGCTTCGTGGCCGGCCAGCGTCGGTTTGCCTCCGCTGAGGCCGGCGGGGCGCAGGGGCGCGGTGTCAGCCGCCTCCGCTGAGGCAACACGGTTAGCGTCGTTGGCGGCCGGGCTTGTGGGTTGGTCGGGCATGGGTCGGGCTCTCCGGTCCTCGTGTGGTCTCTGGCATGATCTCGTGGGCGCAGGGTCATGGTCAGCCAGCGACGGCGGGCGGGCAAGGGGCCGGGCAGGGAGAGAGTAGCCAGGTGGAGGTGGCGAGAGTAGCCGTTAGGGGGTAGCGGCGAGGGGGCGAGGTGGCTGATGATGAGAGAGTCAGGGAGCCAGGCAGGCGAGGCGTCTTTTTTCATGCCCGCGGTAGCTCTATCCGGCGCTCCCTGACAAGACGCCCGAGTTACCGCGGGCTCCTTTATGCACGAAAGGCATTAAAGAATGGCCGTCGCCATGAAATCGAGAGGCGCAACGCATCCGCGGACAGACGTGCGTTCAGAAGATACACTTTTGAGCGGTACTCATCTGTGGCTTCCCGTTGTCGTCGCTGCGTGCGGCGGCCTGTTCACTACTGTGTTGGCCTGGATCATTCTGCGCCGGCACGATCTCATCGACGACGCCTATATCACGGCACGGTACGCCGACCATATTGCACATGGACACGGATGGGTGTGGAACGTGGGAGCGGCGCCGACGGACGGCACAACCGCGCCTCTGTGGACAATCGTACTGGCGCTGGTCCGCATCTTACCTGTACCGTTCATGTCATGTGTCCTTGCGCTTAACGCCGTGTGCTACGGTAGCGCTACGTTCTGCGCAAGCCTCATTACAGCCCGTTTTGCCGGAATCGGGGGCGCTGTCCTATGCACCGTTCTCATGACGCTATTAACCTTTTTGCTTCCGTCGAGCGCGGGGATGGAAACACCTCTCTATGTCGCCCTGCTGCTAACCTCTATCCTAGCCTGGCAGCGGGAGCGTGTCGGCGTCGCCCTAGCTGCCGCGGCCCTATTGCCTCTTGTGCGCGGCGAAGGTGTTCTCTTCACGGCACTGCTCATCATCGCTATGGTCCATGCCCGACCGGCGCGTTGGCGCCTGGCGGTTGTGACCTTGCTTCCTTTCATAGGATGGGAGGTATTCTCGCTATGGCAATTCCATACACTTGTGCCAACGAGCTTCCTGGCGAAACATGCCCAGGCTGGTAACATCAGCGACAAGCTTACGTGGCGCTCATTGTTGCGCTACGGCCCTTCATCACCTACTGCTCTCTGGTTGTTACCGGCTGCTGTACTTGGCGGCATCGCGGCGCGGCGCCACCTCGTTGCTTTCCTTCTACTGGTGTGGCTGCTTGTTTACGCAGCATTCTATCTATTCGTGGCTAACGTTCCCAACCAGCCATGGTACGTATTACCGATCTGGTGGACGCTTCCCATTGTCGCGGTTGGTGGGCTCGGCACGGTCATACACCGCGCCCAATGGGACGATCCGTACACGGTTCTCCTACCGTCCGCAAGCGTCGTCTGCTTGCTACTAGGACTGTCAGGATTTTTATCCACGACACCCCATGTGGTACACGATGCTATAGCCACCCCACTGCCACGTCTGACGGTCTTCTATGAGGCCGCGGCCTACCTCAATACCCAGCCGCCTGCCCTAGTCGCGGCACCCGAGATCGGGATCCTCGGTTTCTATAGCCGTGATCCCATTGTTGACCTACTCGGGTTGGTGAGCCCTGAGGTCGTGCCTCATCTGCATGTCCTCGATTACACATGGGTCTTGCGAGCCGAACGCCCGCGTTATGTGTTGGTGTGGGGGCCAATGACGCCCACGTACTGCACCTACGACATCGCCTGTCGCATTTGGGGCAGTGCGTGGTTCCATGCCCACTATCGCGTGATCAGGAGTTGGCCGCATGCCGGCTATGCCCTCTTACGTTGGATGTAGCAAAAGCTCTATCCACGGACACTCGTTAGACCCAGGCCGGCACGCCATTAACGACCGTCAGTTTCTGGCCGGCCGTCCCGATGGGGAGGAGCGTCAAGACGCCGCCATGGACGTACTGAATGCTGCCCTCGGTCCCCGGCGCGGCGATTTGTGCTCCGAGCGCGACCGTCGGTTCGTGCGCTACGTAAGGGCGCACCTTGACCCAATCGACATTGAACGAATAGGACTGCACGCTGCCGCCGCCCTGTCCTGAGACGCATTGCACGAAAGCAGGAACGGCGGTACTTGCCGTTGCCGCGGCACACGATGCGGGCGCACCGGATTCCTCCCACGCGTAGACGGCTCCCCCTGGCGCGCGTCCCAGGCTATAGGCCGCATAGCCACCCGGCTGCGCGCCCAGGTCTGTCTCATGGTACGTGCTGCCGTCGTAGGACTGCACGCCCCAATCACTGCCCAGGTTGCGCAGCAGGAAGTTCGGCGCCGTGTCTTCGTTGGTCGCGAAGCCCGCTTCCTGGTTGCATCCCGTGGGCTGCGCCGTGAACTGGGCGCGCATGACAAACGCGTAGCCCTGCCCGAATGTCGCCACACTTGGGAAACGGATTTTCTGTGCACCGGACGCGGACAGCGTGCAGATACCCCCCGCGAGCGTCACGCCCGCTGGTTGCGCGCCCCACAGATCACCGCGCCACGTTGTGAAGTCGTCGACCAGGTTGTAGATGTTCGCCAGGGTGCGCTGGGGCGTCGGGGACGCATTGCCCCACGCGAGCGCATAGCCACTATCCGTGCCACTCGCGGCGAGCGCGCGCCGCAACTTGAACCACACCTCAACACGGGCGCTCGTGACGGACACGAGATCAAGATCAAGAGCGACCGGCGTGCTGCCCGTCGTGTCGAGCACCGCCAGATCGCTGCCGCTGGTTTGATCGATCAGGCCGCTGTAGATCGTCGCCGCGTCCGTCCCTGTGACGACAAGATGGACGACATAATCGGTCCCGGCCACCGTCGCGGCGGCCGTGCTGCCGCTCACCGCGTCGCCCGCGGTCACGGTCACCTGACGGGCATACGTATAGCCACCCAGCACCGTGGCGGGGGCTGTGACGCTCGCCAGGTAGGGGTCAGGCGGGTAGGGCTGCACCTCGTGGAGCGTCACGCGGCCCAGCACGGCATAGGAGGACGTGAGCGTGCCCAGGCCCGACTCTTTGATGATCGAGAGGACGCCCGACCCCTTGACCGTGTAGGGACACCACACCGCCGCCGTCCGATCGACCGTGAGCGCGCCCGTCGCCTGCACCACGGCGGGCGTCAGCGCGGGCAGCGTGTCATGCGTGCCGTCGGTGTAGGTGACCGTGGCCGGCTGCAACAAGAGGATTTGCGTCGCGGTCTCCGGCCCGCCCACGATCCAGCCATGCGGTGGCGCCAGAATCTGCGCGTACAATTGCGCCATGTCTGTGGTGCTCCCTGCTCTGCTCTGCTCGCTTACCCTCGGACACCAAATGATGTCAGGCTGCGAATGTTGTCCGCCAGGCCCGCCGCGACATCCTGGGGGCTGGTCTTATCCTTCCGCAGTATAGTGCCCAGCGTGAGGTCGGCGTAGGCCAGGCTGCCCCCGCTCTCGTCAAGCGTGATCGTCGCCTCGATCACCCACCACGACGCGTTGACCATGTGCACGACCTGCGTGCCCACGATGGCGCTCCCATCGGCGCTCAACTGATTGATCGCATCCTGGAGGTTGACCGAGAGGATCTGCCCTGGCCGCACGTTCCACAGCGCCGCTTCCTGCGTGGTCAGCGGGCAGCGCACCTTCAAACTGCGCGCGGGGACGCTGTTTTCGGAGAGCCAGCGGCGGGCGACGCGCGCGACGTCGGACGAGGCCCGCAACGCGCTGACGGCGGTGTTGGTTTGGAGGTCGGTCAGGCCGGCCGCGAGCGCGGCGTCGGTCGCGGCGTTGCCATTGACGAGCGTGTACGACCAGTCGTTGCAGTCGTCGAGGCGGCGCTGCCAGTACCAGCCGGCCGGGAGATCCTGATTCGCGCCGGTGATCTGAATATGCGTGTTGGCCGCGTTGCCGATGGGCGACGTCGCCATGGGGCCAATCGTGATCACGGCGTTACTCGGTAGATCATTGGTGGCGAGTTGGGCCAGATACGCGAAGAAGGGACCGAGGTGCAACTCCTCCTTGGTCAGATCACGCCAGTAGCGCGCGTCCGAGCTCGAGTAGAAAAACTGCTTGGGGTTGAACGCGAAGAACCGCGTTTCGAGCGCTCCCTGGAGGCCCTGGTACTGGCCCGCGCTGACGCCGGCGATGGAGATTCCGGAGATGCCGTTAAGCCCGCACGCGCTCTTCCAGCCCTTGCCATCGAGCGTCGCGCTCCAATACAAGCCTTGCGACGTCGAGACAAAGACGCTGGTGTACTGACCGCTGATGGTAATGCCGAGACCCACGGCGCCGTTGAGCGTTGGTTCCGCGCCGTTCGGGGTCGCCGCGGCGAGCGATCCGTCGGCGTCGGCGGCCGTCCATGGCCCCCAGGTCGTATTGACGCGCGGCAGGAAATAGGCTGATTGCGCATCGCCCTTGGTCATCGCCCACACGCTGTCTTGCGCCGGATGGGAGCCGTCGCCGGCGGTGATCACGCGGTCCAGGTGAAACGCACGGACGCCCGTCGGGAGCGCGTAGGAGGTCATGGGGGTCGTGCCGCCGAAGTTGACACCGACCTGGTGGACATGACCCTGGTCGTTGTCAAACAAGACCCAGGCGGTTTGATAGTCGGTCATGACAAAATCCTGGACGTGCGCGCCCAGGACGTTCGAGCCCCAGCCGTCCCAGCCTACGTTCGTTAGTGAACCCACCGGGCCGGGATACTGATAGATCCCATGGAGCGTGTTGTCTTTCGGCGTGGCGTGGGCAAAGAGGTGGACAGCCCCGCCGCTGTCCCGCTGCACGGCCAGGCGCACCACGCGGCCAATGACGCCGCCGACGGAGGTCCAGTTATGGACCGCGCGCACGTCGGCCGGCCGGGAGTAGACCCCCTTATCCGTCCCGATGTAGATGGTCGACCCCGCCGCATTATTATCCACGTACAGGCAATAAATGGGGCCAGTGGGCGCGGAGAGTGGCCGCAGCACGCCGTCGTTGTTGAAGAAGGCCACGCCGCCGGTCTTATCCGAAACCTGCCAGGTGATGATCGGCAGGCAGGTCGTGTAGTCGGTCCTATCCCCTGTGCCGATAGGATTGAGCAGGCCCAGCCCGGTGATCGTCGCGCCGTCGGGTAACCCCGCGTTGCTCTTGCCGCCCGTGAAGAGGGCTTGGCCATACGTGTCCGCGCTGTTGGTCTCGATACTGGCCTCGACGATGCGCGCCATCACGGTCTCATCGACGGCGCCGGAGCCGTTGCCATCGAGCGTGAACGTGGCGGGGGAGACAACGGGTGAACCGCCGATGGTCCCGACCACGACTTTGTTGTGCGTGCCGTTGTCGCCCTGGACGCCGGCCGTGTCCTCGTAGTAGTGACCGCGATAGCCGATGGGGTAGGCGTCCCCCGCGATATAGTCGCCCGCCATGCGCTTGGTCGCCGCCTCCAGCGCCCGGAGCGTCGTGTCGCCGCGTGTCTCCAGGTTGGTCGAGATCCCGGCGATGGACGCATCGACCGCCGGCGTGACGCCGAGCAGCGCCTTGCCGTTCCACCCCGCCAGGCCGGGCGCGCGGCTGAACAGGCCACCGAGATAGGGGATCGCCCCGTTCGGACTGAGGAAGCCGGCCGTCCCTGACGCCACGGGTATGATCGTGCCCGGTGTGGCGCCCAGGACGTCGGAGAGTTTACAGCCGGGGTAGTAGGCGTGGGCCACGACGACGCCCGCGTAGCCCGCCAGCGGTCCCTCTCCGGTGATGTCGATCATCGGCGCGCCGTCCTTGTAGGAACGCGTGACGGCCGTTACCCGCAGCCGCACGACGATGGCGCCGCTGGGGCCGGCGACGCCGATCTCCACGATGGTCGGAACCGGAGGCGTGCCGTCATCGGTTCCCGCCGCCGCGAGCGCGGCCTGCCCCATCGAGAGCGGCTGGGCCGTGTTCGTCGCGGGCACGCCGGTCCCTGTGCCGACGGCGGCGAGGGTGGCCGCGCCGCCAGGCGCGACGCTGGCGCCGTAGCCGAGCGTGGTCCCGCCGGCAACGGTCGAGAGGTAGAGATTGGAGCCCGTCGCGCCCACCGGGGTTAGGGGCGGCGTCGCGGTGATGGCCTGGCCGGCGGTGATGGTGATGGTGGCGGTCGCGCCGATGGTGGTTTCGCCCGCGGCCGGTCCATTGACGGCGGCAGGCATGGTCCAGGTCGCGCCAACGGTATAGGTCCCCGCCGCCAGCCCCGTCGCGGGGTTCGGTGAGGTCGCGGCCAGCGTGGGCGCGCCGGGTGGCGTGAGCGGATGGCCGGCGGCGCTGCCCGCGTCCGAGGCAGGGACGGAGACAGCGCCGGTGAGCGGCGCGTCCAGGGTGATCGTGCGCGTCGCCGTCGTGACATGCGCCGAGGCGGCGACGACGCCGCCGGAGCGGACATCAATCAGGCGCGCGAACGGTTGGAGTGCGGTTCCCATCTCTCTCCTATCCTCGTTTACGCGAACGCCGAGAGCAATGAGAAAGTGAGCGGAAGCGTGACGCTGTGCGTGTTGGAGCCGGGCTTGAGCGCCAGCTCCGGCTTGGTCAGCCGCGCCGTCGCCTGCATCGTCGTCGCATTGTCCGCGCGCCTGACGACTAAAGCGCCTTGCGGCGTCACGGCCAGCCCTGACAGGATCGTGTTGAGCTGATTCTCGACGCTGTTGTAGGCGGCGCGGCCGTACAGCCCCGCCGCCGCGTCGATGCTGGTCTCCCACGTCGCCACGGGTGTTTTCAGGGGGCACGCGCTGACGCCCCGGAGGTCGAACGGGTAGCGCCCGCCGCCGGCCCGCACATTGTACTGCCCCTGCCATTCCCAGGTCATCGCCTTGACCGGAAGCCCGTCGCCACCCAACACAACGCCAGCGTGCGACACGACACGGCCGAACGGCACGGCCACGGAGGCCGGCGTGGAGGCGGGCAGCACAGGCGCGCCGGAGAGGGCCGTGAAGTCGCTCAGTAAGGTCCACGTCAGCGGCAACAGGTAGTGGTACGTGTGCTGGCCGGGCATGAGCGCCAGTTCCACTTTTGCGACGCGCGCCCAGGCCCCGGCGTAGTTCACGCCGTCGGCGCGCAAGACGACGAGTTGGCCCACCTGCCCCGAGACCTGACCGCCCGCGTAGGTGTATGTGCCCTGGATAGCCCCTAAGATGGCGGCAAATTGGCTCTCGACGTCGGAATAAGCCCCTAAGCCGGTGTGGCCGGCGCTAGCCTTTAGGAGCACCGACGTCGAGAAAGAGGAGTCCTTGAGCGGGCCGGGCTGTCCCCCTCGGATGTCGAACGGGTACGACGTCGTGGGGATAAGCGCCGTGTCCGCGGCCTGCTCCAGCCCGATCGCGGAGAGCGGCGTGCCCCGACCGGTGAAGGCAAGCGCGCCAAAGCTCACGACTCTGTCAGCCGGATAGATCGCCGTCATTAGCGGACCGCCGTGGCAAGGCCGTAGGGCCGCAACGGGTTGCCACCTGCGCCGGGCTGCGCGCGCGAGGCGCCCTTGATGGCGTCACGCACGGCCATGGTGGCGGCCGTGCCGTCCTCGACCGCGCCCAGGAGCGAGGAGAGCACCGCGTTCTGCTGCGTCAACTGCTGTACCTGGGTCTCCAGCTTCTGAATCATCTGTTGGGCCGGGTCACGGCCGACGCGGCCGCCGAACGTGACGAGCGTTTCGCCGAGGCCCACGCCTTGGCCGACCTGCTGGCGCGACGTGTAGCCGTAGACGCGCTTGTGGAAGCCGGAGCCCATCCGAGGCGTGGTCAACGCCTTGAGCCCCTTGACGAGGCCGGTTTTGGCGTCGAGCTTGGAGAGCAGACTGTCGGAGTACGTCGTCGCGTCTTTTGTGGCCTGGCCGGCCGAGACCCCCGCGCGGATCTCCATCGTGCGCTTGAGCGTGGTCAACGCGGCGATCATGGTCCGGGCGGCGCTGTAGTTCTTGTCGCGCATGTCGGTGGCGAACTGGGTAGTATCGTTCTGGTACTGCGCGCGGAGGTTGACCGTTTCGGTGTGGAGCGCTTTACGCTGGGCGGCAGCCGCATGGTGCGCGGCCATGACCTCGGCGTGATGCTGAACGACGGCGCCATGGTGCGCGATCGTTGCGTTGTGGTGCGCGATCCTAACCTGCTGGGCGGCGGCATGGTGCCGGATGGCGTCGTTACGGCGATGGACCTGCGCGTCAAACTGCGCCTGGAGCAGGGCGGCTTTCTTGGGGTTGAACTTGGCCAGGGCGGCGATGTCTTTCTTGATTTGCGCGTCGGCGCGCTTTCCCTGTTTCCAGAGCGCGGTATCGGTTTGCAAGCCCAGTTGCGCCGCTTGCGCGGGCGTGCGCGCTTTCGGCTTGCCACTCAGGTACGCCTGAGCCGCACGCTGGGCCGCGTTGAGTCCGTGCTGTGCCCCGCCCGCCGCGTGGTAGCCCAGCACCTGCTGATGGTGAGTCAGTGTCGTCGTGTCGTTACCCCGCACACCCAGGCGGCTCGCGAGAACACCAACACCGACGCCCCGCGTGGCGGACTGGCGACTACTGGCCGCTCCATGGGAGTGTGAGGCGCTGCTTGTGCCGCCGGCCGCGGTATAGGCGGCTCCGATCACGGCCTTGACGCCGGGGATCGAGGAGACCATATGTAACAGGTTGCCGAAGAAGCTGATCAGGCCCTTGATCTTGTCGGTGACCCAGGAAATTGCCGCGCCCAGCACGTTCTTGAGCGCGCCCGCCACGGTTCCCAGCCCCGGCGCGAACACCGACGAGAGGAACGTCCAGGCCTTGTCTACGGCGTCATGGAACCACCCGACGTTTTTGTACGCCCACACCACACCAACGACGAGCGCCGCCACGGCCGCGATGACGAGACCGATGGGGTTGGCGTAGAGCGCGGCGTTCAAGAGCCATTGCGCGCCTGTCCAGAGCGCCGTGGCCGCACGCACGGCCAGCCCCGCCACGGCCTGTGCTGTCATGGCCGCGACCCCTTTCCAACCGGCAATACCGACGGCTAACACAGCGATGCGTGATGCCTCCAATGCCGTGGTCCATAGCCAGGTAGCGGCGGTCGTCGCGATGGTAATGACGCGCTGAGACACATACCACGCCTGCAACTCGATGGTCGCGATTTTGTTACCAATCGTCGCCGCCGTCGAGCCTATCACACCCAGGCGCAGGGCGACATAGGCCAGGGACAGCGCCTCGTTAGCGGCCGTGTAGGCGGTCGTAACGACGGTCGCCGCGATGACCGCGCCACGCCATAGCAGCATGGAGCCCTGGGCAAGCAACACGGCGCCGCGCCAGGCCAGCGCCGCCAGCCGACTAGCCACGAGTGCGGCCTGCACACCGACCTCCGCGACGCGCCACGCCATCATCCCAACCTTGACGGCCACAATAGCCGGGATTAGTAACGCCAGGCCCGCGCCCAACTGGGCTGCCCCCTGCCGTATCGCGCCTAGATGTGTCGCCGTCGCCAGCAAGGGCGCGACTAGCCCTTTCAAGCCAGAGGTCAGGCGGGTCATCGCGCCCACGGCGGCGACAAAGGCGCGCCCGACCGCCGTGCCATCGGCCACGAGCACGGTGAGGCGCGGCATGAGCGCGGCCACGGCCTGCGGTAGACGCGCGCCCAGCCACGTCGCGGCTTGGGTCACGTAGGGCAGCAGCTTACTTCCGAGCGAGATCCCGAGCAATTCAACCGTATTGCGAAGTTGCCCCAGCGTGAACCCGAGTGTCTTGGTCGTGCGCGTAAAGGCGTCCACGGTCGGCGTTGTCTTGCCGGCCATCGTCGTTTGCAAGCTGCCCAGGATGGAGGTGTAGTCCTGCGTGCCGCTGCCCGTGAGCACTTGCGCGCCCAGCCCGCCGACTTTGGCCGGCATGATCTTGAACAACTCGGAGGCGTCCACCTGCCCCTTCTTATTCGTGATCGCCGCGCGTAGATCGGCGATGATACCCGTGAGTCCGCGCGTGCGCAGGCCCTGGGCGCTGAAGTCGCCGAGCAGGTTAATCCCCGTCGCGAGCTGGAGCTTCGCCAACTCCGTCCGTGCCGACTTCACGGGGTTGACGATGTGCGAGAGCATGCTCGTCATCGATGTCGCGGCGGTGGGCACGTCCTGGCCGTGGCGCGTCAGGGCGCTGATCGCCGCCGCTACTTGTGTGATCGGCACACCCAGGTTAGCGGCCATGGCGATCGCCTTGCCGCCACCCTCGGCGAACTGCTCCAGCGTCGCGTTGCCCTGCGCGGCCGCCAGGTGCAGCACGTCCATGTAGCGCGCGGCCTGATTGGTGTTAACCCCGTACTCGTGCATGGCGTTGGCGAGCACGTTGGCGACGTCGGCCGTGTTGCCGCCGGTCGAGACCGCGCTCTGCTGCGCCGCGTTGAGGATGGTCTGGGCCTGCGCGGCACTGAACCCCAGGTTGGTGATATGCATCCAGCCCTGGGCCAGTTGGTCCAGGGGCGCCGACGTCTTGGCGGCCATGGCCTGAATCGCGCTGCTCATCTGAGCGGCGCCGGCCGCGCCCATCGTCGTATTATTGGCGACCTGATTGACGAGCGTCTGGTAGCTTGCGGCCGCTTTGACCGCGCCGACCACGAGGCCACCCATCGCGACGGCGCCGACGGCGGCGAAGGTGCGCAACCCGACCGACGCGCCCAGGAAGCCGGGACCCGTCAGGTCGCGGGCGTGGATAGCCAGATAGAGGTTGCTGGTAAAGTCTGCCATCGCTCTTTGCTTCCCCCTCTCCGGCTATCCCGTTTTGTGTTAGCCCGCGCGTTGACTCTCGCGGTAGCGCTCACTCATGGTCCAGTAGGCGGCCATGTCCGCCAGGCGTCCGGCCGGCTGGGCGTCGATGTAGTCGAGCGTCCAGCCGGACATCTTGACGATCTCGCACGTCTGGGCCAGGTCCAGCACGCGCGGGTCGACTCTATGCAGGAACTTGCCCTTGACCACCATCTCCAACTGCTGCCGGAAACTCGGCGGGCGCCAGGGCGACCTCCGTCGCCCCATCGCCGACCGGCCCCATCAAGCTCTTCGCCCGTTTCTGACACTCATCGACGAGGAACTGAAAATCCTCGGGATCGAGCGCGCCCAGCGTTTCATCGGTCAGCGGGATCGGATCACCGGGCTGGCCGGCCGCCGCCTGCTCCTCGGTGGGCGCGTAGCGGCTGGTCCACCTAACGACCATCAGCTTGAGCATGAGCAGGCCGATGGCAATACTGTCGGTCTGCTCCTCGGCCAGCACCTGACGCTCCTCCTCCGGCATGGCGACGAACTGCGCCTTGGTCATCCCGTCGGGTAGGGGCATAAAGTGCGCGACTTCCCGCTGCATGGCCGTGGTGAGCGTGGGACGCAGGTACACTTCGTCGCCGGCGTCCCACCCGTCGCGCCGGACCATCTCTCCCTCATCGGGGCGATAAATCTTTGGCATCTCTCTTCTCTCTTTCAGGCCGCTTACGTCGCGTAGGCCGTGGCCACGCTGTTGACGAGCGTCGTGCTGATCAGGTTGCCGGTCGCATCGGGCAAGGTCTTGATCGTGTAGTCCTCCACGATCGCGTCCTTGACCGCGCCCTTGTGGTCCTGCGTCGGGTAATAGGCCGCGCCACTCTTGAGCGTGAGCTGGTTCGGGCCGTTGACGAGCTGCGCCTGGATGATGCCCGAGGCGGGCATCCGCGTCAGGAACAGGTTCTGCTCCACGTCGTCGCGGAACAGCCGGCTGAACTTCCACTCCACCGCGTGGATACCGGGCACGATGGTCGTGGGCATACCTGCGCCGCCCGCGCCGTAGCGCTCGACGTTGCCGAACATGATCGTCACTTCGAGGTCGTCCACGTCCTTCTGCGCCGTCACGCCGTTGCCCAGCAGCAACATCGCCTGCAAGTGGCTGAAGGTATAGACCGTATCGACGGCGAAGGTTGGCGTCAAGAGCGCGGCTGGGGTCGGGACACCCAACCCGGTCACCGAGAGGGTGCCCTTGAAGGGCGTGGTATGATTGAGCGCCAAGGCCAGCTTCTCGGGCGTGCAGCCGGCGTAGGACAGGCAGTTCCCGCCGCGCTGGACGTACAGGGTGAAGCTCTTGGGCGCGCGGGGGACGAGGGCGTGCGTGTAGGGCGCGGCCGCGCCGGTCACCGTATCGACCATCAAGGTCGCCAACAGTTTCCAGCCCGCATTGCTACGGATGGGGATGATCACGTCCCCCTTGACGGAGCCGTCGAGTTCGACCATCTCCTGCTCGGCGATCAGGGAGCCGCCGGCGGTTTCGAGGCCGTGACGCTTGGGGTCCCATTTGAGCGTGGGCATCTCCTCGACGCGTACGTAGTCCGTGGCAGCGACGGCGACGCCGGGCGTCACTTCGAGCGCGTAGCCGACGATGACCTGTGAGCCAACGCTCGGTGCGAATACTGTCATAGTGTTCTCCTACAAGGTCGGCGTCGTCGGCTCACCGAACGGCGCGAATGGTTGTGGTTGCTCCGGCGCCGGCGTGGGCTCCGGGGCTGGCGTGGGTTGCGCCTCAACGGGCGTGGGTTGGGCCTGCACTTCGGTCTCCGTGGTGAGCGTGAAATGGCTGGACGCGGCCAGGGCGCGGGCCTCGGCCTCGGGCAGGTCGCGCGTTTCGCCGGGCTGCCATTCCTCGAGCTGACCCAGCGGGCTCAAGGTCGGCGTGCGCACCACGTCGCCGGCGGTGTTGGTCACGATCATGATGACTCCTTTACGAGGGTTAGACGTCGTAGATGACGTCGGTGAAAATCTCGCGCACCGAGACGCGGCCATAGCAGCCGATGAATAACTGATCGAGGTAGCGGATGTACGGCCCCATCGGGTCGAAGTGGACATCGAAACTATCGCCGCAGGACATCACGCGCGGCGTGTTGGCGTTGGCCGGGTCCGTCAGCAGGTAGACCGAGCGGCGCGCGAAGGCGGCGTCGAGCGCGGCCACGGTCTGGTACATGTCGGTGACGGCCTGGGTCTTGGTCTCCCCGACCAGGCTGGCCGGCGCATGCAGGTAGACGAAGCCGTACAGGTTCTGCTCCTGCTCCGGGTTGCCGTCCATCTGGCCCCGATTGCCGGGCCAGACCTGCTTGGTCCGCAGATCGAGCAGGAAGAAATTGATCGAGGGCACGGTCGGATTGTCGATGTCGAAAGGGCGGTCGAACACCGGCACGGGAGCCAGCAAAGGCGTCAGGGCCGTCGTTAGCGCCGTCAAGGTATCGTTGAAGCTCATGGCTTACCCAACCCATCAAGTGCGACATGCGTGCGCACCAGCACAGCCTCACCCGTCGCCGCGACACGCCGCACGGCCCTATCGCGCTGGGCCACGAGCGCGTCCACGAGGCCCTGATTGACGGACACGCCGCTCACCTCATGGCCGCGGCTGAAGGCGAATGAGCCGCCGACGCTAAACGCCAGCGCGGCCGGCCGTCCGTTCGCGCCCTGCCTCGACGACAATGGGGCAATGAAGTGCGCCTGGGTCCCCAGGAACTGGAAGGGCAGGTAGGGCGCGTCGTTGGTCAGTTGACCGCCACCGTCGGCGTTGGTCGTCGCGTGCCATTGATCCCGCGCGTGGGTCTTGTCCGGCGGTGTGAGCGGGGTATCCTGGCCACGCGGCGTCGCCCGTTGCATCGCCTCTTTCGCGTCCGCGAGGATGCCGCGCACGACCAGGCGCAGCTCCGGGTTGAGGCGCTTTTGCTCACGCCGGATGATGGTCGCCGCGGCGGTCAGGGCGCGCGTGTCGATCGACAGCTCGGCGCTCATTATTGCACCCCTCCCGCCAACTCAAGATCAGTGGCCGGCAGGAAGCCGGGCATCCGCGTCACGGTCTTGACGCGGTAGCTCGCCACCTCAGGTAACGCGGTGAAGCCCGTGAGCGAGAGGATGGTTAGCCGATCGCCCGCGACCCAATCGGCCGTCGCCGTGTCACGAACGTGCGTAGGGATCGTGGCCCCGCCAGCGGCGATCACCTCGTTACGCGACGGATAGATCACCTGCACCGGACGCGGCGCGCCCAGTGGCGCGCCGCCTCGGATCTGTTGCGCGACGGCGTTCGGGAGGAACACGATTAAACCGCGTAGCCGCCGCTATTGAGCAGGCCGTGTCCCTCGGTCTTCTGCAGAGCGATCCCCTGTGCGTTGAGATAATCGGCCGTCTCCTGGGAGGGCGTGCCCGTCACGGTCGTGGCAAACTCCTTCGCGGCCGGGCTGGCCGGCGGCCCACCCTGCTCATGTTGATAGAGTTCACCGAGGACGCGCCGGACGAACTCCTCCGCCGCGTGCGAGAGCGTGTGACCGTCCGTGGCCAGCGTCTCGCGAATATGGTCAAGGCCCTGACGCCAGTCGAGCGACGCCTCGGTCTCGGGACCGACCGGCTCCCCGGCTGGTCCGGTGTTGTACAGGTTCGCAGCCGTCAGCACGCCGGGCGCGGCGGCGGATTGAGCCGCGGCATCGGTCACGACGTTGCCGGCCACGGTTGCCGCCGGAGCGGTGGCGCTTGCCGGAGCGGGGACAACCGGCGCGGCGGGCGCGGTGGTTGTGGTCGTGGGATCTTGCTTCGTGGTGGTGGTGTCGTCAACCATGGGTCTGTTCTCCTCTATGATGATGTGTGCGCGGGACGCTCTGCCCGTCATCTGTCGGTCATCTGTCGGTCGTGTCCGTGGTCACGCTACAGGAGCGTGACCACGGTGGTGCGAACCAATTTATCTAAACGGTTCTGCGCGGCCTGCGCGAGCGGTGAGCCGTAGCCCAACACGGGCGCGATGCCGCCCTTGCGCCCGACCTGTTGATACTGTTCCTCCTGGTCGGCTGATTTCCGGCGCACCAGGAAGCCGGCGAAGGGATTGTCGGTCTGCGCGTTGAACGCCTGGTCGAACATGAGCCGTTCCCGCGCGAGCGAGACGGCGGCAGCGCGGATATCCTCCGGCAGGAGCGGCGCGTGGTACGACGTCGCCGTCGTGCCGTCCGGCGTGGGGTCCGCGATGCCCGTCGTGTACCCCGCCACGTACGTGGCCGTATAGCCCGTGGCGTAGCCCGGCGCGAGTGACGGGCCGTACTGAAAGCCAAAGCCCGCCCCCACGAGCGCGTCAGAGAGGCCCGGCGCCAACGCGTAGACGCGCCCCGTGCCGTGGTCCACCGTGAGGTAGGTCAGGAGCACGTCCGAGGGCGCGGTGAACGCGAGCGCGTACGTCAACTGAACCTCCGTAAAAGCCACGGTGACGGGACCGGGTGGCAGTGGGCGGTGCTGCAACTCTATCTCGTAGCGCCCCGCGTAGGCCCCCGACTCCATGAACAGCACCGGCCCCTGCTCGGCGGTGTGGACTTGCAAGGCCGGGGCATAGTGCAGATACGCGCCGATCTCATCCTCCACGGATTGGAGCAGGGGCAGCAGGTAGGCGTCGGGGTACGCGCCGGCCACGTTCGCCACGTCGGGACGATTGGCCAGCGCCGCGAAGTGCGCGCGATCGAGCAGCATTAGCGTCCCCTCCCTCCTCTCTCTCCCGGCGCTCCCCACCCAGGCTCAGGGGCGCTCAGACGTCGCGCCTGGCCCGCGCGGTTGTCCGTGTTCGTCTTCTCGTCCGAGCTCCCGTCGCGCGCGTCAGAGAGCGGCGTCAGATGGCCGCTTTCCACCAGCGCGCAGGTCCGGCGCGCGTCGGGGCAAAACACGCCCGGCGCGTCCGTGTCGAGGGTCTGCCCCACGGCGGCGCGGCGATGGGGCCAGAGATCCGGCCCGATCGCACGCACGACCAGATACACAGCCACGCCGCGCCTCCGTTCTTCCTGTCGTCACAGACGATCGTGTGACTAGCTCAACCGCACATCATTTCTTACGATAACCGCTTCTGGATGGCGTGCGTAGATATCATGGCGATAGATGGCGCGCACGAGCACGACATCATTCTGGACGGCGCTGATAGTATTGCCGTTACCGTCCACGGCCGTGCCCTCGTCGGACACCTTCATCTCCAACTCGCCCTTCTGGACGATGGTGATCTGTGACGCCTCGACCAACGCGATCGAACTGGTGGGGTTGCCGCCCACGGTCCCGAGCGGAAGCTGTGTGGACTCGAAGATCGGCCGGCGGAACAGGGCGGGCCGCTGCAGCACGAGGTCACCGACCTGCACGTCCATGTAGTCCATGAACAGGGGACGCCCATTGCCGTCAACAACGTTCTGCCACGCCTCGACCATGAGCGGGTGCATCAGCCAGAACTGGCGCTTCATCGGCACGTTCGCGACTTTGAGCTGCGTGAACATGTGCGTGGCCATGCGGTAGGACGGCTCATCGCCGGTCGCCGGGAGCACGTCGGGGATAACCTGGCCGCCAAAGGCCGCCGTGAGGATGCCCGTGGGGATACCCGCGCCGCCGGGGCCGGTGAGGAAGCTGATGTCCTCTTTCAGGCCGATCTCGCGCACGATGTCCTCTTTCACGATGTCCATGACCTGCGGGTCGCTGTCGTTGACCAACTCGGACGAAATGGACGAGAGGATCGTGAGTTTTTTCAACTGCGCCGCGACCTGATCGAAGGTCGGCTGGCTCAAGGGGATCGGGGCGGTCTCGCCGACGTAGGTCGCGCTGGACCCGCCGGAGAGGCGCGGCTGGCGATACAGCGGGGACGTGACGGTCTGGATGTTGACGCCCGCGGCGCGCAGGATCGTCTCGGCGTAGAGCCGCTCGATCATCTCGGTCGAGAAATCGACGGGGACCAGGAAGCCGCCCGAGGGACCGGTGACCGCGCTGATCGCGCCGCCGCCCTCGACCAGGGCCTTGCGACCCAGGCCGCCGGCCTTGCCGCCCGCGCCGACATCATAGCCGTGCGCCTCCTGGATCGCGGCGATGCGGCCGATATCACCACGGAACGCCGCCGCCACGAACTCGGGGAAACTGGCCTTGCCAACCGGCTTCACGAACGCTTTACCCGCCGTGGCGCTCGTGCGTCCCTGACCCTGGCGGGGGCCATACCCGTAGCCAGCCGACGTGGCCTTGCGACCGCGGCCCTGGCCGTACCCGGCGCCCGCCGGGTCGTTGTCATCATCCACCAGTTCACCGTCGATGACCTCGGGCGCGTCGTAGCGGAACTTGCGGCCGGTGCGGATATCGCCGAGCGCGCCCGCGACCAGCGCCTTGATGTCGAGCGGGGAGCCATTCTCCAGGCCCAGCGCCGCGTTGAGTTCGTCGCTGATCATGCCGCGCACGCGCTCCTGCTCGGCGACGGCCGCCGATTTGACGCCCTGGGCGACGATGGTTGCCACGCCCTTGGCTTGCTCGCGGATCTTCTGGTCATTGACCGTCTGGCGCAGCGCGATCAGTTCGTCGTGCTCGCTGGTGTACTCCTGCTCCTGCTCACGCTTGAGGTCGGCGAGCTTGGCCGACTTTTGGCCGATCTCAGCCTCCAGCGCTGACCGGGCGTCGCCGTCGGCGCTGGCAAGCTGCGCGCGGGCGGACTGAATGGCTTGCTCTAACTGCTTGATAGGATCCACTGCTGTTTGTCTCCTTTGCCCGCGCGGCTCATCGGCCGTGGGCGCACTCACTCATGACGCCGGCGTTAGGTCGCCGTGCCCGTCTGTGCCTCATCAGCGTCCGCGCCGGACGCGTCATCGTCTCCGCCGAGACCGGCGGCGGGGTCTATCCCGAAATGGGTCTGGAGTGTGGCGATGATGCCGCCAATCACGTCCAGGTCCTTCTTGGAGTGCCGCTTGCCGATCTTCTCGCCATGCCCGAAGTCCTCAAGCATTTGCGTCGCCGACCGCAACAGGTCCGGCCGGTCGCGCAGCAACGCCGCCAACGCCGCCTTCTTGCCGTCCCCACTGGTTGGGGTCATACCTGGCCTGGCCGGTTTGATCGCCTTGACCCCCTGTCGCCGGCGCTGCATCGTGCAGATAGGACAGGAGTCAGGCGTGTGCGCACCCTGAAAGTGCGCTGGCCGATAGAGCAGGTGGTCGTGCAGCGACTCGTCACCCTGCGTCTGCGCCATCGACATCGCCTGGCTCCACGCTGGCCGTGAGAGCATCGGCAGAGCGGCCTGGTCCACGAGCCCGTCGTCGTCGATGGTGGCGTCGCCGTCTACCGTCGTGTTGCCCTCGGCCACGGAGAGGGACGGCGGCATCTCTCCGTAGGCGTCGATGAGCGCCTTGCGCCCCAGCGCGAACGTCGCCGTTTCCAGGCACGGTGTGGGCGTAATCGAGAGTTCCGTCGTGGCCCAGCGCACCAGCGCCTTGCCCGCGCGGATGAAACCGCCGCCCACGCTGTAGCCGTTGATCGTGCCCGCCTTGATGCCGGCGTAAACCTCCGCGAAGCGACGCCGCGCGCCAACGTTCTTGAACACCGGGTCCTTGGGGATGAAGGTCTCGGCGTAGAAACCCTCGCTGTCGAGGTGGGCTTTGATGCCGCGTCCGATGCGCCGCGCGCCCAGCGCCGCGTCCAGGCCGTGATGAAAGATGACCATCGGGGCCGGTTCGGCGGCCCACGCGTCCATCAGGTCCGCGAACGCGCCCCGTGCCTGGTGCTCGCCGTCCTGGTCGGTCTCATTGAAGCGCGAGGCGTAGCCCTTGGTCAACAGGCCGATCTCGCCGTCGATCTCGACCTCGACCGTCGACTTGATGCCGAAGTCGATGGTCAGTGGCTCCATCGTCGCGCCATCGGGCACGTCGGGCAAGTCGATGCGCTGCCCCGATGCCAGTGAAAACTTCACAGGAAACCTCCCAGGACGCCCACCCTCTTTAGGGGTGGGAGGAATGGGATCGTTTGCGCCGATGGGCCGCGTGAGCGGCACACCAACAGGACCATCCGTGATAAAATAACGAGAGCAACGGACCAAGGCACGCAGCCCCTGGGGTGGACACAGTTTCCGCGTCCGTCGCGTATGGTGAAAGCGTCCAGTGTGGCGCGACGAGCGGGTTTAGCTGGGAAAACCAGCGGGGACGACGGATACATTGGTCCCTCTCTTTTCTCGTGGAGCACTTTCCTTCGGGAGCCGGGAGTATCCCCGGCCGTCATGGTGCTTGCAAGTCCGTCCCCTGGGTCGTTGGGTCGAAAGGGGCAGGGCTCGTACAAGCCCAGGTGCTTTAGCCCTGGGTACATGACGCGCCCTCCTTTGTACCGTGTGCCGCTTTGGCCGCCGCGAGCGCCGCTTCAAGGTCCTCTATCGGCATCTCGTCCAATCGGATGGACGGATCGAGCACGAGAATAGCCGGGAAGGTGAGCCCGCGCTCAACCTGTTCCCGCATCCACGTTGACAGCCGGCGCACCGTGCTGTCCCGGTCCGCGGACGACATAGCCATCGGCAACGTCAGCGCATACGTCAGGTCAGGACGCAGCGCGGTGACGGTCCGGGCTATGACCTGATCGACCGCCTGGGCGACGAGGCTCTCGGCGTCGCTCATGCGTCCTCCTGTGCCGTGACGTCCGGCCGCGCGCACAACGGTTCACCCGTCGGCGGTGGCCCCAGTGGTGTCACCGGCTGGTAGCCGCCGCTCTCCACGCGCCTCTTCTGTGTGCGTCGCTGGCGATCCACGCGCGACTCATCAGGGGCCGGGCGCTCATCAGACCCATCCTCGTGCGCGTGAACGGTCTGCTCATAGCGGGGCGTGAACGGAGGGAAGGGCGCGCCCGGCGGCACCCGTGCGAAGGACGGATGCACGACCACGAGCACCAGCTCGCGCGTGCCCTCGTCCACGGCCGCGCGCACGAGACACGCGTCGGCCGGTAGCCCCTCGATGCACCGCACGTCAAACGTGGCGCCGTCATAGGGACCATAGCCCCCCCAGCCCTGTGTAAGCAGCGCCTGGAGGAGAGCCAGGGACACACGCACCTGGACGACACGCCCCTGAGCCAGCGCGACACGATCCCGCCTCATGTCCTCCCGCGCGTCCATCCGTTGCCCCTCCACTCCTGTGTCTCTCGTGTCCGTCACGCCTAATAGACCGCGATTTTACGGGCCACGCCGTTGATCATCAACGTGACGTACCCGGCTGGTGTCGCCGGCAGCGCCGCCCCCGCGCCCGCCGCCGGGGCGGCTGTCGCGAAGGCGCCCGCCAGGGGATAGTTGCCCAGGCCGGGCGGGTTCATGACCACGGCCGAGATGACGTTGGCCGCGACCGTGACGGTCCCCAGCGCGAGGGCGTTGGCCGACGGCGCGGCGGCGGCCAGGCTCCACGCGGGCGCCACGTCGGCGTCGCCCCAGGTGTAGTCGAGCCAGAGGGTATACGTGCCATTGACGGTGTTGTTGGGCAGCGTCGTTGTGACGAGCTGATCGTCGACCACCGTCCCGTCCAGGAGGACGGCCCACGCTCCGGGGGTGATCGTCACGGTCAGCGCCGCGCCGGCGGCCGTGGCCGCGATGCCCGCGAACCCCGACGTGCCGAGCGTGGCGAAGACATCTTCCTGTGTGCGCTTTTGCGGTGAGGGCATAGACAATTCCTACTTTCGTTTGTGACGTGATCGGCAAAACAAACAACAAAAAACAACGCGCTCATCGTGGGCGGACGCATCCGACCGGGATCCGCGCTCGCGCGTTCCCGCACGCTGGGCCCGCCTGTGTCACGCCGACTATCGGCCATCGGGGACCGGGCGGGCAAGGGGCCGGGCAAGAGAGGAGCCCCAGGACCGCCACCCGTGCGCCCGCTCACGCGCCTCCGCCGCGGCCGCGGCCGCCGAAGCTGCGGCCGGACCTGACACGGCCAGTCTCCCGCGCTCCGGCCGGACGGCGCTGCGCCTGGCGCGCGCGTGGCGAGAGCAACGCGTCGGGATAGGTCTGGCGCAGCGTCGTGGCCCGCGCGCCTGGCGCGGTGTCCGAGGTCGCCCCAGCGGGGGCCGGACCTGACACGGCCGGCTGGGGCGGAGGCGCGCTTTTGCGCCCGCTTCCCGTTCCCGCCGACTGGGTCGTCGGCGGTGGCGTGTCCCCTTCTTCAGGAGGCTGCCCCTGGTTTGTCCCCTCCGCGGCCGGCAGGGCCGTGACCGTCGGTACGGGCGGTAAGAGTCCGGCGTCGTCGCCCTCCTCCAGCTCCGCGGGCGTGTCCTCCGCCCGCGCCAGCACGGCTTCTGGCGTGAGCAGCGATGAGCCCTTGGGCATCACGATCATCTGCCCCACCGGGTCATCGTCCGGCAACGGATCGTAGCCCGCCGCCACGTAGAGCTGGTTGACGGAGAAGCCGGGCACGGAGCCGAGCTTCTGCGCGGCCTCGGCACGCATGGCCAGGTCGATCACCTCGCGCTTCTCGTGCGCGGCGTGGAACGGGCCGTAGCGTTCGACGAGCGGGGTGTAGCCATCCTCGTCGAACTGGTCCAGGATCGGCGCGATCGTTTCCGACCAGAAAAAGGCATTGGCCTCCTGCGCGTTGCGGTAGTTCGTCCCGTCGAAGTCGCCCACCATTTGCGGCGGGACGCCCAACAACTCGAACACCTCGTTGCGGCCCATCTTGGCCAAATCGACGATGGGCATGTCGCCGAGCGGGGACGCGATGGGCGTGTAGGTCGCGCCCATCCAGAGCATCGCCGTGCGGAACTTGGCGCGCGCGCCCTGGCGCATGGCGCGCCAGTCGGCCATCATGGCGCGCCGATCGACCTCGGGGATTTGGTTGGGCGTGGAGAGCACGCCGTCCACGATCGCGCCCCGATCGAAGAAGTTGAACGTAAACTCGTTGATCAGGCGGTCCTTGGAGATGCCCAGCTCGCCCGCCTCGATCGCGCCCAGGCCCCATAGCGGGTCCTGCGGGTTCCACCACTTGACGTGCTGGATCTCCGTGGCGTCGTACCAGAGGGTCTCCGTGTCGCGGCCCATCTGCACGAGGTAGCCATAGGCCAGGCTGCCCACCTGCGTCTGCGCGATCAGCACGCGGTCAGGCCGCAGACGGAACAGCGCGTGCGGCCGGCCTGCCACGTCCACGTCGTCGTAGGCGCAGATGCTGTTGCCCGTGAGGAGGTAATCCATGCATTCGGCTTGCTTGAACGCGCGGCCGCGCGTCTGGGGGTTGGGGGCCTTTAGGAGCGCGTGCAACGCCGGCACACGGTCGCGCACATCCACGTCCGTGTCGTCGTCGTCCAGGACACGCAGCGGAACCGAGGCGTAGTTGCTGACGACAACCGACGCCGCCTTATACACATTGGGGATCGTAATCGCGCCCAGGTAGCTCGTGTAGTCGCCCATGCGCTTGCCCTGACGGGCGCGCTCGATCCCCGTTGAGGAGAGCAGGTCGGCCACGTCGCGGCTGTCGCGTTGGCGTGGAGCGGCCTTGCCCGCGACAGAGAGCACGCGCGCGATATGCTGGGTGCCGCGCTCCACGCGCGCCCGGGCTTGGCGCGCCAGGCTGGTCCGTGGTCCCGTCGTCGGTGTCTGTGGTGTCATGGCCATTAGAAATCATCCTCGAAGAGCATGGAAGGGCGAGCCGGCCGGTGGACCCAGTGATAGCGCGCCAGGGCCAGTGCGCACACGGTATCATCGTGCAACCCCTCGGGCGCCCCATAGCGCACCCCCGTCCGCGTATACGCGTATTCAAATGTGTCCAACTCGCCGACCACCGGGCCGTCCGGGTAGCCAATGTCGCCGTGCTGGATGGCCAGCGCCAGTCCTTCCATCAATTGTTGCTTGGACGGAGCAGTAAACTTGTAGCCCTCATAGACCGTGGGCGCGCGGCGTTGCAGCGCCTCGAGCACCGGGTCACCCACCCCCGTCGAGTCGACCAGCGCGGGCGTCGCGCCCGTCAGCAGGGCGATGCGGTCAATGGTAGATTCCCAGGGGGCCTGCCATCGCTCGACGTGGCAGGCCTGGCCCCGCGCGTCGAGTGCGATGCCCACGGTGTAGTCGACGCTCTTGGCCAGGTCCCAGCCCCACACCACGGGCGGTTCCGTTGAGAGCGGTGCGACACAGGCGCGGATAGCCGCGAGACCAAACGGGTTGCCCCCATCATCGCTCGGTTCGCAGAGGTAGAGTTCCCGGAACACGGCGTCGGGCAAGGTACGCCGCGCGTCCTCGATCTCCGCGGCGTCGAGCACGCCGGCAGCCACGGCGTCAAGCGCCGTAATCTTGCTGTAGCGCATGCCCGGCTCACCCGCTTCGGCGCGGCGGGCCAACGCATAGGCCCAGTTGCGCCGGCCCTTCACGTTGCCAATGATACGGAGCGGCCCGCGTGTCTGCGTCAGGGTCGAGCGCACCGCGTGCCAGGCGTCCTCTTTGACGCGCGACGCCTCGTCGATAACAGCCCCGTACACATCCTCTCCATAGAGTGAGTTGGGATGGTCCGCGCCTTTAAACCACAGCACCGCGCCATTGGCGAGGGTCAGGGTCAACTCACTTTCGTTGGCGGTGTAGATGTCACCGGGCAAGCCGCGCTTGAGGCGACGGAACGCGATCTTGGCTTGCCCGAAGATAGGTGCGACCCACCAGTAGTTGCGGCCCGGCACGACGCAACGCATGGCCTGCTCGGCCAACCAACACATGCACGAGACCGTTTTTCCGCTCTTGGTGCTGCCCTCGATGACGCTGTAGCGCTCATCACAAAAAAAAGCGTCGCGTTGCTTCGGATACATCCAGGGGCGTTCATAGACCAGGGCGCGCGTCGGCGGAGGCGTGGTCCGTGGAACGGATCGTGTCATTGTCGCCGTCGTCATGCGTCCGGCTCTGCCTCACGCGTGCGATCGATAGAAATGGTGAAGACGATAGGCGTGCTCTTGCCATCCGTATCCGTCAACGCGACCTTCTGCGGCGCTTCCACGCCATGCAGTTTAGAGAGCGCCGACTGGGCGTTGTTCAGCGTGTTCAACCACGACACTTTGATGACCTTGAACGGTGGAGGCTTCTTTTCTTTGTGCATGCCGCCGTCCATATCCGGTGCGTCATGCTCACGATCGTAATCGCCATCGAGCCACCGGCGCTCACGTTCGCACTCGTCGATATAGCCGTCCCAAGCCTCGTCCTTGATGCGTTCGTAGGTCGCAACCGCCTCGGCCAGCGCGCGTTTCTTGCGATCGGATGCCCAGGTCTCCAGGCGTCCAGCCAGCGTTTTGGCGTCCGCCGTGACCGTGTCCTTGTCGATCCCCAATGCACGCGCGATCTCACGGTACGAGCGGCCGTCGATGAGTAAGGCAAAGACGCGGGCGCGGCGTATCGCGCGTTCAGGATCACTGGTACGGCCCATCGGTACGTCTATGCCCTCTCGTGTGACGGTGATGTGTGCGCATGTCCAGGGCGCGCGGAGAGATCCAATCGCGCGCCCTAGACATGCACGAGACGAGGCGACGATAGACCACCTCTAAGCTTGAATGTACGTATCAAGCAACGACCCCACATTCAGGGGCGGTGTCCAGAGATGGCCTGCCGCCTCACCTCATGCACGCAGGCTAGGCGCGCACAACCGGGCGGGCAAGGGGCCGGGCAGTGAGGCGCCGCGCGGAAGCGGTGGGAGAGTTAGCGCGCCTGCGTCATATAGGCCGGCCGCGTGGTCTCATCCCACGGCAGATAGCCCAGCTCGCAGCCCGCCTCGAAGCGGGCGCTGACCCATTCAGCGAGCCTCTCGCGCAGCCGCAGCGGCACGCTCCACACGCTTTCCTTGGGCCGCCAGGTGGCCGCGCCGTGCGTGGGGAACGTGGCGCGGAAGTCCTCCCGAAGCGCCCGCTGATCGGTGGCGCGGTCGGTGCGCCAGGCGATCAGCAGCCGGCCGTCACGCTCGATGCAGCGGACCCGCGCCTCACGCACGCTCATCCGGCGCGGTGGACCACTGTCGATCGGCGCACAAGGACGCGGGTGGCGTGCGGGTTGGGGCGTGACACCCATTAGGCGGCCTCGGCCGTGTCAGCGGACACCGCTACCTCAGCAGGCGTGGCCGGTGTGGTGGTGGTCAAGCCATGGGCGACACGCAGCGCGTCCACGGCCGCAAGCTCCACGAGCGCGCCGGCCAGGCGCACGGCCAGGTCGCGTGTCAACGGCTTCTGCGCGCTGGTCTGGTCACTCAGGTACTCGACCTCTGGCCGCGTCAGCGCCAGATAGATGTATGGCTCGTTCTCGCTCATCTCGTCCGTCCCTTTGGTGTGGCCGCCATGTGTGATCCGTGTGGATACGGCTATCTCGTGCCGGCCTCAGCTGAGGCTAGCGTCGCTCATCGCCGATGGGCGGGCAAGGGGCCGGGCGCGCACGCGCTGTGTGAAGGCCGCGATCCCCTGGTCCACATCGTCAATGCTCGTGGCGAGGATGTAGGGTATCCCACGCGTATCCATGTCCTGCTGAAACAGCTTTTGAGCTGGCCGTTGCTTGCCCCCTGGCCGCTTCACCTCAACGAAGGCGAGGAAGGTGTGACCATCGACCACAAGACCAAACACAATATCCGCCGTCCCCGCCCGTGCGAGTGTGACCAGGTTGTCGCGCGCGTCGCGCATCCCGCCACTGTTCAACCGTTGCACGTAGAAATGTCTATAGCACAGGTAGGTGATGATCGCGGCCTGGATGTCTCGTTCAGTGGCCACAGGCGGGGTCACTGGCCCATCCAGGCTCCATCTCGTCGCCTTCGTCGCCATTGTTCGTTAGCTCTCCCTCGGGCCGTCGGCGAGCGCCAGCAGCGCCACCATGAGCACGGCCAGACCGGCCACCAGCAGCAGGCTCATCGCGTCCCTCCCGCCAGATAGATCGCCCACAGCACCATCAGGAACACGCCGCACAACACACCGAGCAGGAACATACCCACAGCGAGCGACATCATGAGGCCTCCTTCACAGGTTGAGTGAGCGGATGATGGGCCAAGAGGATCGCCACGCGGGCCACCACGCGCCGATGCTGCCGCCGCTCGTCGTGCCACCAACGCAGCGCCGCCACGCGCCCCCATGGCCCTGGTCGCGGATCGAGGCCGACGCGCTTGTAGATCAACGCCAGCCGATTCTTGACCGCGTGGGCACTCACCCCGAGCAGGTCGCCAATCTGGCGGTTGCTGTGGTTGTGGTAGGCCACCTCCAGCATCACCATCATGCGCTCCGTCAGCCCGTTGCCGGCCTCCACCGAGGCGTCCTCCAACCCGTTGTCCGTGTCCAATGGGGTCTCCATTCTCAGGCCGGTCCCCGTCGTGTCGCGTGATAGCTATGGCGACACACGTAAAAATGCGGCGCGGCGACGGGCTGGGTCCGCCGCGTCCGCTGACGCGCCAATCGGGGCCGTCCGCGTTGACACGGCCCCTTGTTAGCACATCTGTACGTGCTACGTTAAGGATATGATCAGCGATCCCGCCGATGTGCCCTATAGCGTTTTTGTCTCAGGACTCCCCGCGACCTCCACTGTGCCGCTGGCGACGCCCGCCCGTATCACGGCGGCCTCACTGGCGCTGGCCTCCCTGCTTATCGAACAGTTGCTGGACCATGACGCAGCCACCGTCGCGCACAGTTTGCGCGTGGCGCGTCTCGTGGCCCGCAGCGCGCCGCTCTTGCCACCCGCGGTGTGGGCGCCGCATACGATGGGCATGGTCTACGCGGCCGCGCTGGTGCACGACGTCGGCAAGATCCTCTTGCCGCTCGCGATCCTGACGGGGACGCGCGCCCTGACGCCGGTGGAGCGCGCCTGTGTCGCCGATCATCCCTACCACGGCGTGGCGCTGCTCGCTCAGTACGCGCCGGTGAGTGCGCTGCTCGGTGAGGCGTGTTGGGCGCATCACGAGCGCTGGGATGGGACAGGCTACCCGCGCCGCCTGGCGGGGACGGCGATCCCGTTGATCGCGCGCCTGGTCAGCATCGCCGACGTGTACGACGCGGCGATGAGTGACCGGCCCTACCGCGCGGGACTGACGCCGGCGGCGGCGCTCCGTGAGATCGCGCGGGGGGCAGGGACGCAGTTTGAGCCAGGCTTGGTGGCGTGGGTGCTGGCTCACGGGTTGCTCTCTTAGCCCTGGCCCTGCGTTTGGTCCGCCCGCGCCGCTGCTTTCGCCGCATAGACAGCCGCCACCTCAGCCTCGGACGGCCGCAGCTTGTGCATCACGTCGAAGAATCTGGTGTCTGGTGGTGGTCCGCTCTCGTCATACTGTGGCGCGATCTGCCAGTAGGCCCACGTCGCCTGGTCCCGCGTTAAAATCACATCATCGTCCATGACTCAATCCTTTCTCCACGGCCCCCAATTGGGCGGTGCGAAGCTGCCGTTGTCCCAGTCCGTAAAGAAAAAGTGGTAGACCCACAAGGCGACGACGCCGACAAGCGCCATCATCACCGTGGCGATGATCCCCAGCACGAACGATACGATCCTCATAGATCTTCCCCCAGTCCTACCACCGCGCCAGCCACGGTGCGGCGCCCCGCGCGATGCGCATCTCGTCGAACGACCGCGAGAGCCGGTCCCAATCGTCGGAGATACCGTTGACGACTTTGTAGAGGCGCCGGCCCGGATTCCTGGCGTCGATCGTATCATCTTGCAGCTCGCGGATCTCGGCCATCGCCAGCATCAGGGCCATCATCGCCATCCGTACGGCCGCCTCCTCACGCGTAAAGTCGTCGGGATCGTCGGGGTCAAGGGAGATGAGAGCACTCAGACGCCCGTCATGGTGCGCCATGTGGAGCACGCGCGCCAGGAAGGTCTGGTTGGTCATCGCCTCGTGGCCGGTCGGGGTCGCGCTGGACACGTAGCGCCGGATACGCGTCGCCTTCTCCTGGTCGGTGTGGCCGTCCCAGGGATCGGGGTACAGCTCCCATCCCGGCAGCAGGTCGTCGCGCGCGATGTGCCAGGATAGCTGCTGCCGCTGTCCCAACCGTTCCGGCAGGTCGATCATGAGCACCGGCCAGTCGGGCTCATCCGGGTCCACGCGCACACCCACCCGGCAGCCGAGCTGCTGGGCCAAGGCGGCGGCCAGCTGTACGACGCGGTTCCTATCGCTATACACGGTGGTCAGCATCTCTTTCACCTGCTCAGGGGTGTACTCTGGGTCCATTACTCACTCCTTATCGTTCTCTGTTCACCAACGCACCGGTCCAACGCCCGTGTATTCTCCGTGTTCCCGTTCCCACGCGGCAAACGCTGCTTCCCCGAGCAGCGCATCGGACATATCGCCCCCCGGCAATGGAGGTGGCGTCTGCGCGATAGCCAGATCGTAGCGCCGCCGGAAGGCGCGGTCGGCCCGTTCGCAGCGGTACGCATACGCCACAACGTAGAGCGCCACGGCCACACTCGCACCGACGGCGATGATAGCTCCGATCACCGTCGCAGGATCAGGACGGCCAGGGCCGCGGCCGCTAAGGGGATAGCGTACGCGGGTGCTCCCGTCAACGTCAGCAGAGCAACGGCAACCGCGCCTGCCGCCCAAAAGGCGAGAAGGCGCGGCAAGACCCGTCGTATGTTCTTATCCATGATTGTTTTCCTTGACTATCCCCGCCGTCGACGTCGCCGACGGCGGGTAGCTATAGACCGGGATCGCGCTCAACTCCCGCCCTCTGACGGCCGCGCAATGCGTGCACACGACGAGCAGGACATCATAGCGTTGCTCCAGCCGCATCACGCGGCCAAAGCCGTTGCGTTGTTCCTCGACCGTGCGCACGATGACCGGTCCCGGTCGCCACTCGTGCGCACAATATTTTTCCTCATCCATCCCACACTCCTCGTTGCTCTATAGCTCTAAACTTACCGCAACCCTCCCATCTCCTCACCACCTCTCCCGGCGCCGACCAACTCAGGCGCGATCTCACCCCGGCCGCGCAGGTAGGCGGCGACGAGGCCGGCGGCAATGACGAGCACGATAATGAGGCGACGCATAAAGGCTCCTTTCCGCGTGACCGTGCTACCGGCGAAAGACGAGGTAGAGAAAACCGAGGAACGCCAGGACAATGACAACGGGCGACAGGCCCTCACGGATATCCAGGTACACAGCTAGGCACACAAAAGAAACGGCGGCGGCGATGAGCAGGGTAAGCAGGATGCGGCGCATGGGAGCCTCCTCAAACCCGCGTTGTACTGTACACCGTTGCAACGGCTATAATCACGCCCCCAGCAACCACCGTCAGTCCTATCATTCCCCAGATGACCATGATCCACAATTCCTTATGTTCACGATAGCCACTGAGCAATCCACGGACGATGACATACAACATCGCCAATCCAACAATCCCCACGACCATCATCGCTGTGTATGGCCCCACGTCTATCGTGACCTTCACGACACTCCTCCTACCCCACTACCCTGTCTGTCGTGCCGCTTCCCCGTTCGTCACGTCGCGCCAGCGCGGCCTCATAGGCGATGCGGCAGGCCGGCTCATCCATGTCCGGCTGCACCTCTACCTCGACGTCGTTGCCGCGCACGAGGACGGGCCAATTAACCAGCGTGGCGATGGCGCGCGCGTCCGCGAATGTTTCCTGAATGCGCGCCCCCGCGTGTGGCTCGACGGTGATCGTGCATGGCTCCATCCTGCTATCCTCCCTACCCTGCTAATCGATGGACACGAAGCGTGGTTGGTCGATGCCCTCACGCACGACACGCTCAGTGAACATCGCCAGTGGGCGCACCCAAAGGCCACCTTCCCCATAAAGAGGGCGGTAGACGACCATGGGTTCGCGCGTCTCGCTGTGCGTCGCCACTCCGATAATCTCGTACTCGCCGCCCTTGAAATGGCGGTAGCGTCCTGGCCTAAGTGTGTCTGACTGATCCATCTCGCCTACCCTCCTATCCCACCATCCGTCGCGCCCGCTCCTCCACCTGGGCCTTCCATCGCTCCAATGTCCGCCCCCGGATCTCCACCGACCGTCCCGCACTGTCCCGCTCTGATGCACAATTGTCTACCGTCGCGCGGCTGCATCGGCCGCGATGCGTTCGGCCTGAGTCACGGCGTCGTGCGCGTCGCGGCTAACGGGGACAACAGGCGCACCATCCGCCTCAACACGCGCATCCATACGACGCGCTGCCCTCGCGCGGAGGTAAGCGCGGTTGAGATAAAAGACCGCCAGCGTGCCCGCCGCGTACAGGATAACGTCCTGTCGCGGCGCACTCATAACCCAGGCGACGAGGCCGACAACACAGACAAACCCAGCCCGTTCCCAATCCTTCGCGGGGGCGATCGTGAGCATACTCGTCTTGGTGGTAGCGTAGCCCTCCACATACAGGTCCCACAGGTCCAGGCCCAGCGTCGTCCACAGCGCCTCCCTGAGCCACCAGCGCACCCCGCGTTTTGGCTTCCCCTCCATCGTCGCCCCCCTCCCTTATCCGCGTCTTCGCGTCGCGTCCCCGTGACGCGACGCTCACCCTCTTAGAACACCCATGCCTGTAAGGGGCGTGGGACCACCTGCCGCGCCACCTGCTTACCGCGCCCATAGACGTTGCGCGCTATCGTCGTGGTCGGCGCGGCGTGTACCACGTCGGAGGCCACCCCGCCTCCGCCCCGGATCAACTGTGTCGTCATCCACGCGCTGATGCGGGGGACACCGACCAGGCCCGCGATCACCATGGAAATCATCGTCAGGCGCACGAATGGATTGCCGAAGATCACCGGGTCGAGCGTGTCCAGACTGAATACCAGCAGGATACCGCCCTGGATTAACAGCGCGTACAGGACCGGCTGTATCGTCACCATCACCTGCGAGCGCAGCCACCACAGCGCCGACCCCCGCGTCGAGGGCAGCATCCCCAGCGCCACGAACAGCAGGCCCGTGATCGTCAAGAGGAATTGGAGGCCGATCGCGCCCAACCGCAGTAAGACGATCAACAAGAGCATGAAAATAAACACGTAGACCGTGCAGAGCGCCAGGAACGTCGTCACCGAAAACGTGCCGCCCGACAAGAGATCGTGCGGCGGCACGCTCATCCACGCCTTGAGCGTCCTGGTCAGCGGCTTGAGCGCCTGCACGTCGATGGCTTTGATCCAGCGCTGGACCCATTGCCACACCGCCGACTCGAAGAAGTAGAGCCACTTGGCCGCCCAGAGCGTAAACACGACGATCCCCATGACGTAGAGCACCCCGCGCATCTGACGGCCGCGCAGCGCGTCCCACGCCAGGACGCCGATTCGCACGTACAGCGTCATCTTGAAGATAAACAAAAACAACTTCTCAAACGGGTCGATCAACGGCGCGAGTTTCACAAGAAACCCTGACGCGGCCATGTCCGGAAGCGTGAGCGCCACGTTCATAATCGTCGTCAGCGCGTCGTCGCGCCCGTTGTCGGACTCATGGTACGCCCACAACAGCGCCCCATTGGAGAGCTTGCCCCAGAAGTCCTCCATGTTGGTACAAATGTTGGCCACCCCACAGAACAGCGCGGCCGGGTTGCCTGACTCTGCCGCGCTGTAGATCGTCACCGACGTTTGCGCCGTGGCGATCCCCCCGGTCGCCTCCGCCGCGACCACCTCATAGGTCCCTGGGGGCAGATCCCCCGGCACGTCGACCCGTCCCGTCGCCGTCCCATCGCCATTGGTCGGCCCGATCACCCCCACCTCCACCGGCACACCCGCCGACATGACGCCCGTCCGCGTCACCCCCGCGCCCACGGAGAGCAGCGTGAGCGAGACCGTGATGGTCGTGTCCGGCGCGAAGTTGGCCACGGCGAGTGTGACGGGCGTGGTCGCTCCCGTCCCCAAATTGAGCGACGAGGGCAGCGTCAGCGTGGGGGCGCCGCGTGGCCCAGAGGGGGGCGGCGTCCCGACCGGCGCCTGGATGGTTAGGAACGCCTGAGCGTGAATGTCCGAGGGCGACCCTGCCGCGCGCACCGTGTACGTCCCGTCCGGCGCGATCGCCGGGATCGCCAGGCTCACCGCGGCCGCGCCGTCCGACCCGATTGTCGTCCCGCCTGGATTAAACGTGAGGGGACCGCCCGACGCCGCGCTCTCCCCCGTGATCGTCACCTGATCGCCCGGATGAAACCCCTCCAGATGCGCCTGGACGCTCGTCGTGCCGTTGGGGATATGATCGTCGGCGAGCTGGATTGTTCCGGGCGCCGGAGGCGTCGGAGCCACAGCGGTCGCGGACGGCTTTGGCGCTGCCGCCGCGCTCACGACTCCATACCCACACCATAGGCTCACCATGTACACCGCCACCAGGAGGAGGAGCGCCCTCCGCGTCATCCCGTGTCTACGTCCGTTCATCCCCGCTCACCCTCTCCCTCGACGCGCCGCCTCGGCCCGCGCCGCCATCTCTTTCGCCGCCTCCCAATACGCGGGGTCGCCACTCTGGAGCCGCGTGAGGCCCTCGACCCCCGCGTGAGCGGCCAGGACCGCCGCCGCCTCGCTCCGTTCAGCCGGCTGCGTCTTGAACATCTCCAGCGCCGCCCGTGGGTAGCCAAAATCGACCAGGCTGCGAAACGAGTCCTGCGTCCCCGCGCCCATCGTGCGCGCGATCAAGAGTCCTTGCGCCGCGACCCCTGAGATCATCGCCATCTGTGGGAACTGATCGACCTCGCCCGGCGTCACGCCGAGCGTCGGCCCTAGCCAGGCGTTGCCGCCGTCGGACCCCACGCGCTCATCACGCAGCCGGAACACGGCGATGAGCGGCCAGGCGCTGAGCATCTGCGCGCCCTCCGCCGTCCGGCACATCGCCGAGGCGAACTGTGTCCCGAACAGGAAGAGCCGGTTGAGGTGACGTGAGCGCAGCGTCCCCGCCTCCGTCATCTCGCGCCACTCACTCAAATACTTATACCCTTCGTCCATCACCAGCACCTCTTTGGCTGGTTGACCGTCGGCGCGGCGCTGTCCCGCGCGCAGGCTAGCCCGCCACAACCCCAACGCTTCGAAGATGCGGTACGTGACGAGGCCCTGCTTGCCGCCACAGTCGCGCGTGTCCATGACCAGATAGCGGTGCTCCAGATCGACGTCGCGCTCCTGTGCCGCCAGCGAGCGCCACGGACCCCTGGGTCCGTAGTTGGAGAGGCCCATCAGCAGGTCCTCTTTCTCCAGGCGTCGGTTTGTCGGGACGGTCAGCTTCTCGATCTTCGCCAGCAGCTCGCCCTCCAGCGGATAGGGACTATCCTGGGGATCGCGCGCCGTGGCGTAGACCTGATCAATCAACTCGCCGAGCGTGCCAAACTGCCACGAGGTCAGGCGCTCGTGATCGTGGCCCCGCCCGTACATGGCCTCATGCAGCCGCAGCATGTCCCCGACCCGTCCCTCATGGTTGCGATTGGCGCGGTGGATAATCTCCCACGCGCCGAGCGATGGCGGCCGCTCCACCTCTTTGTTCAAGGGGCGCGCATACGTCCCCCCAAAGGTCTGATTGGCGTAAAAATAGGAGCCGGAACTGTCATAGATCAGGACGCCGTTGCCCTCTTTCGGACTCCTGGCCTCCAGATAGTAGTTGAGCGCGAGCCAGTTGAAGAAGGTCGATTTGCCCGAGTTGGGCAGCCCCAGGGCGCCGATCTGCTGCGCCGGCATGTCCGGCGCGTCCACGTCGATGTTGACCTGCTCCCGCCCCAGGCTCGTCTCTCCCAGGATGACGCCGCGGCGGTGGCGCGTGGGTTGGTCCGTAAACACCGGGAAGAGCGTCGAGAGTGCCGGCGAGAGATCACGGTGCATCCCCACCGTGGGGGCGTAGCCGAGACCTCTGGTGGCGAGCCAGAGCGGGTACTGCGCGCCCCAGCCCCGCCCGACCCGGCACTTGACCCCCCGGATCGCCGCCTTGGCTTCATCGACCTGGCTCTTCAAGGTCGCCAGGTCGTCAGCCCAGATCGTCCAGTAGACGCCGGCGCGGTAGACCCCGATGTCGGGGTTCTGCATCTCCATCTGTGTCGCCTGGTGCTCCCCCTCCGCTGAGTTCAGGCTGATCTTTTGTTGGTTGGTATTCTTGGCCCGCTCGTCGTTCAGACGGGAGACCCGTCCTCCCAGGCGCTCCACGCGGGCCTGCTCCGCCTCCTGATCGCGTCCCTCCACGACGACGACCAGATCGGCCGGCCAGCATTGTCGAATCAAGGGCGCGATCCACCCCGGCGTCAAAGTGGCGCGCAGGCGCCGGATATAGAGCGTCCGGGCGTAGCGCACGCGTCCCTCGACCACAAAACGCATGTAGGTCCAGTGTTCCTCGGCGTCAAGGTCGCACGCCTCCTGATGGAGCGCCGAGATGCGCGCTGGCCTCTCCACCTCTTCCCGCGCTTTCTCTCTCTCTCCCTCCTCTCTCCCTGCTCCACGCACGCTCTCGCGCACATAGCAGTCAACCTCCTGCGCGTCGAGGGTGCGTCGTCCCACGCCCAGGGGCCGCAAGATACCGTCGACCTCCCCGATCTGATAGCGGAAGGTGGGACGGGTCGCCCGTGCGCCGAGGGTGGGGTCCCGGTGGAGCCTGGCCGCGGGGACCGCCAACAGCGGGGGAGATGGCCCCTCCACACACAGCGTATAGCGCCGGTCGGGGATCGGCGCCTCCTGATGCCGCTCCAGATAGTGCCGGCGTCGGATCGCCCGGTAGTCCCGTGAGACCGCATCGAAACCGGGTTGTTGCTGGTCCAGAATGTCGAGCCGCGCCGCCAGGTCACGCGCGCCATTGGAGACACGGTAGGCCATCTTCTGCCCGCACTCGAGCGCGCCAAACGTCTGCGCGAACAGATGGCACATGATCGCCTGTTCGCGCGGGGCGCGTCCCGTAAAGTTGTTGATCGGCGTCAGCTCACTGATCTCCAGCGGCTTGCCGTCCGGGCGCGTCAGGTAGCCGTCCTCCTCGTAGCGCAACGCGTCACGTAACCCCGTGGTGGGGTCCACCAGCAAGAGCGTCGCGGGCGCGGTGAGCCAGGCGTGGACCCACGCCACCACCCACCGCGCCATGTCCAGGAGCCAGTGGGCAACGAGTGGTGCTGTTTGCCGCGTACGCTGACGCCAGGACAACCAGGACAACCGTCGCCCCTGTTCCTGTCCCCTGGCCCAGGTGGTCTTTGGGCGCGTCGGACGTGGCGCACGGGTATAACGCGTGCGCCGTCCCAGCAGCCGCCTCAGATAGCCCCACGCTTGACGCAGATACGGCTCGGTCGATTGCAGCGACGCCAGCATCAGCAGGACGCCGATGGTCCCGCCGTAGGTCGCGTCGTCGAGCGCCGCGTTGGTATCCGCGTGGGGTCCATAGCCGATCAGCGCGGCGGCCACGGTGGGTACACCAAAGAGGATCAGCTGCACCCAGCCCATGCGATCAAAGGGTGGACCCTTATCGGCGAAGGGCGCCGGGGTCCGGTCGAGGTGTTGCTTGGACACCGCGACCAGGCCCTCGCGTCGGACGTCGCCTCCGCCGGAGTTGCCCCCGCTCTGATCCCGTCCCGTCATGGTCATGGGTTACGGCCCCGCCGTCGCGGCGGGGGCCGGCGTCCCGCCAAACTTGGCCTGTACCGTCGGCGTAAAGCTATGCGCCAGCCACAGCCCCACCACGAGCGCGACCACCGCGCCAACCATGATCGCCCGCCCCTTGACGAAACCAAAGGCCCAGGCGACCATCCCGACCGTCATAATCGCGACCATGACCTTGATCGCGTGTCCCTGCACCGAGGAGGCGAAGTCGTCGCCGACGCCCCACAGGTCATCCCACGGATTGCCACTAGCGCCCTGCGCCAGAGCCACCACACTCTGTAGGTGGGGATGAACCAGCGGGAGCAGCGCCCCCGCGTGCATGACCGTTTCCGTTATCATCGTCGTTGTCCTCTCTCTGCTGTGTCGTCTTGCTATCGTCTGATCGTGCCTACCAACTCAAGTCGTCATCCACCACCTCCCGCGCGTCCGCCACTCCGCCCCGTGACGCCTGACTCCCGTCCACGGTGGCGGTCGGCCTCTGATGCGTTGCGCTGGCCGCCGCCTTGACGGGACGGGGGACCACCACGGGCGCCTCCTCGCCGGCTCCGCTGAGCCAGGGCTTTTCTATCAACACCTCCTCCGGCTTCTCTTGCTCCTCGGTGACAGGCTCCTCTCTGACGGGAGCAGGCTCCATTGCCTCTTCGTCGATCCATCCGTCCTCTTCTCGTGTCTCCACCTGCGCCTCCCCCAAAAGGGCGGGGTCCTCGGCGTCCGTACCGAACTCCACCGCTTCCTTGTCCATTTCACGCCGGAGAGCCAACTGCTCCCGGAGGAGCTGCTGCTTTCCGTCGGTGCGCGTCAACCGTCCCACCGCCCGGCGCAGCCCCCGCCACTCGTACCACCCATGCGTATAAATCCGTAGCGGCGGCCCCACGGCCCGGATCACCGCCGCCGTCCCCTGCTCCATCAACTTGTCCAAGCTCAACCCCAGCGCCGGTGAGACGACGCGCTGTAGCGCCGCCGGCGGCGACCCGGACAGGACGATAGTGGTCAGGATCGAGGACAGCAGGTGGTAGGCGTCGCCCCCATACTCGTGGGCGATGTCGTCGGGTCCCTGCGTCATGGCGATTAACCCGATCCCCGCCGCGCGCACGGTCGAGGCGATATGGTCCATGTCCTCCACCTTGCCCATGTTCACGAACTCATCGGCCCCGATCACGACGCGCCGAGACAGCCGCTTCCCGTTCGCGTGCTTGACCAGGGCCTGCGTTCCGCTGACCAACAAGGTCACGACCAACGGCTTGAGGCCGTAGCTCTCATCCATGTTGATCGCGCAGTAGAGCATCGTGGGGTCCACCACCATATCCGGCCACGACACGTCCATGCCCCGGCAGGAGTTCCGCACCGTGGGGTCATCCAGGCAGGAGAGCGCGTCGCGGACCGCCCGCATGATACTCTCCCGGCTGCGCTTGTTGGACCCCAGATCCTCCAGCTTGTTCGCGACCCGGTTGAGCGCGGGGTCCTGTACCAACTCCCGCGCCGTCCACAAGGCCGCGACGATCTCCTCATGGCTGTGGGTGTCCAGGAAGTCGGCCACGTCCGCCATCGACACATCCACCCAGGCCCATGCTATCTCCCCGGACGTCGCTCCCTTCTGTCCCTTTTTCTTCTGTGTCGCCCTGACCCGCAGCATCACCGCGAACCCGGTCAACAGGTCGGTTGCCTCCTTGTGGTAGTGCTCGTGGTGGATACCCGCCGCGTAGACCCACCGGCTGATCAAGGAGGCGAGTTGCGCCGACGAGGGACACAGCGCCATAAAGTTGTAGCGCACCGATCCGGGGTGCGTGGGGTCGTAGACCAAAACGGTGTAGCCCCCGTGTCTGCGCATGTACGGACCTGTCAGCCGCGTGATCTCACTGCCCGGCTTGGGGTCAAAGACAAACCAGGAGGCGCGCTTGGCCCACGGCCGCTTGACCTCGGCGTAGATAAAGCGCAGCAGCATCGCCGCTGTCTTGCCCGCGCCCGTCCCGCCGATGATCTGCACATGGCGCATCACCTCGTCGTCCGGGATCGTCACCCACAGCCCGCGCATGACCCCCAGGACCCCGCGCCCGCGCCGCCAGCCATCCCCGTAGAGGGTCCCCAGGCGGTAGCCGTCCCGCGTGGTCCACCCCTCCCGACGCAGCCGGGCGCGCAGCTCCTTGCGCTCACGCGCCGCCTCCTCCTGTCCCAGCGTCCGCTCAATCGTCTCTTTCTCCGTTTTGGCGCTGCGCGCCTCGCGCAGCTTCTCTTTGAGAGGGACGGCTTCACCCCGCGCTTTGCGAGAGCGCGCACGCTCGACCCGTCCGGTTTCGCGGTTACGGCGCAGCCGCCACACCACGAGCCACAGGATAAAAAGGAGCAGCGGGATCTCGATCAGCCGAAAGAACGTGACCGACGCCCCGACGTCGCCTAGGCCACCCCCGCCCAGACCCCCTGCGGGCATCATCCCTCCACTGAACGCGGCTGGTCCCGCCCGGTGGAGCCAGCCGGGGACAAGACGGGGATGCGCCAGCGCCCACGCGATCCCGGCATCCGTCCGTCCCGCCCACCAGCCTCCGTCGATCACGGGATGGCTCACCATCAGCCAGAGGGGTCCGACGAGCGGCCAGGTCCCGGACGGTCCCCGTGGCGAGAGCGCCACGTTCAAAGCCAGGTAGGACAGCCAGCGATCGTTCAGCCGGCCCACCGGCCCCAGCACGCCAAACAGCCCCCCCATAAGCGTCAACGTTTGACCGACAAAACGCCACACCCCGCTCATGAACGTCCCCCTCCTGCTCCGCCTTTGCCCCGTTGCAACACGCCCCGCGCATAGACAAACCGCTCCGGGTAGTCCCGCCGTAGCGCCTGCTCCGTCTCGTCGTTCGAGACCACTCCACTTGCCACCAGGATTTGTAGCGCGCCGCCCAACGCCTTGATGTCGGCGCGCGCCTCCCGCAGCGCCTCATGCGCCTCCTGGACCTCCGCCAGCACGCTCGGGAGATCGACCGTGCCCTGCTCACGCCGCCCGGTCAGGGTCGCGAGTCCCGTGCGCAGCGCCAACAGATAGGTCGCCGCCATCGTCAGGGGACGTCCCTGCTCATCACGCAGGCCCGCATTGTACGCCTCGGTCAGGTTCTTGAGGTCATCCGGCACGTCGAGCTGCACGCGCTTGCGCGTATCCACCCGCGCCTGGCGCACCCGTGCGCTCCGTGGACGCGCCTCCACCCCAGGCTCAGCACCGGCGGGTACACCCATGTCTCCATCCAATCTAGCCGTCACGCGGGGGGACGGCGGGCGGGGTGGTGGGTGTCCATCCATACTCCACAGCTCACAAGGTTCGCTGTGGAGTATGGATGGATGGTGCACATATGACACCCGCGCCCTGTACACGTATAATAGCAGTCAAGAGCAACTCCAAGCAACCACGAACTACACAAGCGCCGCTTATAGTAACGGGGAGATGCTCAACTAAAGGGAGGTGGCGGCGCGTTATGGACAGGAGGCGACGCGAGGTGATCTACACCGAACGCATGATGCTGCGTTTAACGCCGGAGGAAAAGGCTGCTCTACAACAAGCGGCCGACGCCGAACACATCCCCTCACTGGCGGTTGTCGCCCGTAAGGCGATTATCGAATGGCTAGAGCAACGTGGACTCAAAACAGGCCCGCGTGACGACGACACCCCCGCCTAAAGCACGCGGCACCGGTGATGTTGCTATCACCGGCGCCGCGTGCGGCATTGATGTGCCGGACGGTCAGGATAAGCCGGAGAGCGGCCCCGATAAGGAGGACGAGGCGTAAATGACGACGCGGGGAACGGCAGCGACTCATGCCTGATGACCAGGAATACTTCACGCTGACCGAAGCCATGAGGCGCGCGGGCATGAGGAACAACAAAACCATCGCAGCAGCGGTGCAATCCGGCCGTCTCAAGACGGTGACGACGATGGTCGGGCCGCGCATGGTGCGCCTGACGACGCAGGCATGGCTCGACGCGTACCTCGCTAGCCGAGCCACAGGACAACGCCCAACTCCCACGGCCGACGACACCCCCGCCTAATCCGCAATACTCCGCATACCACCCATACAAAGAGAGAGGGCCTGGCGTCACTGATGACGCCAGGCCCTCTCTGTCTGTCGCGACAACCAGTGTCACGAACCGACTTTCTCAGTCGTGCCGTACCACACAAACTCGCCCTGTGGCCCGACCGGATAGTGGGCTCCACAAGCAACGCACATGGTACGCCCGTAGAATGACGGGTTGCGCGCGTAGGTCTCCGCTATCGCCTGTCCCATCGTCGTCACCTGCCCACACGTTTCATGGACGTAGCTCAGGCGCACGGGGCGCACAAAGCCTTTCACGCGCTCCTCATCGCTCAGGACAAGGTACGTCTTGTTTTGCCCATCGGGGCCAACCTCATGCAAGTGCGGGTCGCGTGGATCGCTCGTTAGACCTGCCATGTCGGTGTCCCTCTCTCTCTATCTCTCGCCCGCCGCTCTTTACCGGCGCGGCCAGGTGTGTGTATGGATATGCCGCGCCGTGGTCGCGAGCGCCTCCATGGCCTCACGCGCCACCTCCATATCCTCCTCCGGCCAGAACAGGCAATAGCACGGCATGTCCGTGCCGTCTTGGTCGACGTACAGGCCCGCGCCACGACAACGCGGGCAGTGCGCCTTGGGCGGGAACTCCGCGTCGGGGAAACGCTGCTGCAGACTCTCTAACGTCACCATTCCTCTCACTCCTCGCGCTCCTTCAGCCTGATCCAATACCTGTGATACAAATACCGCACCCGCTGCGGTGACACCCCCACCCGTGGCGCGATGGCCGCGAACGTCTGCCCCTCCTCGTCGTGCCGGCGCACGATCTCCCGGTCCCGCGCGTCCGGTTGCCACGCCTGTCGGATCGCCAGGGACCGGGACAACCGGTCGGGCCGGGTGGTCATGCGCTCCAGGATCTCGGGCCGGCTCATGGCCCTGACCTCGACACGCTGAGGGTGGGCCAGGCGCGCACCACCGCCAGCACCCGCCGCTCGTCCCGGCTGGCGCACGGAAAGCGGCCATGCGTGGTCATCTCGTCGGGGTACTGCTCCGGCGCCACACCGAGCCGGAACCAGTGACGCAGCACACAGCGCGCATAGTCCTGCTGATCCGCGGTGAGGGCGGGTATCACGGGCGCCGGTGGTGACGTGGGCCGGTGCGTGTAGCGGAGGAAACGCCAGGCCATTACGCGCCCCCTTTCTCCGCGTCGGCGCGCATCTTGGACAGCGCGCCCAGGCCAACGCCGATCACGAACTCCGTGTACTGCTGCAGCGAGACATGCGCCCGGTCTGCCTCGACGGCCAGGGCCGTCGCCACGTCCTCTCGCAGCACGATAGACCCGGCCCCCTGCGCGCCATTGAGCAGCGCCAGCACACGATCAGCCCATTCTCGATCCTGATCCTTCTCAGCCTCCGTCAGATCCGCGTAGGGCGTCCTGATGAGGCGCTGCCAGCGTTCGAGGCGCGCCGGTGTAATGGCCTCAGTCCGTGCGATGTCGGCGGCCCACAGCGCCCATTGATCGTGCTCGAGCGCCGCCAGTTGCTCGCGTAACGTGTCCGTCATTGTCCGTGCCGTGCGATCGACGCGTTGGCCCACATGACCGAGCTTTCGAGTTCCGTCAGCGCCACGCTCTGCTCACGGCTCGCCGGCGTCAACTCGGCGATCAGGAGCGCCAACTCCTTGGCCTTCTCGCGGAGCTGCGTGTACTTCTCCGGTTGTCCTGGCTTAGGCGCGTGGTACTGAAAGTTGTGCGCGATTTGCTGTGTCTTGTCCATCGTCACCGTTGTGTCTTTGCTCATGTCATTTCCCTCCTGGTTTATCCCCACTTTTCGGGTAGTTATCCACAATTCGGCCGTCCTCATGCCACTGAGCCGTACACCTCCTGTCGCGCCAACCGGTCAGCCCGCATCTCGTCCCTGACCTGGCTCTGTAAACTCATCATGACGGCCAGCTCCTCCATCCACCGCACGTTGGGGTGTGCGGCGCTCATCCAGCAGCCTCCCCGCGTGTCCCACAGGCGCGTGCCCAGGCGGTCGGGGCGCGCCTCGTAGCGGAGCTTATGTCCACCGCGAGGGCGCTCACCGTCCGGCTTTTGTCCCGATTGTGGTCATCCCTCCCCCTCGCTCTCGTCACTCTCACCCTGCTCCCAGCTGTACGAGATCCACGTCGGCTCCACGCACGCCACGAGCAGCCGCGCGTCCACGTCCATCCCCGCCGCGTCCTCATCGACCGAGGCCCCGCACGTCTGACAGCAACGGAACGTGGCGTAGGACGGCAGGCGTTCCCCGGTGGGCAGGCCGTCACTCTGCACGTTGATGATCGTGCGCACCAGGCGCAACTCGTGGCCCTGCGCAGCGATCAGGGCGTCCAGGGCGGCGCGCGTGATCGGCGCTGACGGGGGTTGCGGCGCCAGCGTCGGTAATGCTGTCTCCGTCGTCATGCACACGTCCATAAGCCCTCCAATCCCCAATGCGTGGCCCACGCGAACAGGTGGATCTCGGTGTCGTAGTAGGTTACATCTCTATAGTCGGGGTCAAAGGTCGTGAGCCCCGGCGCCAGCGTCGGGTCTTGGTTCAATCTGTTCTCCAGCGCGATCCCCGTCGCAGGCATGATCTGCAACACGCCGATGGCGCCCGACGGGTTATAGGCGTAGCGGTCGCCGCCACTCTCGCACAGGATCACGCGCCCGATGTACAGCGGGTCGATGCGGTAGGCCGTGCCCCAATAGACGGCCGACGCCACGATGTCGGCGTCGAGGGCCACGGCGTGTGCCCTGGATGCCCCCTCTCCACCGGTCATGACGCGCGGAGCCACCGCGAGGGTCAACGCGACGACAACGGCCGTCAGCACAGGTCTCATGCGTCTCATGACACCGCCTCTCCCGGCTCCTGGGCCGTTCCCTCATAGACCGCGACGGCCGCCACCTTCTCCAAGCAGTCCGCGCACAGGTGCACGTACGTCCGCCCCCGGATCTTGGTCCCCAGCCAGGGCGACTGATCGTCGTTGCCCAGCTTGTGCGCCTTGAGGATCGTCACGTCCCGGTCGCGGGCGATGGTCTGCTGACAGGGGCCGTCGCAGCGATAGGCGCGGCTCATGACGGCCTCCCCGCCCCGGTGAACCCGGAGACCCAATAGTTCTTGATCCCACCGGCGCAGGTGTTACATAACCGGGCGCGGGCCACCTGGTGGCCCGCGCCCGCCAGCAACGCCGCCTTGCACTGCGCGCACACACCGGGTCCACGCAGGGGTGACTCTTGCTCACCCGCGACTCCCTGCTCCCGGAGCCACACCGCAGATCGGTCACGCCAGTAGCAACCGGCGTCGATGTCGGGATGCGCCATGATCAGCCGAATGATGGTCCACTGATCGTAGCAGCCCGACTCCTCACACTGTGCCGCGACGCCGGCGGCGACGATCTCGCCGTGCGTGCTGTTGCTCACGTAAACGAGCGTGTGGTCGTGCAGGTCGTGCAGGATGTTGTTGACCTTCACCGCCGTCTCGCGCCGGTCCAGGTCGGGACGGAAGCCCAGCTTCTCGCCGCAATCGCCGCAGGCCCAGCCATCCTCATTGACGGCGGGGTACCAAAAGACGGTGGCGTGGGCGCAGGGTGCGTTCGTATGGTTCATCTAGTCCAGCCTTCCCCGGCGCGTTCCCTGGCCCACCTCGGTCAGTGGCCGCCGCGCGATGAAGCTGGTCTGCCGGCCGATTCCCCGCCTGGCCAGGTACTCATCGCGCTCGATCTCCAGCGCCTGCACCATGTCGTCCAGAATCTCTTTGGCGCGCTCCGGCGGCAGGTCGAACGGTACGCTCAACCGCAGCTTGATCGCGGCCTTGTCGTCGCCGTCGTCGAGGCTGTATTCGCGGGTGAAGGTGGTTGAGGTGGTTTTGACGGTAGCCATTGTTATGTCTCCTTGAGGCCCTGTTCCCAATTGATGAAATCGTGCGAAATCGTTGCGAAATGGTTGAAAGAGTCGTTTGGGCCTCGTCGAACCATTTCGCAACGATTTCGCAGTCCGTGCGAAATCGTTAATGCCCCTTTTTACGCGTAAAATAGCCTAAAAAATCAACGATTTAGCATTTAGCACGATTTCGCACCCGTGGTTCGTAGACCCCATTTTCGATAATAGCCTCCCCCCCTACCCCCTCTATAGAGGGAGAGGAACGGGCCACCATGGGCCGTTTTTCCCGCCAGAGAGAGTATCGAGAGCCACCTATGCGAAATCGTGCTAAATGCTAAATCGTTAGCTTTTCAGGTCATGGTGGCCGCGCATAATAGACCGTGGTGAGCGATTTGCCGACCTTGATCTCGTCGTGCGCGATCAGGTTATCTTCTTCGAGCGCGGCGAGTTCATCGCGGATCTCGCGGGACTTGGCATGGTTGCCGAGCACCGCGCTAATGGCCGTGCGTGAGAGGCCGCCCGCGCCGGCGTTACGTAGCGCGGTCAAGACACGCAGGCCCAGCGACGATGCGTCGCCTGCCCCGAAGATGCTCGTGGCCGAGGCGCGGCAGAAGTCCCACACCGCGAGCGCCGCGCGCAGATGTTCCTCGGTGACGAGGTGCGAGAAATCCAGGACCGCGTAGATCAGCGAGAGACGCAGCACCTGGGGGCGTACGCGCGCCAGGACCGACGCGATCGGCTCCTCGGCCGGGCGCGTCAGGTCGGCGTAGATGGCGTTCCAGAGCGCCGTCGCCGCGGCGTCGCGGACAATGGGTCGGTCGATCGTGCGCGCGAACGTCAGCGCGTCGGTGAGATGGGACGTGAGGCGGCCGTAGTGCGGCACACCGCCGCCGTCAGGGCGGTCAGCCGCGCGCCGCACCTTGACCCACAGGTGGCGGTTGGCGAAGCCGTTGGAGAGGTCAACCCCGGCCAGATTCTGGCGCAGCTCGTGCGGCGTCACATGCCCGTTGATGCCCACGTAGGCGTTCGTCGCCACGGTCGGCTGTTTGGTCAGCGTGGCGATACGGGGGCCGTCCCATGCCTGGCGCATGTACCCTGAGAGGGCGTTCCGCTCCCAGCCCATGCGCGCGAGCGCGACGCCATACTCGCTCTCCAGAAAGAGGGCGCGTTGCTCGGGCGGCGTCTGGCCCTCGGTTAGATCGTCGGGATCACGCACGGCGTTGATGAGCCCTTCGCCCGAGCTCAGGCCCGTTTTAATGCAGGCGCGCTCCCAGTCAGGATCAACGTACGAGAGCAGATGACGGATACGCCCGGCCGCCTCCCCTTTGGCGCTCGCGCTGTCGCCCACGATGACCACGAAGAGCCGCATGGGATGGCGCACGCCGCCGGCCAGGGCGTGCGCATTCCCGCCGGCGGCGTTCCCGAACAGCGCGAGGAATTGCATCAGCAGGTTGGCGTGGTCGGCCTCACTGTGCGGGATGATCGTGCGCACGATGTCCCCGGCGACGCCGGAGAGCGCGTCAGCCCCCAGGACCGGCCAGGGCACCTCTTCCAGTGGCCCACGTCGCCGCACCGGGGCGGGCGCGACACGCGGGAACGGGGCGCGCACGGGCGCGTCGAGCGCGGCGTGAAACGGGCGGGCGGCCGCAGCTGTGTCCGCTGACACGGCGTCAGGCGCATTCATGGCGCGCCTCCTCACTGTCCCTCTCGCTGGAGAGCGGTGTCAATGCATTGACGAGCGCGTACAGGTGATCCGCGTCGCCGTCCGCCCGCGCGGCCAGGTCGCTCATCGTCATGCCATCCCAGCCACAGGCGCGTAGCCACGGAGCCGCGGGGAGCTGATAGCCGCCGGTGTCCTGGCCAGCCGCGCGCAGCGCCGCGATCACGCTCATGGCCCCGCCTGGCATGAGTCCCTCCTCGTCGTCAATCACAAGGACCGCCGAGGCGTCCACGTCCACGATCTGCGCCACGGCCGCCGCCGGCGGCGTCTCCTCAGGACCGCACAGGAAACAGACGGCGGGCACACCCAGACACGCCAGCCGCCACACATGCCGCGCGGCGGCGACGAGGAGCAGGGGCGCGCCACGCAAGACGAAGTGCAAGCCGTAGAGCAGGTCGTGCCGTGCCGGTCCATCCCAGCCGCCGCGCGGCGGCTGCGCGTCCACGGCCGAGAGCCGATGGGTCACGATGACCCCCGCCTGATCAACGACCGGATAGCGCAGGAAGAGCCGGCCGGCGCCGTTGGTCACGACGCGTAGGCCAAAGTGCTCGACGCCAACGGCACTCAGGCCATGAGCGTGCCAGAATGAGGCGACGGCGTCGACGACCGTCAGCGCGTCGATCTGCCGCGTGAGGGCGTCCACGTCCGCGTCGATGTCCGTCATCGCTGCGTCTCCCCGTCAGGCCACTCGGCGAGCCCGTGCAGCCGCCGCGTGACCTCTCCCGGCCCGTCACGTGTCGCAGACGTGCGATGAGCCGCAATTGTCCGCAAGTGTCCGCAAGTGTCCGCGTTTTGGGGCGTGTTGCCCCGCGCATCATGTATCATGATGGTGTTATGTCACCTTTCTCGGGGCCGGACGCACGTCGCACACGTGTCCGGCCCCTCGTCTATTCAGTTGATGATGGCGTACGACAGGGCTTCGGCGAGGTCATCGCGCGTCTGGTCGAGCCGCTCCCGGTCCCTTGTCTGCTCAGTGGACATGGACATGCAATCCTCCCATCAGCGGATGCAGGTCGGTCACAAGCAGGCCGCCCACGCGCCAGCACACCAAGGCGTAGAACACCACGAGCACGAGCAGCATCAGCGCGCCACACGCGGCCTCCACGGCCGGCTTCCGGCGACGCCAGGCCCGGCGGGCGAGAGAGCGCCGCCGGAGGACAGCCTCAGCCAGAAGCACCCGCCGCGGCCGGCGACGCGGTGAGGCGTTGCGTGCGGGCCGCGCCGATCGGCGTGGAGCGGGAGGCAGCCGGTAGCCTGCCGGGAGGTCGTAGTCAACGCGCAGGGGGATGGGATGTTTGAGGTTGCTCATGAGGCCACCGCTTCTGTGAGCGCGTCAACGGCCTGCTGACGGACCGCCAGGTACTCCTGGTAGCGCGCGTGGCTCTCGCCCGGTTGGCTGTCCTGCCAGGCGCGCCAGGCGCGCGTGATGTGCCAGCGCAGCGCGCGCGGAACCTGGCCCCAGTGTTGTCTGCATGCGAAGATGGCAAAGGGGAGAGTAACGGTACAGCCCGGCGCCGGGCAGATATGCGTCTGCGTGAGTGGTGTTGTCATGACGCCACCGCCCGTGCCTTGCTTGTAGCCGGTTCACCCGTCGCCCATGTGCGCTCCGTGCGGATGCGCCGGGTGAGGGCGCTGAGCGCGTCGTAGAAGTCGCCCCCGATCCGCGCGCTCTTTTTGGCTTGGCTGATCGTGAGTTCGACTTGCGCGAGTTGGCCCGCCCGCTGGGCCTCCAGCGCGCTCTGGGCGAGGTCGATACACTCGAGCACCTCCTGCCCTTGCGCAGTGCTCACCGCGTCGCCCTGGTCGTGCAACGCCACGATCGCGGAGGCAAGGGCGTTGAGGTCCGAGACAACCACCTTGGTGATCTGGCGCGCGAAGGCCGCCCGTGCATCGCGCGCCACGCTAAAAGGGTTGGCCTCCTGGGCGCTCTCGCGGCGCTTGACGCGGTTGCGCAGCCAGGCGAGCGTCTTCTCCAACTCCTCAGCGGTCATCGCCTCGGCCTGCTTGGGCAGCTTCGCGGCCGCCTCGGTATCCGTGGCGAGCGCGCTGACGACCTCCGTCCGCAGACCGGCCACCTGGTCCGCCGTCGCCGGCGCGCCCTCCACAACTTTGAGCCCGGTTGAGGCGCCGCGCACGGGTTTGGCCGCCGGCTGCACGGGGCTATCGACGACACGTTCGCCCTCATCGAGTTCGAGCGCGAACTGCGTGCCGAAGCCGAGCAGCGCGAGCGCGCGGCCAATGGCCTTGGTTTCAGCCTTCTCACACGGCCCGCTGGGAAAGTCGCGCTCGGTTTCCTGGCCGGTGCTCTCGGCGCTTTTCTGGATGGCGCCGTGCTCATCGAAGATATCAACGCGGGCCTTGAAGACCCACATCTTCTCTTGCTCGATGTACTTGATCAACTCGGTCGTAACGCGGTAGTTCTTGCATTCCTCCGCAAGCCACATGAGGCGCGCCTGAACAGGGAGGTATTGCTTGCCTTTCAGATTCATTAAGTGGGGGGTCGGGTCGAAGCTCATGCGGCTACCCTCCTTGTGCGAGGCAACGTCGCAATGCCATGTTCGTCGTTATGACACCGCCTGCACAGCACTTCGAGATTGTCGAGATCATTGTGTGTGCGGTCGCGGTCTTTGTGGTGGACAACGATGAAACGTGTGCTCGCGCAGCGTTGGCAGACCGCGCCAAACGCGTCGAGTGCGCGCTTACGATAGCATCCGATCCCGTTGAGGTACGCCGGGTTATTCTCGCCGTCGTTGTCGCGGTACAACGTGTAATGGCATGAACGACACAGGACAATGAGGTTGTCCGGGGCGGGATTATCGAAGCGGCCGTCCATATGGCGAACGAGCAGATCGCTATCGTCGCCGCACTGTTGGCAGAAACGGCCATGCGCGGTGAATGCGATCTTACGGTACGTGCGCGGCGCCACGCCGCCCTTCCAGTTATGCGCGGCGAAACCGCTCGGCTGGTGTTTGGTGTGTGCGTCAGGCCGGGCGCCATAGCGCCGCAAGGCATCGGCGATCTTCGCCTTGTGCGCGGGGGTCATTGATCTGAGGCGTCCCATTACATCGCCTCCCCAAACACATCGTCCATCGCCCTCTTCGCACGAGAGGCAAGGCTGGCGCAATAACCACGGCCCCAGCTCGTCTCGCGGCAGTGGATGCCGCCCGGTACGGCTGGCGCTCTACACACCACGCAGCGCGCCAGCTCGACTACTGCGGTTAGCGCGATCCCGGCTTGCTCGCGCTCATAGTCCTCGACATCCAGCATGTGTGTGCATGCGCGCATCGGATGGTCGAGCGGGTATGTCTCGCGGTGGGAGTAGTCCCAGTCCTCGCACGAGCACGTCTGGGCGATCATATCAACTTCATGCGGTGGGAGGTCGGGACGGCTCGACGAGTCCACCGCATAGACGCGCGGCCTCCCATCGTCGGTGGGCCGGATCGAGGGACGTGTCCAGTGCGGCAGCGCGGCCTGGGGCAAGCGGATGGGCGGGTGCTCTGCGGCGGTCGTTGCCGCCGTGTGGCCTAAAAATGGGGTCGTTTGGGTATGCATCGCTAGACTCCTACAGGGGATATGGGCTACAATGCGTGTAGCTCTGATGTTTGGCTATATCGGGCTTACGAAACGGTCGCCGTGCTTGTGGAAGGGCTGGTGGCCGTTTCTTTTTGCGCGCGAGCCGTGTTTACTGACACAGCGGAGGCGGCTTCCTCCGCGCTCCGCCGCTTCTCGTCTTCAATGTCGGCGGCAATGGTATGGATCATCCGATACGCTTCTTGGAGGCTACGTCGGTCCTCCTCGCTGATCTCGTGTGGCGCCGTGTCCGCTGACACAGCGTGGGCTGGGGCCGGTGTGGCGTGTGTGGTCATGCTGCGCTCTCCTTTGTGACTGTCCCCTTGCGCCGCCGGCGACGACCCGGCGGCAAGATGTCGGCGTCCCAATCGAACAACTCGTGTGCTTGAATGCCGTAGGTCTCCTTAAAGGCTTCAATGATTTTGTTCGCCTCCTCTCGCGTAAAGGGGTAACGACCGGCGCGTAGGCGCTTGTACCTGTCCACTGAGACTCCAAGGACACTACGCACCCACATTTCGTTGATGTGCTTGTCTTTCACAACCTCGAAAACGTGGACACCTTTCGCCATACGCACCTCCCGAGATACTCGACAAAGCAATTGCATTGCCAATATCTACAGAGTACAGCAATGCAATTGCTTTGTCAATAGCCCTACATAGGGCTATTGTAGCCATATAAATGCACGATGTAGGGCGTTTATGGTATCGTATGAGGGTGAAATGCAGTTGTGTTGCTGGATGGGCGAGGGGAGTTGACGGTGGCAGTTGCGGTGGTGGAAATGGAGAGGGGTAAGCGCGGCAATCCTAACTTTGATCGACTTGAAATGCGCATACGCGAAGGCGCTGCGCTAAAGGGGAAGTCGCTCCGAGAGCTTAGTCTCGATCTTGGATTTAGCCACGCTACGATCCCTGAAATGCTGCGCCATCGCAGCAAGACGGGTCGTGATGTCCTGATCGCGTTGGCGGACTATTTCAATGAGTCACGCGAAGAATGGCAAGAAATGGGCGGTTTTGACGTTCAGGCGCTGCCTCAGGACAAGGGGTTTACGACTGCCGAGCGTACGATAGCGCGCCTGTTCGCGGCTCTTAGCGATGAGGATAAGGCGGCTTTTCTTGGTGAGCTGGCTGAGAGAGAGCAGCAAGCGGATCAGTAGTTGGATACAAACCGCTCGCGTAGGCGGCGTGCAAGAGGAGGCGCGCTCCTCTTTCGGTCTGGCGGTTTTCGAGATCGCCACGAACGCCTGGCGCTAGTAACACTCTTATCGCACGACGCGCAATCTCTACATCATCCACGACCGCTCCCATCTTCCCTAATTACTATAGAACAATAGTTCTAGAAAGGGCTGCTTTTCAACAATACACCCCGATAGGTCGGTTCGTCAAGGGTTATCAGTTATTCGTCACGGGTAGGTAGGCAGCAGGCCGTTATGTGAGAGTGCCACGCCAGCCCCGTGGCCTATCGAGAATGGTTGATTGTTGAACAGGTGTCAAGGATAGGAGGGCGTTATCCGTGGGGCGTGCGGAGCGGGCATGGTTCGCTATTATTGTCGCGATCGAGATCGCCGTTATCGTCGCCCTCTTTGCGCGGACTGACCCTCACTACCCGGCCGGGTTCGGATTCGATGGGACACGCGACCAGTGGCAGCTATTTTGGATCACGTTTTGGTCGAGCGCCTTCCCGACGATTGCCACGGCAACAATCATCACGGTGTTGGCTGGTCGGTATCTCAACGACCGCGAGCGCCGTCTTGATCGACACCGTGAGGAGCAGATGAGGACGCAGCGCCATGGGGAAAGCATGGAGTGGTTGCAGCACCGCCTCGTGCGTGATTTAGACGAGTCGGTTGATATACGATTCAGCGATTCACCGACAGCGCGTGACGCGCTGTCCCCCCGTATGCAGGCCGTTCACGAGACTCTCGCTAGCCAGCCATGGCCTTTATGGCGCCAATCTTTGCCGGGTATGGGGCTACTCTTTGTGCGGCTATATGCCGTCGATGAGGCGTATCGTCGATGTGCGCGATTGGCCGATCTCTTCGATCGCGACCTACATATGGCTGTGCGCTTCGCGACGCAGCGTGTGGCGTTTGGCCTGGCTGATTCGGATGGGCAACGCCTATCCGAACAGATGACAAGGATGTTTATCATCGGTCGCGCCATCGGGCAAGCACCCAACGTTCAGGCTCTTAGTTTAGCGGGTGACCTGCGCTATGAGGCCCCATTGATGAAGGCGTGGGCGTCGGCGCAAGCCGCTTTGCCGGAGATCACGGACAGCGCCACGCATTTCGGGCAGGCCTACGCTGAACTCACGGATGCTCTCACATCGTTGCAGGCGTCCATACGGACAGTTATGGGGCAGGATCAGGATCAGGCAGGAGGATCGGCGGAGAACGCGCCGTCGTGAAACCACACGCTTTCGCGCGTCCTCAGATCTCTCAGGCCACGTATGATAGCGGGATCCCTAATGGTATGCCTGACCGGCCACCCGTTTAGGTCCTTGTAGGCCATAACAATCTCGCAACTGGTGGTCTGTGTCTCTAAATTGATGCCGAAAAATATGTCACGCACCAGGCACAGATTGAGGGCGCCACTGATGCCGGGGACATGCAACCAGCGTGGCGTGTGGGCGATCGGTGTCTCGCCCGTCGCGTCTCGTGTCACGTATCACCACCTCTTTTGTAGAAAGGATACCTCACATGGCCGCCGCACCCCACGCCACCACCCGGCTCGTCGCCATCTATGTCCGCGTCTCGACCGATGAGCAGGCCGCGCACGGCTACAGCCTGGGCGACCAGCAAGCCCGTGGCGCGGCCTGGATCACCTCCCAGCACACCCCCGGCCACCCGACCGTCCTGGCGGGGGCGTACGCCGACGAGGGCTACAGCGGCGCCACGCGTCACCGGCCCGGCCTGCGCCGCCTCCTGGCCGACGCCGAGGCCGGCCGCGTCAACACCATCGTCTTTACGAAACTTGACCGCCTCGCGCGCCGGCTCACGCTCCTCCTGGAGTTGTGGGACCGCTTCGAAGAGATGGGCTGCGCCATCGTCGTGCTCGACGAGAGCATCGACACCGCGACGCCCGTGGGTCGTCTGGTGCGCAACGTCCTGGGCTCCATCGCCGAGTTCGAGCGCGAGTTGATCGCCGGACGCATGCGCCACGGCCGCCTGGCCAAGGCGCGCGCCGGTCACGTCTGGAAGGCGCAGTGCCCCTATGGCTATCGCTATCTGCCAAAAGAGGCGGGTATCCGCGCGCATGGGGTCCTGCTGATCGACGAGGAGGAAGCGTCGGCGGTGCGCCTCATCTTCGACCTGGCCGCCGGCGGCATGGCCCAGTCTGCCATCGCCGCCGAGTTGGGCCGGCGCGGTGTGCGTCCGCGCCGGGGCGGCGCGGCCTGGAAGCAGGGCACGATCTCGGACCTGCTGCGCAACCGGACCTACATGGGGGACGCGATCTATAACCAACGCGCGGCCGTGACGCCAAAGCGGCCGACCAAAGACGTCGAGCAGCGGCGACGCGAGAAGAGCGCCCAGACCTATCGCCCTGAGGAGGAGTGGATTCACGTTCCGGCACCCGCGATCGTCGACCCAGCGGTGTGGCACGCCGTGGCCGCGCGCCGTGCTGGAAACGTCGCGGCCGCGACGCGCAACGCCAAGCGCGTCTACATGCTCGGTCATGGCCTGCTGCGCTGTGGCGTTTGTCGCCCCGACCCCGCCGATGGGCGGCGCCTGAGCATGGTGGGTCATATGCGACGGGCCTGGTACCGCTATGAATGCTCCGACGCCTGGCGCACGGGGCGCGTCGCCGGCGACACCGGCGACACAGACGAGACCACCGTCTGTAAGCATTATGTCGCGGGGCCGCTCATTGAGGAGCGCGTGTGGGCCGCCGTGATGGAGATGGTCGCCGCACCTGCTCTCCTCGCGCACGACCCCGCCCCGGATGGACGGGAGGGCGAGGCCTCAGCGGAGGCACGGGTAGGTCACCCGGCGGACGACGGGGCGGGGCTGCGGCTCGCCGCCGTGCGTCGGCAGCACGACTTGCTCGTGGACAATCTGGGGCAGGCCACGACGCCGGCGCAGATCGCCGCCATGCTCACGCAGATCGAGGCGCTCGACCACCGCCGCCAGGACGCCGAACGGGCCGCTATCGCGGAGGAGGCGCGCCGCCAGGACGCCGCCGCGCACCGGGCCGCCGCGGCGTTGGCACGCGATGTGTGCCGCGATATCGCCCGGACGGCGGTGGCCGCCCCGCCCGCCGAGCGCGCGGCCCTGCTGCGCGTCCTGGTTGACGAGATTGTCGTGTACGCGGACCACGCCGATGTGCGCGGGGCGCTGACACGCGGAGCGGGGCATCCATTACGTGTTCAATTGCAACGAGAGGCCGCTAATAATTCTATTACGGGCCGGGAAGTTGCCCGCATCGGGGGCGGAGCCGACGGGGTACTCGGAGAGGAGCGCGCCGTTCGCGGCGATGTCGGCCGCTAGGTTGCGGTGCTCAGGCGGGTAGATTACGTCGACGCCGCAGGCAAAAACGGCCAGCGTGCGCCCGCCCGCGTCGAGGGCCGCGCGGTGGGCCAACCCATCGACGCCGCGGGCTAACCCGCTCACGATAGTCACGTTGTGACGCACCAGGTCGGTCACGAGCCGATGCGTCACCTCGCGGCCGTACGGCGACACGGTGCGCGTGCCGACGACGGCGACGGCCCACTCGTCCTGCGGCAGCAACTCGCCGCGCGCGTAGAGGACGGGCGGGGCGTCATAGATGTCGGCCAGCCGCGCGGGATAACTCTTGTCGGCGAGGGTGTGCGCCTCCGCGCCAGCGCGCTCCACACGCCCCCGCAGCGCGGCGACATCGACGGAACCACGCGCCGCGACGGCCGCCCGCGCGACTTTGGGCTCGATGCCCGCGTCGATGAGTTCGGCGGCTGAGGCGCGCCAGGCACGTTCCATGTCCCCAAACCGCTCAAGGGCGCGCCGCAAGCGCTGCCCGCCAATGCCCGGCAATTGCGAGAAGGCGATCCAGTAGGCGATGTCGGCTCTCATAGCGACGAGTGGCGAGTGGCGAGTGACGAGTGGCGAGTTCGGCGGCGGAGGCGCGGGGAATAGCGATCAGTCGTAGCGGTTAGCATCTTAGAACATCGCTCCATTGAAACGTGCCCTCCACGGTAAAGCCACTCGTCACTCGTCACTCAGACCACCCAGCGCCGCTGAGAGCGCGGGCATCTCCGTGATCGCGCCGCGTAACGCCGCGGTCTGGCGCGCCACGGTGGCGAGGAAATCGGCGCGCTGATCGGCCGGCAGCAGGCCGGGCGGGATGGCGCCGAGCTTTGATGGGACCGATTCCATGAACGCGGCCAGCCGCTCTAAGCGCGGCCGGTCGCCATCGACGCGCGCGCGCGCCGCGCTGTAGAGGCCTCGGTCATCGCCGGATGGAGCGCCACTCGCGCCCTCGTCACGGGCAGCCGCTTCCCTCACCTGGCGTAGCGTCGTCGTGAGCGTCGCGATTGTCTTCCCCCACACTGGGATGTCCTGTCCCGTACCCTTCGTGACCTGCGACGAGACAAAACCACGCGCGAAAAACGGGAGTTCGCCGATCCTACTCTGAAGCTCGCCGATCATGGTCTCGATCTCAGCCAGGTAGTCGAGAACCGTCGCGGCGGATTGCGCGGTTTGCTGGTACAGTGTCGTCAAATTATCGGTATCCGTCACAAAAGCCCCCCTCACTACGCTGCCGCCGCCATTATAACACCCCTATAGAGCCGGTCGCGCGCACGACCCGACGGTTTGATGATACACTCCATACAAGTACTGCCTTGAGTACACGCGAGTAGTCGGCTGACAGCTAATAGTTGCCGGCTTTATTGTGTTATCCATGTGAATAGGCGATAGTCGATAGTGGACTAGCATCACCGAGCGAATTGCTCGACGCCTACCGCGCCAATCCACAGATGGTTACTATCGACTTCCGACTTCCGACTTCCGACTTCCGACTTCCGACCATCGACTTCCGACTTCCGACTTCCGACGTAGTGGAAAGGCCCCAGACCATGCAGGGAATCAAGGCGCGCTGGCTCATGCCCGTCGCGATGCCGAGCGGATACGACGCGCCGCTCAAGGGCCTCTCGCCGGTGGTCGCGCAGATCCTCTACAACCGCGGGATCACCCACGAGGAGATGCCCCTCTTCCTGCATCCGGGGACATCCGCGATGCACGCGCCGCTCCTGATGCACGGTATGGCCGACGCCGTCCGGCGCATCCGCGCGGCCATCGCCGCCGGTGAGCGCATCGCTGTATACGGCGACTTCGACGTCGACGGCGTCACCGGGACCGTCCTGCTGCACCAGGCCCTCTCCGCGCTGAGAGCCGCCTGCACGGTCTACGTGCCCCATCGCGCCACCGAGGGCTATGGGCTCAACACAGGCGCGCTCGACCGCCTCTACGCTGAGGGGGCGCGCCTCATCGTCACCGTCGACTGCGGCATCTCCAACGCGGCCGAAGTGGAGTACGCGCGCGGCATCGGCCTGGATGTCATCATCACCGACCACCACATGCCGCCCGCGCGCCTGCCCGACGCCGCGGTGGCCATCCTCAACCCTCGTCAGCCCCTGTGCGCCTACCCGTTCAAGGATCTCGCCGGCGTCGGGGTCGCCTTCAAGCTGGCCAGCGCCTTGGCCGAGGGCATCCCCGACGGCGCGCGCCTACGCCGCGAGGTGCTCGACCTCGTGGTCATCGGCACGGTCTCCGACATGGTGCCGTTGCGCGGCGAGAACCGTGTCCTGGTGCGCTACGGACTGCCGGTCCTCTCGCACACGACCCGCGTAGGTTTACAGGCGCTGCTACGCTGCGCCGGGTTGGAGCACACCAACCTTACCACCGCGGAGATTGGCTTCCGCGTCGGCCCCCGCCTCAACGCGGCGGGGCGCATTGATCACGCGGCGGTCGGTTGCCAGCTGCTCATGACGCGCGATCACGCCGAGGCCGAGCGCCTGGCCGCCGCGCTCGAAGAGAAAAACGGCGAGCGCCAACGTTTGACGGCGGCGATCATCGCCGCCGCGCGCGCGCGCATCGGACCACACCCGGCCGAGCGCGCCCTGGTCGTCGACGACGACGCCTGGCCGGTGGGGGTCGTCGGTTTGGTGGCCGGGCGGCTCGCCGAGGAGTATTGCCGGCCCGTCTTCGTCATCGAACGCGACGTTAGCGTCGGCGGTGAGAGCCGCGGCTCGGCCCGCGCCGTCCCCGGCTTCAACGTCGTCG
>JAABUL010000752.1_pt1 | contig 67133 bp, 55 predicted proteins | sample 5559151 | NCBI WGS metagenome assembly JAABUL01 (sample SAMN10711876, study PRJNA513368) | rock metagenome | isolation source: Antarctica rocks | place: Antarctica: Victoria Land, Pudding Butte sud | reverse complement strand
ATAGGTTCCTAATAAAGACCTTAATAGGGCGTGTAAGTTAATTTAATCCTATAATATATAAGCGGGTAATAAGTATAAGTATAATAAAGATATTTAACTAATAAACGGCGGCGACGTAATAAGTTATAAGATAAAGTAGGTATATATCTAATAAATTTATATTATAATTATATTCCTTTATATAATTATACTTACTTATATAGGTAGTTTAGGTAGGAATATACTTTTATTATATCTATTTATATAATTATAATAGCTATAATATATTATATTTAAAAGAATACTATTAATCTTAATATAATTTAATAAGGATACTAGGGATATATTATTAAGTAATAAGCCTAGGTATCCTATACCTTATAAAGTCTAATAGTAAATAAAATATATTAATAACTTATCTATATTAAGGCGTAATTATAAAGATTAATTAATTAAAGCCTTAAAATTCTTCTTTAAACCTATTATTTAATTAGGTTAAGTTATTATTAAATATAGAGCCTTATTAAAGATCTTATAAGTTAGGCTAAGGCTACCTATAAGGCTTTAATAATATTAGTTCCTCTTTATACTAATATAAGCTATTAAGCTTAGTCTATACAACCTTTATTTAATTCTCTAATTTATTAATATAAGCCTTAAGCTCCTAATTCTAACTCTATAAGTTAATTATAATTTAAGGGGCTTACCTACTTATAACTATTATTTACCTATATACTTTTTATTATTAGGTAATTTTCATATTAAGTTACTTTTACTTCCTTTCTATTAAAGTATACTAGCTAATAGTTTTTAAAAGCTATATAAATTATCTTATCCTATTCTAATATAAAGATAGAATCTATAATATATTAATAAGTATAATATTATTAAGCTAATATTAATATATCCTTATATAATAATTTATATTATAATAGCTATTAATATAATATTAATAGGAAGGAGTATTATTATAACTATATTTATTATCCTTTCTTAATATAAAATAAGTTTTATAAGGAAGATCTATTATATTATAAATATTAATATACTATCTTAGAGTAGATATATATAGATATACTTAAAAGTAGAAGTCTATTATAAGTTAATATATTAATAAATAATAACGTAATAATATAATAATAATATACTTATAAAGTAGTAATATATATATATAGTAATAAGATATCTATATTATATATTATTATTATTATTATTAACCTCTTATAACCTAAGTAAGTACTTATAAGAGAGGTTATAGGAGTTATAAAGAAGATAAAACTTTATAATAAAAAATTTATTTATAAGGATATACCTTCTTAACGCTTATATAATTAAAACTATTTAAAATAATAATAATAGTTATTAAGATTCTATCTAATTTTATATAAATCCTTAATAGAGGCTAAATAAATAATAATATATATTAATATATTTACTTAATAGGAGTTACGTATTCTACTATTATTAATATACGCCTATTATATACTATTACTATTATTATTAATATATTAAATTAATGATAGATAATTATATAATTATTATATTAATATAACGCTATTCTACTACTAGCTTAGATTATAAGGATAGTATTATAATATACTTTATAAATATTAAGTCTACTATTAATATATACTATAGATATAATATCTTATAAGGATAATAATAGTATTACTTCAGTACTAATATATACTATAAGTATAATTATTATAATATAGTTAAGACTATATATTTATAATTATATATATATTATCTATTTATAAGGATATATTCTATCTACGCCTGCTAGATAACGTTATTACTATATAATTCGGTACGCGCGTACTATATATATACTATTAAGGCCTCTGTATAGTAATATATTAAGTAACTCTTTTCCCTTATTTTTCTTACTAGGTTTCGAGGTTTTTTAATAAGTATTTAATATATCTAGATTCCTAGGGATTAGGGCCTAGGAGGGAAGGTAGTTATTAGGCCCTAATATATATACGCCTTATATACTACTATATAGCCTACTTAGTAAACCTTCCTCCTAAATACAGGGTAGTATTAATATAATATTAGGCTGGATCTTAGCGGATATATATCTACTAGGCCCTCCCCTATATTTTCTTAAGTTCCTTAGAGATTAATTTTAGTATATATACTACCTAAGATATTAATATATTATACCTTATATTAAGCTATATTACTTAACTCTATATCTTTTATATATCCTAGCCGCTAGCTTAGAGCTAGCGGCCTAGGGCCTTACATAAATTATTATATAAATATTATTATTTTACCTTAAGTCTTTAATAAATATTATAAGAATTAATATATTCTTTAATATTAGCTTTTATACCTAATTAGGTACATTTTTAGCTAAGGAGACTAAGTATCTTATTAAGCCTAAAATAGCCTATTAAAGTATTATTATAATAGTACTTTAATAGCTCTTCACGGATTAATAAGTCTTTAGGAATATATAATTTCTTATTATACTTAAGAAGACCTTAATTATTAAAAGTCTATATTCTAGCTTTTATAACGCGAGTTTCTATTATTTCGCCTACGCGTTATTAGCTTATAAAAATATCTTCTTATTAAAGTATTTTAATTAATTTAATTATAAATTTTAAACTTATATTATATACTATTTTATTTTCCGCTATTATATTAGTTAAAAAATATAGAATAAGTTATTTATAATTAATAGTTCTAATAATAGGATTAAGCTATATCTTAATTATATTATAAATATATTAAGGTAGTATCTTACTTATACTCTCTATAATTTTAGGTTAAGGATCTTTATATCTTAATAGATATACTCTATTTAGTACTATTTTTCTAATAGTTATATTAATAATTCCTAGTACTATTAATCTAGTAGCTAGAGCTAGAGTCTATAATTATCTTATATATATATTATATATTATAGTAACTTCGCTTTTACTACTAGAGGATTATAAATCCTATCCTAGTATAATAGGTATATAGACTTCTACTATAATATTAAAAATAGGATTAGAAAGCCTTATAATAATTATTAGCTTTTATTATAATATAGGGATAAGCTTATTTATTACCTTATTCTTACTCTTATAATCTAGGCGCCTTAATAGTATATTAGCTAGGTTTATCTTATCTAGCTTATATTTTATAATAAAATTATAGGTTAAGAGTCTTATTACTTAATATACTTATTAGCTATTTAAGGCCTTTATATTTATAAAACCTTTTAGATTATTATAATTTATAAGTACTTTAATAGGATAAAAACTACCTTCTAAGTAATACCTCTATTATTTAAATATTATTATTATTATAAGTAACTCCTTATTATAAGTTTTATAATATTCTTTAATAGGGGTTATCTTCTTACTTTAGAAGGCTATTAAATATTATTATCCTAATTATTAAAGGTATAAAAAAATATTAGTAAGTTCAAAATTAAATATATTAATCTTAATTTATATAAGTAATATAAGATTAAAGTATCTTAATATTAATATATTAAGAAAAGCTTAATAAAGCTTATTAAATATATACTTTATACTATTAGACTAAATAAAGGGACCTATCTTAATACCTTTTATACTACCTTTTAATAGGCCTATTAATAGTAATATAATTTAGGAATATTAATAAATAAATTAATAATAGAAATTTATAAATTTAAGAAAGATTTAAACTTTATAGAAATTTCTTAATTTTAATTATAATTAAATTATATTTACCTTATATTAATCTATTATTATATCTTTAATTAATATAATAAAACCTAGAAATTTAACCTTAATTATAAAAAACTAATATTTCTTTAAATTTATAAATAATTTATATTATTAAAGTTATTTAAGTATTTAATATATATATTCCCTATACTTTATATATAATTTTAAGTAGATAAGAATATTATTAAGGTAAATAATATAAAATTTATCTAATAATCTTATTAAGAACTTATTAATATAAGCCTAAAAGGTAGCTAATATATTTATAAGATTAAATAGTATTATTAAATACTTAAAATAATTATAATATATATAAAATATAGTATTTTACTTATCTCCTTTCTAGATCCTAATATAATAGTATATATCTTTAAGATTAAGTTTTATAAAGATCTTAGCCCTATTTAAGTAATTTAATATCTTATTAATTAAGGGTAATAAATATTAATTCTTAATAGTTATCTTATTTAACTTATAATAGTTAATATATAAGTATAAGCCTCTATCCTTCTTAGGGATAAAGAGGATAGATAATCTTATAAAGCTCTTTAAATACCTAGTCTACCCCTTTATTAAGGCTTTATTTAGATAGTATCTTAATTCTATTAACTCTATATTTAATAGATTATATAATAATTTATAAGGAGGATTATTAATTATATTAATAGTATAATTACTCCCTTAATAAGATAGTAGATATCCTACTTTATTTATTAAAAATATATTTAAGAGCTTATTAAACTTAAAGGATAATATTTATAATTTAATTATATTTTTTATACTTTAATCTATTATATTTATTACTCTTAAATTAATTTAAGTAGATTTTAAATTTATAATATTAGAAATAAGAAGTATATAAATAGTAGACTATTTCCTTAAGAACTTTATAAACTATTAAGGTTTATTAATCTAAAATAATAACTTATTAATTTTAAATTATTACTTCCTTATACCTATATTAATTTTAATATTTATTATATATTATATAAGCTTATTAATAATTAATAGTAGGTCTACTTTATTAATAATATAAAAGATATAAGTATATTAATAAGATAAATCCTAGTTATTTATAATTTTATAAGTTATATTATATATATTATAATAGAAAACTTATTTATTATTTATAAAGTTTAAATATAATAACTTTATATTTTTAATATATCTTAGGCTCGCCTTAATAGTATAAGTTTATAAAATAATATTTAATTAGGAATTATAATTTAAATATCCCTTATATTAGAGAGGATTATACTTTAATATTATCTTTACCTTATAATAATAAAGTATTAGAGGTTTAACTTCTACTCCTTTCTACTTCTCCCCTATTAAGGTGAGCCCTTAATAGGGTTTAACCTTTTCCTTATTCTTTATTTATACGTTAACCTTAGCCGTTTATAGTCCTAGGATTAAGATACTTTAAATTAGATTAAAACCTACTTTGTTTAAATAATTTAAGATAATTAATTATATAATAATCCTTCTTATTATAATTTTAATAAGTAATATTAAATAAATTACGCGGCTTAAGCTTATTTTATCCTTATCTTATATTACGCCTACTTAATCCTTATTTATTTAATTTATATCCCCTTATAATATTATCTTTATTTATTTATAACTTCTTATCTTTATTATAATTTAATAGCTCTTATAATATATTTTATTAGGCCTTCTTATTAAGGGTCTTTATTTTATTAATATTAACTTTAAGATATATTATTAATAATAGGAGTTTATCTCTTATATTAGGAATAGATCTATAATTTATAAGTATAATTTAAAGGTCTTTAATAAGTTTAATATATAAATTTATAATACGCTTACTTTTAACCTTTTTAAGAAATTAGGCTTTTAAGGATATTAAGTATATTTTAAATTTATAAATTAATTATAAAGGCCTTTAATATATATTAATATATTATTAATATATACTTAATTCTTAATTTAAAGGATCTTTAATATAATTTGATAAGAAATTTATAAAGTTCTTTTATATTAATATTTCTAATAAATAAGAATATAAATAAGTAGTTTAAAGTTATTCTAAGTTACTTTTAAGTACTAATATTATAAGTAAAATATATAATATATTTATAAGGAAGTTAAATAAGGTTTATAAAAAGGATATATTATAATATTATATTTAATTTTAATATTTATAAACGCTTTTTTTATAATAATTAGGAATAGGAGTTAATTTTAATATACTTTAAATAGGAATAATATACTTCTTAAGTTTATTATATATACGCTTTTAATTAATATTACCTCTTTATATTAAAATTTATTTACTTATTTTAAGGATAATAATATTTACTTTAATATCTTATAATTATTAAACTTATAATAGTTCCTCCCGCTTATATGTTACTTATATAAGATATTTAATTAAAGGGGGAGTACTTTCCTTATTATTCTTTATATTATTATTAGGATTACTTTTAATATTATTATATTTAATAACTTCCTTAATGTTAATAATTCTACCTTATTTATTTAAGGGAATAGGATTATTGTTAATAATATTTAATAACCTACTTTTACCTTAATTATATAACTACGGCGTATTACTTATAACCTTATTAGAATAAGTTATATTAATTATAATTAATAATAGATTACTACCCTTTAATAGGTAGTAGAATTAAAATTATTAAAATTATTAATTATAAGAGGTATATAATAATATAATATTAATCTTATTCTTAGTAAGACTAATTCTTAAAGAGTCTAGGAGGTCTCCTATAAAGGGTCTTTATAAAACCCTGAGTAGAAGATATATAAGCCCTATATATTATTTCCCCGTACAGCCTTACCGTACAAGTAAGACGTATGCTAAGAGTATACTATAAGCTAGCTCTAATAATCTCTTAACTATTAGATACTTAATACTATTTAGTATAACTTTAGTCTAATAAAGCCTACTTTCCTTCCGCCCTTAATACTCCTCTTTATAAGATTAATCTAGGTCTACTAAAAGCTATACCCCTTTAAAGGTATAAGGATTAGGAGAACCCTAATAGGTAACTTATAAATTTTCAGACTTTAATAAAATTAGCTACCTTAACTAAGGGGAAGGAGCTAGTAATATACCTTACTAGTCTACTTTTAGCGTAGATTCTAAATCCGGAGTCTATTTTTAGATTTATTAATTATGAAGCGAGTTAGAGAGGTTTCTAGCTCCTCCCTTAAGAAACGGCTCGGCCCGAGCCTAAATTTTAAAAAACCTTAAATTAAAAACGACTAGTATAGCCTTTCCGCGTAATTTAAATTAATCTATCTTTAGATTTTTTTACTACCTGCTTTAGGGTATTAAAGTTACTTATATAACTTACAAGTTCTCTCTCTTACTCTAAGTAAGTTTGAAATTTACAGATATATTATTTAAACTCCTATTTTAATATATCTAGTAGCTCTAATTTAGTCCTAATTAAAAACTACTAGTAAGGTCCTAAGTAATAGATATATTTAGTATTATATTAGGATGATAAGACTACTAAATACCTTCTAGTAGAAGGATAAGAGTAGTATATATTAGAATAGTTTATTAATAAGAGGTATTAGTTAATATTATAAAGACTAAAAGATATAATTAGCTTAGAAGGCTAATTAACTAGATATTAATAGGTAAATAGGAGATACGCATATAAATTTTGGTGTGGTTCTCTATCTAGCCTAGTGTCCGAATTATTCTATCACCGACGTGAGCGCGTAGTATGTGTGCAGGTGAATTACTATATCTAGTAAAGCGTGCCGTATCTAGTTAGCCTGCCGTCGCCGCTTCCTACTTCCTGCTGCGCTCCCCTTTATCTGGATGCTGTGCTCCCCCTCTTTACGGAAGCACCAATCCAAGCAAACGTCGGGTTATCAAATGCATGCTCTGTGAAAGGTCCACCTTTATCCTGGAGGCCTCCGAGCTAGCTCAACTCAAGGGCAAAGGGCCCAATGCAGCCGACTTTGGAGCCGAAGATCACTCTTTTTCGAAGACATCCAACCCTCAGGCCGATGTGTTCGAAGAACCCTACGAAAATGAGCTTCCTCCTCGAACAATCTTTTCGACACATAACATCCTTCAGCCGTAATTTACCCACACCACTGTGTTTGCCAGAATCATTAAATGATGACTCTCCTCGTCAATCCGTGTTATTGGATGGCGCACTAGATTCCCTGTGTGAGTCTTTTTCCAAGAACTACTCAAGCACCAAAGGTCTCCGACGTATTTTGACAGTCATATTTTACATGATTGTATCGAAAGAGCTCAGGGAAGTGAATCTTTCGGAGACCTACCCTGCCTATCATCGAGAAAAAGACTTTCCTGAAAGAAATCAAAGTTATATTGGCGAAGGCAAATCCGATACATTTTTAGAGGAACAAGAACCAATTCTTCCAAGAAAGAAGCAGAGACGTGCTCACAGCAAAAGAGCCAAGCTCTCATCGAGAGATTATCCCTGGATTCTTTTGCCACAGTGGCAAAAATCGACGCTCGAATCACAGGTAATAAATCCAGCGATACAGATTTGCAATACAGGACTTCAACTTGAAGCGCTTCTGAAATGTCTTCAAAATGATACAAGACATGAGCAGTACAATTCGTTTATATGTCGTCTAGGCACCATACTCGTAGGAAAACTTGTGATGGGCGCCCTTACAGCGGAGCTTAATGGCTTTCTCGAGAGAAGTAAATACCGGCGTTATGATGTCAAACAGTAAGACCTTTCCAAGCTGATAATTTCACGCATGAGTACTGACTATGATGCAAAGGCTCTCCCAACTCAAGTCCGACCTTGAGTATGATGGACCAGCTGTATACATCAACATCATTGGCGCTGGGGTTGAAGATGATGCAGCTTTCTTTCGGCTTTATATTGGTCAGGCTTTGAATCTTCGCAAACGAGTCAAACAACATCATGATCCGAAGTACCGGAGAACGCACCCTTCATTACAATATCACATGATCGATTGCCGCAAACAGCCTTTAGTAACAATCTGTATGGGAACGCTTCCGAAGCTTTGGGTGCATCGAGATGGTGATACGGAATTCGTGCTAAATATTCTTGAAAAGCTTGGAACTCTATTATTCCAGACGCTCCCAGCTCGACTCCTTGCTCAATTCGAGGTCCAGGCGATCTATCCAAATGTTCACTTCAACGTACTGTCGCCTCTATTCCAATCTCAAGGATCTAGACCGAAGTCCAAATATATCGAAGAAGCGACGGCTTTCATTCAAGAAACTGATGACCAACAGATGTTGGACTACTATCGGCAAAAGGCGAGAGGAAATCCATTGAAGACCTTGATTTTCGAACGTGCAATGGAGAAGAAAGGTGGCATTCCACACAACTTTGACACTCTGCCAGAAGTAATCAAAACATACTTATCAGAGAGGGGCTTCAAGAATGAAGCTGATAGTCAAGCATTGATTGCGCCAGGCGCTACGCTTGTGCTCTCAATCTTGTGGGTCATGAAAGATCTCAGCACAGGGGCAGAAATGGCATCTAGATCAGCTAGAGCAAGGCAAGCAAGCCAGATCGCTAATGATGCTCTTGACCCCATAGTCCTGGCCTGGGAGGCTGAGGAGAATCAAAGTGAGCATATTGTGTGCGAAGTGAGCTTAGAGGCAGCTCAATTATCCGATGAAGGCAACTATGTCAGGCAATTGCGCAGACCAGAGGTCTACCAAAAATACGATTCTAGTTCACTTTTGGCGCCCCTGATGCGCGGCCCGATCGACAAAGAACCTCACAAAGTTCCGGTCCATTGCTCTCAGTGCCGTAAAGTTCGAAAACTCGAATTGAACCCTCAATACGAGCGCTCAACAGGTTATTTCGTTGTGAGGAAGTTCTTATGCAACAAATGTGAAACAGGACAACTTTCCTTTGTTCCAATCGACGACTCATTGGCTTACACAAAAACCGCATACTTATACAACAGGAATATACGGAAAGCAATTTGAGAACGACAATAGGTCATGCCTGAACGGCATGGACATAAGTATATGCTACCTCAGGTGTCTCTAAAACGTGGATGAAAGGGATCAGACACGGCGCCACTTCAATCGTCTACACAATGCAGCAATTGTGAAAAACAAAGAATCATGTTTGGCTAAATATGATGCGGATTACATAGACATACAAATGGAAGCTTGTTTATTTTATATGTGACGATAATTCCGAATAATTGCGCTGACTGCAGATGAGTCTCCATCAAAACCTTGTCAAAATTGACAAATGTAAGGTCAAACAAAATTCTTTCTCGTTATAACAACAGATAGTTATTACAAAGGACAATTGAGAAGACTCGAGCTGCTTGAGAATCTAGTTGAACTACTCGTAAGAGCGCTCGCGAACAGTTTTTAGTTTTATGATTTCTGTTTGGGTCGGAAGAATTCACTGAGTTTTGACATTGACAGATGAAAGATGCTTTATTAGGACAGGATCTAGCCGGCCTTTACAATAAATAGTTAATTCATCTTTTTACCACTTCACAGATTTGCCCCCAGCAAAACGCTGATCGAGAGTTGCAGGTGTATTTTCGTCGGCGAATGGTGGAGCTCTCAATTGTTAGAGTATATTAATCTTAGAACTCATCAACCAGGAAATGATCACTTAGCTCAGTTGGTTAGAGCATGGTGCTAATAGGTCCTAAACCTATCAACGCCAGTAAGATTTACCTAAGACTCGTGATAGGGTTTGGAGCTAACTAAAACTCTTTAAGAGGTCGCGAGTTCAATCCTCGTAGTGATCAATGAATTTTTTGCTTTTTGTATATACAACCCATTTAACGCTTTCGAGAGGAGAGAGTGACATTTGTTGTCTTACTACTATCTAAAAGTTACCCAGGTGCTTCAATTCCCCTGCGCAACGTTCGGATCTTTTGCTTGACTTCATGTGGCTCTTTTCGACTCCTTTCCCTCAGGTGACTGCAGTAAATGTCAATTATTGGTTCGAGACATATGTAACTCGCGTATTTGTACATGTGGAATGATTGATTGCGCAAGACAGGCAGTCGCGATTAATCAGATAGAATGCCTCACGCCACGCCTATGCACTGCCCCAGGAAACATGCATTTAAGGTAGGCAACCCTCCATCGTAAAACGGCGTCGAGACTATCACGAATTAGATGCGTTCTCACCTGCACACAAAGTATCCGCGTCTTAAATCCCGATCCGTAGTCCGACCCATGAAACTCAAAAAGTGCACTTCGGTCGATGGGTAGAATTGACAAGAGGCTTTCCTGACTGCAATCTCTCCTGCTGCTATCTTGCTGCCCTCTCGCCCTGACTCTACTCTACATCAGATCCTCGATGAAGCGATGCATCGCCACTCTACCTACAGCCACAATGACAGTAAACTAGGAATGGCGCTGGAGGATGCTTTTAGCGACTTACACATAGAAGAGACAGTCTCTCCGTATGATGATACTGCTGGAGTTATTCAGGAGTCGCAAGACAGGGTGAGCCCCACCATCTCCCCCTAATCACAGCCGCTCAGAGCTGCGAACGTGCTGGAACTCTACAATACCTACAGGGAACACCCTGCGAATTTATTTCATAGACTAATTCTCTACAGGGTCTCCCACTCACAAACAGCAGCAGAGCCAGCGGACAATATTCGAGCAGGATTGTTTCCACCGCCAGCGTTTAAGACACTTAGCACACGACAGTTGAGCATATATATTAGGAGACATTAAAATCTTTCCATTCGTAATCCTACGCCGTTCATCTTATTAACGCCTGATCTAATCCATACCTTTTATCTAGTATTCTATACCTATAAGCACTAAACAAACATCAAGATCTCTCTTGTCTACCCTTAGAATCTCACACTGGGGAGCTACATACCCTTAAACGATTTACGAAATATATACGGTCTCCCAACCAAACTCGTATTCAACATAGAAATACTCCTGTAGGGGGAAATTCCAGCTACTAGTATGATCTGTTAATGGTAATGAGCATAGATCGTCTCGAGCGGCCTACTCAACGTTTTTCCGGCTCTGACCAATCTTATGCCTAAAGTATGACTGCATGATTTGTGTGATAATCTATGTTGTATCATTCCTCCTCTCTTTACTCGAAAAGTTGCACAAGCACTAGTTAAACTAGGTATGTAGGCTTCCCGCTTCCAGATAAAGCAGGTATTCCTATTCTTGATTAGCCAAGCAGCCGGCTATTCGGTCGAAAAGGAGCTGGACGATGTCGAAGCGCAGCTTGAGAGCCGGTTTCCAGAAGTGGTGGATGAAATTGAGAGGGCGGCCCATGAATTGTCTGTGGCTATTGGAAAAAGCCAAAAGCTATCCTACTACTAACGAAGCTATGTAGTGGAGATATAAGTGATATATCCTCCAAGAGATCCGTTCGGGTTGCTATCGAGCGTGAAGTATAGACATAGGTGGAGAAAGTTAAGGTCTATCAATATAGATAACTTCTTTTGCCCATTATTTGAGCTCTGGGGGATGAGGCGAGAATCGGCGGTCTTGAGCGATTGGGAAGGGCTTTATATGCTTGATAATGATTATTTTGGGTTCAAAAGACGGGTGAGGGAAATTTCTTGAGGGCGGCCGATTGCCGTATTTGTTAGATTTGCTGACGAATGAAAAGGACTTGGTTTCTGTGCCGAAGCGGTGGGTCACTGAGATTATTCTCCGGCATCGAACCGGTCAAGAGACTATCGTGTTTTTTTAGGATGCAAGCTGAATGGAGCAGGGGAAAAGGGCAGCTTGAAGTAACTCCGACGAGTTTTGTCCTGTTTGAACGAATCGCCTCGAGTCGTCAAGAAAGCTTCTACCTTGACAGGGGTAAGAGGACATATGATGGCATCTAATGCAAAATCACGCGATTCTCCATATAAAGGAGGTCGTTGTGAGGTCTGGACGTCGAAACGGGCAGAGTAATGTTGGGGAATTGACCTCAGAAGCTGTTGTATCGTGGTTAAGGCTGTGGCTGATGCAAGAAAATCTTGGGACAGATGCGCGGACAGAGAGGGACAGGACGGGCGGTCACAACGACATTCCGGACACATCGTTTTGAGGATCTGACGTCGTCATGCGCAACCATATGACATATGACTACGTAGTAATACATATTATCGATGCGTCCATGACGCTCGTCATGCGTATCGTCGCTAGTGTTAATGATTTGCCTGCTGTCGCCGCCCCTACTGTAGCCCCTAGTAAGGCCTTATTATGACTCTGGTGGCCCCTGCTGCTGTCTTACTGTAGGGTATGTAGTTACTATTACTGTCTTGCTGTAGGGTATGTAGGTACCATTGCTGTCTTGCTGTAGGTACTGCTACTGTCTTACTGTAGGGTATATGGCTACTATTGCTATCTTACTGTAAGCCCTGCTGCTATCTTACTATAGGGTATGTAGGTACTATTACTGTCTTGCTATAAGGTATATGGCTACGTACCTTATAGCATAGGCTATATACCTTATCGCAAGACAGCAATAGTAGCTATATACCCCGTAGTGAGATAGTAGCAGGGGCTATATACCCTATAGTAAGACAGTAGCAGGGCCTACAGCAAGACAGTAATAGTAGCCACGTACCCTATAGCGAGACAGTAGCAGGGGCTATATACCCTACAGTAAGATAGTAGCAGTGCCACAGGGGCCATAATAAGGTCACAGCGGGGGCTACTATAGGGGCGGTAACAGTAGGGCCATAGGCCGGGAGCAAGACACTATAAGTGACGCATATCAAGAAGTCTATAGGCTATAATGACGACCGCATATCGTTGAGGCCTTACCACCTATTTTTGGTAGGGAAGCTTCTGCGACGTGCGGGCCACAAATGTCAATTTTATGATTTTCAAAACGATGTGTCCGGAATGTCGTTGTGACCGCCCGTAGGAAGCCACAGAGGCTTCAAAACCAATGCTTGTCGCCTGATTTTCTTCCCCCGCCTCACTTTATCACCAGAATCTCTCTATGTGAGCACTGAGCGACCACTACTTACGAGGCAATCTCACGTGGGGGCTCTGTGAAAAGCTTCTGAGATCTATATCGACTTAATATTCCTTCCGTGGACTCTCCAAAGACGATATGCGACAGTGTAAGAGTCACCATACCCACCACAGAGTGAAATTCCCTCTCAAGCTGAATCAACCAAAGATGGGCTCTAAGGAAGAAGTGGCAGAAAATGTCCTCAGGTAACAAAGCGCTACTTTTGTTGGTCAAAGCGATCTCGCAGACGTACTAAGAGCGTGGTGCAAACCAGCCTGTTCAACTCAAGCGAATACTCCGACCTCACGATTACCTCACGCAATAAGACGTTCGAAGTACATAAGGCTTTGGTCTGTTCTCGATCCGAGTAGTTTCGAAGGACATGCAAACATGGGGCGTGGAAGGTACAGCAACAATCCCTGGAAGCCGCTCGGTCCGCTAAAAGCATCTTATGATAGGAAGGGCAAATTGGAGCGATCAATGTGCAAGATGATCAGGGCATCCCTGTACCAATGGATGATCCTGTGTTGCTGGAACATATGCTACAAGATCTTTATGGTCTGGATTACATGGAAGAGCCTGGAGAATATGGACCAGGAAAGTCTGAAGACGACAAATGGGGCAGAAAAAAGAATTCAAAATTACAGTCGAGGAGAAGGGAACGCTTAGAAACTCGGTCGTGGCATGAAGACCAGTCAGTCCCGCACGAAGAAGACCCAACGGCGAGTGAACTCGAATCGAACTGTTCCCAAGGGATTTCTTCCAGTGGCATTGCTGCAGTACATGCACAAAGGTGTGCAATTGCAGACTTCTATCGTATCCCTGATCTGCAAGAGGTTGCGCGGCGTAAATTCAGAGTTGCCCTCGATAAAATCCATAACATTGAGGGCATTGTCAACGTTTTCAAATAATGTCTGCGACCCTGATTTCCGAAGTGATGTGATACTTCTCAACATCATGGTGCGCAAGATCGCGACAGATAACATATTACTGGATGAGCCGGATGTGGAAGAGATCTTGCACAAGGATGGGCAATTGGCCCTGACAATCGCGAAGCACATGCGCTAGAAGTAAACGCGAGTCGTTAGTTGAGAGACAAATTGCTCGGTCTTGCTCCGATGGCTCTGTTGAGTGTGCTGTGTTGATCCTTCGATATAGATAGACGTGCCTCTATCTGATCTGATCCTGCAGACTATCGGCTAGAAGCCTTAGAACGCTCCTGGCCTTGAGGTTCGTATTTACGCCAGTCCTGATGCTCTCGCGTAACCACGAATGATGTCCAAGGGCAGTCGAATGCACCGTTCATGAACCCTATAAGATATAGGAGTTGCTCACTCTGCCCCCTGATGCCAGTGTGCTGGTACACCTCATTCTCAAGTTTCTCTTCTACCCTTCTGCCAATTCCGTCCGCCAGAAATCCATTTGGAATTGCAGCCTGTCCCGTGAATCCAGGCACGCTTAATGAAACGTTGTCCAGCGTGTGGCCATGAAAGATGGCCAGTATCCTATATTCATCTGATGAAATGCCTCCGGCTACGAGGTAGTCATCAAGATGATTTTCCAATCGCTCTCGCGGATCCAAGCTCTTGCTGTGGTACCCCAACCGTTTCGCAACTTCATAAGCACCGTAAACATTGCACAGCCCTCTTGACCATATTGCAATTATTATTACGTCTTCCCGGCCCTTCTCTATTAGCCATTTTCTCCACTTCAACACCTTTTTCCAGCTTCTGAAAAAAGGTATAAACGGCGTCTCCTTGTGCTCCCACGAGAGGCAATCGTCAAATGCCTGCCTTGTTATCGGTCTATTTAGACCTCTTGAGACTAAATCGAGACCTCCTCTTGAAGGCCCATCATATCCGGATGACTGGCCAACCGCTCGGAAAAGGACGACTGGAGGGGTGTGAAGAGGGGAAGGGGAGTCGATACCGAGGGGAGCAGAATACATATCCCGTTGCGGTAGGATACATTCACGATTGGTGATTCGATACGAAAAGAATCCGGTGACAGCACGACGTGTGAGTTGACTTGGTGTGGTTCGCTCAAGCGATCCCCACAGAGTTCACCCCTTGGCTTAGGGGTCTCGGAGCGACTTTCTGATGTTCCGAGACTGCTCTTGGCAAGGCGGCTCACTCTTATTAGGTATACGGGCACTCGAACTTGTCGCCTCACGGCTGGCGCTCCCGCCCCGTTGATCAAGAGTAGTATTGTGATTAACACCCCCTTTGCCTACAATTACACCTCCCTCCCAGCCACCCCTCGCTTGGCCTCAACCTCCGGGTAAGCCCGGGGCTGGCCGTGCCCCAAGGGTCAACGTGCCCCTACGTACCAAGATACTCACGCCTAATACCTCTAAACGTCGGGAACCTCAGCGCTATGTGAGCCCAGAGTAGACCCTCGGGCTACTAGGGCCATCAGTGCGCTATTCGGAACCTACTCAGACAGGTGCTCCGATTTGCCTCTTAGGGGGTTGTAAGCGTAGGCAATTGGGGGTGTAATTGTAGGCAAAGGGGGTGTAATCACAATACCTCCCTTGATCAAAGGCCATGACTCTTAATCGACACCGTCATCTGCGACAAGCGCGCCGTAATTCCCACCTGTGAAGCAAACCATGAGCTCTATAATCATGTGGACTACGTACAAAATCTCTTGGAGTAATCACGATCTTGTGAAAATCGCGCGGAAGTTGAGTGCACAAGCAGAGGCTGTCCGTCATGGAAAATGCTTCGCAACCGTCACAATGTATGCTGCGTCCAGTGTGAAATAGCAGGGATATAAGGCACAGAGCCACTACACCATGGGCAATGTCCATTGCTGAGAATTGACGAAAATGCGAATCGTGACTCAGTGCCAACTTCACAGACCCATCCACAGATCGCGCGTTGACGTGCAGAAGTGCTCAACCGGTTTTACAATAATCAGAAGGCGGTGATGCACGCAATTCAGCAGCATGATATACAAAGCACGAACGAAACTTACCATCTTCCCCTCATTCAGGCTGTGGCACGAATAATTGGAGCCGAACGCAACCTTTTAGGTGGACAATGTGCATTGAATGTAACGCAATCGGCGGATTTGCAGACAGCCGATAGAATCTTGTCTGTTTCATCTAAAATTTTGAAAGACTCAGGTGGCGAACCGCTATCAACAAGAATTCATCCGCTAAGCAATTCTTGAAGGATGAACAGGATGGCCCCAAGGACACGCTTGCAAACCATGTTAAGAAAAGAGCACAGCCGCGCAATGAACGAGGAACGATCAATTACACCACCTTGACCTCTGTCAAGGCTGCCTGTTGCTGTCGTGTACTGCCATTATCACCACCATAAGCCTAGGTATGACATGCCGACTCTCCTGAACCACTATCGTTGACCTGATCAATTTGGAATACTTTAATTCTGACAGTATTGCTGGCTCACTAAGATTCCAGTCCCATTCCACTACAATGACCCTGCTTGCACCCCTCACATAGATCGCTCCTATATGGACGCTCGCTCTGACTTAAGAAGGGGGGAGCGTCCATCTACACTCCGCACCATTTTTTTATACGATAAGCGACTCTTTCTACATACGAATAATCCAACTTCGGTTCACTCAGTGTCCCATAATTCTTACAAGATTGATAATATATCCTTACGTTATATCGGTCGTCGGAATATCTTCATATAGTGATAGCAATTCTCTTACTCGTCTAGACTCTAGCTAGACATAATTAATTATGATAAATAAATCGACCTATAATATTCGTATCATACTAGTCTACGCAACTTTCGCCATCGTCTTTATTATAAAAATAGAAGAAGAGCCTATAATTGCGAAGAAGGTCAGACACGTCGTTATGGAGTGATGGGTATATCGACCAGTTCTTGGTCGACTTCTGCCTTTTTCGAGACATGACGAGAACGGTTTATCGGGGGACGTGAAGGATGAGAATCAAACCGTTTAAATAGATCATGTAATTACAAATGAAGTCGGCACGGACCGGGTGTGGACGCAATGTTACGTAGTATTCCCGCCGTTAGTGGTATGTTGAATCTGGATGTACCTCGATGCTCCCCCTTGCTCCCTCGGTGCTCCCTTTAAAGCGGCCTTGCTCCCTTTCCCGAATCGAAATGGCAATCCCTAATCCTAAGTTCGGGTTATATATAATATATATATGTAGATATATAGAAGTATGTATATATAAGGGAATCCATAGGATATACAAGGGAAGTCATAGGATAGGAGATATAAGATACGAGGAAAATAGGAGAGGGCGGAGGGATGGAGTAATGTTTCATGTTGTAAAGTGTAGTATGTACCTTTTGGGTATCTCATCCTATTCAAGATTGAAGGCTGGAGATTGGGGTTGAGGAGGGAAGGATGTCGATAAGAGATTTGGGTTTGGCCTAGGTGAAATGTTCGCTGGGACTTTTGTGCGGAGGTTCTTGTGCTGGGATTGAGGACTCGTGGACTTGTGTTTGGCAAAGTGTAAGAGATGTGATGGGAAGGTGTATATACTCTTTTTATAGTAGACATGACTTGGTGGGTAGTCGATTCGTGCAATCATACAGTCTTCCGTTATCCAATCCCAGCCAGTGCCTTTCAGCTGTCCCAGCCGGCGTAGTTTATGGCTCGTCGCTGTTTCCTAGCCAGCGCTCGTTTCATCATACCCTTGGAAGAGCCATCCTTCGCGGAACTTATCGTTCCGCAATCGAACGCCCTCCCCACTTCCGTCTTCGCTTTTCGAAGCCATCAGCCTCACAATTCCGAGCCCTGTGCAGGTCGGCTTTCTGACCCCCCAGCTGGCACCTTCTTGCTCTCGTCAAATCGCCACACACCACCCGTCTTCTCGGCTTCGATTCGCTCTCCTGGTATCGCCTTGACCAACTGTTCGAAGATCGGGTCAGAGGTAGCGCTGTGCTTGAAGTATCGTCTCTGCCATATCCGCCCTTCATCTTGCTCCTTTTTCCTCAAATCTCTTTGTGAGTTCTCGATCTTGGACTTTTCAATGTGTACTTTATCCATGTCGGCCTTTTGGATCCCGGCGATTACATGCTGCCAAGCCCGATTTGATTCCATGGGGTCTTGTTGCTCAATCGGAGCGACTCGCAAGGGTGTGGTTTTGGAGGTTTTGGCATTGTAGCTGTCTATCGGGTGAGCCTTCTTTAGGTGGCTGCCGCCACCTGCTTTGATTGTGAAGCTGTCGGTCCATTGGCCTTCGATTGTGTAAAGTATGTCCTTTTCCTTGCCGGCAGGGTAGAGCGTCGCAGTGAAGCTGTTCTTCTTGCCAGAGACCCAACCTTTACCAGAGTAATCGATCTTGGCCACGAAGCCTGATGAGGATGTGATATAGGTGCAGTTGTTGAGCTCGACGAATGGTTTGCCGTATATGAGACCTTCGATGTGGAGGGAGGGCAAAGTGATGAGGTAGGATTCATTGTAGGCGGCTATGGTGAAGAGGGCGTGTCCGATTTGTTTGATGTGGATTGTGCGTGAGAATGAAGCTTTCTGGGCATTGTAGCCTTGTAGCTGTAGAATAGGCGCATGTTAGCGATTGCTGTAGATATAATGATGTGGTAGGGGACATACCTGGACGCCATGCTTATCGTTCCAGATGCAGTAGGCTGTTACCGGTGGATGATGGCTTTGCGAATGATTAGCATCTGGAGACACAATGTCCTCAGAGAAATTTGATACCTGACTTGCTCCGAAACTAGATGCGTCGTCCCTGAATCATCTTCCCACTGCCCAAGGAACAGTTCACCCAGAAATGGGTTCAATGGTTTCTTCTCCGACCCATACTTGTCGTTCCTACTGCTGTATGACTGCTTAAGTGTAGTGAGGAACCACTTCAGGACCAGTAGAGCACGCTTTGCCGGGTCTGGCTCCAGGGCTGGCGCAACGAAGATGTGTGGATGCTCAGTCCAGTAGGCGGAGAACTCTGTGAGGGATGTAGTACCTAGGATGAAGGGAGGAGCGGTCATGGAGGAGAGGTCGCCATTGAAAGAGGCTATCGACTGTGAGGGGCGTTAGACTTGAGTCGTGCGCCTGGGCTTTCTCTGTACAATACCTTGAGGAAGGTGGACCATGACCCTTTGTTTTGCGGGGAAACACCTCCGCCTTCGTCTTTGGATGAGCCAGACATGGTGGTTGATAGGAAAATGGAGATTTCGCAGGTTCGATCACGAAAGGAAAGATAGAGAATGTGAGAAGGTCAAGTTATCAATAAAACGGTAACCGCTCGATCTTGCTTGTTGAGGGTCCAGGAGGGGCAAAAGGGTCAAGTCAAGGAGGGCGGAGCGCTTTGCACCCACGGCACGTCACCCCGCAGGCGACACTTGCAGCTGCTCTGATCATCCGCTACTTACAACAACCACATATCTCTTGATGTGACTCTCAATCAAACCTTTCCGATATACTACACCATACGTATCCGCTGCCATGGCACGGGAAACCCCTCGGTAAGGTGTTCATTCTACTCAGCATGCTCGATATCCCCTCCATATCCTGCTACGATACCCAACTCGATTACTTGCGTATAATACCGGGACAGTGAACACTGGCTTTGATCTTCAGCCGCTTTGAGTCCCAATTCATCATAGAGGGTCATCACTGGTACCTACCCAAGCTATCATGACTTAATCGCTATAAGGACCATCTGGGGCCTCCGTCGCCACTGATCATTGTACATGCACAGGATTGTAAGACCGTCTACCAGTGGGCTGAAGAAATCACTGCACCCTCGGAATGACAGTCTCGAGGAATCGCGGATGATGGGGGGTTGTATGTACTGACGTTGCACTGTAAAGTGAAGAGCATGTACAGGTATTCATTAAACAACCATACGCTATGTACCATTCTTTCTCATCGCAGGGAAGCCAGCCTTCCATCCCAACTTCGAGCCGCGAACAGCTAGGATTGATATGCTCCTTAGTCGACCCTTGCTCAAATCAGCTTTATTTTGTATGGTCGAGGCTGCAAAGAAGGATCGTATCATGTACACCACCGAGCTGCGACAAATATCATTAAATTGTAGGTATTGCCTAATCCAGTCGGACCCCATCTTGCTCGTAGCAGCAAGTGTACAGTAGCTCCGCATGCGCATGACATATTACCTAATACCAATATAGAACCTCCCGAGATACAGGACGATCAATTAGTGATTCTTTGGCGCTTCCAGAATCGTCAATGCCCTGAGAGAACATTTATAAACGACAGCGAGCAGGCGCTTGCAAGCTTGTTTCTGGAGGATGGGGAGAGCTGAAGGTTCGTTTTTGGCAGTTGATAAAGGACAGAAAAAGCTATTTGTAGGAAAGAAGCAAGATGACGAACCATTATCAAAGAGAAAGACCATGATGCTTGATGGGAGATTATAGCCGCTCGGTTCATCAATGGTGTCTTCCTTCCCTTCTCAGACAGGCCAATCGAGATTCACATCGGATTGGGTTTTGTGGCACAGAATGAGATAGAACCTGTGAAGGATCGTCGTTCAGAACATGCTGAGCATGATGAGGCTTACAAGGTGAGAATTTCCATTTTTGCGGTGCGGTCTATTTTACGTACCATTCCAAACGCCAAGACACCACATTATTATAGCTTCATCAGCCCAGGATCACGATCAACAGGGTATTGCGATATACTGCCAACGACGTTGAATTCTCCTGCGTGGGAGCACCTACGTCTTGACATCGGGCTCTTCTCTTTGGACATATTCCTTTAGCTTCAGAAGCTGCACGGCCAGCTGTATGTTGTCCTTGAGGTAATCCTGGGCATCCAAATTGAACTTGGATGAGTCCTCCTCGTGTCTCTCGACGTACAACCGGATGGTAGCACCGCTGCTTCCTGTACCCGACAGCCTAACCACAATCCTGCTACCGTCGTCAAACTTGACGAAGATGCCTTGGTTCTTACTGACACTGCCGTCAAGGTCCGTATAAGAAAAGTCATCTGCTTCAAGCACCTTCCGCCCCTGGATTGTGGAGCCAACGAACTCGGACTTCTTAGTAGTAATCAGCTCGGTCAGGTTTGCGACAACTTTGTTGGCGCCATCGCTGTCGACACCCTCATAGTCGTATCGAGTGAAAAATGTCCGGCCATATGTATTCCAGAATTCGTGCTGAATGGTTGAAATACTTGGTGTCTCTCCAGGCTTCTCCTTTGCGACACCAGCAATGATGTTCAGCCAGGCCACGACGGCCCATAGTCCATCTTTTTCCCGGATATGGTTGCTTCCGGTGCCAAAACTCTCCTCACCGCAGATTGACATCTTCTTCGTGTCAAAAAGATTGCAGAAGAACTTCCAGCCTGTAGGAACCTCGTAATTCTGGAGACCCTGCTTCTTAGCCACAAGATCGATAGCTCCAGACGTGGGCATGCTGCGTGCGAGACCATATACACCTTGCTTTTGGAAATATGGAATCATTTTGGCGTAATGAGCGATGATGGCTAAGCTATCTCCGGGAGAAACAAAGGCGCTAGCACCGTAGATCATGTTCCTATCTCCATCTCCATCACTGGCAGCACCAAATTGAATCTTGTTCTTTTCAACAGCCTCCACTAGCGAATGTGCATAGACTAGGTTAGGGTCTGGGTGACCTCCGCCAAAGTCAGGAGATGGTACACAGTTCTGTGTGCTGCTACTAGGCAGTCCAAGCTCTTTCTCAAAAATTGCGACACCATAAGGTCCAGTCACCCCATTAAGGGCGTCGAAGAGAACCTTGAAATCTTTGTGGCTGTCCAAGAAAGATTTAATGAGTGGGAAGTCGAAAATGTCTTTCAACATCTCCGTGTAATCGGCGGTAGAGTCGATGATCTCCACCTCGAGAGGACCGTATGTTTTGCTTCCTATCTTTGACATGTCCACATCTGGAATGTCGGCAATCTTGTATGAGGTGAGGTCCTTGGATGTTGCGTATATTTTGTTCGTGACCGACTCGGGTGCAGGGGCGCCATTTGCCAGGTTGTACTTGATCCCAAAGTCGTTGGTGGGGCCTAACAGCTGAAAGTCAATTCATTGATCCCGCGGGATTGAAGGCATAGATTGGAATAATCACCTACCACCCGGATTGTGGCTGGCGGTGAGTAGAATTCCGCCTGTCGCCTTTCGCTTCCTAATGACATGGCTGGCAGCAGGTGTACTCAGGATGCCATTCTGCCCGATCAGAAGCTTCTTGACCCCGTACGCCGCACCAATCTTGGCAATTAGCTGTACAACCTCTGGATTGTAGAATCGTCCATCTCCTCCAATGACCAAGAAGCTGCCTTCAGCGCCCTCTGGGATGGAGAGGAGGATACTGGTGACGAAAGCCTCGCTGTAGTGGGGCTGCTGGAAGACCGTGACCTTCTTGCGAAGCCCTGAGCTGCAGGGTTGTCAGACAGATAGTTCGAGCTGTGAGGTAAGAAAGATTCCGGTGTTTATGCTGTGTTGTGGGAAGATTCGAGGTTCGTTTCGATGAGACCCGTGCATGGATGGAGCACTTACGTTCCGGGTTTCTGGTCGGTAAAGGGCTTCAGGGAGACTGTCTGGACACTCATACTTCCTGTGGTAGCGGTTGACCCGTCAAATCGAACGGTATGAGGCGTCAATGGACGTTAGAAACACGCTTAAGACCGTTTGAATTACTGAATTGTTGAGGGTCGCGGCTGCCCGCAGAAGCTTGGCAAAAAGCGTCATCTAACCGAGAAGCGGAGAATAGTTCCACCGAGAATTCGTAGCACCGCCACGACCGCTCAGTCGAGACAGCATGCATCTCGCTGTTTCATACTCTTCTGATTCAATGGTCAAAGCTTTCCCATTTCCACGGTGGCCCCAGGGTGTGCATTCCTACAGGATGCTGGATCTCCAATCTGGGAGCTGGTATCCTTCCTCGCCCCCGACTCTCTGCCTTCTCTTGAATTCCCCATGGTACCTCTGAGCATGTTATCCCCCGTCTTTAGGCTTCCTCTGTCACACCACGTATATTGGTGTCCTTAGGGAAGATGAACAACATATCGTCCCTCCACAGTCTAATAGTCGAAGCAAGACTGCTACCCCAATCTTCCCTCCAATCTCTGAGCGAAATCGACTGGATAAACGAAATCCGACTCATACTGACAGCATCCCTCCTCGGAAGCATAATGTAAGCTCTGTATCCCCAGACCCCCATTCATCCTCTTTATCGTTTTACGAACAGTGTTGTGCTCCTTCAAGACCTCGCACACAACCGCCTCGTCATATGGGTAGCCGACTACGTAAATGTCACCTGGGCAGCCAACTACTTTGATGCCACCTGGGTAGCCGACTGCTTCAATGAGCCCCGCTCTACATCCCACCTCCGGCCCGGCCCCATCTGCGCCCGCCCGAAGAATCCGGACGATCCCACCCGCCGCACCGTCTTTACACATACCAGCGTCATCATCTACGGCTGGCCGTCCCGCGGCGGTGTGATAATTCTCGAGAACGTGACGCACGTGGACTTGATATTCCTAGAGTTGAATACTACAGACCCGCCGTCGAATCGCGACTGCGGCCTTGCTTCCAATAACAAGTTTGATGATAATGCAGCTATCTCGGAGGAAGACGCGCTCTGCCAGCGCTTACTGTTGCTTGGCGCGAAGTGGTGGGATAGCGAGGCGAGATATCGCTTTGTGGTGAGGGTCAGCGCAGGTTTCCAACCTGCAATTGATGACTTGGACAGTGGACCGGTGGTGGAGCCGGTGCTACGGGAGAGGAGGTGGGTTAGAATTGGGTGGGAGGGGGTTGCTTCTGATATACGTCGTGGTGATGGTGGTGGGACTGAGAATGGAGGATTGTGGGTGTTGGACTGCGATACAGATATGTATGGCGGTGAGGAGGATGAGAACATGGTGCCTGCTGATGCGGGGCGATTGGGCCTCGCGAGGTCGATGGCGGAGCGGTGCGAGATCCTAAAGAGGTTGGGAGCGAGGTTTTTTTCAGGGTTAGAGGAGTATGAGGGTGAGTCTACCTATCTAAGGGCTTGGGAATGGAAGTCGGAGGGAGAGGTTGGGGAGCTGGTGAAGGTGTAATGGTGATGGAACAAACGATAGGCTTCTGGCTAGGGTTGGAGGTTTATCGTTGACAGTGCGCCGTATGCTGTGCCGTGCGTACCAGTCCTTTTGTAGGCATAAGATAAAAGGAGAAATTGAAGCCCTACCAGCAATGTCAATAACAGTGGTCGTCATATTCTGGACCACTATGATATATAGCTTTATGACAACAAGCATTTCCCTGACGGCCGCGGTCAGAATTGCACATAACGCCGAATCTGTCAATAAGCATTTCCCCGACTCTTCTCAACTCAATCTGCTGTGCACGTCTCCCATTCTCCATTCTCTTCGTCACTGCAGGTTGCTTCAGGGCATTCAACAGATCGATTTATTTGCAGATACATGTATCATCAACCGCATCTGCTATTCTCACGTCTCCTTATCATGGTGATATCTGTTTCTCAATTACACGAAGCACGATACGCTTTGTGAGCAGGGGTTTGTACCTAAGTGGTTGAGTATCTCAGTGGCCTATCTTCAATAATTATCAAAGCAAGTGTCTAATTGATCGTGTGCGTAGATAGTCTCTTGTGGACTTTCACGGGAAATATTGATAGATTCGATTAATGACTATGGTAGAGCGTGTCAGGGTGTGGATTCTGGGTTGGGCATTGTTTTTACCCTCTGTGTATCATGCTCATCCTGTAGTGCCTAGGATGGAATTTTGGGAGAGTCTTGTATATCATGGAGTGATGGATATTCATCCATCAGGTAGAAGACCGTGGTGGTCTGTAGTCTATGACTGTATCATCGTCGCCTTTCCATTCTATGCATGAGTTCTGGGGGAGTTGTGGCCCCACGTTAGTCCTAAGCATAGCAGGCCTAGTCTGCACATGGCCATCACCGTTCGCATGCGGGAGAAAGGCGCCAACGCTGTGTGATGAATGAACTATTAGCTTGCAGCTTATTTTCATGGAGGCACGAGATCACGGCCTCACCGAGCTTTCATCCCCGAGGAACCGCCGCCCAGCATCCACACCCATTTGGCGATCTGGGTTTGTCATCGTTTGAGTGGCGACCATGGAAGACGAAATGGATAGTTCTAAGCTTGAAGCGATTTCACTTCACAATGAGCTTGTCTCGGTAATACCTGGCTTCTGCGATGCTTTCCAAGATATCCTCTCGAGCTTGATGAAGGAGCTTCTTCGACGGGATACCGTTCAAAACTTCGTCGGGAGCCCATCTCATCGCTGCTTCCTTCAACGTGCTGACGTCCATGATACGGTAGCTAAGGTAATTGTTGACTTTGTTGTAGGGAGGCTTGCTTAAAAACGCTTTGTCACAATGAACACTGTTGCCCGCAAGCAATCCCCTGCGAGGCTCCGGACAAAGCCTCTTGATGTACCCGAGAAGGCCACTTGCAGCCTGCTCATGGGTGGTGGTAGATGCTATGCAAGCCGCCGTGAGACCAGATTTGCTATGGGTGTTGGTACACCATTCATCCATTTGATCGAGGGTGGATTTGTCGTGATGGACGATCGCATCCCAGCCTTGATCATCTTCGAGCTTGAGTTGAGCATCAGTGATGAAGCACGAAATCGACATGATGGTCTCCTTTTCTGCGTTCAAGCCTGTCATCTGCATACACTTGAGCTTGAAGGCTGAATGGGTAGGTACTGGCACTTACTTCACAATCGATCCAAACGAGAGGATCATTTGAGCGCATTCTAGCCATTTTGTCCCGAATTTTTGAATGCGAAAACAGAGGTACGATCTTGCTCAGAAGTCGTGGTTTGAAGAACCAAGATATCATGCCTTTTAATGCGTGATGACGACGAGCAAAGACTTCACGGCGTGAAAAAGAAAAGCGGGGGCCGAAAAGCTCCCCCTCGGCCCAGAATAATCTTCCAAGCATCACCTCTTCGAATATAGTTGAGTAACCACACTCAGCTATTGGTAGTCCTGAGCCCGAAAGCTTCACATCTTAGGGGCCATGGCCACCCATACGGTCACAGAGAAGCCAACGATGCCGAATGTTCATGCCAATGGCATACACGACTCGGAATCTCAGCAACGAAAAGAGTGCCTGAGTTTTCTCATAATAGGCGCAGGCTCTCGGGGAAACGCATATGCGACGGCATTGACACAGTCAGTTTCAAACGTCCAAGCCCGCATCGGCGCAATAGCAGAACCTATCACATCGAAAAGAAACGCATTCGAGCAAAGGTTTGTCCGTGAGCACGAAACTTGTCAGCTATTCGGTACGTGGCAAGCATACGTGGAATTCGAGAAAGGCCGGCAAAGGCGAGAAGTCCAAGGGGAGCGCACGGATGGGGCCATTGATGGTGTTTTCGTTTGCACGTTGGATGAAATGCACGTGGAGATTATCACTGCACTGGCGCCCTTAGGTCTGAACATCATGAGTGAGAAGCCCCTGGCTACTACTTTGAGCGATTGTTTGAGCATATATCGATCTTTACAGCCTCCTGGCACAGCCTGGCCTCGGGCAGTATTCTCGGTTGGCCACGTATTGCGTTACAGTCCTCACAACATCATGCTACGCAAGCTTCTACTTGAAGATGGCGTGATAGGAGATGTTCTGTCTATTGAACACACAGAGCCTGTGGGCTGGTGGCACTTTTCACATTCTTATGTTCGGTGAGTATCTACGAAAGCAGGAGTAGTCACGGCTGATGATGAGGAAGAGGAAATTGGCGCAAAGAATCAACGACAGCACCATCTCTACTGACGAAGAGCTGCCATGATATTGATCTTCTGCTGTGGCTACTGTGCTCGCCTTCGACGAACGTCAGAGATACGTGCCACGTCCCGTCCTTCATTACATCTACAGGCTCACTACTTTACTTCAAGAGGAACAGAAAACCGGCATTGGCAGGAGATGCAACGAATTGCCTGTCTTGCCCCACCGAGACCGAATGTCTTTACAGTGCCAAGAAGATCTACCTAGAGGGCCAACTCGACCAAGGCAATGCAGCATGGCCAGTCAACATCGTTGACCCCGAGATCGAAGACCTTATGAAGTCGCGGAAGTCATCTGACAGTAATGACGCCAGACAGCGGCTTTTGGAACGTCTCTCAGAGGATTACGATAAAAGTACATCCCAGGGAGAGGTCGATCGACGCCCTTGGTTCGGCCGATGTGTTTACGAGTCTGGAAATGATGTCTGCGACGACCAGGTAGTAACGATGATTTGGGAAGACGCACCGCTGCCGTTAACACCAGGGGCGAACATGGAGAATCGAATTAGAGGTAGAGGTGCAAAGATCGCGACCTTCCACATGGTGGCATCGACGGAGAAGCAGTGCGAAAGGAGAGGTAGAATCTATGGCACCAAAGGAGAAATCGAATACGATAGTAAGGTCATCCGAGTATACGATTTCGAAACCAAGGCGGCTCGAACCCACCAAGCCCACCAACCAGGAGGAGGGCACGGCGGGGGCGATGCAGGACTTGCATGGCAATTTGTGAAGGCTATACAAGCTGTGCAAATGCAAAAGATGAATGTGGCTGAGGCGCAAAAACAGTTCATTGGCTGCACTCTGGAAGAAATCATTCGAAGCCATGCCATGGTTTTTGCAGCCGAAGAAGCCCGCAAAGAGAGGAACGTGGTGAACTGGGCTGATTGGTGGAGTTCTAATGTCGAAGAGGCTGTTGACGAGGGGGTGGCAAGGTCATCAGCGCTTCAAGGGTGAAGAAGACGCAAGAGATCAATTCCTGACATGCAGCCACCATGGTTAAAGAATTTCATTGAACGGCAGAAACATCCAGCTCGAACCGCCCAGTAATGTCTGTGCGAAACCCGCTCAACTGAAGCGGTTCTGTTCTACTGTGCCGTAAAGGCTAAAAGGCAATGTCGACAGCGCTTCGAATGGGAGGATGGAAACAATGCCTTCTTGACATACGGCAGTCAGTCTGGAGAATATTGCTCAATGCGGCAACACGCTCGGTGCCTTGCTTATCATCAATTGAGCCGCCGGCGGAAAGTTCATGCAATGTTTGCCTCGGAGGATTTCGTATCCTCTTCGGCCTTTAGAAGTGGAGCTGCAGGGCGAAAATAGGTGGGAAAGCAGACACTGATCATCCTGAAACCTATCCTCAGGCCTGTTTCATGTCAGGCTCTGGAACGACATTGCATTGATCGGAGCATGCCAATCATTCTCGTGAGTAGAGCATGACTCTTCAATACTTGGCGCTAACGGAGAGCTTGGAGATGTTAGCGTGTTTATCCTCCTGGCCAATCAACGCGCTGATTCTCTACGCGCCGGCCGGAACGCCAACCTCACCTCCATCTCCACCCATTTGGCGCCCGACCCTCCACCGAACTTCGAAGAACCTCTGCGGCCGTACAGCAGACCTACTTGAGCCCTGCCCCTTCGCCTTCTCTATATTTGGTCGGCGCTTGGCTATTTGAAACCTTCTCCTCGTATTCCACGGTGGCGAACATGACTTCCAGCTCTTTGTGGTGTTTCTGTGCAGAAGCCCGAAGTCGCGAATCTCCGAAGCTCTCAACGTGACCTGCTTTGACGAAGGACCCGCGAGACGCGAAGACCTGCAAATAGTACGAGACTCTCACGAGACCATGCCTACTCCTTGTTGACGCGCGACGTCGGTGGTTGTGCAGACTTGCCCTATGTTTCAATGGCGGGAATGGCCTGGATCTCTGCCCTGGCACTGCTCTCCAGGCCTCCAGCCATTCAATTTATACGTTTCAGATTCGTATCAGCCCGATATGGATGACCGCACTTTCTTGTTGTGTTTCATATCCACTGTGGCATTCGGTAGTGTTTGTGGAGAATAAGTATCGCTTCACCTCCTCTCGTTGTCTTCTTTCCTTCAGTAACGACGTCTCCGACGAAACGCCTTTTGGTCCTCTCTGAACGAGTCTCTTTGTGTTCGCCTTGCATTTTCCTACTTTTCAACTATAGACTAGACCTTGGAGCCGGCCTCCACTAATAGACAGCGCAAGCATCGCTAGCGTTACTACGCCCCTCTCACTCATTGCTCTGGAAGCTATGTCTCTCGCACCATACCAATATCGACCTGCCACGCCTGACAACGTCCGGTCCCGTTCTCCTGGACAGGAGAACGGCCACAGCCGCAACTCCTCTGGCTCATCCGTTTGGTCCTCACCAGGCTCGATTGATACTCGTGCAACCACACCCGCATGCTCACCGCACTCCCCGATCAGACAGCATGGACCGGTACTCCTTCCTAGGATTCGCACAGTAGATCAAGGCCTTGAGCCAGATGTTCGTCCTAAATCACATCGACGGGCTTTGTCTTCATATGCGAATCCTCCTGAGCATGCACCAACGACCAGACCCCGGCACCAGCGGAGCACGACGTCTCCGCCCGAATGCTCATCAGTGCTTACTCCTGTTTCCACTGCTTCGACCGTCAACACTTGGAAAAACAACTCTTCCTTGAACTCGCCTACAACAACATCGGCTTCCCGAGGATATCCTGGCCATGGCAGATCCACTTCTCAGCCAGCGGTCGACGCTGCCTCTCTGCGCCGCTACGGCGTCAACCCTACGTATCGAACTCTGCCCGTTTACACGACACGAGCTCCACAATACGCGCCAGCTGTCGTCCCAGAGATATCTGACTTCATCTCACCGGAATTGACATTTGTATCATCCGCCTACCGCGAGCTCACCCCAGAGCTGGAGTGTTCCTACGGCCCGACAACCACCATCACCAAATACCTCACAGGCTCTAACCCCGCGGTCCGCCCCGTCGCCCGCCTCTCCATCGGCACGGGCATCCACAGCCATTGCTGGTGGGACATCCGCAACCTGCGCTCCTGGGAAGATTTCGACCTCGAAACCATCAGCGACATCCCCGGCTTTTCAAGCAGCATCTTCTCCCCCACAGAAGCGCAATCGGGCCTCCTCAACGTCCCCGTCGAAGCCGCCGCCCTACCCGTCCCCACTATCAGCGCCGCCGCGCTCGAACCCGCCAACGAGCGCAGCCTCCAAGACATCGTCACGCGCTTCTACGCCGCCAAGATCAACGCCGCCATCAAAACCTGCCAAGGCCACACCCGCCACATCACCATGCAGCCCGAATACACCGGCGAAAACGGCCCCCACTTCCTCTCCGCCTACGCCAACGACGCGACCCAAACCCTCAGCGGCAACGGCCGCGGCCGCCTCGTCGGCCTCGTCAAAGCCTACGACGTCTGGAACACAGGCATGCGCCACGGCAAGGGCCAAACCCACGTCAAATACCTCACGCACCTCGCCCACCTGCAGCGCGTCATGCGCGAGCACAACTGCCGCTACGGCTTCATCATCACGGAAATCGAACTCGTCTGCGTGCGCATGGGCACCGAGGACGGCACGCCCTACTTCGGGCTCCTGCAGCTCGCGGACCCCATCGCGCTGCAGCGCCGCACGGGCCTGACGGCTTGTCTCGCGCTGTGGTACCTGCATATGCTGTGTGCCGACCAGCCGCTTGAGGGCCAGTGCGGGTGGAAGGTCGAGGTGGGACCGCCGGTCGCGATGAGTCGGCAGAAGGTGCTGGGGTGTGGGAGGGATAAGGAGATGCAGAGTGTGGGTGTGCAGGAGAGTCGGATGGCGAAGACGAAGAGGGGCTGGATTTGGCCGGAGAATGAGTTTCATCGTATTAAGGAGGGGAGGGCGGCGAAGAGGGGGTGAATTTTTTGAGGGGGGCGGTGGTTGATCCATCGTGTTCGTCTTGGTTTGGGTATCTTAATATTTGCTTTTGCATAGCGCTGGGCGTTCTCTGTGGGAATGCATTGCCATAGCTGGGTTTTATGTGGCCTTTTCGGTTTCTTTCGAAGCTTTCACTATCCTTTATAATCTGGTCTTGCATTGTCATGAGCTGGGTTTTGTGGCATTTTCGGGGTTTTGGAAGCTTTCACTATCCTTTATAATCTGTTCTTGCAAGAATAGCAATAGATTTCGTGGAAGATGCTCTTCCTCCTTCTCGTGCGCAACGGTCTGCATTCGTGCAAATGGACTTGGTATGTGAAGGTCGGACTCCACATATTGCAGCATCGCTTTTTGCAGCTCAAACAGGCTTCGATCTCCATAACTCTTGGTTCGCCTCTACTGGCTGAGCATATGTGAAGCTGGAGTCGATAGGTTGACGTTGGGGCTGTGGTGGTCCATCATCACGACTGATACCGTGGCTGATGCTGCGAGCACTGATGGAATCGGAGGCCGTTTGCCTATTTCGTCTCTTGGGAGCCCCGTACTCCGAAATGCTGGAGCTAGCTAGGATGGCAGTATTCTATCAACCATTGACGTCGCTTCACCGCGCAATCGTCCCCTGACTTTTCGTGGGACTGAGCCTTGTCGTGGTTCGCGATTGACTGCTGCTGGTCATTGGCTGACCGACACGAACTGGAAAGCATAGCTATAGGTATCCACAAGCTTGGTGCAGAATGCTTTTCGTCTCGGTCATCATCAGCCTGCTCCTCCCTCACCATCGGACCTTTCCATTTCGTAGAAGAGCATGTACACCTCTTTTTGCATGCATAAGACGTCGCTGGTCTTGCATTCTTTGACCTTGTCGTCGCTGATTCGCCACCAGCGGTCTACAGGTCGTTTTCTTCGCTTCAAGCGGCTCACGTCTACCAGCGAGGCAGTTTTGCTGCTGGATTTCGGCCTTGAGTCTTGCGGTTGTAGCTGCTCTTTCGATATTTCATTGGTATGCTTGGATGTGCTAGGGGTCTCTGGCATGTCTCCTGATGAGGGTCTTGTGGATGGTAGTGACTGTGAGTTTGAGGAGGACGAGGGCGAGTGGGAATGAGTGGACGGCGAAGCGGAATCGATACCTGATGGAACGGATATTGGAGGGCTATTCTCTTGGGATAGCTTTGGGGTTGGCAGTCTAGATTTGGACTGAGCCGGGGTCCCTGATATACTATATGGACCGGTGGTTTTGTCCACGTGTGGTGTTGAGATTGGAGCATAGAGGTGCTGTCTTCGGAACGTCTCGTAATGTCCATTGTCGTGTGTCCCTTTGTGGGTCACCATTCCCAGGAGCTTGTAATTCCGTCGATTCAGAAGACCACCCATGGGAAATCTCTCTGGAAAAGAGACCTTTGCGAGATTCTTTGTCGAGCTACTGCGTGGATCATACAGGGATCTTGACAGATGGATAACAAGGACTTTGGGAAAAGACGTGATCTCGATGTGACGTGCGATCTTTCGCTTCGGTGCATATTTGGTACCTGGCAATTCGACGCCTTCTGGAGCCTTCTCAGGGTCTTCCTTCAATACGTCCTGTACTTTCGCTATCTTGGCCTTTATCATCGCTTTCTGCCCATCAGACTTGGCGTATCTCAGCTCGTCTGAGAACATTTCGACGGCATGCTCGAGACGACATTTGTCACACTTGTAGTCATCGATATACTCTCTCTTGAAATGCGCATCGATGCATTCGTTGAGCGTAGTTGAGCTCTTATGAGGTACCATGAGATTGAGCATCACGAACGACGTAGGGCTAACCTTGGGTACAAAATGGCAATACTGACACTCGGTGCGTGCTTCCGTCTGGCCTTCGAGTGGAAAGCCTTCCTCTTCTTCGTCCAGCTCGTCATTCTCATCGTCTCCTGCAGGTTCCAGGCTGGAAGGTGCAATTACTGTGGGATGCTTCGTGCGAAAGTCCAGATCCTCGCTCACATCATCTGCCTCTGTAGCTGATGAATAGCCTTCTTGCCTTACGACATCGTCCTCAGTCCCATGGACCTGCTTTAATTTGCCGGCTCTTTTACGCACATCTCGCCCTGCGTGATATTCTTCTGACAGTCTCTCGGCGACAACCTGGAGCAGCTCTTGGGCATCCTGTTGCGACTTGCTTATCCGGGTTCCAAAAGCACTTTCCAAAACCCTGATGAAGGCCGCAGCTGAGATTGTCTTCTTGTAAATCGGCCGTTCGTTCAACTTATCCATCATAATTTTCAACCCGCGTGTCACCTCCCCTCGTTGCATACTAGCCTGCTTCCTGCTGTCTACCTCCTTGCCATTGCTGTCCACCAGAGATACCTCCTCGTAAATTTCGGACCCTCCCAGATCTCTGCGATGTAGCTCCCGTATCAGATACAATCGTAACTGCCCGAGACCTGCCAGAGACTGGAGGACCGAATTGATGAAGCAATCATTTGCCGGATTGAAAAGACCCACGATCCCCTTCTTCCGGGTGCTAGCCGAGCTTGCGGAGGAGTCGCCATCAATGAGGTAATTAGGGTTGAAGAAGTAGACTAGGGCGACTGCAGCAAGCGAGGCGCTCGCTGCGTAGGTGAGGACTGTAAGCGGTCTGTCTGGCATGGTGGGTGGACGCTATCGATTGAGCATCGCTGCAGGTGTGGAAATCTGGTTAGTCTTGGAAATGTGACGCCGTGGCTATTAAGAGTACTAGAACAGAGAAACCTCCGTCTTCGTTGCAGTATCGGAAGACTTTAGAATAGAACCGGCAAAAGTTCAGAGGTTCGGGTATAAAAAGCGAATGGAGACAACCTTCGTTGTAGGCGCCAACCTTGGGGATTGGCTCGAAACAGAAAAACAGTGTTGCCTAATCTTCATTGACAGTCTTGGCCAATGCGACTACGGAAATATCAGCTCTTTCTCCTTCAGACCAGATGCATCGAAGTATTCCCCGCCAAATCGAGACCCAGCTGTGCACTAGCGGCTAGCGGCTAGCGGCATGGACCCTGGGCGTATTTGCCGGGCCCAAGCAATTTGAATTGTCTGAAGGACCACCACATCTCGCAGCAATGACAAGTCTCTCATTTGTATCCAGGACACCGCTTTGTCTCAATTGCTTGAGGCGAACAACTGGAGATGACATCTCACACTTGTTTTTCCCCTTTCACAGGCAACTACGAGGCAAGAAGAAGACCGCGAAAAGGCCTACTACAATCAATGTGAAGCTATTGCAAGATATCCCTGGCTATGGACGTAAAGGTATGGCGCGAGTACTGTGCCCAACAATGAAGACTACATTGACGAGCATCATGTAGGCTCCCTCACCCCTGTTGAGCCTGGTCGGATGCGAAATACCTGGTATCCACGACAGAAAGCAGAATATGTGACAGCTGCCACACTCCAAGGCGTGAAGCCAAAGGCTATAGTTGCTGAGAGAGACTTCACATTTGGAGTCAGACCAAAGGAGGAAGAGGCGCCTGAAGTGCCCCAGAAAGAGACCCCTGTGGAAGTACAGACGAAGCTTCTGCCGGTATTTGCCCTTCCTACTCTGCAACCTACCAACCGTTACTGATCGTATTGTAGCCTCTGGTCGCGTCTGAGATCATGGAATCAACTTTGCCAAGCCATATCATGTTCTACAGAACCCCGATCATTGAGCCCGAAAGTCCACCTGAAGAGACCGCAACCCGACCTCGAAGAGCAGCGAGCTCAGCAGCGGAAGAGCTTGACGCTGCTTCGGAGCCTCTGAAACCTCCGAAGCCTCAAATGGCTACTATCTTCGGATCGGTCTCTACCGCAGATATTGCAGAGTCTATAAAGGCAGTTTTGGCCCAGACCAGGCACGGAGCCAGGGTTGTCATAGGACCAGAAGATATCACGATTCTCGCAGAAGAGGATGAGCAACTTGGATTTCAAGAAACGGGCATTGAAGGAGATAGAATAAAGGCATTGGGCGACTTCCAGGTGGAGGCTCGTGTAAAAGGGGGAGATGTGATAGTAAGGACCGTTAGTGTAAGAGCACAGGAGAATATCCCAGAACCATAGTTCTGGGCGAGCTGGTCGCAGAACGGACTGAGGGAGGTTCGGAACAGCTGGGTGGCCATGGTAGTAAGCCCGTCGGATGGGGGGACGTTCCCAGACACTTTGAAGCTCTCGTTTCCGAAGAGCGTGGACCTCCATGTAGATTGGGTACTGAGTGATCTGATACATGCCTCATGACATCGATATTGTTTAAGGTCTCAGGTCTGCTTTCTACAGGTGATGCTTGACCTTGACTGGAATGGGTAGAACCAGGATTATCAGTCATGTCTGTATACATGTAGAACATTTCCACAGGCAGGGTTTGTTCTTCCCATCTACAGAAAGCCTAAACTGCCCACTAAATCAAAACTATGCTGGGACCTTTCAAGATTACATTCGCGTCAGTGATTGATAACCGATCGCTCTACGGATGGTGGATATTGAGGCCGTATTCGATCAGCCAAGACGGCCTTGTCCGTGATGACCGCTAACAGAAATGGCATGCTCTATTTTTAGCCACATAACTTTTCCTGAGTAGCTGCGGGCTTGTAGCCCTAGAGGTCATACAACATAGATCAGCTGCTTTCCATTCTGCCAACTGCTTCTTCTTCTTTATCCAATTCGCCGCAGTAACAATGTCCTGGGGTGTCTTCCTGACCGTCTGAGACAGCTACCCTCTTTTCGCATTCCTGCTCCCAGCGGACGATAAATCTGCCAAGATCCAAACACCCCGCGTGCTCAACGGCCGCCTTTCTCATTGTTCGACCCGCGGGGCTGATCATTCAATGTCTCTTCTCCAGAGTCACTGCATTCGCTTCAGGTCCTGAGTCAACTCGTTCCAGATCTTCCGGACCCCATTCGCTCAACCATGTCTACTCCAGTACCACCGCAAGGTTCTGGAGGGCATAATGGGGAAGATTGTGCCAGCCTTAGTGGATCTCAAGCGCTCTTATGCCTCATAGCCAATCCTTATGCTTCGAGTGTAAGCCGTACATCTACCAGGCGATGGGAAAGATTGCTGATGTGCTACTCTACCTAGCTGAAAGAGACGGCCGTCTTCGCTGCTCTGGGCTACTCTATAGGGTCGATGTTCCTGATAACCTTCTTATTCTCTGTCATGAGACCTCGTAATTCTGTCGTATACGCCCCCAAGTTGAGATACGCGGACGAGAAACATGCGCCTCCGCGCATAGGCAAAGGCTTGTTCGCCTGGTTTGGACCCGTTGTATCGCTGAAGGAGCCCCAATTGGTAGAGAAGATCGGCCTTGATGGCACTATCTTTCTCAGGTTCACACGAATGTGCAGGAACATGTTCGCAGTCATTAGCGCCATTGCCATGGGTGTCTTGGTACCAACCAACGTAATTAGCAGTGGCAAAGTGAAGAAGGAATTGAAGTTTGAAGGTGGCAGTTTCTGGGTACCCAGCACACCCCAGTATGTCTCAGGAGTGGGTTTGTGGGTTCACGTCGTATGCGCCTGGATTATAAACTTGATTGTGGCCTTCTTTCTATGGCGGAACTACGTGGCAGTCACCCGGTTGAGAAGGCAATATTTTGAGAGCGCGGATTACCTACAGAGCCTTCACTCTCGGACTCTGATGTTCACCGATATTCCACCAGCTTCGCGGTCGGATGAAGGCATATTGCGTTTGGCAGACGAGGTGGAAAAAACTGCTGGGTTGCCACGAGCGGCAGTAGCACGCAATGTCAAAGAGCTTCCGGACTTAATTGAGGAACACGAAGAGGCCGTGAGAGAGTTGGAGGCGGTGCTCTCAGGGTATCTGAAGAATCCAGACAAGTGGCCGCTCGATCGTCCTACCATGCGACCTTCAGGAAAATATCGAAAGAACAATGGCAGTGGCAAGGTGGATGCAATTGAATATCTGACTGAGCGCATCAGTGGGCTAGAGGTGGATATCAAGCACGTGCGAGAGTCAATTGACAAGAGGAACCCTATGCCATTCGGATTTGCCAGCTACGAAAGGATTGAAGATGCACATACTGTGGCTTATGCAGCCAAGAGCAAGCATCCGCAAGGTACCACGATTATATTAGCACCCAGGCCGAACGACCTGATCTGGAAGAACCTACCGCTGTCGAAGAGGGAGAGACGCTGGAAACGATTCATCAATAACTTCTGGGTCGGTGTACTCACAATCGTTTGGATAGCTCCTAACGCTTTGATTGCCATCTTTCTCTCGAATTTGCTCAACCTCGCAAACATATGGAAAGCGTTTGGAAGAGACTTTAGCAAACATAAGACTATCTGGTCGATTGTCCAGGGTATCGCCTCCCCAGCCTTGACGTCTTTGGTATATCTGATCCTCCCAATCATCTTCAGACGATTGTCCATTCATGCTGGCGATACGACAAAGACATCTCGAGAACGGCACGTCACCACCAGGTTGTATGCTTTTTTCGTCTTCAACAACTTGATTGTCTTCTCTGCGTTCTCTGCTATGTGGACTTACGTTTCGCTGGTCATCTTTTATCGCAATGATGCACACGAAGGAATATGGGATGCCATTAAGAGTGGCGGTTTCTACTTCCAGATGCTGACCGGCCTCTGCGAAGTATCTCCCTTCTGGCTCACCTGGCTCTTGCAGCGTAACCTGGGCTCGGCGGCAGACATTGCTCAGATCCTCAATCTTACGTGGGGATGGTTCAACAGGAAATTCCTGAGTCCTACACCACGGCAAGCCATTGAATGGACTGCACCACCACCAATGGACTATGCAGTCTATTACAACTACTTTCTTTTCTACTCCACCGTGGCACTTTGCTTCGTCACACTACAGCCTCTGGTCATACCAGTCACCGCTTTCTTCTTCGTCGCCGACTACTGGCTCAAGAAATACCTCCTGCTGTACGTTCTCATCACCAAGACCGAATCCGGCGGCCAATATTGGCGAATCCTATTCAATCGCCTTGTCTTTGCCACAGTCCTCGCAGATCTCATCATCGCTCTCGTTGTAAAAGCCTCCGGGAAATGGGTCATGGTCGCCGCTATGGGCCCTCTTCCAATACTAATGGTAGGCTTCAAATTCTACTGCTCCAAGACCTTCGACGACCAGCATAATTACTACACCAAAGCGACTCTCAATGATCCCGAGGGTATGACAGATGCAGGCCACAAGCGTCACCGCAACGACCGTGTCTCGACCAAGTTTGGCCATCCAGCTCTCTACGCTAAGCTCATGACGCCCATGGTCCATGCCAAGGCTGAACACCGTGCCGGCGACATCTTGCGGGGCAGACTGAATACGGAAAACACCCAAGCGCCATCCAATAATTCCGAGAGGGCCATTGATATGGGTCCTATGTCTCAACAATACCCCGGCAAATCCGCGCGTTTCGCTCCAGATGTCCCCAAGCGGAAAGAGCTCTTCGAAGCCGTGCCTGAGTCTCAGCTCGATTTCGGCTTCTACAAAGACCGTGCCGACTTCGCCGAAGAAAATGGTGGTGACGGCGAGCTATACGGTCGGCCAATGGATCTTGTCAGTGAGAGAAGTACCACGCCAAGATCCTTTATGGGCCAGGGAGGGGGTTCTGGAGCCTCATCGAGAGCATCGAGTCCTGGTGCCGGTGGGTCCCGCACCGTCTCTCCGCAGCAATTACTGCAGATGCACCCTGCATACCGGGATCAAGCCGCCAACGACCTGAGCGAAAGGCGGCATATGTACAGGAACAGCAACGATAGCGGCAGGGGTCTCCTCCATGGCGCACAGCCCGTCGGCAGAACAGACGAGGAGCCGGGGAGCGAGCATTTTGGTATGGACAGGTGGCGTACCGGTGGAAGCGGGTATGTGGGTGTTCCTGGACAGGAACCGCCTGATCCAGGACTGGGGTATGATTATTATAGAGGCAGAAGAGGTGCGTGATGAGGCTTTATGACTGTGCATATTCTCGGGGTTGGGTTGAATGGTGCTCTTCAAGCGTTTTGGATGCATTGCGTGGATAGGGATAAGGATAGATTGGGCGGACGGCTTTGTGTCTGGAGTGAGCGCCAGCATCATTCCCTTCGACGCGGCCGCTGTTGGATAGAGGCGAATTGTAGATACAGAACACCATCTTGGATGCTGTCATGCAGCTCGTCAGTCATAGGAGCTGGATTTTTCGTTACTTTATCCTGAGTGATTACCCTTGGATATGGCATTCAGTTCGAAATGGTATGGTATTATTGTACTGTTCACAGCGTGAAATACAGCATCTCTCTACTTATCACAGTCGCGCTGGACACGAATTTTCGTGTAGATACCTTTTCTCCTCCTCCCCTTTCCTTCTCCTCCTTCTCCTTTCTCCTCCCCTCCTTTCTCCTCCTCCCCTTCACTTCTTTTCCTCCTCCTCCCCATCCCCCTCCCCCTCCCCCTCCCCAACATAATCAACAACCCCCCATACTCGCATCTACACGTTTACACATTTACCCACATTCATATCTTCTCTTTGGGACTTAGTGAATTGTATCGAGTTTAGTTGGTGTTGTGGGTAGGTACTGGAATTTAGTATTGGTGGAGTGTTGTTGATGGAGTGTTGGTGATGGAGTGTTGTTGATGGAGTTTGTATGTAGGGATTTAGGGTGGGGATTGCATATGTGTTGGGATTTAGGGTGGGGATTGGGTATGGTATGGTACTTTGTTTGTGATCAGGGGGAAAGGGGGAAGGGGGGAGAGGGGGGAAGTGGTGTGATTGTGTAGTATGGTTGGAGGGTAGGGTTGGAGAGGAGGGTGGGAGGTGTGGTGTGGTTTTGGAGAGGATGGAGACGTAGGATTAAGACTGAGATTAAGACTGAGATTGAGTCTTGGTCTGAGTCTGAGTCTGAGTCTGAGACTGTGTATATGCCTGAGTCTACGTCTAATTCCGAATCTGGACATGTATAATTTTCGCGCAGGAGATGAATCGTAATTATTAAGTTAAAGCTCCTTTCGCGCGGGCTTGGGAGGGTTAGGTAGGTCAATAGGTAGTGGAAGTAAATAAGTGATCATACGAATATCTATAAAAACATCACATATCTATATCAGAGATTGTGGACTTGCCCATCAAGTTTGAGATTCACGTCCTCTTCTTCATCTATGTTATGCTTTCGAGAGGAAAATAATAATTCAGGAGGTCTGCGTTTGCGATATATCAGTGGGGGGTATTGTTGTGATGCTATATGCTAATGATGATGGATTGTTGACATGGTTGGCTTGGTTATTTCGGTGCGTGAGGGTTAATGTGTGTGGTAGGAGGAGGAAGGGGGGAGATCATGGTTATGATTTGATGTGTAGTGAGAGGTGGACTGGGAGTGGGTGTATTTGTTTTTTTGGGTGTGTTGTAGAGGGATGGGGTGACTGGAGGTTTGGGGACGGTGGCTGGGGCAGGGAGGGATGATTTAAGTCACACTGTTGCTGAAGTGTTGTTGGAGAGGTAGTTATTAGAGTGAGTAATCTTGGAGTCTGCTTGGATTTGATTGTGATGCATATTGTAGCGTGTGTCCTAGGTAAGGTAGCTTCTCGCTAGAAAGCCGATCGACTAACTTTCAGCTTATGTTCATGTAAGAGGTCGGACTCGAGAGTCCTCGCGCAGTATATGAGCTGCTAAGGTCAAGCTTGCATAGACGTTCTGTAAAATTTGCAGTGAAATGTTGGGTGATGGTTAGGGTGGAGCTCTGCGCTGCTGTTCTCTCGGTAGCCCAGTGTCTGAAATACACAGGGGCGTTGAACAAGACTGACATGTCATATGTTCATGATTCTTGATTGCAGTATATATGTGCGTCCTGTACGGGTGGGTAGCCGTCCTCCTTATCTGCTCCTTTCTGGCGAAAGGAGGATACATCTATCCAAGCCTCCTCCCATGCCTCGTCATATCGCTGTCTTGAACTCGGCGCACGCTTCTAAATTCGATTGCTTAGATCGCTATCATGACTCGCGTTTCACAGGTATTCATCGTCCATCAAGCTCAAATCTGGCCCCCTACTTGCAGGCTGTCTCGCTCCCTTTCCCCCACCGCCACCCTCATCGCCAAATATGAATCCCACCAGATACCCCACAAGGCTAGCCAGAATTTTCACCGCAACCCTCGTGATGTGGTAGAAAGGCGCCAAAAGCGTGCCGATTGCCGTATGTTTGTAGATCACCTTGGCAAGAACAAAAGGGGGACGCGGGGCATCGATATCGACACCATAACCAATCATAGTGCGCGCGTAGAGTGGATGGCAGTATTTAAATCGGGCGTACGATTCGGCCAGGTAGAGTCCGTAGCCTAGGAAAGTCAAGAAGCCAAGCCAGGTGAGCCGAGGGCGCCAGTCGTCTTGTTTCCACTGCCAGAGACGTGGTATTGGCAGGGTGATGGTTGTGATGCTGTCGCGGAGTTTGATGAGGGATTCTCGATCCGGATCCATACGACCGGGACATCCACATCTTTGACAAGGGAAGAGAAAGTCGTGGAGTTCGCCTGCTTCATTGCATTCATCTTTGTCTTGGTTGGTCAGAGATCGAGTGTTGCCAGCTGGAACTGTTGAGACAGCGCGTTCGATAGTCTCGATTTGCTTTTTTGAAGCGCGAAGAGATGGGGCGAGGTTGGTCAGGCGGGAAAGTAGATGAGTGTAGGATGGAGGATCAGCCAGGCGGGATGATCTGCTGGTGGTCGTGCTAATCGTCAGAGCTTGGGAAGCCGGCGACGGATCTGATGACGGCTGCGAGATCTCCGGAGATGGAGGCGTCGGGGCAAGGAGCGTGGAGAAGTCCTCATCGTTTGCGATGAGCTCTTCGAGAGACTGAATTGTTGATTCACCAAGATGGAGGGTGGGTTCCTCCTCAGAGTCGGAATCTCGAGAGGCTTTGGGAAGCCTATCACCTTTAGCAGCTTTGGCGTCATTAAGAATCTCTTCCAATGCTGACTTGCCAAGCGGTGGTCCTGAATACTTCAAGGGAGCTTGAGCCTGCAATTTGGGGCGTGAGGAGATGTTATTGGGACTGAGTCTGTGAATTAAGTCTGCGGCACCAATTTTGCCAGGAACCAACTCTTTTTGCTCCTCTAGATCTGATGGTGTTGGCATTGGCGGTCCTCGTCCACCTGTAGGAAGCGGCGTGTCAATCCAAGCACCAGTGACCAGAGGCGTTTTTAAGCTGACGTTAGGCATCGACGGCCGTGGCGTCTTGTCAAGAGTCTGATCAACCCACGCACCTGTAACAACAGGGGTCTTGAGATTGCTGGTAGCGTTCATAGTTTGCGGCGTTTGCTCGACTGAGGCCTCGGTGTCTCGTTGCGATGACTGCTGAAGGGGCACTGCGTGCTGCCTTGTTGGACTGGGGCTTTCGCTAGTCACGCGCGCCAGTCTTCTAAGAAGATCATGGGAATCTTTCCGCTCATGATTTGGTCGTAAAGAAACCGCGTTATTGTCTTCTGACTTTTCACTGCTTCTTTGATTAACCGCTGCAACCTCGTGCGAGTTTTTGTATATTACTACTGGCGTGTCAGGGATTGGTTCTCCTTCATTGTGCCGACTGGTCTCTGGAGTTGCTATGTGATCTGCTTCATGAGACTCGCTTTGTGGATCTGATTTTTTAGTAGAGTCTTTCGGTTGATCCGCTTCCGTTGGTGCACCCTCTTCGTCCTTGTAGGGCTCTTCGGATCTGTTCGACAGAGTCCTTCGCAGAGCCTCTTTGGAAGACTTCTCGCGAAGCTCGCCCAATCTGTTTGTGGTCACAGCCCTTTTCTCAAGACTCTCGATTTCATGATCTCGAATCCTATCGAGTGCAGATTTCCTGATACGGATGGGTGGGCTTTCGGATATCTGTAGTGATCTTCCGGTGAAATCATCGTCATTCATCTCCCACTGACGCCTTCGATCGAGGGAGCCACTTCGTGGTACCGGTACGGCTGTCGTGGGTGTGGAGCCTTGAGAAGATTCATGCGTCTGTGATGATCTATCCTCCGAAGATGGCAAAGGCAAGTCAGCTGCAGTCGCAATCCATTGGTCAATGGGCTCCGACCAATCGCGCCGCTGGTTCTCCTCAATGATTTGGTCTCCAGACGAATGGCGCTTCTGCACATCGCCAGTGAACTTCCCACTTCTGCTATTTATCCGTGCTAGCCAGTCCTTTCCAGGTTTTGCTTTGCGACCCCAGCCTTTCGGAATGTTTATAGACGGATCAGAGCCCCGGTTGCTCAAGCTTCCTGCACTGAACGCGCTGCCCAGGGATTCGCTGCTACCTTTGCGGCGCTGCAGGTTCTCCACAGTCAGTCCAACCCGTTCACCTATTCGTGCTTTGCTGAACGCTTTTGCCCCGCCCTTCAGCGCTCCCAGCCTCTGTAGATCCTTTGCGTACTGAGACGATCCACTATCCATAGACGTATCCGTGACATTCTCAGTGTAGTCATTCCCAGAGTCGCTGTCTGACTCATGTCCCGCGTTCTCCTTGCCATCTCTTTTATCCTTAGCTGCCGAAGATGTTTCGAAGGCCCCACGAGGCGAAGCTCTTCGTGAAGCCTTGAGAGATAGAGGAGACGTTGATTGGCGAAGTCTCTGAAGTCGCAAGCGGTCTAGATCTTGCAATCTGTCCTGCTGATTGAAGCCATAACCTCCGACCTCTTCCATGTCGTCTATCGAATCCTCTTGCGCTAAATTCGCCTCTTCGTCAATGCGCTGATAAGCCTCGGCGTATCCTCGACCAGGTGATGACTCAGAATTGTCCGGCGATGTGATGGGATTTTGTCGCCCTCTGGGAGGACTGGGTGTTCTGTTGCGCGCGGGGCTTCGCGCTGCCTTGCTTGGAGAAGAGGCCTTTGCTCGTGTAGTACTAGGCGCTGGCCGAGGCTTTAGTGGCACTTGCGCGCCTTTGTGATCGGAAGAAGAGCCGGAGGAGAGCGGTCGATTCTCATCGTTGACACGGGAGGTTGCCTTTAGAGCTGCTGCTAACGAACGTCCGTTGCCCAAAGATTGTCGCGGTTTCGCGCGTACCTCTCGACGTGTCGGACTCTTTGGTGGGCTGGGGCTAGGTATGTAAGAGGTGTTGAGACTGTCTGTTAAGAAGTCGGGCGGCTGCTGCAACGAACGACTTGGTCGACGTCCAGCAAATAATGGTTGATCGCGTTTCAGGCCGTTGATAGGCTGTTTCCTTTTCTTGCCAGGGCTTTCGGGACTATTGGTCGCCATTGCATAAAGCTGAGACTGTATGAGTAGACGTCTAGATACGGCATGGCCTGAGGATAGCAATGCATTTGCAGCGACAGATTCAGTTCACGATGGATGGTGACGAGATCAACACAACAGAATTAGTGGATATAGAGTTTCCGAGATCTGCTTACTCAGCACGGGCTTGGCAAAACGTGGTTTATCAGATCTCTGGCTCCCGGAATCGTCATTTGGCGAGTATAGCATAAAGGATTTAACACTGCTCGACACATTAGGTATGTTTGGTCAATCTCTGCGCTATGTGATGGGTTCAAAGCCCCTATAATTCCTATCGCAGCTGCCAGAGTCCGCAACAAATGGTCAGACTACCACTCGCATCATGCTCCTTCAACTGCCTTGTCCCATATCAAAGCTTCGACTATGGCAGAGCTTTATGACGGCTGAAATTTAGTATGCTCGCCAAGTCATGAACTTATGCGCATGGAATCGGACAACGTATTGCCAGCGGACCTTCAATTGATCATTCTGGCCAACAGAAGTAACATCGAGTATGGCCACAATCTGGACCCTGAGCTTATGAACCGCTATATTGTGGTAATCGATAGCACGAGGACGACATTTTGTCACGACGATGCACTGTTGATGAAATATGAGCGGATCTCAGTCCTGGATTTCCGCCAAATCAGCAATCACGTCGCTCGATTAGCCCCAATCGGTGTAACGTTCGTACCTGTCACCGTCTCTTCTTCACCGCGTTGCCGCCAGATCTGAATCGACTGTCTGTACTCGCATCCCACAAATCCGTCGAAAGAATAGCTCGGCTCTCTACCCTAGTCAGCCGGAGCCTCGAAAGCGTAGATGGTCCCATCTTCAACCTTCCTCTGTAAGATCGTCTGCCTCGTCTGAATCCTGCGACATCCTCGTCGCCAATCCCTCTTTCCCTTCACTGCCGCTGCCGGATGTTCCATTGATACTAAGCGCTCTCTTCCAGCCACCAGGCCTCTCCGTCAATGCGGGGGCCTGTGGCCGCCGCCTGCCGCGATATCTCCCTCCGTAGTATGGAATCTCGAAGGCTATAGCACGGACGATGTAGAGGACCATGTCGTAGAGGAGGAAGAGCGCCCATGGTCCAATTGTAGCGAAGCCTAGCACAAGCTATACAGACATATTAGATGAGCCCAAGTCTAGACAGAAGCTGGCTTACGAAAATGCGCGCGATCCAGGTCTCGACGATGGTCAGATGTGCGGGGAGGATAGAGAACCACGACATCGCGATAGCGTTTCAAGATGGTGCGATACAGAGACCGTGCAGACAAAGTCTTTGCGGCCCTCTATCTCATAGTCGTCCTTGAGCCTCCCCATGCAACTTGTATGGCGATCCGGAGTATCCGAGACCCAGAGAGCCGGAGCCTGGGCGATTATACGCGTTCTGGGGTGTATGCGAGGCAAAAGTCCAATTGAGTAAAGTAGAAAGTTTGACAGGAGAAGGACCCTGCATCTGTTGGAGCTCGCGGAGGACTAGTCTGACGCTAGAGCTGGCTTGGCGCATCAAAAGTCAATCGCCATGCGCCCCGTTGTGGTCAAGCGGATCGCATGAGCCCCAAATAAGACCGAAGTTTTATATGGCATGAATACGCTCAGGACTCAGAATGACACGCTCTTCTATTATACCTTGGGAGCGCAGATTTCCTACAGATGCCACCCACGTCTCTTGGTCTACTAAGCAACGGAGCTACTAATGTACATCTGCGTCCTATTCAAAAGCGGAAGGCTGGCGGACTGGATGTAGATAGGTCGCGGAAAGAATTCGAGATTTGTCACTGATAGAGGTAATTAAGGAGGCGGGTCGTGAGAGCTTTGGAGGACTTCTTGAGGGACATGCACATGAACAGGATGACGATAACGAGTTGGAGATAGTCTAGAAGGTGTTCAATCTGTGTAAAGACAAGAAAGAAGTCGAGCCAAGGAAACCGTGTCTTTGAGGTCGTTACTGATGGGTTTTTATATCTGTTCAAGTTGCTGCTGGAATGGTGAGTAAGATGTTGCATGACAGCGGTAGATGCCACCTACCGAACGCCAAACAATGCGACAGCTACTATGGTCACATCTCCACGTCTTCTTGGGCTCACACTTTTTCGTTGTGCTCGAGTGGGCTTGTCCTCTTTTACGCCGCACCCTAAACTCCTACCCTCCTGGTGACAGATGTCGAAAATTTCGAATGTCACACTTTCGTTGTGCTCGAATGGGCCTGTCTTCTTCTACGCTGGGCTACCAGCTCTTACCTTCCTAGTAACAGATATCGAAAAACTTCCAATGGACACACTCCGTACAAACGGTCCAAATCATTCGTGCGCCAAACGGATGCAAAATATGGTTATGCCCAAGAGCTGGTCGATGCAATATCCGACTTTACCGTGGGAGTTGGACCCATCCTTGATCTTCAAGCCACGATAGCCTCCTTGCTGGAGAAAACCTGTAGCTTGAGGACGAGGATGGGAGCCAGCGTGTACACTGATATGTAAACGTCTCTTCCAAGGACATCTATCGGTCCCGATCATCGCGCACGAATATTTCATGTTGTAAGATTGTATGGAATGGTACCTTGTTCGTTCATGTGAAAATCTAGGCAGGGCGCCTTCCACTTGTGCTTTGGCCTCGACTCGAAGCTGCTCTACCGCCACTTCGACTCGAAGCCACCCAACCTCTATGGGACTCGGATATTTACTATCGGTGCTGCTGCCGAGTGTGTCGTAAGCAATTATCTTTTCTTGGGAAACCCAATTTGGAAAACTCGCACTCTGCAACTGGACAGTAGTATCTAGGCCTACGACCAATGCTTTCGTGGCAGCTCGAGGTGTGACGCTCCAGATCTTGAACTCGATAAAAGCCTCCTGAAGTGCAATTAGGTACTTGACATTTGATGTCCCGCTTATGAGTTTTGGAGTGTTTGCTAATTCTCGATTAGCGGGCTAGAAGCCGAATGTAAAAGTCGCGGTGAAATTGATTGAACAGACGTACTTGAGCTTATGACGGCGCAGGTACTGCTTTGGGCATCGTGCACAGTGGAATTTAGCGTCTGGTACTCTTGCTTGAGTGTCTCTGGCGTGATCGCTAGGGCTTGAAGTTGTGGAGTCCGAATCCTGTGGTATAGGACCCTCAACAAGATCTCGGTAGACTTTATGCTCGAATTGAGATGTATAGTCTATGCTGGGCTGTGCAAAATTCTGGTCAAATAGGTGTCGTTCCAGAATAGGAGATATTGGAGCTGTCTCTCTGTCTTTTCCCAGCTCAGCAATGTGCTCAGATGGGACTCCATGGCGGGCGGCGGTTTCGACTCTGGTTCGATTTGGATCACGAACGGTGACTTGAGACCAATTGGTCTTGCACAAAGCTTCGAGGGAGCCTGTACCGTCGAAATTCGAGCCAGGGTTCGGTGTGTATGAGTTTCCATAGCTGTCGAACTCGAGAGGAGAGTCAGAAAGGGCGTCCTGGGGCTGCCTACTTTGAGCTGCGATTGACGAACCATAGGGAATGTAGTTGAATGGATTAGCATTAACCTCTGCCAAATGGTGCGATGTATCTGTAAATTCGTGGGTGACACCGCCAGTCGATAAAGATGGGTTTCTAGGACAATGGCTGAAGTCGGCGAGAGCGGGTGACGTGATTGCTGCTCCTGACGGTTGATGGCCTGAATCATCGCTGAATTCCGGTGGGGTTTGCGGAATGGTGGCAGCCAAAAACGATTGTACTCCGACGTCGATACCAACTCCATACTCGTTTGGTGTCAACGGAAATGAATAGTTCGATGCAAATTCTCCTGGAAAGGAGAGCTCGGGGCCTAGTTCTATTTCGCAACTCTTGCTAGGCAGACTGTCTCTGCTTTCGTTTTCCTCTTCTTCGGTAAAATACTGTAAATGGCCACTGGAACCCCAACGCCGAGAAGGAGCGGAGAAGGGATTTATCTTCACTCGAATTCGGAAATCCTGACGGAGTGAAGGATCGAGTGGGTGCAGGAGTGGGTAATTGCTGAAGAGAAGCGGGAGCCGATGGCTCTAATATAAAATCTCTTGGATCTACATAGGGTTGGAAATGCCTTTGGTCCTGATGAGCAGGGATAACAGTGTCATATGTTCCTCGGAGGGTTGGTGATGGCGGAGACTATACGGCTCCGCGGCACGATTGCCCTGTGAGTCGAGGGACAAAGATGTTGTATGGCAAGGCTACTGGTGGTGAGCTCCTAAGGGTCGTCTATAGCCCCCCGAACACCAGAAAGGATCTAGTTCGACGGAGGAGGTGGCTTTGCATTGATTGTGATCCCTTGCAGTATACGATATTGAAAGAAAAGAATGGTGCGGGAAAGAGGAATGTATCTGGCAGAGCTTGGGGATAAACACGTTCGCCGACAGGGCGGACGGGAGGCCTCTAAGACCTGCCAATCGAACACAGCCTGAGCGGAGTGAACTAGCGTCATCGTGCATAGAGCGTTCAACCAATGGGGGCCACAGTCGGTCGAGAGGCCTCCCATTTCGCTTTTTTTTTCTGGCCATACTAAAGGTAGTTTTACTGTGCCAAATGAAGTATGAAAAAGATCAAGTCATCTCCAGTGGGAACTGACAAGATCAGGATCCGTACAGAGTCAAGCTACATTCCTACTGTGACACAGTTCTTCTGGCCTTCAAGGCAAATACGTGCGGGTGCGTAGTAGGCCTTTCGATCTCGCCATTGCCGAGCTCAAGGGGCGATCTCACCATGGTAGGCCTCTTGAATGGCAGGCCTCCTAAGTGTTAGGCCTCTTGAATGTCAGGCCTCTTGAGTGTCAGGCCTCTTGAATGTCAGGCCTCTTGAATTCATCATGGCTGGTTTTGGCAATAGCAGGCCTCTCGAACTCTGAATTGCCGAGCTCGAGGGGTAGCTTCACGGTGGTAGGCCTCTCGCGGTCCAAAATCGATAGGCCTCGGGGTGTCAGGCCTCAGCAATGAACCGCGCTTGAGTCCATCATAGCTGAGATTGGCAACAGCAGGCCTCTCGAGACTCAATTATATATCAATGCTGCTGCCGCGACTCGAGAGCATGATGCACAACAGAATTGCAACCCATTTCCTTAAGAAGGAGCGCATCTTACCAGCTTCACTCGATCAACGACCCCCTCTAATACACAAAGATGACAACAACAGGTTCATTGTAATCATACCAGGTTTCCCGGCCCTATCACACACTGTGCTAACAACAGACTTCAGCAGCGAGGGACAAAGGCTCAACGAAAGACACTTGATTGATCACAACGCCAACCACCAGCGCATTAAGGAAATCCAGGAGAAGCAAACGACAAAACGATTCCGTGAAGAGGATGACCCACACCGTCGATTTCTCGTCACTGGAGAATCCCACCATCAGCAAAAAGCCCAAGCAAAGAGAGATTCATCCAAACAACAAGGGTGGTAAGTAGCAATCCCCAAGATACTAAACCCCTCAGATTTGACGTTCGATTAGAAAGATCGACATGCCCAGGTGGACTTGAGGGTGATACCACGGCTAGAATTTTCTAGGTGATTTACAGTCAATACCTGTCAGTGGAATGAGATTGGAAGACGAGCACTCGGAGAGTAATGTAGCGGGTGTGATAGCAAGACGAATTCGAATCTCAAGCCACATCTGTTAGATTTGCTATTCTTGCCGCCTCGACAGCATCCGTGATATCTAAGATCTCCTGAACAGTCGATACTGATGACGGAGAACCATAGCCAAGGGTGATATCTCCAGTGGCACTCGAAATCGATGGTACAATAAGCTGGCCCACCCTCAATGCGTGATCGAATATCGAGCCTCAAGCGTAGACCGTTAGCCATGTGGGGTCGTACCCCAAGTTCTGCCCCTTCCGCTTCTAGCCTCGGGGGCGAGCAGCGGCTGCTTTAAGGTTACGAGCGCCGCGGCTCGTCGCCGTACCGACCAAATTTAAGTAGTAAACAACTAAACACGTCAACACCGAGGTAGGACGACGCCTGGGCACGGCTACGCTAATCATGGAAAATTAGGGTTCCTGTTGACAAAGTGAGTGAGTCGTAACAGCATCGTGGTGCACACAGATCTGCCCCTTTGAAAAGCTCACCTGAGACGATCACTAAACCGTCTCCGACGGAGTGATTACAGTAGCTGCCTCGCTGCCTCGATGCCTCGGCCTTGCGTAGAAAGGACTTCGTATGCTATTATGAAGCTGACCGCGCCATGTTTACTGGACTGCAGGTGCTTCGACAGGAATGAAGTATTATTGGATGCTGTAGGCCTGATGTGAGCTTGTCCGGAAACGTGGATGTTCATGGGAGGGGACAAGATGATAAAACATTCTTGAAGAATGATGATAGAGAGTCTCGGTCAAGTATTAAAGAACCCGATGTCTCTGTCGTTTCTCCCTCACTGATCATCGCTAAGTGAAATGGCTCAAAGCACTACTTCGCATGTCGACGTGCTCATATGCGGGGGTGGCCCCGTTGGTCTCCTTCTCGCGTACCAGCTAGCCCGTCTGGGCATCAAAACATACACCCTCGAGCAGCACGACAAAAGCACTCAAGGCATGTACGGCCGAGCCTGTGTCCTCTATCCTCGCACGTTGGAGATGCTAGATCAGCTGGACTTGGGCGAAGCTTTGGCCCAGATCGGCTTTATTGGTCGCAGCGCCGTGACGTACCATGATGGTAAGAGCATCCACGGCAGGGGCTGGGGCTTCATCAGCAAACCGCTCGACACCTTCTTCGACTATTGCTTGAACATCCGACAAAAATATTCGGAGAATATATTTCGCGATGCAGCTGAGAGACTCGGGAGCAGTGTGCATAGCAACACAAAGCTGATTGGCTTCACAGTCGATGATGGGCAGAGTGATTACAAGATCACGGCGGAGCTGCAGGAAGAAGGCGGGAAAGTAACGACGGTGCAAAGCAAGTATATCATTGGAGCTGACGGAGGCCATTCTACGGTTCGGACCGTCGCAGATATCCCTTTCAATGGCGACAAAGTCAAAGACGAATCGGTACTGCACTGGGTCCGCATGGATGCCCTTGTCAAGACAAACATGTCAGGTGCACGTCTAGGCTTCGGGTCGATCGAATCACCACGGCATGGGAACGTCCTGTGGATTGCGGAAGATCATGGCCGTACAAGAATTGGTTTTGCCATACCGACTGAAGTTTACGAGAAGCATGGTGAGCACATGGGTGAAGAGGTAGTGAAGGAAGAAGCTATAAATGCTCTAGCTCCGTTCGAGCTCGAACTTGTCACTGTGGATTGGTGGACCCTCTACTCCATTGGCCACCGAGTTGCCGATAGCTTTCGCACTAAGGAACGTGTCTTCCTGGCTGGCGATGCTGGCCACACCCACTCTTCCGGCGCTGCTCAGGGCATGAATACGGGCATGCACGACGCCGTGAACCTTGGCTGGAAAATCGCCGGCGTCCTCAAAGGCTGGTACACCGATTCCGTGCTGGAGACCTACTCAACGGAACGCCGAGCAGTCGCGGAGCAATTAATAGCGCTCGACAAGACTATGTCCACGCTCATTTCCGGCACAATGGCGCCCGGCTACAGCGGCGACACCCACAAGGTCCTTGGAGACGTCTTGGAATCTAACGCACAGTTCACCATGGGCCTGGGCGTTCACTACGAGGCCAACGCCCTTAACAGAGACTCCTCAGTCTCGGGCGTCCAGCCGGGCTGGCGAGTGCCCGATGTCCTAGTGCGTCGACCCGGCTCTAAGATCCCCATGCGCTTACATCAGGCCACTAAGAACTACGGCAAGCTCTGGATCGTAGTCTTCGCCGGCTCGCCGTTCCGTACACTGTCCAAGCTCAGGGCCTTACGCGAATATCTGGATGGCCCGCAGAGTTTCACAGCGCGTTTAACGGAGGCATTCACCGTTATCACTGTCATCGCTGGCCCTGGATTGCAGGCCGACGAGGTTCTTGGCGTAGAGCGCTTCGGGGATGCGTTCTACGACGTGGACGAGTCGGCGCACGTCCGGTATGGGATCGCGGCGGATGAGGGCGCTGTGCTTGTCCTGCGGCCGGATGGCATTTTGGGATTCGCTGCTGGCTTGCACGAGGGTGCTAAGGTGGCGGAATACCTGGAGACCTTCGTAACTCGGAAAATGTAGAAACGGGAGGGAGCTTGATATGCCGGACGCAGGATCAAGATGGAGTTTGATGGAGGAGGCGCGTTGCTCGGGTTGAGGGATCAATGGGACATTGGATAGATTGCAATAGGGTTGTATAAATTCGGAAATTAGCTTTTGAAGTCTACCTGGACGTCCTTTCGTGTGTGACTTATGCTAGAATTTGCGTATCCAGTAGCCCTGTACTGGATAGAGTGGATGCGGCTGCGCCATTCGAGGGCATTCATGTTGTAGCTCCGGGAAAGATATAAAATTACAAGGGGGTCGCCATCTCGGTGCGAGATTAGTAATTAGTCATAGATAACTATAATAAAAAGGTATTGATCTACATAAGGCGATTTTAAACTATATAATTAATACCGTATAGATATATATAGAATTACTAAATATAGATTAACTTATAACACTAAGACTATTAAGACTTCTTACCTAAAAATAATCCTAGTAAGTTTAACTTTATAAAGGTAAGTCTATATAGGTATTATATAGAAAAGATTATATAATTAGTATATAAATATATCTTATTACTATTATAATCCTTTTTATTCTATTATAATAAGTTATCTTTATTCTAAAAGGTTCTAATTAATATCCCCTTATATAGACCCTTTTTATTCTAGATTTTTTTTTAAATAATTAGTATATTCCTATATAAATATTATAGCGTTAGACTTAGAAAAAGTAGATATTATAACTAATAAAGCTCTTATATATATTAGAATTATTAGAGGCTTACTTATAAAGATTAATAAATCCTAGGAACTTAAATATCTACTTATTATTAAGATTAAAAAGGTTAGTAAGGAATTAAAAATACTAATAAAGCTTTAATATATAACTATATAAGTAATTAAGTAAAATATATACTTTTAAATTAAATTAAAGAAAAGTTAGTAATTAATAGTAATATAAAAAGACCTACGGCATTTTATACTAATATATATAGAATATAACCCGCCCCTATATATTAGAAGCTATTATATACTATTCCTATATAAACTTATACTATCCTTAAACTAGTAATAAGGCTTATAAATTATATAGGAAGGATAATAGATCCTTTATATCTTATAAAGTCCTAAGAGGATTCTATAATAGCGCTTATAATAATTATATATATAATAGAGAAGGTATTAAGAATTATAGCTTTATTCCTGATTTATATTTATCTTAGCCTATTAATAATAATAATTATAAATTTATTTAAAGAGTGTAAAAGAGAAGTACTAGCGCGCCTTAAGTATTACTAATAAGTATTAATCTATATAACTAATTATAACTAATACTAATTTAAATAATCCTATTAAAGAAGTATAAAGCGGTGGATATTAATATAATAGATAAGAAGGAATTATATATAATAATTATAAAGTATTATAAGAGCCTTATAAAGTTATTTTATAAACTTTTAAAGTATATTAATACTAAGCTAGGAACTAGTAATAAGGATTAGGTATAAAATTATATAGACTAGTATAAAGGAATTTTAATCTATCTTATATAAGGCCCTTTAAGGTATTATAGATTTAGAAAGATCTATAAATATATTTATATTTATAGGAATAAAATAAAATAACTTATACTTAAGAATTATTAAACTTATATAACTAAATATAGTAATATTATAGCTTATAATAGTAATATTTTATAATAATAGTTATTAATTAATAAATATACCTAAGATATATATAAATTAAAGTAATAAAATTAATATTTATTAATAAATAATATAAATAGTCTAGAAGGTTATAATAATTTTAATAATTTTAATAATTTTAATAATTTTTAAAGTATTAGTAGTTTTTAAAGTCTTAATAATTTTAAATATTATAATAAATTTAATAAATTTAATAATCTTAATAGTTTTAATAATTTTAATAATTATAATAGTTATAATAATTTAAAAAGTATTAATAGTTTTTAAAGTCTTAAAATCTTAATAATTTTAATAATTTTAATAATTTTATAATTTTAATAGTTTATAAAGTATTAATAGTTTTTAGAATCTTAAAGTCTTAATAATCTTAATAATTTTAATAATTTTAATAGTCTTAATAGTCTTAATAGTCTTAATAATCTTAATAGTCTTAATAATCTTAATAATATTAATAATAAGTAAGTTATAATAATAAGTTAAAATTATCTAACTAAACTATATAATATCTAAAAGAATCTATTATAGTTTACTTTTATCTAATAGCTTTATAGCGCTATAACTTATATAGCTTAGCTTATTTAGATATAAGGATATACCTTACTAGCTAGTAAGATAAATAATTTATAACCTATAAATAATATCTATATTATCTATAATAATATAGTAGTAATAACCTTTTCAATACTATTAACTATTAAAAAGATCTAGGAGTTCCTCTACTAATAGCCCTATTATTATAAGGTAGCCCTAATATTATATTTATAACTAACTATATTAGAAGTCTAGATATTAAGATATTAATAACTATTTTACTATTAAGATTTTTCTACCTACTACTACTTCTATAGTACCTTATATTACTCTATAATATTAGCCTTTTATTATCTATTTCTTCTACCTTATAATTTTTATATAGAGGTATATTTAATCTTATAAGAGGAAGTCTTAACTACCTTATACTTATTAAGTATTTTTCTACCTTCCTAATATTTCTATTCCTATACTAGGTATTTTTTAATCTATAAAGGTTCTATTAAAATACTCTATTATAAGTTCTTTATAATATACTTATAGCTATTAAGCTAGCTTTATAGCCGCTATATCTTCTATAGAACTTAATTCTTCTAGCCTACTAAATTTTAGACTTTATAATATCTACTAAATAAATATATATTTATAAAGTACCTTATAAGGTTAGTTTAACTATTAACTTTATTATTTATAATTATTAAAAGCTTATTAAGGTATAATCTAGTCCTTCTTATTAATAAGGTTTTTATATATTATTAATTAAGCCGCCTACCTTTCCTTTTTATTAAATAACTAAGATATCCGCCTTCTAAAAGGTAGTCTATTATTTAATTAAGTAGATAGTCTTATTTTATATATTACTAGAGCTTATCTTTAATAAAGGATATTATAACCTACCTTTTATAAGAGGTACCCCGCCTAAAAGATTAAGGATCTTAAAGTTAATACTATTAATAAATCTTAATATAAACTCTTAATAGCTATTTATAATATCTATTACCTTAATTAAGGAAGGTATCTTTTATTAACCTATTAAATTAAAACTTATAATAGCTACTCCTTAAATAATATAATAATAGTTATAAGACTTTATTACTACTACTATTAATAGTACTATTTAAAGCCTAAATTTACCTTAAAGACTAGTAGGTCCTTAAGACCCTCTAGGAAATAATAGTATTACTAGAGGAGGTGATAATACCTAATAGAATACTACTAATATAGGATATTTTAATCTATATCTTAATAAGGCGTATAAGGAAGGTAATATAATTATAATTAGCTATAATACCTACTTTTAAAGTATTATACTCTTTATAAAATTAATTTATAATCTACTAATAATAAAAGGCGCTACTATTATCTATACTAACCTAAATACTTACTTATAAGGTACTATATTAGCTTAATATATAATTAAGCTCTTAAATCTTGAGAGAGTTAATCTTTACACTAATAAAAATAGAGTATAAGAGTAATATAACATATTAATAAAGAGATTTAAGGAGGCTACTAGTATTACCCTAAGTCACCTTATTATAGAGAAGTATACTCTCTATAATACTTATATAAAGTAAGAACCTATTAAATATATTTAAGCTATATTATAGTATACTAAAGCTACTAACCTAAATAATATAACTAACTAACTATCTTTTACCTATTAAGGTATTATAATAGAACTATATACCTTTATTAATCTATCTTCTAAAATAGTAATAGTATTATTATTTATTTAGGCGTTAGAATTAAAGAAGGATACTTAGTTTAGATTAAACCTAAGCTAATAATTACTCTAATTATTAAGGCTAAGTACTTAAAATCAGAGTTAAAATTAGTAATAATAATAAACTAGTAGGTATAAATTTTAAAATAGTTTATAATTAAGGATATATTAAGGGTAATAATAGCCTTAGAATTAGTCTTACCTATCTTATTAGTATTATAATTAGAATACTTATTAGTTATAATAATAGTAATATAGTAATTACTAGCTAAATCCTTAATATTAAGTAAGGTAATTTCTAGTATTACTTAATCCTTAGTAGCTTTTATAAATCGTAGCGCCTCCTATATTAAATAGATATACTTTATTAATAATAATAATATTATCTACTACTAGACCTATTTAATTAAGTAGTTAAAGTCCTAGCTAGTTTCTATTAAGAAATAATAGTAAATAGCTATAATAATAGCCTAATACCTACCGCCCTAGAGGTATAATATATTAAATTAAGGTTAATAAGGAAAATATTTAATTATAATAAGAATAAGGTAATAATAGATCTACCTATCCTATAAATCCTACTAAAGACGCCACCTTAAAGTTAGAGTCTACTACCGCCTCTAACTATACTTATATAAGATAAGATAACTAAGGTAATAAGATATTCTTTAATAAATCTATAAAATAGCCCTAGTAACTAAATAATTAATTTACTAATTTTATTAGTATTTTATTAAAGTCTAAACTTTATAAGTACCTTTAAGGTAGCTACTACTAAGTCTATAATAGTAAGGTAACTTTACTATTACTATTACTATTACTACCTAAGGAAGCTATCCTAAATCTACTTTAAATTATAGTTAAGTCTATAGCCCCGCCTATTAATTTAGGTAAAAGATTTACTTTTAAAAGTTAGAATTATACTATTATAATACTTTATCTTAACCTAATTATTAATAAAGATAATAATAGATATATTAATACTAGCTATAATGTTAGCCTTATAGATAAGGTTCTTTTAAAGGAGTAATATCTAAATATTAAGATCTCTAAGATAGCCTCCCTATTAAGAGTTTAAGAAGTAAGTACTTTAAAGTATAAGACTAGTAAATATATTACTATTCTAATCTACTTACCTAATACTAATAATAAAGGAAATTAAGTACTTATTTATATTAGATATAAATTTTACTTTATAGATAACCTATATATAAATATCCTTATTAGTAATAATATTATTAGCCTAGAATTAATTATTATTAATATTATAAAGAAATTAATATTTATTAGAAGCTATAATATTAAAATTAGTATTAATCCTTAATAATATAATTAATATATTAGGTATAAGGTTTATACTAAATTAGCTACTATTATTACCCCTTATATAAAGTAAGTTATCTTAGTATCTACTAAGTTATTACTTAATAGTAGGGACTTTCTCTTTAAGCTAATAAGTTAGGTAAATCTTATCCTTTTCGCGTACCTTATTAATCATGCTATAATTAATATATTAATAAGGAATAATAATAATATCCTAGTTTAAGTACCTAAAAAGTTTAGGATTAAGTATATATTAAAGTTAGATTATAAAAACTATTTTAATATTAATAATAATTTATATAATTTAATAATAATACCTCCTAAGCCCTATTAAGGCTAGTTTAGTAAGATAGTTAAAATAGTAATAATACTTATAACTACTACTACGCCTTTTATTATAACTATTAATAAAGCCTTAGACTTTATACTAATTACTATTATCTTACTTACTTAAGAAATATATCTTCTTAATAGTATTATAATTTATAATAATTAGGATGTAAGTTATATCTTATTAAGACTAGTTATTAAGTTTCCTATACTTTAAAGGAATAAAGGATTTATAAATATACCTTATAAGAAATAGATAAAAATTCCTCTTTAAATTAATTAATAAGATTAAGTATTAAGTAAGATAAAGGTTTATCCTTTAAGTCTAAAAGATAAAGAGGTTATAAATAAAATATTTAATAATATATATATATAAGATAGACTTATATAAATAGTATAATTAATACCTTTTAAGTACCCTGTTTTTATTATCTGAAAGATATTACCTAATAGTACTTATAAAGGCTATACTATTATAAATATTTATAATTTAAATAATTTAATCGTACTAAATACCTACGCGGTGCCCTTATAAACTAAAATAATTATAATATTATAAGGTTATATATATATTATATACCTAGACGTATTATTATTCTTCTATTAATAGTATCTATATCTAGACTATTAATATATAATAATAGTAATTATATATTATAGCTAAGAAACATTTAAAGTTCCTATTATAGGATATATAAATTCTATAATATATATCTAGTATTAGATAGACTAGATACTACGTCCTATCTAATACTTTATAAGAGCGTACGTAGATAATATTATTATAAGGATAAGATTACTTACTAAATATATATAATAACTTTAGGAACTCTTTATATTACTTATTAGATTTAATATATTTATTAGTTCTAATAAAATATTCCTAAACTATCCTAATATTACTTTACTTAGATAGAAAGTTAATTCTCAAGGTCTAATAATATCTAAAGATAAACTTTAGACTATTACTATCTTAAAATATCCTATTACCCTTAGTAAGCTTAACTACTATCTTAGCCTTATTAGGTATATAAGAAACTACGTCTACCTCTTTTTATAAAAGGTATTACTATTATAATTACTTAAGACTATTTTATTAAAGGAGGTACCTACCTTTAATAATCCTTAGTATACCTATATATCTAGAAGAAAACTTAATCCTTTTATAAATAAAGAAAGGGTCTTATTTTAACTATTATAAGAGTCTTTTATAACGCCTATACTATTATTTTACTTTAACTCTAACTATATTATATAAGTTAACCTTAATACCTTTAAGGAATAAGGATTTAATATTATTATCTTTTATATTAAGAAAGGGATAATAGTATAGCCTAATTCCTAGCTATTTTATATATCTATTAAATTAATTATATTCCTCTTAAGAGAATTAATATTAGTAGAGAATAACTATTAGCTAATAGAACTAGAGATTATAAGCTTTATATAAGTTATTAAGAAAGTTTAATATATAATTAAGTCTTTAAATCTACCTATTATAACTTAAATAGATTACTTTATAATTATAGATATTATAAAGTAAAATTCTATTATTTCTACCTTATTAATAATAAGAATAAATATAAGACTTATAAGGGCTTTATAATTCTTATATTAATTTTAACTTAAAGTAAGGCATAAATTAAGTAAAGACTATATTATATTTAATATCTTATTAAGATTAATAAGCGCTAATCCTTCCTACCTACCTAATAATTACTTTAAACTTAATATACTCTATACTTATACCTTAATAGAGATAAGTAATAAACTTTATAAGAAGATTATTAATAGCTATTAGGTAGATAAAACCTAGTATTATATTTTATAAGTTATTATTAATAATAATACTCTTAATAAAGATACTATTCTACTTAATTTTATTTAGGGAAGACTACCTACTAATAATATAGATCTATACTTTAAGCCTTATCTAAGTAGTTTAGAAAGCTATTTAGGTAGTCTAAATATTAGTAAAGTTAATAATAATTTAATAAATCTAGATAATAATATAAGAGGTAGTCTAAATATTAGTAAGGTTAATAATAATTTAGTAAATAATAAAGATTTAATCTTCTATATTAATAGAGTTACTAGAAAATAATATCTTTATATCCTAAAATTTATAATAAAGGATATATTTAGTCTTATTTATAATAATAGCTATCTAGGATTTTAATAATATTTTAAAATTATATCTACCTTGTAGTATATTTATAGCCTAACTACTAAATTATATTATTATATATATTATTATCTAGAGTATCTTATCCTTTAAACTTATTACTATTAATTATATAAGGCCTTATAATTAATTAACTCTCTATTAATACCTTTTTATATCCTATTATTAGATTTCATCTTTACCTTATTAAAGTTAAGACTTAGATATAACTATATTCTCTTAATAATTAATAGATTTATTAAGTATATTATATTTATATTTAGTATAATAATATAAAAAGCTAAAGACTAGGCTAAGGCGCTAATTAATTAATTGAATATTATAAACTAGGATTTACTTAAGGCCTTAATCTCTAATTAAGACTATAAATTCTTAAGTGAACTATAATAAAAGATCTTCTAATATCTAGGTATTTTATTACTCTACTTAACTACCTATTACTTATAAATAGATAGTTCTAGTAAGTATATTAACTAAACTACTACGATTATACTCTACTTCTATATATATAGTTTAGATAAGGTATTATTATAGCCTAAAATTCTACCTTATCTCTAAGTTATACTTAATAACTCTAAGATATCTACTACTAAGGTATTAAATAATATTACCTATAACTTTATATCTAATAGGCTACTAAATCTAGTAATACTACTAATAAAGAAAATTAATATATTTATAATAAGGGTAATTATATAGGATACTATTTCCTTTATATAAATAAATTATAACTATTATTATAACTATTATTATTAACCTCTATTTCTTAAGGTTAGTAACTACGCTATAATATACCTTTATAAGGGCTACTTTATACTATCTATATTAGGCGTTACTAATAAATTAATATAATAATATACTAGTCTATTTAAGATCTTATAACGCGTTAATAAACTTACTTACCTCCTTAATATTCCACCTTATTAATAAATTTATCCGGTATTTATAATTATCTAATTAAAATTATTATTACTACTAAATATAAATCCTTTCTATTATCTAAGACCTAATTAGCTAGATAATATATTTATTAAAGGTAATATTAATAAGTTTAAATCTTATAAGATTAAATATTTATTAAATAAGTAAATTATTTAAAAAGGTAGAGGCCTAGCTATAGAATACCTTATCAAGTAGAAGGGATATAAACCTAAGTATAATAGTTAATATAATATTAAAGACTTATATAATATATAGAAGCTAGTTAAAAAGTATAAATACAAAATATTATCCTCTACCTTATCTAGACTAGGTAGTCTAGACATTAGTAGTCCTACCTTATCTACCTCCTATATATAAGCTATTATTATCCCTTTACCTTACTAATACTAATCTGGACGTAGTAACTACTTACGCTTAATAACTAATTTTAGTAAGGTCGCTATCTTTATTTTATTTACTAGGATATTATTATAGTTTACCTCTATCTAATAACTTTATAGCGCTATACCTTATATAGCTTAGCTTATTTAGATATAAGGATATACCTTACTAGCTAGCAAGGTAAGTAACCTATAACTTATAAATAATATCCATGCTATCTATAATAGAACCTCTAGATATATAATATTATTTATATAGCCTTTTATATATACTAGTAAGAGGACTAAAAGTCTTTATATATCTTATATATAAGATAGTATAAGATAGAGCTAATTATAATTAAAATATAATAAAAGTAAATCTACCTTAATAGTAGAAAGTAATGAGCCTTATAACTTATTAATAATTATTATAAAATAGAGTTAAACTAGAAACTATTTATATATAAAGAGGAAAGGGAAGTTACCTTCTTTATTAATTAATTTAATTTAAGGAATTAAGTATATCCCTTCATCCTACTTTTTATTAAGGATCTAACTTTAAATATATTATTAAGATAGATATATAATAATTAGGCGCGTACTATTATATATACTCTTATTTAAGTACAAGTTTTATAATAATATAATTAGGGCCCTGACCTTTAAGTATAATTAAAAGGAGGGGAGTTTAGATAGCTTTAAGGATTATAAGAATTTTAAGTTAAGTTTATCTTTATTATTATTAAATAATAACTTATTATTTAATAAAAGGTATTATATAATTTTACATAAATATATTAGGATCTTATTACTTAATATTATAAGAGAGTTATTATATAAGGATAGTATAACTCTACTTTTAAAGAAATCTAATAATAATAACTATTATATAAGGGAGGTATTTAAGAAGATATATTTTATAAAGGTATATTTATTTATATCCTAGTTTTTAACCTTAGAGGGAAGAGTTATTATCTTATATAATAATATATTATATAATATTTAACTAATCTACCTTATAAACGCCTAGTTATTAGATCTAATATAAAGTTATATATTTTAATATAACTAGAATATATTTAGCTTTAGTTAAATCTAGGAGTTATAAAGGCTAGTATTAACTTATATAACTTAATTCCCTCTCTAAATAATAGGAGTTATTTATATAAAGTTATTATTTATAATTACTAGGAGCCTATTAAATAGGTTATTACTCTTATAAATATTATATAATATTATATTAATTATAGTAAAATTATTCTTATTTTATATAAGTACTTTATCTTATATAATTAGGATTATATAATAGAGTAACTTTATAATATTAAATTATATAAAGATATAATAAGTTAATATATTATTATAAATAAGTAGGATCTTAAAAGTAGAGTAAGATATATAATTATTAAGTAGTAATATTAATATAATATTAATAGAAGTAATATATAAAATAATATATCTTTATATATAATAATAATGATAAAGAGCTTTATAAAGGAAGGTCTTATTAGTACTTATAATATTATATATAAAGAAGTACACGGTTTATAATAAGGTAATAATAATTATAAGGATAATATTATAAATAAAGTATTAATTTATATTTAACTTTAATATAATAGTATTATATAAGGTTATTTACTCTTTAATATTATACTTTAACTTAGATATAATTAAAAGAGGATAATTCTATTAAGATTATATAAAGAGAGGTATAAGTAAATTAAAGTTCTTAAGCCTTTTATCTTAAAATTATAATTATTTTATAATTAAGATATATATTTATAATATTAATAAGAATAGGTAGAAATTCCCTAATAATATTATATAATAAATTATTATAAATATTATAATAGAACTTTTCTTAAAGTTTAAGGGGCTCGCTTATATTATTATAAAGAAGTATAAATATAAATAAAGTATATAAAGAGTAGATAAAAGAGTAGTATCTAAATTCTTTAAAATATATAAATTATTTATTATTATTATTAAGGAGCCCTAAGGTAATATATATAACCTAGAAGGTTAAATATAAAATATTATTAATAATATAAATTACTTTAAAGTTAAAAGGCTTATATATAATAATAAATAAGATTTATAAGTAGAACCTCTTATCTTATATAACTTTATAATAATATATATACTTAATTATATATCTCCTTTTTTAAGGTATCTATTATTACTCCCCTTTTTTATTATAATAGATATAATATTCTAGAAAATTATAATATAATAAGTAATAGTTATTAGAATTTTTAATATTATATTATAAGAAGTATATAAGTATTATTTCTATCTTATTAAGTATTTATAAAAGGTTACTCTTATCTTTATAGAATTATACCTATTATTAATTAGGAAGGTATAAAGTAAGCTATATAATAAGAAGATCCTTATTATAATTATAAAATTTAAAAAGATTTTATATAACCTAATATAAATTAATATAATAATTATTTAAGTAGTATATAATCTTATTTTAACTATCTATTAGCTTTAGCGTTATATAGCTAATATCCTTATAAATATATTTATATATATATTTAATAACGCTAATAGAGGCGTAAATCTTAATATTAATATATATAATATATTTATAAGTTAATTAAGGATTATATAAGATTACTTAATAATTATCTATCTTAACTTCTTATCTATATACCTATTTTATTTATATATAACTATTATTATAATAATAGTATATAAAATAACTATCTTTTATAATAGATATTTTAGGCTAGAACTTCCTTAAAAAATACTTTAAATAAATCTACCTAGATCTACGCGGATTCTTTATTATATATAAGGCCTTAAGATTTTAATATTTATAAGGATTATAAGTTATTTACTCTTAAATAATTTAATATAAAGAGCTATTTAAATTTATAATAAGATTAAGTAATTTTATATAAATTAAGTTATTAATATAATAATAGTCTAAGAAGTTATTATCCTAATATAAAAAAAGAAGGATATAAATATATAAAAGACCTATTTTTTAATACTTAATAATTTGAATAATCCTTAAATAATATTTAAATTAATCCTTAAGATTTTATAATAAAGCCTTTTTATTTATATAAAAGACTTATATAATAATATTTACTTAATTATTAATAATTTAATTCTCAAAGATAATAGTATTAATTTTAAACTAATATAGATTTATAATTATTATTATAAAGAGTATAAGCTTCTTACAATAATATTAAATAGCTAGGGAGTCCTTATAATTCTATATTTAATTACTACTATTAAAGCTAGAAGGTAGAATAGTAAAATATTTAAGAATATTTATATAATTATTATTAGCTAGTATTATATCTTCTATCCCTTAATATAATTTATTATAAATAATATCTTAATGAATATAAAGGAAATTAAGTTATTATTAATTAATTATAATAAAGTAATTAATAATATATTACTAAAATAGCTTATTATTATAAAGTATAATTAAGTATTAATTAAGATATTAAAAAAGGTAATAATAAAATTATATATACTTAAAATAATGAATAATAATATAATAGTTATTATTATTATATAGTTACAAGGCTTAATACTAGCCTAGATTACCTTATAAGAGAAGGAGAATATAATATAATAAGAAGTATATAATATTATTATAATTAATTATATAAAAGAGAGGCTTTTTACTATCTTTATAATATTTTATAATAATAATATTATAAAAGTAATAGTCCTTATATTTATTTAAAATAAAGGTAGTAACCTTTAAAGTAGTTAATAGATTTATATACCTCTTATTAAATCTAGCCTTTATAATTAATTATAAGTAAGGGTTTAAAACTATTTATATAAGCCTTATAATAACTTATACTTACTTAATTTACTTATATATAATAGTATATATATTAATAAACAGATTATTATAAATTTATACTATTCTTCTAAGATCTTTAAGGAGGGATTATTAAAGATTAGGATAGTAAAATAATTAAGAAGTTATTATAAAGGTAGGATTATAAAAGTATAATTAAGTAAAGGATAAAATAGAGTAAGTATTAGGTTATAAGAGGCCTTATAAATAATAAAATTCCCTATAAATTATAAATTATAAATAATTAAATTCTAGCTTAACTTTATAATTAGGTATCTTATTAATATCTATAAGATATAAAGGTAAGAGTATTATTATATTTATAAATATAATTTAAAAAATACTTAAAATATAATATATTTCTTTAAAGTAGCTCTTTTAAGAGCTTCAAGGGCTTAAGTAAAGAAGTAAGTATATTATTACCTTATAAATAATATATTATAAATAGTATAAAGCTAACCTTATAATCTTCCTTTTAATATAAAGTAAAATAGGTTAAATACTTATTACGGTTCACTCCGTCCGTGGATAGGATAGACCTATAATTAGTTCTCGTAAAGAGGAGTATTAAGGAAGAGAGGTAAGCAGGCTTATACTAAATAGGTCTAGTATAAAGTATTATATTTAGTACTTAGGAGATTACTAGAATTATAATATAAGTTAAGTATAGAGCTTCTACCTACTTAGAAATATTACTATCTATATAGATATAGGAAATCTATACTAAGAGTATAATTAGTCTAATTAGATATTAATTACTCTAATCCTAATTAGTACTAAGACGTACTAATTAGCCTAATCCTAATTAGTACTAAGATATACTAATCATGCCTTTATATTCGCCTATACCGTATATTACTTATTATACTTAGCTAGTTATAATATTAGGTCCCCCTCTTAATTTCTTTATCCCGAAGATTCTATTATTCTTTTATATATATAACTATTAATACCTCCTTATAAGTCTATTAATTCATCGTTAATAACTCGTTATTAAACTCTTATTATATACTTTACCTAGAGTCTTTAGCTATACGTCCCTGTTATAATTATAAGAATACGGGGATCCTAAACGAGTATAGGATAGGTGCTAACTCTAAAAGGTATATAGTATATACTATAAAGGATTACTCGTATAACCTAGCTCCGTTTTCGCCTATATAATAGGCTCGTCTTCGCCGCCAGCGTAAAGAGAAACTCTAGTAGAGTAATAAGGCTCTAGCTAGGTTTACTTAGCTATAACAGGAAGTGAAAGTATTAGAAGACAAGGAGCGTTTAATAGTAGAAGGAGAGTTAGAAAATATTACTGAGCTTAAGAAGGATAAAGAGGTAGTAGCCTTTTTATCCTCTAATAATTTCCTTTTAACGTTACTTTAAAGTAACTTAAACTTCCTACTCTTATAAATTAGGACGCGCTAGGTATTTCCTCTAGTGAAACTATTATAGGAGTAACGGGTAGTTCTTAAGGTACTACTTTAGTTCCTAGGTACTTTCTGAATCCTTAAATCCTTTCTACTTAATTAAGTATTCCTAACCTTACTATTCTAGGATTTTCTCGACTTTATATTCCTTAGTCTTAGCCTTAAACTCCTAACTTTCTTAAAGCGATATTTTAGA
>JAABUL010000750.1_pt1 | contig 67327 bp, 6 predicted proteins | sample 5559151 | NCBI WGS metagenome assembly JAABUL01 (sample SAMN10711876, study PRJNA513368) | rock metagenome | isolation source: Antarctica rocks | place: Antarctica: Victoria Land, Pudding Butte sud | reverse complement strand
CCGTTTGCACGGGCGGCGGGGAAATCTCCAGGACCTTGACATTGGAGCCGGCATTGGCGAGCTGATCGCGGAGGCAGAGAGTGAAGCAGTTGAGGGCCGCTTTCGAGGCGGAGTAGGCTGGCATGTTGCAGGCTGGGACGATGGCGAGGTTGGAACCGGTGCTTGCGAGGCGGGGCCTTTAGCGTGATCGCGAAGGAGGTAGACCGATTTCAAACTTACAAGACGATGCTCGTGGGGTATTGCTGGGACTGGAGGAAGGGCAGGAACGCGAGGGAGAGATTGACGAAGCTGGTGAAGTTGACGCTAACCTCGTTGTGGAAGGCGGACAGATCGACTTGGGTGGGCTTGGTGAGGTCGTAGGTGGCCTGGATGCCGGCGTTGAGGAAGAGACAGTCGAGGTCGGGGTGCTTGGTGGTGACGGTTTGGACGAAGTTGTTGAGGTTGTGGGCATCCTTAATGTCGTAGGCGAAGCCATCGGCTTTGCTGCCGTGCTTACGAACGAAGTCGTCGATTCTATCCTGTCGACGGCCGACGGCGATGACTTTGGAGCCTTCGCGGAGGAGCTTTTCGGCCATGCCGAGGCCGATGCCCGACGTGGCTCCTACCATGAGGACGCACTTGTAAGAGAACGACATGGTGCTCTAATAACGCCTTACAATGAAAGAATAGGCGCAATGCAACGCGCATTGATGGTGTTTAACGCTTCGTAAGGTGGAGAAGAAGGCAAGGGTTAAGGCTTGATTGACATTTCAAAACGCACGCAATTCGAATTTACGGCTTTACACACAACATACGTCTTCGGAGCGCACGACAAAAGGAAAACATCCTCTACTACCAGCAACGCGACTTCCCTTCCGAGTGCTGATACCGTAGGGCAGAGGAGAGACGTGTAAGCAACCAGTGTCCCAGAACATCATCAATAACCTCGCAACTTAGGACTTCGGAGTTAAGCATGCGGACTTTAGCCCGAAGACGTTAGCTGGTCGGCGATGACGGAAGCTGGGCAAACAACACCAGCGGCACGTGCGGCCCGCTGCGGAGGGTCGCGCGGGGTTGCAGTCACTCGTGGGAATGGAGACGAAGCAATTGTTTCACTTGGCTCAGGTTTAGTGCGCGCTTGTCTAATCGAATACTCAATACGGAGGAACGTCTTTGTCTGTCCTGACACAGTAGGCAGGTTTTGCAGCCTCCGATTTTACCCCTCCGTTTAATCTAAATCGGTTAGAACCTTCCGTATGCAATTAGTGCAATCGAATTAGAAAGAAGTTTAACAAACGCTTTAGTTAAATAACTAACGCATTCGTTAATTCAATTAGATAGATAAGAGCTATCTAGTCTCTTAGTTATAAAGCTTATTTGTATACATCTTTATCGATTTGATGCTTCTAAAGATTGTCGACAATATATATTCTTATTATAATAGACTTTTGCAACTTTATATATTACAATATTAATAGTTCTAGATCTTCTAATTCTTTGTTATCGCGAGTAACTAGACTAATTGTCGGATCGGATTTCGGTTCCAACTATTGAAATCGACTCGACTCGACAATTTCAACATTAGAAATCGACTCGAAACTCGAATCGATTTCTATTTTTTTAAAATTGATCTAATTCGATTTAAGTCGATTTTCGATTTTAATATTAGAAATCGAATCGAATTGTTAAAAAATCGAAAATTATATTATTATATCAAGAATTATTATTTTAAAATCTATGTAATTATAATATATTATTAGAATTATAGTTTGCTATATTATTAAATTATAATTACTTATTGGTATAAAATTCTACTTAATTTATCTTATATTTTTATTATTCTTTTGTATTATTGTTCTACTTTAGAATTTTTTTCTTTAAACTACTTAAAAATATTGTTTATACTATTTTCGATTATAAAATATTGAATTTTTTAAAAGTTTTTAATTAATAGTTATCTTTATTTAAAGATAATTCTAGTAAATCTAATTTTTGCAATTTGCTATTTAGTACTTTATATCTTAATTAATTTGCAAATTAATTCGATTAAAATTTTAATCGTATATATAATACTAAAAAAAAAAGTTTTAAGAAATATTAAATAAAATATTAAATAATTTTTTATTACTTAAACTAAAAGATAAAAACAAATATATTAAATGAAATATAAATACTAAGACAATAGTTATATACTACAATTAATAAAAGTATTTTGCACAAAATTTAAAATAAACTTGTTTTTTTATATTAAGTTAAAAAGATTAATATTAAAGTACAATCTAAGTTTTAAAACAAATATATTTAAATAATCTTAACTATTAATAATTTGTCAAAAATTGTTTGCAAAAATTGTTAAAAAATATTAAATTATTCTATTATATATAATTATTTAAATATATTAAATATAGAGAAAATATCTTTAATTTGTATTTTGTTTAAAACAAAAAAGATCTAAATTATAATTAATAATTAATCTAATTTTTATTTGTATAAATTATTGTTAGTAATACAAATAAGTAATACAAAACTAATATATTAATAAAAGAAAAATTATATTAATCTATTATTCTTTAATTAAAATAATTAAAAAATTTAATTATATAAAATATTTGTTAATTTAAATTTATTTTTTCGAATTATTAATAATTCGAATTTTCGAAAATTACTAAAAATATTTGAATTAAATCTAGTACTTCTAGATTGTATCAAATTATTAAAATTAATTTTTATAAATTTTAATTAAATTTGTAATAAAATTAAATTAGATTTAAAAAAGTCTTAATATATCTTTATTACTTTAGATATATAATTTAGTTCTTAAAAAATTGTTTATCTTAAAGTATTAATATATTAAATCGATATTATATTTTAATATTGCAAATATCTTATTAATTTTATTTCTCTTAATATTAAATATATAGATCGACAATTAATATTAAAATTTATAAAAATATTAGAATTTTTTAAAATAAAGAACAAACTTTTTGAAATTATTAATAATAATATAAGCAATAACAATACTTTTAAAAACAAACTTAATAAAATCTTAAATTAACAAGAATTTTAATAAAATAGACAACAAAATTTTATTTTTTGTTTAATTTATATTATTAGTTTAATAGTTTAAGACTTTATTGCAATTCTTAAATTAAAAATAACTATTAATAATATTGTTTTTTAATTAGAGAATAAATAAATTTAGAATATTACAAAAAATATAAACTTGTTTGTTGTAATTAAAAAAATATTTGTTTGTATAATAATATAAAAAGATAATATATTTGTTAAATCTTATTTAGATTTGCGCTTTTATTATTGTTATTAATAGCTTGTTTTAGCACTTAATTTGTTTTAGAGTTTTTTAAAAGGAAAAAAATAAAAAATCTTAAAAACTAATATAAGATATTTATATTTGTTGAAATTTTATTTATTTAATACTTTATCGTATATATTAACTACGCAACTATATTAATTTTTAAATAGAGAAATATTTAGAAAATTAAAAAATCTAATATATTCGACTAAACAAAAGCAAGTAACAATCGATTTAATTGTTTAACAATATATTAAATTCTTTTTATAAATATACTTTTATAGTTTTTTAAATAACTAATACTAGTATTTATTTAAGATTTTAAATATTTAATATAGTATTTAATTATTTTAATTATTTAGAAAAAACTATAACAAATTATAGTTGTTTTTAAAAAAAAATTATACTAAAAGTTTGTAAAAAAGCTTTAATAAAACTTGTTAAATATTATTTAAAAACAAAAGAACTTAATAAAATATTATATAATTTTACTAATATTTTAAATTCTACGCAAAAATTAAGTTTTTACAAGATATAAAACAAAAAAAAAATAATAGTTTTATAAATTACAAAACAAAATATTAGACAAAATTTAAAGTTTATTTTCGATATTATTATAATTTAGTTGTTGCTTTAAAAGCAAAAATACAAAAAGCAAATATTGTTAAAAAAATAATACAATATAATAATATATTTAATCTTTAATTAATTTTTTTTATAATTTGACGCAAATATTGTAAAAATTTTATTTTAATAATCTTAATACTTTTGTTTAACTTAAAACAAAAACAATTAATATCTTCGCATTAATATTATAAAAAATAAATATCTAATATAAAAATATTAAAAAAATAATGCTTCGAACTATCTTAAGTTAATACAAATAATTAAAGATATTCTTTTTTATCTAGTATTATTAGTAAATATTAAACAAACTTTTAATTTTGTTTGAAAAATATATTAATAAAATTGATCTTAAATAAGTTTGCAAATAATCGAACAAATTATAATAATTAAGTATTATAATTATATTATAAATTTAAATTTAAAAAAAACTATTATTAAATTGTAAAATATATATTGTAGAGTACAAAATAATAATTAGTAAATTAATAAAAGTAAAAATTCTTTTTAAATAAAATTCGAAATTCTTTTAAATAAAATTTATTTATAGCTAAATTATTATACAAAAAATTTATATTTATAATATTGTTATAAATAAACAAATATTATTAACAATAATATAGATAAATAATATATTTAAAATAACTAGATACTTAATATTGTATTAAATTAATATTTTTAACTTTTTAAAAATTATATTATCTTTAATTTTAATATATATTTAAATATAATAAGATTAAATAATTAAGTCTTAGTAATTTAGTAATAGCGTATTTAATTTCTTGTAATAATAAAATGCAATCTATAATATTGTTTAAAATAGTATTATAATACTATCTAAAACTATACTATAAATTATATATTATTAATATAAGAAATTAAGAAAATAAAAATTCGAATCTTTTTTAAGATACAATAATTTTCTTTTTGTGCAATCTTTTATAAAATTATATAAAATAAGATTGTTAAGTTTTTTAATTAAAAATATTAAATTAATAATTTAACTCTAATTATTTAGATAATTTAAATATATAATTATAATATACTTTTTGATTACTATATTTAATAAAAAAGAATATAAAAAATATATATAATAAAACAATATATTTAATAGATAATATAACAAAATAATACGAATAATAAAGTACAATAAATAAAATAGTTTAAATTTTCAATTTTTTGCTAACTATTTCGAATTTCGATATAACAAAAATATTTAAATATTAATTTTATTACTATTTATTATAGTAAAGTTTTAGATTCTATATTAATTGCTTTAACAATTACAAATTTTTAGACTTAATAATCTTGCAATTAATATAAATAGCAAGAAAATTGCTATCTAAGTATATAAAGTAAAATATTAATATATACTATATAGAAACAATAATAATACAAATAAATAATATATTTATTAGAAAAAAAGTTAATTATAAAATTTTTAATAGTTTTTTAAAAAGCTAATAAAATTGATACTTAAATTTAATATTTTTTATTGTTTTCTTTATTAATAGCTTTATTTTGCAAAATTTCTTAAATTAATTTTGCAAAGAATATTTTCGAAATTAACAAATTATTAGTTTTTTAATATTTATAAATTTTATATAAAACTATTGTTTTAAGTTTGTATTTACGCTTCTTCTATATTATAAATACTTAGCTAATAATAGCTTAATATATTATTTCTTTGTATTATTTTTTGTATATCAAAAACTATTTTAATCGATTTCTTTTCTTTGTTACAATTAATTTGCGTTGTTATATTTTTTTGCAATTTTTCGTCTATTGTTTTACAAGCTAAATTAAGTATATTAACAATATATAATATATTAAATATATTACTTAAATATATTATTAATTTGTTTAATTCGAGCTATTAGAGTTTTGAAAGAAAATATATTGTTAAATTAAATTTTTTTAATATTAAATAAAAGAATTAACAATATAGAATACGAAAATTGATAAATCTTACAATTAAGTATTTAATAAATAATACAATAAGATAATACGCAACAAATATATATATTTGTGTTCGATTTTAATAATTGAAGAATATATATTATACAATAATTAATATAATAAATATAATAATTTTCAATTATAATAATATTAAATAAAAGTAATATTTAAACTCTAATTTTAATATTAAATATATAAGTTTATCTTATAATTGCGACAACTTTTCTATTTAAATATTATATATTAATTAATATATTTAATATTATCTATTGTTTAATTTATATTATTTGCATATATTATTATTAAAACTAATTAAAAAAATAAACTTCTTAAAATTGAATTTCTTCTTATTTAGAAATTTAAATATTGCTAAGTAGCTAATACTATATTATTCAATAAAAGACTTATTTTGTATTATTTATATATATTATCTTTAAAACTAATTTAAAGTGCAAAATATCTATTTTATCTATTTTTTTGCAAATTATTGCTAGTAGAAATTGTACTACAATATAAATTAAAAATAAAAAGCTACTTTACAAAAAACAAAATATTAATTGTATAATATTTTACAAGCGTCTAATTAAGTTGCGAACAACAATTGTTTTTAAAAAAGTCTTTAAACAAATTTAAATCAATATAGAAAAAAATGTTAAAAATATAATAATTAATAAAAAAGTAGAAAAAGAATTGTATAATAATATATTTAAAAAGCTAGTTATATTGTAGCTGTAAAGTGTGTCTCGCAATATTAGATCTGCTTCGCAATAGTATATTTAGTGTACATTAATACGTGTTTGACAAAAAGTTGCGCAAACTAGATTTAAACAAAACTAATATCGAATTAGCAAATACTATTTGCGCATTGTTCTCTCTTAATAGCAAGCAAAAAAGCGTCTTATAGAAAATAAGAGTTTTTTTATATTTGCGTTTCTTAGCAATTAGTTTTACTACAAATACTACTATTACTATTATATATACTATCTAACTTAACTTGCTTAACTACGCAACTTTATTTAAAAAGATAGTAACTATTTTACAATTTTAATTGCTTTGTCTAAATAGAGTTGCTCAATTAAAAACAATAATTAACAAACTATTAATAACTTGTTTTCGCAAACATATTTAGAAGTCGATTAACTCTTAGAATATTATTGATAATTAATTGCGTAAAAAAAATTACGCAAATAATATATCTTAAAAATTAGACAAAAATAATTATTTTAATACTAGTACAACTAATAATTAAAACAAAAAAAATATTAAAATATTTAGTTTTAAAAACAAATCTATATTGTCTATCTTAACAAATACTATTACGCAATATATTAATAATACAAATATATTACAATTTCTAAGATTTAAAGTCGAGCTTGCAATTGCAAAACTTTAGTTTGCACAATATATTAATAATTATTGTTGCAAATATAGTAATAATTATTATTAATTCAATTAATACAAGAAGACTAATTGCGTTAAAAAGCTATTAATACAAAAATATATTAACTATACAAATTTAGAAATTTGATTCAAGAATTGCAAAAATTATATTTAAAATAATTTTGCAAACTATCTTAATAAAGAGTCGAAAATATTTTAAACTATATTATATTTTATTAAAAAACAATATAATTAATAGTACAAATACGCAGAAAAAATACGTAATAAAAATAAAGAAATTATCTAAAATTATTTTCTTTAATATATTAAAGAATTTCTTAGTATATTCGAGATTTGCAATATAGAAATTAAATTTAAACTCGAAAATACAAAGCAATAATTTTATTAAAAAATTAAAAAGTTTGTTATCTATTTAAACAATCTACATTTGCAACTAAAAAAGTTAATTATTAATAACAAAAAAATACAAAATCTAAAAAATAAGTATATTAACAAGATTTGTTAGAAAATATTTTGTTAACAATATAGTTATATTAGTATTATATAGATACGTAATAAATTTATTAGAATTAAACAATATTTGCAATTAATTAAACAATTATTAAGATTAGATAATATTTTTTATATTGCAAAGAACTTTAAAAAATATAGTAAAGAAAATCGATTTTTGCGCAAACAAGATAACTTGTTTAGCGCAACTAACAATACAAACAACTTTACTATATTAATTACTAAAATTACTATAACTATACAAATCAAAAATAATATTAACAATAAATAGCAAAATAGAAACAATTGTTAAATATCTATTAAAAAGAAATATATTGTATCTATTAATTATGAATACTATATATACAATTAAATAGATTATAAATTAAGTAATTCTATATATTTGCAATATTAAAAATAAATAGAAAAGCAAAACAAAAGTAATATATTTTTGAAAAAAATTAAAGTTTAATACTTGTTGCTATAGTATTAAATATAAAGTTAAAAACAACAAATTAAAATATTAATCTAAATAGTATCTATTAATATATTATATAATATACGCAAAATCAAATATCTTATTAACTTAGAAACTAAAAAAAACTTTATTGTGCAATTTTTTGTTAAAGATATACAATTATTTGAAAATATTTTTTGTTATTGCAAATATAAATTGTTAATAGTTGTATTATTGTTTTATATAAAATATAGAAACTCTCTATTGCTATTGTTGATAGCAAAAAAATATACAAAAGCAATTGCTCTAAATTCTATATTATTAATATACAAAACTATAAAATAATTCTCGAACTATTTTAATTTAAAAAAATTAATTCGAATATATAGTAATCAAATTGTATTTAAATTTATTAAAATAGTTTTATCAAACAATTAAAAAAAAAATTTAAATAGTTAATTCTAAAAAGTTTATACAACTTGCTATATTTGTTTTTAAAAATTATAGCAAAATCTATATTGCGCTTCTATATTAAATATTATTTTCGAAAAAGCTTTCGAGATATATAAAAAGAAAAATTGCAAAATATAGTATATTTTAGATTAAAAAATTAATTGTTTCGAATTAAATTAAGAAAATTATAGAGATATTTTTAAAAGAGCTTTTAAACGCATTTAATATATATAATTAAATAAAATATTTAATTAATTTTGTAGAAAGCAAAATATTGTATATAGAATGCGTATATAATATATAACAAAATAAATTAATTGCAATACAAGAATATCTTGCAAATATATTAAAAAAAAATTAAATATATTTTTTAAACAATTCTATTAAATCTTTAATATTGTTTGTAAAATAAATAAATAATAGTTTGCATTTTTGTATAAATTATTACAAACTTAATAAAATTACTATTAAGAATAAATATTCTTTTTTTTTCTTTTAAAGATGCTTAAGCGCTTTGCAAATATAAAACGTTTTATTAAAATTAAAATATACAATATATATTATTGTATTCAAATTTGTTAAAACAATAAATAAAAAATAGTTTTTTGTATTTAATATAAATAATTCGAGTATTAAATTATATTTTTTAATTTTGTTAATACTTTTGCTATTTTTTAGTCTTATATAAATTGTATACTAAAACTATATATTAATATTTGTTGCGTAATATATTTAAATAACATACTTATTTACTCAAACTTAAAAAAACAATATTAAAAAAATATTTACAAAATACTTTGTATATTGTTTAAATATTAATTATATCTAAAACTATTAAAATATATATTTAATTATAACAAGATAATCTTTCTAGACTTTATAATTAAAAAGCAAAATATTTAAATAGAACAAATTTATATTAAGATTATTTAAAAATAGTCTAAATTAAAGTTAGTAAAAAATATTTTTATATTTTTTAAATTTGTAAAATTCTATTAATATTTAAATTATAAATTTTCTTAAATTGTAGTATCTTTAATTAATTTAATAATAAATACAAAAAAAAGCAAAGTATATTTGCAATTTATATATATTAAAAAAGCAATTTTTTTTTTAAAATATTTAAAACTGTTTTTATTATTATTTCTATTCTAGAATATTATAATTAAAGTATTTCTCTTTATATAGAAATCGATATATTAAATTATAAAATAAAAAATATATTTAGTTAGTTTAACAAAAATATACAATAGTATTTTATTATATTTATTAGTTACAAATTTAAAGAATCTAAAATTTGCTAAAATATATATAACAAAAAACTTTATACTATTATATTAATTTTTAAATTTTAAAGATATTATTTGCAAAATAGTAAATACATTATTTGCGTAATTACAAATTATAACAATTTTTACTATTTTATAATTACAAAGAAGCTTTTGATTAAATAAGTTTGCTAAATTAAGAAATTAATTGTATTTAATTTTAATATAGAATATTGCAAAAAGAAACTTAATTTTGCAAATATATTGTTAAAAAGATCTAATATTATAAAACTTAATAATAACAAAAATAATAATAATAATAATTTTTTGTCTATCTTGCAAAACAAGTTTTGTAATTTGAAATATTAATTAAAATTATAAAAAGATAAAGATATTTCTACTATAGTTAAACTTGCAATTTTAATAGCGCAATTAAATAATACTATTATTGTAGATATTCGAATTATAGATCTAAATAAGAAAAATTTCGAAAAATTATACAATATTCTAGATTTTATATTGTTTCGATTTTTAATATAATAAATTGTAGAATCGAAGAAGTTTTTTGCTAATTTAAAAAAATCGATAACAATATAATTGCAAAAACTATAATAGAAAAATATTTTTGTTATAAAGAAGCAATAGTATAAGAGATTTGCAAATAAATAAAATAAATTTTCGAAATAGAATATTAAAATAAATAAATTGTTATATCGAAATCTTGCAATCTATATCTTAAAAGATACAATAATAAGAGATAAAAATTTTTGTATATATTACAATAATTCTATATTCAAATATTTTGTATATTAATAAATCGAAAATATAATATAACAAAACTATTACTAATCTAATATAGTTAAGATAATTAATAAATATATTTGTATCTATTCTAATTGTTAGCGTATATATATCTATTATTATAAACTATATAGAAAACTTAGTTTAATATCTTCTAAAAATTTGCAATTTTTCGAAACAATAACAATAGATTTTATTACAAATATATTGTTTACAAAAGATCTATATATTAAAAAAATTAATAATACAATTTTAATATTAATTAATAAGTTAATTAAATACGCAATTTATATTACAACTATTAAGAGACTTAATACAAAATTTTTTGCAAAACTTTTATAAAAAAAGTTTGTATATTATTATAAAATAATGCGTAATATTATTTTTAATAAAAATTTGCTTTTTATAAGCTATTTTTGATTAATATTGTGCTAATATTTAGATACAAAATATTAACTTAGTATTATATTCTATTTGCAAATTAATAGTTAAACAAAAAAGCAAAATTAAATTTTAAAATATTATCTATATATTTACTATAATTATAGATAGAATAATTAATTGAAATTGCTATTTATAGTTGCGTTTGCATATAATAATAGTATTTACTTAAATATTAAAAAAACTTTTTACAAATTGTTAACAAACTATATTGTAGATTTTGCAAATATATCTATAAATAAACTTTTAACAAAAAAGATATCTTTAACTATAGAACAAACAAAATAGCTACAAAGTACTAGAAAGTATTTAAGAGAGTTATAGATAACAATTTTAAAGCAATAAGCAAAAAACTATAACAAGAATTACGAATTAATAAATTTTTAAATAGATAACAAAGTGCTATTGCAAAATATTAATATATATATATTATAATTTAAAAAAAAGATTAACTATTGTTAATTAAGATTTTTTACTATTTTAATTAAAAAAAACAAATAAATATATTAATTAAATCTATTTGCAAAATACAAAATAATTTATACTACCTTTTATATTTTGCTACTTAAATTTTAATATTTGCAAAACAAAAATTTAAAGTCGAAATTAATTTTTATCAAAAACAAAACAAAATAAAATATAAATAAAGTATTAAACAAACAAATTAAAAATAGTATACTTAAGTACTTAATTAAATAGTTTAACGCAATTTTATAAAAAAATATATAAAAGTCTTTAAAATATCTCGAAAATATAATAGACAAGATTTAAAAATTTAAAAGAAAACAAAAGAAATACAATATAGTTGCAAAAATATTAAAGAAAAAAAAATAAAAAAAACAAGTAGTTAGCAAATTAAAAAAACAAAAACAATTATACAAAAACAATTATACAAAAACAAATAAAATAAAGAGTTAAATTAAAGTTCGAAAATTATATTTTTAAAAACTACAAAAGCTCTTATAATAGCGCAAAGATTTAGAAACAAATTTAGATATATAAAAATACAATTATATATATATATTTATACAAGTTAGTTTTTGCTATTTTAAAAATAGCAAACAAAATATATTTTAATTGCAATTGTTATAAATAAAACAATTATTACTATAAACAAAGCTAATATATATTAGCTTTATATATTATAAATTTTGTAATACAATTTATTATAGCAAAACAATTTATAGATTTTAGTATAAATTTTTTTATTAAAAAGCAAATAATTAGAATTAAAAACAACAATATAATAATAAATAGTTTAAAAAAACAAAAAAAACTATTAGCAATAACAATTGCAATTATACAAATTAGTTTAATTTTTTTTTTAAAATCTATATATTGTATTTATTATATTACGCACAATAGTTTATTCTTAATTAAAGAATATTAATAGCAATAAAAAAAATTATTATAATAGCAACAAGAAAGCAAATATGAAAAAAAAAATAAAAAAATAACAACAATAAAATTCGATTTACAAAGATATTTTGTTATAGAATAGCAAAAATATTTAATAGCGCAATTTGTTATTAGAAGATATATAACAAAGAGATTTTGTTTAAAAACAAATATATAGCAATAGTATTAAACAACTATTATATATTGTTAATTCTATTTTTATTTTTTTTAATTTATAGATATATTCTATATTGTAATCAAAAAATAGATTAAGAAAAGCAAAAAATATAGACAAAACTATAACAAACAGAAAAGAAATCGAAAAAACAAAAAAAATTAAAATCGAAACAAAAGAAACAAAAATAAAAATAATAGAAATAAATATAGAAGCAAACGCGAAAATAAATGCAAAAACAATAGTAGCAATAGTAACAATAATAGCAAACAAAAAATATTTGTTAAAATTGCGCAAACAATTTGTCTATATATATATTAGTTTTGTCTTTAAAACAATATTAATATTATTAAGCTACTTATTATTGTTTAATAATTTGTAAAAATACTAATAATATTCTATATAGCAAAAAGTTAGTTAAATTTTTAAATTAATCTTGCAATTATTTCTATTACAATTAGAATTAAAACAAAATTAGTTTTTATATAATATATAAACAAACTTAATACTTGTATATTAATTGTAGTAAACAAATAAAATACTAAAAAATAAGTATTTACAATTGTATTTGTAGAATTGTAATATTTGTTTACAAAATAGATAAAAATTATTATTATTATTGCAAAATAAGTTTAAAGATTGCAATATTAATTGTATTAATTTAAATTAAATACTATAATAATTAGATATTTTTATAACTTGCAAACAAATATAGAAATAGAAGCAATTGTATTTACAAAATTGTTTTGCAAAATAGTATAAAAAGCAAAAAAGCAAAATAGTAATAATAATATTTATATTATTATATTGCGTTTAAAAACAATAGCAATACATTTATATATTATAGAAAGAAATAAATTATTGCTATCTATCTAATATTTGTTAAAAGCCATTTTATTAAAAAAATAAATTTACAATTATTAAAATAAACAAGAATAATAATTGTAGATATATTATTGCAAATATTTATTGCTTTCTTACTATCTATAAAATATAAAAAACTACTCTAAATATTTGTTTTTATCTTATTGTTGTCAAAAATAGTTGCAAAATAGAATTTTGTATATTTACAAAACTATATATTAATCTTATAAATATATTATTGCAAATATTTATTGCTTTTTTACTATCTATAGAGTACAAAAAGTTACTCTAAATATTTGTTTCTATTTATTGCTATTGAAAAACAAATAATTGTAAAATAGAATTTTGCGTATCTATATTGCGATATATATAACTTTGTAAATACTGTTATAATAGCAATTTAAAAATTATATTGTAACTAGAACTAATAATATAGATTTTAGAAACTAAAATTTAAAAAAAAAATATAATTGTAAAGTGTGTCTTGCAATATTAGATCTATTTTGCAATAATATACTTAATATATATTAATATATATTTAACAAAGAATTGCGCAAACTAGATTTAAGCAAAACTAGTATCGAATTAGCAAATACTATCTATATATTGTTTTCTCTTAATAGCAAACAAAAAAGCATCTTATAAAGAGTAAAAGTTTTTTTATACTTGCGTTTTTTAGCAATTAGTTCTACTACAAATACTACAATTATTATTATATATGCTATCTAACTTAACTCGCTTAACTACGCAACTCTATTCAAAGAGATAGTAACTACTTTATTGTAGCGCAATACTTTAAGATTAAATTAATAAAAAAAATTAAAAACTAAAATATTGCAAAATAGATTAAAATTAATACAATTGCTATATAAATAATTTTAGAGAGTAAAAATATAGATACAATACAATCTCTTAATATTTAAGTATATATAAAGTCTAATATAAATAAAATAATTAATTTATATATTAGCTTAATTTTAATTAGTTTAAATTAAGCAAAAATATAATTAAATATATAATATTAATTATTGAAATAATTTAACAACGTATTCTATACTATAAAGAATTTAATAAATTGAAGAAAGCGCATAATCTAGATACAACTAACAAATTTAAAAAATTTAAAAATACTTTTGCAAACAATAAAAATATTGCAAATTGCAAAATATCTAATTTTTTGAAATTAATAAATAACAATTTTAAAGACTTAATTAAGATTAATAATAATAAAATAAAAATAAAATAAAAGAAAACAAAAAATAATATAAAAATAATAAATAATAAATATAGAGATACAAAGTACAAAGACAATAATAATAATAACAAGAGCAAAAATAATAATAATAATAATGCTAAAAATAAAGTTAATTATAAGATTGTAAAAATCTTAAACTAGTTAATAGCGTTAATAAGTTTAAGTATATTATCTAAATACATTATTATACACTTTTTGATAAAATATAAAATCGAAGTTTATCGAGAGACTATAATAGTTGTAATCTATTTATTATATAAATATTAAATAGTTTATATATATTACTTTACTATATTACTATAGAATATTTAGATAAAAAAATAATAAGATTTAAAATTTAATTTATATTTATTAAATTTGTTATTAAATAACTTTATTTTTTGACAATTTAAATCGATTTTTTTAAATCAATTTTTAATTTTAACTCTAGAAATCGACTCGACTCGACTCGACTTTCGATTTGAACTTTAGAAATCAATTTTTTAAGATTTTCGAATCGAGTTAACTCGAATTGTTAAGATTCGAATCGATTAATCGATTCGAACTCGATTAATCAACTTAACGCGATTAGTTTACAAGTAACAATATTGTTCTATCTATAGATATCTACTCTATAGTCGAATAACTTATAAAAAGTATTTATAGTTATTAATAGATATATTAGATTCTTTTTCTTTTTCTATTTCTATATTGTTATTTTTTAATTTTTTTGTCTTATATATTTGGAAGAGTCTTGATAACAAATAATAATAATGCTATTTTAATAATCAAAAGATTTAAGAAGAAGAATTATAATAATAATAATAGAGATTTGCAACAAATACAATTAATAGCAAAGAATAAAACTATATTTAAATTAATTTATAATTAGACTAATCGTTCGATTCTAATAGTTGAAACCGAATTGCATAAATTATAAAAATACTAACTATATTAGATTAAAACTTAATCTAATTAGATATAACTTTCGGGTCAGATTATAGATTTTGGGGAAAAATCGACCCGAACAATTAGTCTATTTATAATAAAATATTAAAGTTTGTAAAAAAATTGTAATATTATAGCGCTAGCAACGCGCTAGCGTCTTAGAGTATAACACGATATGTAATCTCGAATATCTAGAAAAGTCTTAAATAATACAATATCTCTTTTTTAGTTAAATAACAAAAAATAGACTCGTACGTTATAGCAAGTATTAGATAGAAAGAAAGCTTATTTCTTGTTGTTTTTGAACAATTAGTTCTACTACTATCTATTCTATATAGTTAAGATATAGTAATACAAGTCTATTATATCTTGCGTCTTTTATATTTTAACATATTAATAAAAAGCAAATACACTTGTATTTTATAGTTCTAATTGTTTTATCTTTTAAAAAAAAGACTTAAAATATAATAGTATTATATCGAACTATAACAACTTAAGTTATAATAATTATTTAATTACTAAATTAAAATTTAAAGAATTTAATATCTTTTAAGACAATAATTGTTTACAAAATATCGACAAAAATAATTATTACTAATATAACAATAATAATAAAAATAGTTTAACTACAATTAAAACTTTAAATTTATATTAATAAATAGAAATCTTAATAATAAAGATCTAAAATTTACGAAATACTTAATAGATTCAAATTATAATAATCGAAGAAACAAACTCTTAAATTCTATAATTTGCTATTATATTATTATCGATAATATTTAAGTTTTTAAAGCTTAAAAAGCTAAAATTATACAAAAGTTAAAATATAAATAAATATTCTATTTAATTTTAAAAGATCGATATTAATATAATACAATTTTCGATATACTTTATTACAAATAAAAACAAAATTCTCTATTATATATTATTTTTCAAAAACAATATTGCTACTTAATAATATTTAAGAACAAACAATAGTACTAAGTTAAAAAACAAAATCTTTAAAGAATTTAAAAAGTTTTTATTAATTTTAATAATTAATTTTAATTAATTGTTGTCTTTTTGTTTACAAAAGATAAAAGATTGCTAAACAAAAATTAAACTAAAAATTAATTATTTTTAAGAGATATCTAGATAAGTTAAAGATTTATTTAGTATCGCTTTTAAAAAAGTATAAAATCTATATATTTTTAACTAAGTTAAAGTTAAATTTAAAAGTAAAGATTCTAGATATTAATAATATATTAAATACTCGCAATTAGCTTCTAGTTATAACTATTATATAAGAATAAATATTAAATTGTATTTGCAAAGCAAATATAAATAACTTTAAAAATTAGCAAGTTACAAAGAGTTCTAATATCTTTTTAAGCAAATTTTATTAGAGTTGTTATTCGAACAATATTAACAAATCTATTAAGAGTAAAAAGTTTTATACTTTTAAAAACTTGTTAATAATATATAAATAAGTTTACAAAATTAATAACGCAAACTATTTAAGTTATATTAAATACTTTAAATATTATAAAAAGAAATATTACAAAACAAAATATCTTAATAAATATAAATAGAACAAGTCTATTGTTGTTGCTATTATTATAACAAATACAAAAAAAAATTAAGTTTTATCGATATCTTGCAAGCAAAACAAAAAAGATAAATAAAAATAGTAAATTTAATTTTAGTAAAAGATTAAATTTAATTTCTTAATAACAAGTATTAAATTACAAGTTTAATTAACTTAAAAGCTAAGATTAATCTTATTAATTATATCTATATAATACAATAGAAATTGCAACTTATATTTAGTATCTTATTAATATTAGATTTTCTTAATAGCAATAATTGTTTCTATTATAATATCTATAAGTTAATCTATTATTTAATTAATTTATATAATTAGTATTAAGAATATATTGTTTTATTCTACTTAATAGAATATATAAGTTTAAATCTTATATTAGATATATTAATATTATTTAAATAAGATATGTTAATTAATTCGAAAATACAAAACTAGCAATTTAAGATTATAAATAAAAAATTAAAGATAATTAATTTTAAGTAATTTTTCTTAGATCTTATCAAATATAATACGATTTATACAATTGTTTGCGCTGATATTACAAAGACGCTAGACAAAAAACTAGCAAAGTCTAAGATTTCTAAGATTTCTAAGAAATTAAAAAATCTAAAGAATATTTGTAATAATAAATTGACTAAAATTTTACTAAAATTAAAAAGAGAAAATTATACTATTAAGCTTTAAAATAATAAAGAGTTATTATTTATATTTCTTTATAATTTTTTATAAAATAAGCTAGCAATACTTCGACAATATCTCGATAATATATTAGCAAAAAATTAAATTAAATATATAATTTTATTTGCAAACGCTTCTATTTTGTTTGTATTAAAATTGAATAACAAATTATATTTATATATCGACTATAAAAATCTAAATACAATTACTATTAAAAATTGTTATTTATTGCTTATAATTATAGAAACTCTAAATTATTTATATAAAGCAAAGCACTTTATTGTTTTTAATCTAAAGAATATCTATAATTGCATCTATATTAAACGCAATAAAAAATAAAAAATAAAAAATTGTATATACTATAAGTAGTTTAGATATTAGATTATAGTATTTAAACTAGCAAATATATTCGCAACTTTTTAGATTTATATTAATAAAATATTGCGAAAGCTAATTGATATAACTTACATAATCTATATAAATAATATACTTATATATAATAATAATTTAACAAAGTATTAATATTATATTAGATAAATACTAAAATATTTTTGCAAATATTTGTTATACATTAATCTAAAAAAGTATAAATTTAATACTATAAAAATTAAATTTCTAAATTTTATTAATTTTTTTTAAAAATATACAAATAAATATAGAAAAAATTAAAAAAATTAAGAAGTAATTTAAATTAAAAACTTATTGCAAGCTTTAAATATTTTGGAACTTTATAAATTTTTGTAAACGTTTTACATATTATTATTTGAAAAGAGTTGCTTCTTTTACTAATTGATTAAAAGAAAGTAAAAATAATCAAAAATATAATTTTTTTGTTTAATTAAATAAAGTAGAGCAAGCGTTTTATTAAATTTGCAATATCTTATTTATATTAACTTTACTACTTTATTATTACAATTTAGACAAAAGTATTAAAATAAAGATTAATATATCTAATTTTGCAACTGCGAATATTCTAAATTAACAAAGTAACAACAAAACTAAATACTTAATAATATTCTAATTGCAAAAGATAATTTCGATAAAGCAAAATTATAAAATATATAATTAGAAATTGCTAGCTATTGTAGTTGCTTTTAAGCAATAAAAATACTACTTAAAAAACAATATTTACTTTATTAAAATATAATTAAATTGTAATAATTTTAGAAAATTTATAAATTAAAAGAAGCTAAACTTAAGACAAGTTTACTAAATGCTTAAATTTTTTATTTATAACTTTGAAATTTTTTATTGTTTAAGTAAAAAAAATCTTACAAATAAATTGTTAAAATATCTTAATTATAAAGAGATCTTATTATTAAATATAAGATTGCTATTAATATTATAAAACAAATTAATATTGTTATTTAGTAAAGATTAATTAACGCAAAGCAAACAAAAAGTATTAAGTAATTTAATTTTTATATTTTAAAATAAACTAATATTGTTGTTTAGCAAAAAATTATTAATACAAAGCAAATAAAAGATATTAAATAATTTAGCTTTTGTATTATAACTAGCAAGAGTATTTACTAATAATACAAAATTTTGCAATTATGAAAGAAAAAAAAAATTCTTAAAAAACTAGTATTTCTATTTTAACTAACTAGTATATAAGTTGTTATTTTAAAAAAATAATTAAAAATATATTAAAGAAATTGTATAAAAAATCTCAAAAATTAATTAGATTCTTAATAAAGAATTTCTAAATTAAAGATACTTAAGTCAAAAAAATTTAAATTTAAATTAAAAAGTTGTTTTGTTATAAAGAAAAAATATAAACTTTAAACTAAAAGAGTCTTATTAAATATAATTAACTATTTTATATTTTAAAAAATATAATTATTAAGAAGAAGTTAATTTGCAAAAATTATAACAACTCTTTAACAAAATATTTTAAGATTAAGAAAATTTTAGATTTATTTTAGCAAAAGTATTTCTAACTTGTTTGCGCTAAACAAGTAAAAGCGTATATTAAAATATATAATATTTATTAACGTATCAAAGTTTCTTATTATAAATTATATAATAAGTTTTAATTCTTACTTGTAGCAAAGAAATTATAAAAATATTTTATTATAAACTTTGTAACAAGCTTATTGTTAAATTAATACTATAAAATTATATATAATTTAATTTTTGTAATAGTTGATTGGTATATAAAAATAACCAAATATATACTTATAATTATCAAAATCGATATTGCGAAACTAGCGAAAGTATTTTTCGATAAAATTGTTTTACGCTTTAAAATATTAATTAATATAGTAAGCAATAGAAAATTTATCTTTATTAGTATTTTTTAATTTGTTATATATTTTTATATACAAATTAAAAGACAATTAAGTATTATTTTTTATTTTTAAATAAATAATTTAATTAAGCAACAAAATTAAATTCTCGAATACTATTTTTATATTTATATTAACGCTAAACAAGCAAAGTAGGCAAATCTATTATTAATAATAGAATTTGTCTACAATAATAACTATTACAATTCAATTAAAACTTTGTTGTTCTATCTAATATATAATTATTACGAAGATTTACTATAAAGTTAAGAACAAGTCTATTAAAGAAAAGATATTATTAATACAAAAATATATAAAACAACTTTATAATTTAAAGAAAGTTCTAGCAAAGCGTTTCAAAAACGCTATTGTACAATAGACGAAATACTACAATTAAAGATATAAGTTAAAGAGTTTTGCTATAGAAAAATTAATTATACTCTTAATTAGAAATCTAGAGCAACAGAGATTTAGCAAAAAAATATTGTACAAATATATTAAATTATTTGGAATTAAGAATAAGATTAAAATGCAAGCTTATTATTTTATTTTATCTAATATCTATTAAATTTATAATACTTTTTATATTTTACTCTTAAAGTTATACTTGTATTGTATTAATAATAAGTAGACTAGACTAATTGTTCGATTCTAATAGTTGGAACCGAATTGCATGAATTATGAAAATACTAACTATATTAGATTAAAACTTGGCCTAATTAGATATAACTTTCGGGTCGGATTATAGATTTTGGGGAAAAACCGACCCGAACGATCAGTCTAAAGTAGACAAAATAAATTTATTAATAACAAAGTTTAATAAAAGATTAAAAAAATTCTAGACAAAACTAAGTTAAAGAAACAAATATAATATAAGATTAAATAAATAAATTAAAACAAAAAGTATAATCAATAATTAAAAAAGAGTTTCTAAATAATATTAATAAGTTGCAAAAGAACTTTGAAAAACAGATATATAGCAAGCAAAAGCAAAAAAGATAGTACAACGTATATTGCAACAACAACAATTATATTAACAATAATTTGCTTAATAAAATATTGCGCAATTGTTATTGTATTGTTGTTGTATAATTAAGTTATAAAGAAAGATCTCTTTATTTTGTTACACAAGATACTAAAAATTATAAGATTGTCTCTCTTAATATAAATACTTAAAATATAGCTTAAAACCAAAGTTATCTTATTATTGTCTATTAGTTAACAATATATTGCAACAACTTAGCAAATTCTTAATATTTTACTAAACTTGTTTCAAAACAACTAGAGAAAGTTCTTAAACTTATTTAAAAATAACTTGTTAAATTTTTTAAAATTAATTATAAATAAATTTTTAAAATTGTTCAAAATACTTATATTATTCTAAGAAAAACAAACTACAAAGAATCTATTTCGCACAATTTCCTTTGTCTTTTATCGACAATTTCGAGACTTTTGTTAATAGTATTATTAGTAACTAATAGTTAAAGTAGCAAGTTAGCTAATAAGTTTGTTCTATATAATTAAGTGCAAAGTCTAGTTGCAAATATTTAAGCGTTACAATAATAATATACTTAGTAGAAATAGCAAATTTATCAAAATTAGTAGAACTTGCACTTTTTTTACAATTATTATTAAAACAACGCAATGTATATATTGTCTAGAATCTTCTTATAATAGTGTTAATAATATTGAAATCTTTTGTACTATAGATATAAATCGAAATATACTCTTAATTGTTTATATTAATTCTATTGTAATTATAACTAATATATTCGATAACTTAATTTTAATTAATTTTATTATTGCAAAATTGTTAATAAAGCGAAGCTCTAAATATTTCGATAGTTAAATTTAATCTAAGATTATAAAAATTTGTATATATTCTTCTTATTGTATTAAAGACTACGTCTTCGCGTAGATTTAAAATCTATTGTATTTATTTGTATTATTTATAATATTATTTGTCTTGCTTATCTTATATTATATTGTATATTTTTTTCTTACTTTTAGCTTCTTCTTTTAAGTAATTTAATTAATTAACAACTTTAATATTATAGTCTTTGTTTAATTCTTAAGTTTTACTTAAGTTTTGTATTTATCTTAATTTAATTTTTTTTAGTTAACGATTTTTGTTATATTAGTTAATTTGTTTACAACTTATATTAGTTTTAGTAATATCAAGAAGACATTAAATATAATTTATAATATTTATACTTCTTTTTGTTAATATTGTTTGCTTGTTAAACGTTTTTTAATTAACGCTATTTAAAAGTTAAATATAGCAAATATTCTCTATATATCTTATTTGTCTATTTATTTGTTAGATTAGTTGTTAAGTTATAATCATTATACAAAATTTAAAACGTTAGTATTTCTAATATACTTTTAACAAAATATTTGTTTAGTTTAGTTTTTAAAGAAAAATCTATCTTAATATTGTTATTAAATTTCATTGTCTTCTATATACAAGTTGCAATTAGTTAATTATATCTTAAATTAAGTTAAATTAAGTTAAATTAAATTAAATTAAATTAGATTAAATTAAATTAAATTATTTCTAAGAGTTTTGTCTATCTTTGTACTAGTCTTATTTCTAAAATCTTTCTAAAAGTACTATTATAGTTAATTAGTATACTTTATTGATCTTAAATAACTAATAAGCAATCTATTTTTTTTATACAATATACTTATCTCTAAATTGCTCTTTATCTTATTGTTCTACAAGTATTATTGTAGTTAATTAATATATTATATAGATATTTAATTATATTAAAGTAGTTTAAACTAAAATAAATTTCTTTAAAAAAAGTAATTTACTTTTGCAATATTATTTTTATTATTATTTTTGTATAAAATATATTATAGTTAATTAATATATTTTATAAATCTTAAACTAAATTAAATTAAATTAGATTAAAATTTCTCTAAAATTTAAATTTAAATTTTAAAATTTAAATTTTTCTAAATTGTAGTTATTATTTTACAACAATTGTTAACTTCTAATACTAGCAAATTTAATTTTGTTTATTCTATTTTTTATTAAGTATTTTAATATAGATTTGTTAACTTTATTGTTAACAAATATATTTCTATTATTTAGTTTTCTATATTGTTATAATATTATTTCGAATTTAAACTTAAAATTATTCAAATTAAAGAATTTTTTTTTTTAAAAAAAATATATTTTTGTTTTTAATTTTAAATTGCAATTTGCTTCTTTATTGTAGATTTTTTTTTTTTTTTACAATTTGCGCAATTCTAATTGAATCTTTATTGTATTTTAATTATTTTATAGTCTTTATATAATATTTTAAATTTTTAATATTATTAGCTTAGTATATATAATTGTATAATTTGTATTATAAATTACTTGTTATTAATTTAATTTTCTTTAAATTTAATTATAATATATGCTTTGTAACAAAATTTCTTTATATAATAACAAATTATAATATTTATAATATTTATTATTTTTAGATTTAATTTTGTAAACAAATATCTAATTAAGAAATTTGTTTTAAAGTTTTTTCGATTGCTATTAAAAAATAATAATACAAAAATCTTAACAATTATTAAGATTTAAAATATTTTAAATAAAATATTTGTTTATTAATAATTTATATTTAAAAAGATACAATTTCGCGACAATATTATAATATAGTTATATAATTTCTTGCTATTACTAAAATTGTAATAATTTTTAATTATTTTACGTATTTGCTTTATTATATATAATCGAATATTACTTATTAAATTAAACAATTATATTAAATTAGTTTTAAATTAATATTAACAAGCTAAAATAACTTTTTTTTTTATCTCTTCTAATACTAAAGTATTGACAATTTTTTTTTTATTAATATTTAAAGCTATTTATTTAAATAGTTATTTTTCTTTATAGTTTTTTTTATTAATTTAGATAATTTTGCTTTTTATCTAAAATTTGTTTAAAGATTGTAACTTTTAAATTTAGTATTATTACAAATAATTGTAACTCGCAAAAAAGAAATTATATTTTATATAATTTATTTATATTTTAATATTAAATAATATTTTAAATATTGTTTAATATTCTTTTACAATATAAGTATATTAGCAAGTATTGTTTAAATCTTTCGCAAAAATAATAATTTGTTTTGTTAATTGTTAAATGCGAAAAACTAAGAAGTAAAATTTAAAAAATTAATTATTAAAGACGCAAAATTGTAAATAGTAAAAAGAAATTAGAATAATTGTAATTTATATATCTTTAATTTTCTAATTATATCTTTAGAAAACAAAATAACAAATAAAATTTATAATTAATCAAGAAAAAACTTAAAAAAACAAAAACTTACTTCGTCTTGTATTTGCGAAAACAATATTTCTATTATATTGTTCTCTTTTTTGTTAACAACAAAAGTTCTTCTATATTTGTTCAAAAAATATAAGAAATTGTTTATTTTAAAGTTTAAATTGTTTCTTTTATTTATTAAATTATTATTCTATACAAATATAAATTAATAAATATCTTTTAATTTAACTAGTAACAATTGTATTTATTAAAAATATTGCAATTTCTAGTTTTTTAAATATAGTTAACAAAGTAATGTACGCAAGTATTGTTAAATCGATATAAACCAAAATATAAGAAAATATTTGTTATAAAGTAAAAAACTTAAAATAAGAAAAAATAATTATTTAAGAAGAAAGCGCTAAGAGAGAAACAAAAACAATAAAAAACTAATATAATATATTAATATATACTTGTTTGTAATTTAAACTAAATTTAATTCTATATAATTTAATATAATCTAGATTAGTTTAATTTGTTTTAAGAATCTTTTGCTTAAAATATTCTATATTGTTTATTTCTTTATTACATTAATTATATTCTAATAAATATCTTAATAAACTAAGATAGATATTGTTGTATTATTTATTATTAAAAAATAATAATCTTAGTTATTGTTTTTTATACTTTAATTGATTGAAAAACTAAAATTGTACAATTCTTTTAATTATTATTAATTATTTTTAGATATTTAACTCTTAACAAGTTATCTAAGTTGTTTCGCTAAAGTAAAAGTAAATTTTGCAAAATTGCAAATATTAAAAAGAAGTTAAACAATCTTTTTATTATAGATATATGCTTATTTATTTAATTAACATTTATATAATATATTAACTCTTGTTATATATTTAATTGACGTAAAATAACGCAACAAAATATATTATTATATACAAAAATATAGAAAAAACTTCGAACTATATATGCTTTGTTATTTAATATAATTGATAAAACAACTACTAACAATATTGTTTAAATAAAGTTTTTGCTCTTATTATTTATAATATTAGATAACAAGTTTAAGATATTAATTGCAAAATTTATAAATTATATCTTAATATTGTTGTTTTTTTTGTTAAAAAATCTTGTACTAAAGCTTGTTAAAAACAATTTATTTGTTAAACAATTATTTTATTTAACAATAATATTTTGATCTTCTTTTTTATATTTAAAACAAAAAGTATAAATAAAATTGTTATTGTCTCTTTGGTTAATTTAGAACAAATTATTCTTTTTGTTGTATTAAAGTATATATTATTTAAGTTTATTATTATTGTTTTTCTTATTATTGTTATCTTTGTTCTTATTAAACTTATAAAAATAACGTAATTCTAATATATAATTAAATTACGCAAGAGAATAAAATAACAAAAGACAAACAATTAGTCAATTATTATTTAATAATTTAATAAATAAAAGTTTAGTAAAATTACTTGTCTAGAATTTCTAGAGTATCGACATATTGTTAAATAATACAAATTGAAATTATATCTTAATTAATAATAATAATATAAACAATAATATTTTAATTTGTTTTAGTAGACTTAAAGAGAACAATATTTAGAAAAAGAATCTATTATATATCGATTCGAATAGTAGTATAGTTTTCGACAAAAACAAGAACAACAATTTAAGAAAATTTAATTTAAAATATCTATATTTTATATTAATTAGTTTTTTTTTTATAAAGCAAAAGATATATTTATTAACTTTTTTATTAATTTTATTTTGTTTTATATTATTAATATTTATTTAGTTTTAAAGCAATTGCGAAAAATGTTTTTGTTACAAGTTGCAAATTTAATTAGAATATAAAAATCTATATATTAAAATATATTTAAAGAAAAGACATAAATTTTAACAATAATATTTTATATACTTATTAAGAGATTGTTTATCTTGTATATTGCTTTAAATTTAGTAATTCTTTGATAAATTAATTAAAATTAAGATTAAATTATTTTAAATTTAATATATTAAAAAATATATTAATACAAGAAGTTTGTTGCAATATATATATATTAATATTATTAATTTTAAATATATTTTTGCACTTCTATTAAGAATACTATTGTCGCAAAAAATAATATTACAAAGCTTCTAAACAATTTTTAAAAGCGTTTTTATTAAATAAAATTTAATAACAATTTGTATCTTTAATTAGTCTAAAATTAAATAAAACTCTTAAAAGATTAAAGTTTATTTAAAATTCTCGATATTATAATATAATTTTTTTACAATTTAATTAATAATAATTTTATTCTTTATTAAAAATATATTTAGAAATTGTTTAATACTTATTTATTAAAAAAATAAGCTTAATAATTGTATTTAACTTAACAACAAATTTCTTTAAATTATATAATCTTAAGAAAAATTATACTTTTAAAATCTTTGTTTACTATATTAACGCTACTAATTTTGTTAAAAATTAATAATAATCTCTATAGTTTTGTTTAACTTGTAATAATATTTATAACAAAGTAGAGACAAATATTTATAGCAAATTTAGTAAAAATATCTTCTTAATTATTGTTAAAAGCGATAACTATAATATTATTAACAAAAACAATATAATTTAGTATCTTTTAACGCAATTAAAGTATAATTGCTAGAATTAAATTAGCTTAATCTTAAACAATTTAATTTAATCTTAAATAATTTAGTTTAATATTAAATAATTTAATTTAATCTTAAATAATTTAATTTAATCTTAAATAAATTAAATAAATTATTAATTAATTTAAGTCTTAAAATAGATTTACTCTTCTTACTAATAACAAAATTCTTAATAGTTGTTATCTTCTTTTTATAATTTTTATTTTTTTAATATATTAGTTACGTTTTTTGCAATTTCGAGTCTTAAGATAATAACAAAAAAAATATATTATACAAAAGTCTATATATTGCGCAATTTAACTAACTTGTTTAATATATTATTGTAGCTTAAATAGTGCAAAATAAGATATTATTATTTATTGTTAAGATAAATATTTAAGTAGTAGAGAAGACATATAAATTGAAAGTCTTTTTATAATTTTAATAATATAGATTTTGTTAATTTAACTTAGTTATTGTATCTTTAATCTTTTTTCTTTTTTTAATGTTCTTTAGCTTATATATTTGCAAATCGAATTTTATTAGTTTTAAAATTAAAATGATATATAGTATTGTATTAATTTTAATTAATAAAATTGTTAATATAATATTTTGTGCGTTCTTAATTTGTTAAAACAAAGTATATATTGCAAATAATATATAATAAATTGTAGAATTGTTAAAAGTATAAACATATAAAATTTTTACTTATATTAGTAAGAAAATTAATTATTTTATATATTCTATATATTGTATTAATAATTTCTTGATTAATTTATTATTTTAATTCGACTAGTATCTCTATATATTTTTGTAAACGCTTAATACAATTTAATTGTTAATAATTAAATATAATAACTATAAATTGCACGCTTTTTATATATCTATTGTTGCTTTTTGTTAATTTGTTACTTCGATAAATATTTTTCGACTTATACTTTTGCACTTATATATAATCTTTTTGTTAATTTATTTTATTATATTAATAAAAAATATATTAAATTATATTCTTTTATAGTCTTTTTAAATTTGTATAATTCTTTTCGCTTTGTTTTTAGTAAATTAAGAATTTGTAAATTTTAACAAAATAGTTTTTTGCTTAAAATAAATTTTGTTTTTAAATATATAACTCTAATTAATTGCAAGTCGATTTTTGTATTTTTTTATATTTTTTTCGAATAAATATTGTGTTACGCTAGTACTTCCTTTAAAGATATTAAGATAAATTGTACTTTTTAAAGAGATCTATAGACGTCTTTAAGCAATATAAACAATTACTTAGTAACAAAAGTTGCAACTATAGACAATTTCTATATTTAATAAATCTTAAAAGAGATTCAATAAATTAAAGTAACAATAAGTAAAAATCTATAATAAGTTAAACACAATTTATAAAAGAGTTGTATTCTAGTTTCTATATATTAAGAAAATACTAATTGTTTATCTTGATTGTTTGTCGAACAATGCAAATATAATTGTTCGCAATATTTGTTTGTCAAATATAGTAAACATTATACTTAAATTGTTTGTTTCTGAAATATAGCAAATATAATAATAAATTTGTTTAAAGATATAGAATCTAAATTATTAATACAACTTTAATAAGCTTATAATACTATTTCTTTTTTTTAAAGTTTTTGTCTTAAAATTCAATATCTTTCTATTATATCTTTAAGAAAAATTAATATTAGAAATTTCTTTTTTTAAAAGAAAGATTTTTTCGACGCTTTAAATTTAGTATTTTTAGCAATATATTTTTGTTATAATTGTATAATATCTAGTAAAATCTATTGTGTAAATAACAATTTTAAAAAGTCTATAAAGTATATATAATTTAGTTGTAATTGCAATTTAACAATTTCTTTTATATTAATTAAACAAATTTATAAAGAACAAATATATTTAAAAAAAAAGTACGCAATGCGCGTGCAAAGCTAAGTCAACTAAAAGAATAATTAAATTTTTTGAAAAATAAGAAGAAAGAAATAATTGTAATAAAATAAAAGAATATTAACAATCTAAAGATAAATAAAGTATATTTTGTCAAATTTGTTATAAAGATTTTCGAATTGCTATTTAATGTATTGTTTGAACAATTTTAACTCTTAATTAATTAAAATTAAAATACTATTTCTATATCTTGTTTTAATAAAAAAAATTTAAAAAATTCTAATAGCAATTAAGATTCTTTTCTAATTTTTATATATTTTTTAAAATAAAATATTTTTTTTATTTAATTAAATACTTTTAATCTTCTTGTTGTAAGATTTTCGTAATTTCGAATTAATTCTCTTTCTACAAATAAAAATAAAATATATTTTATAAAAACGTAATTAAGTTTGCTAACTTCAACAATAAAATATAGAATACTAAAAATATTTTAATATTTTTAAGTAAATCGAGCTTGTAATTAATTAATTTTTTAGTTTTCTTAATAAAAAATAATTTGATTTTAATATAATATAATTTTTTACTTAACTTTCTTGTTTTAAGATTTTTTGTAAAAAAATATATTTTATTTTTCTCTTTTAGCTAAGATATTATTTTTTGTTTTTTATTTTAATATATAGTTCATTTTTTTTGTATTTTTAAAATATTGTTATATATCTTTTTTAGTATTGCTATTCTTTCGATAACTAATTACGTAAATAAATATATACGTTCTTTTTTAAAAAGGTTTAATTTTTTGCTATAATTAACAAAGAATAAAGTTATTTTAATAATATTTAAAATCTTTGTATTAAGTGTTAATTGTACTATAGATAAAAGTAATATTTAGTTGCTATAAATATTGTTAATATAGTATCTTAAATATTGTTTAAAACTTTAATTTGTTCTTTTTATTTAATTATTTATAATTAAGTAATAGATAATAGATATTTAAAGTCTTGTATCTAATATCAAGAGAAGCATCTTTTAATAATTAAATATAAAGAGTTTGTTTCTATTATTAATTAATTTTTTAAATATATTATAATATTATATAAGTTAATTTAATATAATGTATTTTAGTTATTTTGCAATAAATCTTTTTTTGTATATAGTAATATATGAGTACTTAATAAGCTTATTAATTATTAGTATCGAATTATATCTATTTTTAATTGCTAGATTTGTTAATTTTGACAATTTAATAATAAAGTTTATTGTAACTTTATTCTATAACAATTTAAATAATTCTTAATATTAGATTTTGCTATAATTTGTATATATACTATATTTGTTCTATTAATAGCTAAGATATTGTTTAATATATATTTCGATAATTTGTTTTATTTGTAAAAACTAACAATATTACTATAAAAGTTAAAGAATTTTTGTTACTTTTAAATATTTTTGCAATAATTTATTATAATACTCTTTTATATATTTGTTAATTTTGTCGATAAATATTTAGAGTTTTTCTTTCTTTATTAAAGATTCTTTTGTATTATCTCGAAATATTTGTAGTATAATATTTAATTTATATTTATTTGTTAATAATAATTTGTTTTTGTTAATTTTAAATATATTGTAATTGAACAATTTCTTTGTTTTTATATAATTATTTCTTCTATTAAGTGCGTCTACTTTATTATTTTTGTTTAAAATATACTATATTTTAAACTTGTATTATTCTAGTTTTTTTAATTATTATATTTGTTTTTTGTTTAACTATTTAATAGTAATAAAGTGCACAAGATTTTTGTAATTTATAAAAATTGTAAGTTTCGATAATTTTTTTATATATACTTTTTACAATTTTAAGAAAACTACTATAGCAAGTAGTTTTTTATTGTAAATATTATAGTTTTGTTTAATTAATAAGATTTTTCTTAAAAGATATATTATTAAATATTAAATATTTTTATATTTTTAATTAAAATATATATTAATAGCTAGATTTAATGCGTCGATTTTAATCTTATTTAACAATTGCAAATTATATATTTTTAATATTAGCTTTTTTAAGTATTTTAACTTAAGATTTTAAAATAATTTCTTTTTTGCAAATTTTTATATTTATAACGTATTTTTTTTTGTAAAATTTGTTAATAGTATTGCGTTTATTAAGTAGTTTTTAATAAACTTCTTATTATAATTTATAAAATCTAAAAAGAATTATATTTTTTTAATATTTATTAATAATATTTATTTTTTAATTGTTTGTAGCTTTTTAAAATTTATATATACTTTGTGTTGTTTAATAACAAATTTAAAAAAGTTAATTTTCTTTTAATAAAATTTGTATTTCTTTAACTTAAAATGTAGATTTTTTATATTTAGATATTTTAATATTTTGAAAATATAACTAATATATTTTTTTAAGATTTTTGAATAAATTATAATGTTGTTCAAGTATGTTATAACAAATTAATTCAAATATTGTTATAATATATTATTAATTATTTTTTAATATATTGTTAAAACATTCGTAAATTCGAACAATATTATTTTATATTTATATAATTTATATTGTATACAAAAAGCTATTTTTTATTTTTTCTTTATCTTTATTTTAATTTAGTTGTACGCTTTTTGTAAATTTAGTTTAATAAAGTACTTTGCTCTAAATAGTTAATTCTAAAGTTTATTAATATTAGATAATAAATATTAATTTTTAATTGTAATATTATTTAACTTTTAGTAATCAATATATAGATAAAGAGTTTTATTTTTCTTTAATATAAAGAGAATCAAGTATCTTGTCTATAATTAGAATTTTTTAATAATTTTTTTTTTGTTTTTTGTCAAATATTTGCGAAGTACTTCGAGCTTCTTTTTGAATAAAGTATATATAAATTTAAATATAAGTTATTTGTTTAATTTAAGTTTAATTTTGTAATTTTATAATTAATGTTTAAAGAGAATTTCTATTGTTTTTTTTTCTTAAAATAAATACTTTTAATTGTTATATATTTGTAATATATACTTTAGCGATTTCTTTGCTATATTAGATAGTTTAAGACTTCTAGAAAATTTGTAATTTTTTTTACTTATTTTAATTTTGTAGTTTAATTAATTTTTGTTAATACTTATTAAGTCGAACTTTATTAAATTGTTTTTTTACAAAAATGCAAGTTTGTTGCTTGCAATTGTTTTTTAATTTAATTTTTTGTTTATTATTGAACGCTATTAATGCGTAGATTAAATATAAATTACGTAATTATATTGCGCAAATCTAAGTATTTGTATATTTTAATTAACTTTTAGATTGTATTGCTTTAATTAAAATATTTCTAAAACAATATTATAAATAGCTATTTCTATTATATTAAAAATTAGTTTTTTGTAATATTGCTAAATAGCTATTAATAATAGTTTTGTTTCTTTATTTATTTTTCTATTTTTGTTAAGTAATAAATTTTTATTTACAATTATTAAATTATATACGTTAAACTTCTTTTAAATAAAATATTCTTCTCTTTTAATAAAAGTTCTAGCTATAAAATTGTTTGTTATATTAAAATTAATTATTGCGATAAATTGTTGTTTATTAACTTTAATTAATATAATAAAATATTATACATATATTGTTAAGTTTAATTGCTATTGTTAAGCTAACATATTACATTTCTTTAGTATACTCTTTATTAAAAAATTTAAACTTTATTTTATTTTAATATTGTAATTTTTGCTTTAAACGTTTGTTTACATTAAGCTTTCTTTTTATACTAAATTAATAATTTTAAATTTCTAGAAAACTAGTTGATTTCTTCTTTGTTTTTTAGATAAGTCTAATATAAGTTGTTATAATATTTTGTTTAACTAAGTATTGCGTGTTTTTTTTGCTTTTTTTATCTTTTCTTAAAATAGATTTATATTGTTTAGTTGTTATTTAATTTTATCGAAAATTTCTCTTTTAATAGTGGTGTTGCTTTCTAGCGCTTTCTTATATTTATTTACAATTTAATTTATCTCTCTTTTTCTTAATAAGCTAGCTAAAGCGTTAAAATACTTTGTAATATTATCTAAATATTTGTAAAAGTTTTTTTAATTATATTTGTTATCTAAGTTTGTTGTTAAATAAAAGTATAACATTTTTAATTGTTTTGCTTTTATAATTTTATTAAGTATTTAATTGACTTTCTATATAGATACAAATATCTTGTTTAATAATATTTTATCTAAAACTTTCTATAATTAATTTAGATCTTTTACTAAATAGTAGTTGTTATTTAATCTAATTTCGAGAGTATTTGTTTTTGTGTTAATTTGCTCTCTAATATTGTTTTAATTATTAAGTATTTTTTTTAATATAATATTGATTTGTTGACAATTTATTAAGTTTTGTAATTAATAATCTCTTATAAAGTAACTTAATTTGTTATATAAATAGTATGTTTTTTAGAATTTGTTATTTTGCTTTTCTTTAAAGTTTTTTTCTTTATATTGTTAAGTAAAATTTAATTTTATAGATACAAGCTTACAATAATTAAGATTATTGTACTTTTAATTAAAACAAAATTCTCTCTATTAATATTTAATTATTAATTTAAAGAAAAATTTTACTCTTTTTTAAGATTAATTGTATTTTTTTTATAATTCTTTTATATAATTTGTTGTTAAAATCAATAACTACTTTAATAAAATTAAATATATTGTTAAAAATTCTTCTATTATATATAATTTTGATCTTTAGATTATTTTTAAAATTTTGTCGAAATATTATTATAAATACAATATTGTTTTATTTAATTTAATTAATATATTTTTAAAATCTAATTGCGTAGTTTGTTGCAAAGATTTGTGAAATTAAATATTAAATTATTCTTTTTGCAATTTGTTTTTTGTTAAATATTTTAAAGATTTTTCGAAACTCTTTTCTAAAATTATTAAAGTTTGTAAATATTGTACAAGAATTTTTGCTATTGTTTTTTAAATATTTTTGTAAATTTAATTTAAGTTAATGCTAAACTCTCTCTCTAAAAAATATTAATAGAAAAATTATCTTTTAATTTGCTAAAATAAAATAAAAAGTAAAATAGATATTTATTGATATAAGTTAGTTCTTTAGATTAATATAATCTTTATAATAGATATCAAGTTTATTAATTCTAATTTTGTTGTCTTCTATAATCGATAATCGATATAATATTGATAGATTAGTGCTTAAAATAGAAACGCATTAATCTAATATAAATAGTCTTAAAATATTTAAAGTGTTACACTAGTACTTTTTTTAAAAATATTAGAATAAATTGTGTTTTTTAAAAAGATTTGTAGACATTTTTAAACAATATGAAAAATTATTTGATAACAAGAATTGCAACTATAAACAATTTTTATATTTAATAAATTTTAAAAGAGATTCGATAAATCAAAGTAATAATAAGTAAAAATCTATAATAAGTTAAACACAATTTATAAAAAAGTTATATTTTAATTTCTATATATTAAGAAAATACTAATTGTTTATTTTGTTTGTTTGTTAAACAATACAAATATAATTGTTTGCAATATTTGTTTGTCGAATATAATAAACATTATGCTTAGATTGTTCGTTTCTTAAGTATAGCAAATATAATAATAAATTTGCTCAAAGACGTAGAATCTAAATTACTAGTATAGCTTTAATAAGCTTGTAATATATTGCTAGTAAATATTTAAAGTTTTTCTTTATAGCAGCTTTTTTAGCTTTTTGTTAATATTTGTAATTTATATATTATTTGTTTAAAAATATTCGATTGTAAGAGTTAAATTGTATTAATAAATTTATTAACTCTTATATAGATTTATTAATTTCTTTCTTTGTCTTTTATTTAATAATAAATATTAAACTAGTTTGCAAATAAACAATTATATTGCTTATAATACTAATATTAAAATATTAAATATTATAATCTAATATTTATATTTTTTATCTCTTTATTTTGTTTGTTTTTAAAAAGAATTGCTTTAATAAAATTTTATATTATTTTATTGTTAAAAATATTATAGTTTTAAGTATTATTAAATAGTGGAATAAAATTTATATAATAAGTAAAAATATAAAGCTTAAAAATATTAAAATATATTTTATTTTTGTTATTTTTATTTTTATTATATTTTATATTTTATAATTAATATTTGACAAAAATTGTTTCTAAGTTGTTAATTTAATATATTGTATACTTTATATAGCTTAGTATATTTTTGTTATAAAAAATATATTAAGCAAATATAACAAAGTTTGTAATTGTTTAAATATAATATATTGTTGCGTCTTGCTTTTTTATTAATAAAGATATTATTATAAAATTAAACTAATATATTATTATTTTTTATTTAACTTTACTTTATTGTTTAACTTTATTAAACAACTTAAATATCTTTAAGTTTATTATATTAAAAATTTAGCAAAAATATTTATTTAATTAAATAGATACTATTATTTTAACAATATTTCTATTTTTTTATTTTTTTTTATAAATTATTTAAAATATATTTTTGCTAAAATATTATTAATTAAAACAACAATTTAATTAATTAATTATATAACTATATCTTTTAATAACTAATAAAAAATATTAAGATTTATTAATTTATAAATATTGCAATACTTGTGTTTCTATATTTAATTATATATTAAAAATATATTTATCTTCTTTTTGCTTTTCTTTAAATTTGTTTTTTGTTTAGCAAACTTGTTTTAAATATATTTAGAAATATAATATTTTTATCTTTTTATAAGATATTTTTGTTTGTTTAAAGAAACTTTGCAAATATTGTAGTATTTGTTCTTCTTAATATTAATAATAAGAATTTGCTCTTTGTAGTTTATTATTATTTTTTTAATAATTAGATAACTTTTTATTGTAAAATTGTTAATACAAAGTATATTTATATTAGATTTGCTAAGTATCTCGAATACTATATTTAATTAACTTGTACAACAAGATTATTATAGATTAAAAATATATATTCAAAAATCTTCTTTATAACTTAATAATATACTTTTGTTTATAAATATTATAAATACTTTTTTTTAATCTTTATAATTAATATTAAGTCTATTAATACTAGATTTAATTAAATTTAACTTCATTTTATGATTTAATCTAAATTACTAATAGTTATATATATTAATTATAAACTTTAGTTTTTATAATATTATATTATTTAAGTTTTGTCTATAACTATTAAAATTAAAATAATTGTAATTTTTTCTAGTAATTAATTTTATATATTTTATTATTAATTTTCTATATATATATTTTAATATAGATACAAATATTATTTGTTATATTAATCTAAATTAATATATATATTAATTTATTTTAGAAAGATTTGTAATTAAGTGTTACGAGCTTATTAAAGCTATATTAGTAATTTAGGTTCTATATCTTTGGGCGAATTTGCTATTATGTTCGACATACTTAAGAAGCGAACATTCTAAGTATAATATTTGATATATTTGACAAACAAATATTGCGAACAATTATATTTGCTATATTCGACAAACAAACAAAGTAAACAATTAGTATTTTCTTAATATATAGAAACTAAAATACGACTTTCTTATAAATTGTGTTTAACTTATTATAGATTTTTACTTATTGTTACTTTGATTTATCGAATCTCTCTTAAAATTTATTAAATATAGAAATTGTCTATAGTTGCAATTCTTGTTACTAAGTAATTGCTTGCATTGCTTGAAGATGTCTACAAATCTCTTCAATAGCACAATTTACTCTAATATTTTCGAAGAAAGTATTAGCGTAACATTAAGCAAAAAATATATTATATTTTTAATATTTTAATAATATATAATATACTTAATAAAGATAAGATTACTAATTATATTTTTAATTGTAAATTTTATCTTATATTATTTATTGTTTTTAATTTTATACAAAATAATTTTTATTTATATATATAATTTATTGTTGTTGCAAATGTTATAATATTTTTGTAGATTTTTGTTATTTTTGTTTCGAAACAATATATTAATAATATTCTTTATAAGCTTGTAGTTTAATATTTATTTTGCAAATTTAAATTTTTAAATATCTTAAAAGAAACTATATATTATCGAAAAAATAAAGAACAATTTTTGCGCAAATTTTTTTAATTAAAAAATATAGTTACTTTTTCGAACTATATTGTTAATAGATTTTATTGCTCTTTTCTTTTAATTGTATTGCTCTATTAATTATTATAACTAATATAGTAAATTATAGATTTGTCGATATATAATTTCTTATTTTGTTATTAAATATTCGTATAGTATATTTAGAATTAACAAGATTCTTTATTTGTAAAATTAAATTATAATATTCTTTAATTTTTTTAATATGCGCGTTTGAAAACTTATAATTATTTTAATTTAATTCGAATAATTCTAGAGTTTTGCTAAATGTTACTTTATTAAATATATTTGATATATTAATCTTCTTCAGACATTGTTTTATTTTAAGAAGACAATTGCGCAACTAATATAAATTGTTCTTTTTTAAATTCTTTTTTAAGTTTTTTTTATTTATCTTTTAAATCTAAATTCATTTTAACGCTTTATTTCTTGAATTATTTAATATCTAGTTAAATAACTTGTTAACTTATTGTTGTTCTTTAATCTTAAACTATACGTATCGCAAAAACAAGACATAGTACTTTGTTCTCTCTTCTTAATAATTTTGTTTACTATATATATATAATATAGTAAGACAATAAATGCTTGGAGATTTATTGTAATATATAATTTATAAAATGTAATTAATATATTGCGTTGCAAAGTTATTAATATTATTATACTAAACTAGTTTTAAAGAAGCATTTTAAGTTTTATCTTTTACTATTATAAATGTTTTAAAGCGATTAATATTACTACTAGATAAAAAATATAGTTAAAGAAATAGATTTTCAAACTATATTAAAAAGTTAAAGTTTTAATTGTTTATTAAGTATTAAGTATAATTATAACAAGAGACTATTTAATTGATTATATCTATAAGTTTTAACTATAGAGTAATTTATTAATTAATTATTATATATAATATAAGCAAGCTATATAGAATTTAAATATTAGTATATTTCTTTTCTTATTTTGCGAAGATCTATAACAACTATACTTCGAATTATCTCTTTATATATAGATTAATATATTAGTATTACTTAAAGATTTTATTTAGTTAAATATTAATATTATAGTTAACTCTAAATAAACTCTTTTTATTAAGAATATAATATTAGTATTAGACAACGCAAACTATTGTTATTAAATAATTGCAAACTTAATAAAAGATTTGTATTAATTTGCGTTAATTTGCGTTAACTTAGATAAATATTATAAAAATTATATTTAAGAAGAAGATATTAGCTTTATATGCAATTGTATTTATTAAAAAGATAATTCTCTTAATTAATTTAAACTAGTTTGCGTCAACTTAAGCAAATATAACAAAAATTATATTTAAAAAGAAGATATTAACTTTATATACAATTGTATTTATTAAAGAGATAACTCTCTTAAATAATTTAGATTAATTTGTATTAATTTAAACAAATATAATAGAAACTATTACTGCAAAGATGCTCTCTCTTAATTAATATAAGCTAGTTTGTGTCAATCTAAACAAGTATAACAAAAAATACGTTAAAAGAAGAAATATATAGAAATATAGCTTTATATTTAGTTATAGTTATTAAAGATAATGTTCTTAATTAATCTAGACTAGCTTGTATTAATCTAAACAAATATAACAAAAAATACAACAAGAGAAAAAATATATAGAAATATAGTTTTATATTTAATTATAGTTATTAAAGATATTGTTCTTAATTAATTTAGATTAGTTTGCGTTAATCTAGACAAATATAGCAAAAAATACAACAAGAGAAAAAATATATAGAAATATAGTCTTATATCTAATTATAGTTATTAAAGATATTGTTCTTAATTAATCTAGACTAGTTTGCGTTAATTTAAACAAATATAACAAGAATTACTATTGCAAAGATATTTTTTCTTAATTAATATAAATTAGTTTGCGTTAATCTAAACAAGTATAACAAGAATTACTATTGCAAAGATATTTTTTCTTAATTAATATAAATTAGTTTACGTCAATCTAAACAAGCATAACAAAAAATATGTTAAAAGAAGAAATATATAGAAATATAATCTTATATATAATTAAAACTATTAAAGATATTGTTCTTAATTAATCTAAACTAGTTTGCGTTAATCTAGACAAATATAGCAAGAACTACTATTGCAAAGATGCTTTCTCTTAATTGATATAAACTAGTTTGCGTCAATCTAGAAAAGTATAGCAAGAATTACTATTGCAAAGATATTTTCTCTTAATTAACATAAGCTAGTTTGCGTCAAACTAGATAAATATAACAAAAACTACAACAAGAGAAGAAATATATAGAAATATAGCTTTATATTTAATTAAAGTTACTAGAGATACAATTTTGTTAATTAATCTAAGCTAGTTTGTATTAATCTAAACATATATAATAGAAATTGTATTAAAAAAAGAGAGTCGCAATATTATAACTTTATATACAACTATAATTATTGCAAAAATACTCTCTCTTAATTAATATAAATTAGTTTGCGTTAAATTAAGCAAAAATTGCAAAAATTGTATTAAGAGAAAAAATATATAGAATTATAACTTTATATCTAGTTATAGTTACTAGAGGCACAATTTTGTTAATTAATTTAGATTATTTTGCGTTAATCTAAGCAAACATAACAAAAAAAATATAAAAAGAAAAAAGATATAGAATTACAACTTTATATTTAATTAAAGTTATTAAAGATACAATTTTGTTAATTACTTTAAGCTAGTTTGCGTTAATCTAAATAAGTATAACAAGAATTATATTAAAAGAAACAAGATATAAAATTATAACTTTATATTCGATTATAGTTATTAAAGATATTGTTTCTTAATTAGAATAAATCAATATATATTAATTTAGACTAAAATAATAATATTTACGTTAAGAGAAAGATTATATTAAATAACAACTTTGTATATAATTTCGAATTAATAAAGATATAATACTTTTGATTAATTTAAGTTAATTTAGCAATTGTATTAGAAATTTAATTATACTTTTGTAATTAAGTATTACAAAACTTCTTAAAATATTTTTTTGTTTGTCTTTATATTTATTGCGACTATAAACAAATCTCGAAAGTCTAATATAAAGAATACTAGACTCTTGCTTTTATCGAAGTTTTATTAATATTTTTTCGTAATTAATTTTTTTTTTGTTAATAAGTCGAATTTTGTTTTTAATTTAATATATATAGCAATAATTAAAAAGTAATTCAAGATTATATTGTATAATTAATATTTCGAAAAAAAAAATTATATACAAGCAAAAAAACAAAAAAAATAAAGATAAAAAAGTAAAACAAAAACAATAGTAATAAATTAAGTTAACTAAAATTTGAGCTAGATTTATCGACAATTCCGAAATTCTTGTTAATAGTACTATTAGTAACTAATAGTCAAATTAGCTAATATATCAATATGTTTGCTTTATATAATTAAGCGCAAGATTGAATTGCAATTAGCAAAATTCGTAGATGCGTAATTAATATACGTTTTGTTAAGATCTAATTTTGCATATTGTTAAATTCTATAATACAAACGCAATTTAAGAGCGCAATTCTCGATTATTTTATATATATTACAATTATATTACGAAGACGTTCTTGTCGACAGATAATTTACGCATAGAAATCTTACAAATCGTTCGATTCTATTATACAAATTACTATAGTGTAAACAAATAATAAATAAAGATATAAGCAAAGCATTGCAAGAATTTGTGCGCATCTTAAATATTAAAATTGGATTTCTATTAAGCAAGCGTTAAGACTTTTGCTACTAAATAAATTCTAGACTAGCTAATAGTTAAATTAGCAATTTTCGCAACAAACACTTTCTAAGTAGAGATTCCGGAATTGCTAATATTAATTAGAATTAAAATTATAGATTTAAAATAAAATATAAAGATAAATACAAAAATAATATTTTAAATTGTTAATCTTTTTAACAATATCTATATAATAACTACTCAAATTACAAAAATATTTATAATCTTAAAGATCTTAGTTATAAATTTAATTATTGTAAACTAATTATTTAGCGCAATATTTTTAATTTTTGTTTTTGTATATAGTATATAGTATAAGACTTTTAACTTGTTATTTTAATATTAAATATAAATAAAGATTTAAACAATTCGAAATATATTATATACAAGCTTGTATATAATAATTATTATAATATATTAAAGATTTTAATTTTTCTCTAGTATTTTAACAATTTTAATTAATATATTTAATTTATTTTAATGCAAAAGCTTGTTTATTGTTTACTTCTTTAACAAATTTAAAGATATTAATTGTTGTTTATTGTTTTAAATTTCTTAAATTTTTAAAATATATTTAAGAATAATCTTTTTAAAGTTAGATACTTTTGCAAAAATAATAGAAAAAAGTTAGTATATAATATTTATAAAATAAAACAAATATTAAAATTTGCAATAGAAATAACAAAAATAACAATTATAATAAAGTAAAAGCTTATCGAGAATTCCGGAGAAGACGTTTTGTATATGCTAATCCTGCTATCGATTCTCTATAGAGACGACATCGGCATTTCTGCTCGTTTCTGTTCGCGCAAACCTAATTAGGAAATTTAAATTATTTATATAAATTAGTATTGTTTTATACTTAGTTCGAAATTTTTAGCTTCATCGGGCTAGTACTAGAGACGTAATAAATTATCAAAATTAAGACTTTTCGATTCTATAAATAAATTCGCGTCTATAAGCGCCAATCTATTAATAAAATCGAGAAATTCCATTTTCGATAATTTATTACGTCTCTAGTACTAGCCCATTTGGGCCAAAAATTTCGAACTAAGTATAAAACAATACTAATTTATATAAATAATTTAAATTTCCTAATTAGGTTAGCGCGAACAGAAACGAGCAGAAATGCCGATGTCGTCTCTATAGAGAATCGATAGCAGGATTAGCTTATATAAAGTCTCTCTCCCGGAATTGCCAATGCTAAAATAAAGATAGAACTTATATGTTTTATTATTAATATTATTTTAGAAGAATTCGATATAATTAAGATAAATATTTCGAAATACTTTGAAAGAACTTTCTTAATAACAAATAATTTTAAACAATTCTTTATTAATATAAAGTAAAAGATAATTAATTTTTTTTTAATAGAATTAATATTTAAGTTTATATAAACTTTAAATATATAATCTTTAATATAGTATATTTGCTATTACAAAATTATTGATATTATAAATATTAAATATAATAGAATTATTGCAAACTTGCGACAAATATATTTTGTTAAAAATCTACTTAATCTTTTAAATTATTATATTTATAAAATATTCTTGAACATAAGTTAATTTGTGTTGTTGTTAATTTTAGATTATATATATTTGTTCGAGTTATTTTTTAATATATTTTTTCTAATTATCGGTTATACTTTTTAGACTATTTTAATACTTTTTAAGAAAAGTGTTTTTTAATAGATTTGCGATAGAGTTTAGAAAGATATCATAGCTATTTATTGTATTATTTGCTTAAATTATAATAACAAATTATAATTTTAAGAATTAGAGTTTTAAAGATTGATATAGCTTCGAAAGCTAGCATTTTAATTTTTGTTGTTACTATTATTTTATTCTTTATTTAATTAAGAGATTTTGTTGTAAAATTAAATTAAGAACAATTTAAATTATTTTATAAATTCCAACTTGCTAAATTAAGAGAAACAACAATATTTGTAAAATTTATTGTAACTATAGATTGAAGTATTATTATTAATTAAAAACAATATTTAGATCTTTTAATCTTTGTATTATTTTTTATTTTTTAGAATTCTAGTCTTAATATCTTAATAATATAATATTTATTAACAATAGCAAATTTTATATAAATAGAATAAATATTTTTTTGTCTTATATAAGATTATTTGTAAAACTTAGTAAATTTAAGTGCAATATATAATTTTTAGTTGTAATATATAATTAGAGATTATACAATAAATAAGATTGAAGTTAAAAAATTATAGTATTTTAAACAATTTTCTTTTATATTTGTAAAAAGTTATATAATAAGATTGCGATAGATTTAAAGTTAATTAAAAATAATTATTATTAATATTTATTTATTTTTAACTAATTAATAAAGATTGAAAAAGATAATATTAAAATTCTTTATATTAATAAATTTATAGATTTTTTTGCTTTAATTGTTAAGATTTGTATTTAAAAGAAAAGATACAACAAAAATACTATATATAATATAAAAATTAAATTGATATAAATAGATATTTAGTTATTGCTTAAACTAGTAGAAGAATAAACAATATTAATAAATATATTTTTAAAGCAATATTTGCGAGTAATAGATTTATTTCTTTATTTGATTTGAATACTTTACTATTGTTTTTATAGTTATAAAGAAAAAACAACAATTACAAAAATAATAATAATTTATAGATATAAATTGTTAGTAACTAAGTAATTGAAGAGAACAAATATATTTTATTTTTTTTAAATTTATCTTATTTGCGAATAGCGCGTTATAGAGATTATTCAATATAGTATTAGAGATAATAACAAAGAATCTAGCTAATTATTATTAAGAAATTTTTCCTACTTTATATTTAATAATTTTTTTTTTTTAATTTGTCTTTTTTAAGAACAATATATACAAAAGTTGCAATATACTTTTTAATTTTATTTAAAAATTTTTTATATAATTAACTAATTTAAAAGTCTTTAAAGTTAAATATTAATTTAATAAAATATTTAAGTAAAAGAAATAATTATAAATAACTTAATTATAGTTTTATAAATATTTTTTATATTTTTTATATTTTTATTTTGCGAATTTGTTTCGATTAATATATTTATTTTCTTCTTTATAGTATATATAATTATTACAAAGTTAAAGTCTCTTTTATTGTTAAACTTAATTTTAAATTTTTGTATATTTAAATTTTTTAAGTTGTTATTAATTTTGTATTATTTACTTAAATACTTTTGTTTAAAGAAAAAAAATTAAAACTTAACTTGTTACAACAAAATAACTTAGCAAATAAAGATACTATATATTTCGAATTTAATAAAATATATTATTAATTTAAAAACAATACAATAAGAAAGACAAATTTGTATACTAATTTGCGTAAAATAGTTTCTTAATTGTATTCTTTGTTAATTAAATTAAGAAAGCTTTAAAATAATTAAAAAGATTTGTAATAAAAAAAAAACTAATAAGATTACATTGCAAAAAAAGAATTAATACAATTTGTTAAAGATTATTTGCTTGTCTATTAAAGCGCGTTTTAAAAGTATAAAAATAAATTTATTTATATTATTCTAATTTTGTATTTAAATTCGAGTTTTTTTAAGCTTTTATTAAGTTAAAAGAACTTAATATTAAATATTATTAATATTAATTAAATTACAAATTGTTCTTAAGGATTTAATATATTATAACTTAATTAATCGAAATTAAGAAACAATTGCATTAAATAAGTCGAATTTAAAGAAACTTAAAGTTAAAGTTTAAGATTTGTAGAAAACTATTAAATAAAAAGAAATAGAATTGCGTTATTCGAAACTTTAGAGAGAGTATATTAAGAGCTACGCATAAAAAATAGCAATTAAATTCGAATTTAATTATCAATAATATTTAAATAATAAAAACAATATATAAGTTTGCTAAAAAGTTTAGAGAGACAAAGAAGAAAAATACTAATAAAACAAATTGTTTAAGATTAATATAATTATTTATTTTCATATTAATCTTTTAATATTCTTCTTTTGTTACAACTTTAAAAACAATTTTAATATTGTAGATAATAATATTTTTGCAAAAACGTACTAAATAAAAAAAATCTTTAATTTCTAGTATTTGTTTGTATTTGTTATAGAGAATTTTAATTTATTTTATACAATCTATCTTAAAATTGAGCTTCGAATACTAATAGTTTTTAAAAATTTAATTAATAAAATTATATTATTAAGTCGAGATACTTATATAACAAATAAGTGTTTTAACAAAGATATAATAAGATAAAAAGTAAGTTAGCAAGATATTTTTTGTGTTTATATCTTTAGATTTGCAATATAATTATATATTTTCTAAGATAATAAAGCTAAAATTGTAAGTAAACTTATGCAAAAACAATATTTGCAAATTAAAGTAAAAGTAAGAAAATAAAACAAATTGTAAAATCAAAGATTATTAATAAGTTAATACAATTATTATTATTAAGTTCTAAAATTAAGAATTTTGTAAACAAGTTATATTATATAAATTACAATTATTAGATATTAAACTATATTGCAAATATAGTTCTTTATATTTTTAATTAAAACAAATAATTAGATACTAACTAAGTAAAGAGTTTATAAAATAAGTCTATAAAATAATTGTAAAAAAGAACAACAAAAATAACAATATAATAACGCTCTAAATATATAGATTGAATTATAAAAATGCGACTAGAATATAAAGAAATAAAATATATTTCTCGCAATTAACTTCGAAGTTCTAGAGACTTGTTAAAAGAAATAATATAATATTGAATTTATCAAGATTTTGATCTTATTATTAATTTTAAAACTTAAATAATAATTAATAATAATAATTTTAGATTTAAAATTAAAATTAATACAACAAGTAACTTAAAAAAAAAGCTTGTAATAAAATTATAAAAAATAAAATTATAAAAATAAAATAATTATATTAAACAATATAGATTTAAGACTTTAAAAAAAATTAGCTAATATTTACTTTAATTATATTGAATTATATTAAACTATATTAACGCAAATATTATTATAAATACAAAACAAACAAATCGAAGCTTAAGAAAAAACAAAAATACTAAAAAAAAATATAACTAATAAAAATCTTTGTTATTGCGCAAGCTAATAAGCTTGCTTAATTAACTTTATCTTTAAGCATTAAATAGAAAACTATATTTATTAAATCTTTATTTCTTTTTTCGAATTCTTAATAGTTATTGTTATATTTACTATTATATTAAATTTATTAATATTAATATTTTTCTTTATTATTGTAAAAAAAATTTGAAAAATCTTAATTATAAATTTAATCTTTACTTATTGTTTTTTTAGTACAATCTTTTTAATTCTTGTTTTAATATATAATATATAGTAGAATATTTTTAAACTATTGTTTTAATATTAAATGCAAACAAGAGTTTAAGCAATTATAATTATACTATATATTAATTTTCAAAAAATCTCGGTTGTAATATATTAAAGATTTAGATCTATACTTATAATACTAACAATATTAATTAATATATTAGACTTCTCTTTATATAGAAGTTTGTTATTATTCGAATCTTTAGCAAATATAAAGATATTAATTGTTATTTGTTGTTTTACGTTTTTTAAATCTTTAAAATATATATAAAAATATCTATTTAAAATTAAATACTTTTGCAAAAACTATAGAGAGAAATTAATATATAATATTTATAGAACAAGACAAATATTAGAATTTGTAATAAAAATAGCAAAAATATTAATTATAATAAGATAAAAGTTAGAACAAAGATAAAACTTATATATTTAACTATTAATATTATTTTTAAAAAGCTCGATATAATTAAAATTAATACTTTAGAATATTTTTCAAAAATTTGTTCAATAATTATAATCTTTAAATAATTTTTTACAAATTAAGAATAAAATACAATTAAAGAGCAATCTTTTTTTATATAATTAATTATTAACTTTATATAAACTTTAATAATCTTATTGTTAATTTAGTATATTTATTGTTGCAGAATTATTAATACTTCGAATACTAAATATAAAAGATTATTATATACTTTTAATAAATATATCTTGTTAAAAATCTATTTAAATTTTAAGATTGTTAATTTTTTGAAATATTTTCAAACATAAGTTTTATTGTATTGTTGTTAATTTTAGAATTATTATTTATACTTAAGTACTTTATTAACTTGTTTTTATTAATTAATAATTATTATCTTTAGACTTTTTTAATATTTTTTAAAAAAGATAGCTTTAACAAATTTGGATTAAAGTTTCGATATCTTTTATAGTTATTTATCAAATTATTTGCTTTTATTATAACAACAAATTATAATTTTAAAAATTAGAGATTTAAAGATTCGTATAATTTTTAATGCTAATTTGCTAGTTTTTAAGCTATTTTTCTCTCTAATTATTAAGATTAATTTTTAGAACAAGAAACAAACTAAATTTGTTAATAGATTAATATTTGTAAAACTTTAAATTAAGCTAATACAAACAATTATCTAATTATTTATTAAACATATTAGTAGAAAAATAGATAATATTGATAAATGTATTTTTAGAACAATATCTACAAGTAATAGATTTGTCTTTCTATTTAATTTAAATGCTTTATTATTGTTTTTATAGCTATAAACAAAAGATAACAACTACAAGAATAATAATAATCTATAGATATACGTTGTTAATAATTAAGTAATTAAAAAGAACAAATATATTTTATCTTTTTAAAACTTATTTTGTTTGCGAACAATATATTATAAAGATTATTTAATTTAATATTAAAGATAGCAATAAAAAATACAACAAATTATTGTTAATAATATATTTTTTACTTTATATTTAAAACATTTTTTTTTTATAATATTTTTTTTAGTATAATTTTTACAAACTTGATTGCATATTTTTAGATTTCGTTTATTGTATATTTATATAATTAACTTCTTTATACAACTTTAAAACTAAATATTATATTAATAAAGCACTTAAATAGAGAAACTAAATATTAATATTGCAATTATATTTTTCTTAATTTTTTTCTTTTTTTTTTCTTTTTCTTTTTTGTTTTTATTATTATATTTTTCTTCTTCTTTAATAGACTAATTGTTAAATCGGATTTCGATTCCAACTTTTGGAATCGATTTAACTCGACAATTCCAACATTAGAAATTAACTTAAATGTCGATTTTTTAAGAATCGAATCAAATCGAATTAATTTAGTTTTCAATTTTAACTTTTGAAATCGAATCGATATTAAAAAATACTAAAAATTAATTTAAATTAACTAGTTTTAATATATTTTAAACTATTTTAGTTATTTATTATAATAACTACTAATATGCATTATATGTATATATTATTTTTGTCAAAATATTGTGTTTTTCAAAAATTACTATTTATATAATTTGATTTTCGATTCTAATATTAGGAATCGACTCAACTTAACAATTTCAATATTAGGAATTGAATCGACTTTTCGATTTTAACTTTTAGAATTGATCTGACCCAATTCGAGTTAAATATTCGATTCGAACTCGATAACTTAACTCGACGCAATCAATCTATTCTTTAAAGTGTTTATAATTTCGATTATATTTTAGTTTATTTTATCTTTAAGCTTAAGTTTAATCAATTAAATATTATTAATTTCTAAGTTATTTTCAATTATTTTTCGTATATCTTTTCGACTTTTCTTAAAAAAAGAGAGATTAAAAAATCAATTATTATTATTAAAAGAGCTTAAATACAAGAATATTGTTTGTTTAGAATTTAACAAAATATACAATTAGTTTAAAAACAATATAGCAATAAAAGCAAACTTGTATACTAACTTATATAAGATATTTTTTATTTTTTATTTTTAATAGATTAATATAAGAGAGCTTTAAAAAAGTTTAACAAATTTATAATAGAAAAAGAGCTAACTAAAAAGATTTGTAATAAAAGAATTAATATATTTTGCTAAAAGTTATTTGCTTAAAACTTAGAGCATATATTAAAAATACAAAAATATTTTTATTTATATTATTTTGTTTTTGTATTTAAATTGGAAAAAAGTTTCTATAATTATAACAAATAAAAAGAATATTATTTTAAAGATTGTTGCTATTAATTAAATCTAAATTACTCTTTAATATTTAATATATTATAACTTAATTAATTAAATTTAAACACAAATTGTATTAAATTAAACAATTTCGAAAAGAATTAAAGTTAAAGTTTAAGATTTGTAAAAAATTATTAAACAAAATAAAATAAAGTTATATTGTTTAAAGTTTTAAAGAAAGTATATTAAGAATTATATATAAGAATAGCAATTAAATTCGAAATTAATTAACAATAGTATTTTAATAACAAAAACAATATATAAATTTGTTAGAAAACTTAAAGAGACAAAGAAAAAAAGTATTTGCAAAATAGATTGTTCAAAATTAGTATAATTGTTATTTTTGCTATTTATCTTTAAGTATTTTTCTTTTATTGCAATTTTAATAACAAATATAATATTATAAACAATTGTATTTTTGCAAAAGTTAATTAAGTATTAAGATAGTTCTAAATTTCTAAGATTTGTTTATATTTTTTATATAGAATTTTAGCTTGCTTTATATATATTGCTTTTAGTTTAATCTTTAAATACTAATAAATTTTATAAATTTTGTTAGTAAGTTTATACTTTTAAGTTAAAGCAATTGTATAATAAAAAAGTATCTTAATATTAATATAATAAGATTTATAATAAGTTAATAAAATATATTTTGAAATTTATGTTTTTAGATTCTTAACATAGTTATATTTTTGTTAGAATAAAAAAGCTAATATTATAAGTTAACTCGTAATAAGATAATATTTATAAACGAAAGATTAAGTAAATAAGTAAAGCAAGTTATAAAGTTAAATATTATTAATAAGTTAATACACTTATTAATATAATATATACGCATCGAATATAAAGTAAATATAATTAAAAATTATATAAATTTATTGTATACAATTATATAAATAGTATTTTTAAACAAAATTAGATTAATATAAATTAGACTAATTAAGTAATTATAGACGCAATTAAGAAATAAATCTATTGTAAAACTATTTGTTAATTAGTTTGTTAATAAGTTTTAAAGATATACGCAAAAGATAAATTTAAATTATATTAAGCAATTCGAAGTTATTTTGTATTAAAGATTAAAATATAAGTGTTTTTAATTAATATAAAGAAGATAAAATATATTAAGTTTCAAGATTTATACAAAATTAAAACATATTAACGCAATTTAAACAAAATAAAATATTTAAATACTAAGAAATTTAGAGTGTTAACTAAAATCTTAAACTATATATATTTAAAAATTAAAAAATTAATATTTATTTAAGATTTAAATTAATATAATATAGTTTAAACTAAAGTTAACAATAATAGAAATATATATAATCTAAATATATAGCTTGTAATACTAAATTTAAAGTTTGCAAAAATATTCTAATATACTTTTTAAGTTAAGATTAATTTAATAAAACTATTATAAAAGAAGAGTAGCAAATATAACTTTTTGTCAATAATTAACTAATAAAAAGTTATTTTAGCAATATATGCAACTAGCACTTTCTAAGTAGAGATCCCGGAATTGTCAATATTGTTACAAACTTGTTCTTGTTATCTATATATATCTTCGCATTTTTTATCTTTTAAAAAACATATAAGCAAACAAAGCGCAAGCGAAATTAAAATAAGATTTATTATATTTTTGTTTAATAATCTTATTAATAGCTCGAAGTTGCGAAGAGATTTAATTGTAAAGTTGTAAAATTCTATAAAAGAATCTCTTAAACTTGTTTAATCTAAGTTAATAACAAATTTAAAAACAACTTATTTTAACTTTATTTTCTTTGTTTTTATTAATAACTTATTTTTGTTCTTGTCTCTATTTTGTTTTAAATTCTAAATATATATTAATAAAGTATTAAACAACAAACAAAAATACTTATCTTTAATACTTTCTTAAAAGATAGATTAATTAATTGTTGTATCTTAGTAAGAACTTTATTTTAAATTATTTTTGTTTTTGCAAACTTTTGTTCAAGTTCGATCTAATACTCTTAAAGAAGAATTAAATTTTATTCGAATTATTAAATACAAATTAAGCTTAATTTGCTATTAATAAAGTAAACTTTTTATTGCGTTGTTAGCTTTTTATTTTGCAAACTATACTCTTTTGTATTGTTACGCTGCTATCTAGGCGACTAGAGTATCAGGGTAGGTTGGTACTTTTGGAGAGGTCTGTAGACGTCTTCAGGCAATGCAAGCAATCACTTGGTAACAAGGGTTTGCAGCTTGTATCTATAATAGAGGATAACTTGATAGATGAGTTGAACACGATCCATAAGAGAGTCGCGTTCCTTGAGATCTATATACTATAATCTGGTCGCTTGTGCTCTCCTGGCTCTCCTGGGTATGTGGAGAGAGCCACGAGAGCATTGCTCCTCTTGCTTTTTCGGATATCTTGATAGAGCAGAGAGAGCATCGCTCTTCTTGCTCTTCTGCTGTCTGAGGTAGATCTGGTAGAGCATATGCGGGTATCCGTGCTTTGTCTTACTCCTCCTGCGCAGCCCATATACCGCTAGGCTCGTAACATGTATGCGTTTTATTGTTCTAAAAATTATATTCTTTATCTTAAGTCTTTTACAATAATTAATAATAAATTCTTTTATATAATTTCGAAAGCGTTTAATAAACTAGTAAATATTAGCAATTATTGTATTATAAATATATACAAAACTTATTACAATATAATAATTTAATTTGCGATAAAAAATCTTGCAACAAATATAGATACTTCTTTTCTTGCAAATATATATATACTTGTTTACGCAAGTTATATATAAAAAATTATTACAAACTATAATATATTAATATCGCAAACAAAAAGATATTAAAATTGATTATTTTTTTATTTCTTTAATTTCTTAAAAAATATAGTAGAAGAAGAAGAAAATATATTAATTTAAGATTTGCACTATATATATAAGCTTTATATATTGTTGTTTCTACAATAGTTTACTTATAGCAATAAAGCAATTGCAATTAAAAAAATATAGAAAGAAGAAAAGAAAAGAAATAAAAAATAACAATAATTATAATTATAATTTACTTAGTGTTTGCGCAATACTAGTTTTACTTTAAATTCTATTTAGAATTTTAACAACAATAAATAATAAAGTAGCAATATATTATAAACTATTATTGTTGTTATTATATTATTTTATAAGTTGTATTAAATTAAATTAATTATTTAATTTTATTAAATAAAAGATTCTTTTTCTTCTAATTTCTAAAGAGATTTAAGAAGATTTTTAACAAGCTCTTGTAATATTAACACTTAGCAAGCGTTTTTGTTTTTAATAAAACTAATATAGCTTCTTATATTACTAAGAATTAGTACTCTAAGAGAAAAGATAACTATAATATTATAGTATTAACAACGCGCTAACGTCTTAAAATATAGCAAAATATATAATCTTAAATATTTAGAAAAGTCTAAAATAACATAATACTTCTTTTCTAATTAGATAGCAAGAAACAAGCTTGTATATTATAACAGGTATTAGATAAAAAGAAAGCTTATTTCTTACTGTTCTTTAACAATTAGTTCTACTACTATCTATTTTATATAGTTAGAATATAGTAATACAAGTCTATTATATCTTACGTCTTTTATATCTTAGTGCGCTAGCAAGAAGCAAACGCACTTGTATCTTACAAAAATATAAAAAGTTTCTAGCACAATTTAGTATCGAAAAATCTATTAACAACAACGCTAAGTATATTATAGTTATATAAGAGTAGTATTTGTATATTCTATAAATTAAAACAAAAATAAAAGAATCTAAAAAGTTTGCAAAAAAATTAGAGACAAAGATTATAGAAATCTTTAAACAAAACAAAAATATAATACTTTTCTATTTAGATTAAGTTAAGAAATGTTTGCAAATAAATTAGTAAATATTTATTTTATTTTTGCAAATCTTCTTATTAATTATTAACAATAATAATTTCTTTAATTATAAAACTTTTGCAACAAAGAATATTATTATATCTACAATAGAAAATATCAATATTACTTAGATATTTGCTTCTACAAGTATCTTAAAAAAAAACTAGAAAGAACAATAAATTCTCTAGTATTAAACAACAAAGAAGAAAAAAGAAGCAATAAGATATTGTAAATACAATTTGTTGCAATAAAAGTAAGCAAATAATTAATATATTTAATAGAGATATTAATTAATTAATCGAAAAGAATAAAGAGAACTTTGTAAACAATAATATTATAAAATAGTTAAATAAGCAAATAAATTAGATTAAAATAGATATATTAGAATTAGAGTTTTTATAACTAGTATATAGTTAATTGACAAGAATACTAGCTATGCAAAACTAACTATATATAGGAAATAACTATAAGTACTATAAATATTAAGACGCTAAATATTATTTGTAGTATATTCGAGACTAAAGAGCGACAATCTAGAGAATAATCGAAGAGCGAAGTCTATCTAGTCTAAAATTATAATATTATTTTTTCTTTTATTTGCGAGCTTTTGCGAAGCAATATTAGATTTTTCAATTAATATTTTTAGTTAACTTTAGTTAATCTTAAGTGCTTATTAAGTACAAGCTTCGATTAATATTAAATATATATTAAGTATTGTTCGATAATTAAAACTAAAGTTTTTAATATATATTAAACAAGAGAATAAATTTGTTAAATAGAAGAAATAATCGAAAATTTTGAAATAAAATATGCAAGAAAAACAATAATATACAAAGCAAAGAAAATGTATGTTGCGAATAAAACTCTAGTTAATCTCTAGCTACTTTCGATTAGTATTAAGCACGTTTTTTAAGTATAACCTAGTATTCGAAATCAAATATTAAGCAATTGTTAAATAATAGAAATCGAGTTTTAAGCGATTGTTAAGCAATAAAAATTTTGGACAATTTGTTAAACAACAACAAGATCGAGAGAAAGAAAAATAAATTAATTTTAAGAAAATATTAAATGTAAAAAAATTGAAGAGAGTACAAAAAATTATTAACTCTAATTTTAAGAGAGAGATTCGAATTACATAATACAAAAATTAGAAATTTTTCTAGCAAAATAGAGATCGATTGCGTTTAAGAGAGTTTGAAAGATTAAATATATTTAAGAGAGTTTAAAGAGTTAATTAATTATATAATCTAAAAGAGAATTAATAGCAACAAAAGAGAGTAACAATATTAAAAAATCGAAATTTGTTGAATTTTAATTATATTTAAACACGTTTATTTAAACTTGTTATACAAAGAAAGAAAATAATATAAAAGTATCTTAATAGCAATTTTTACGCAATTGTGTATATATTTAGAAATACTAAGTTTACTCTTATTCGAAGAATCTTTAAAAGAGACAATTATAAAATATCTAACAAAGATACTATAGAGACAACAACAAAAATCGCAAATATATATCGATTAACTCTTAATAATAATAATATATTAATAATATATTTTCGAGATTTTTGTTAATTAACGCAAGAGACAAAGTAATATATTAAGTTAATCTAATTTAAAAAAAAAAAAAAAATTTAATTGTAAATATATAACAAATAACTCTTAATAATAATAATATATTAGCAATATACTTTTAGAATTAATTCTAGATATGATAACAAGAACTATAAATATATATTAAGTAATATTTAACAATAATAATAGAAAATCGCAAAGAATATATAGACGCAAATTATTCTACTTATAAAGTTTTAAATTAGAAGACGTCTTAAATATCTAGTAAGATTTTGTTGTATTTAGATATTTGTAATAAAAGTTAACAACAAAGTTAAAGCAATTGTTAATTATAAAGTAGTTTTGTTATTTAAATCTATTGTTGTAGTTTATATAGCTTGTAAAGAGAATTTAATATTGTAGTATTTTGTATTTATAATTAGTAGCAATTAGATTTAGATTTATGTTATTGTTATTTTTGCGTATATTGTATTATAATATCTCGATATTTTTAATATAATACTTAAGATTTTAGTTATTAATATTGTTAGTAGTATTAACAAGTAATAAGAGTTTAATTTGTTAACTTAATAAAGATTTGCTTCTATTAAAATACAAAAGTTATAAATAAAATATTAGATAAATTTTTATTAATTTGAACAATTCTAGTTTGTAGATATAATTGTTTATTGTCTGAATAATTTTATAGAAACTTGTTTTATATTTTAAAAACTTGTATAATCGAATTAACTTAATATTTTAGATATTAAATATAACTTAATTATTAATTTTGAATTTTAAGATTATAGTATATTTATAATTAGTAAACTTTATTTATTTAATTTAAGTTTAAACAAGTTTTTAACAAAAAATGTTTTGCAAAATTTTAATTTTTTTAACAATCTTGTTAATATTCTTTATATTGCAACAAGTTTTAAATATATTATTATTAAAAAAGACTTCGAATAATTTTAGATTTAATTGTAGTAAATAGTCTTTAATAGCAAAGAAAAGTAATAAGTCAATTAACTTGTTAATATAATTGTTTGTAACAAATTTAATAATAATAAAATAATTAATCTAGTTATTCTAATTGTATTATATATATATTTAAAGATATTACTTAAGAACAATATTAATATTTTTGATTTAATTGTTGATTTCTAGATAAAATGCAATTAATAGTTTAGATTTAGTTCTTAATTTTTTGCAAAAATATTGCTAGAAGTAAGCGATAAATTAAGTATCTCTATTAAAAACAATAATATTTAAGAAGCTCTTAATATATTAGACAAAATTAATAAAGATTTAAATAACAATCTTAATTTTTAAAGAATTTATAAGTATAAATTTCTTATTCTTAAATAATCTATCGATTATTATTAAAATATATTAAAAAATCTTTTTTATATAATAATATAACAATAGAGAGATAATAAAATTGCAAAATATATCTTGCTAATAATAATTTAAAATAGACAAAAATTTTAATAGATTATACTTATATTTGTAATATAATTTAATATATTTGCAAATTAAATAACTTTTAATATATTTTTTAATATTTAAATATAGTATAAATTAATAATAGTAATATTGTATTTTCTTAAATATTGTTATTTGATTTAAATACTTAGCGCTTAATAGTTTATGCTAGAACTTAATTGCTTTAATTCGAAGAATATTATCTTTGCTTTAAAAAATATATATTTTGTTTTAAATAAATAAATATTTAACTTTAATTATTAAGTATTTAATTATTGTATAATTTTTAAGTTCTAGTTTAATTATTTTGCAAAGAATAGTTAAAATCTTTTGTTTATTATCTTTCTTAACTTAGATAATTTGTTTTATCTTTTTGTTATATAAGTATATCTTTAATATTTGTTAAAGAAAAACTTCAAAATTAAATTTTGTTTCAAATTTCTTTTTTTTGTTAAATTGATTGCAACAATAAATAAGAGTTAGTTTGTAAAAAAGATTATAAATATAAATAATTAAGATATAAATATACTAAATATATTTAATAAAAAGACAAAATCAAAAGTTAAAAACAAAGAAACTATAGATTAAGAAATACCAAATACAACAATTATAAAAAAAAAGATTTAATAAAACAAAGTTTGTTTTATTAATATAATACAAATAAATAGAAATTTTATATTTTTGTTAATTGTTAATAAAATTTAAGTAAATTTTTTATAAACTTTTGCAATTTTTTTGTTAATAATTAATTTAAGTTTAATAAAGTTTTAAAACAAAGAAACTAATTTAATTACTAAATTATAAATAATATTTAATAGTAGCAAAATTAATATAATAACTTTAATTATATTTAATTTTAATTTATATTATTTAAGAATTGTTTGTTGTTAAAATAATTGCAAGAATTATTTTTGTTAAAGAGTAAATTTTGCAATTGTTTAATTGAATTGTTTAACTTTGTATCTAGTATATTTAATTAATAAATAATTTTAAAATTAAAATTAAACAAAAACTTAATTTAGCGAACTTAATAACAATTAAATTACTTAATAGTTATAAAATACTTTAAATTATAATAGTTAATAATAATCTTAATAAACTATTTAATAAATATATTAATATACTTTAAATACTATTTCTTAAAAGTATTATCAATAATTAACAATTTTTTATTATAAATTTTGTAATTGTATTTTGCGAACAATATAATTTTAAATATATAATTTATTAAATAAAGCAATTAATTTAAGTTTATTTGCGAAAGTACAACAACAATTATAAAATTAAAAATATTATTTTTAGTTTAAATCTCTAAATTAAAATTAAAAAAATTAAAAATTAATTAATTAATAAAAACTTTTTTAAGATTTTTAAATACAAAATTCTTAAAATTGTTAAATTATTATAAAAAATTAAAACTTTTATTCTTAAATTTATTAAATATTAACAAAAATTTAATTAAATTTAAATAATTATAGATAAATTGTTAATAAAACTTAACAAAGTTTAAAAAAATTTGTATATTATATATATAAATAGAAGCTTTTTATTTAAAAATATATTTAATTTTTTTAAAATCTATTTAAATTTCTTTAATAATAATAATTAAATCTAGATATTTAATTTGTTTAACAAAAAAATTATATTTATTAATATTTAAATAAAGATTTGTATTATAAAATTTAGCAAAAACTTTATTTATATTATTTTTATATTTTTTTTTAATATTATTGTAAATTAAAATATTATTTATATAAATTGTATAAAAATTATCTAAATAAAAACTAAAAATTTTATTAATAAAAGATTAAAATATAATTAAAAGATTATATAATTTAAAAGATATTATAATATATTTAAACAAGTTATAACAAATAATAAAAATTCTTTTATATTTGTTGTTAAAATATATTCGAATTTTGTTAAAAATAACAATAATATTAAATTTGTTATAATATTTAATTTTATATAATTATTGAAAAAAAATTTAAATTAACAATAAAATATTACAATTTTTAATTGTTCAAGTATTAAAATTTTTATAATTTATATAAATATACAAATTTTTATTAGACTTTTTAATTATAAAAATAGAAAAAATATATTATAAAATATTATTGCAAATTTAATTCTTACTCTTTATATTATTTAAATAAATTTTAAAAATTTCTTTTTTTTAATAAGATATTTTATAGACTTTTTTAATTAAAGAAGTTGCTTCTAAAATAAAATTAATTATATAATTAATAATTTTATTAAATAGCAATTTATTAATATTTTATAAATTAAAAAACTTAACTTAGTATTTAAATTTTAAATATATTTACTATTTAAATTGTTTTATATTTAAAAAAATTTATTTAAATTTTAAATAAAATTTGTTGTAATTATTAAGAATAATAGTTGTTATATTTATATTTATAATTATATTGTTATTTATAATATAAATTAAATTTTTTTTTTTAAATTAATTTAGTATAACAAAGTATTTAAATAATATTACAATTATTTTATAGTTTTTTTTAATAACAAGTTTCAAAAATACAAAAATATTTATATAATAAATATTAACTTTATTAAAAGATTTTAAAAACAAAAATTTTAATTATTTGTATTAATTATTAAAGATCTTGAATAATTATTAATTTAACAAATAATATTTTATACAATAATTGAAGTTAAATTTAAAAAATTGTATATTATCTTTAATTTATATATTATACTTTTTTATTTAAAATATATTAAAAATACTTGCAAATTATTTTAATTTAATTATTAAATATTATAAAATATTAATATATTTGCTAAAATTAACAATAACTTAAGTAATATAAATAATATTAAAAATAAATTTATTATTAATTAAACGCAATTTAATAAAAATTTAAAATAATATAATTAAAAGTTTATAAAATTTAATAAACTTTTTATTAATAAAAACTTTATTAAAGATTTTAATATTAATAAATAATATCATTTTAATATAATATTTATTAATAAATAAATAAATTTAATTTAAATAAATCTTAATATAAAAATCTAGTTATTAATTATTAAATAATTTGTTATTAATAATACTAGAACTAAGTTTAACTTTAATAAACAAAATTCTATTATATAAATTAAATATAACTTTAAATTTCTTTATTATTATTTTAATAAATATTAATTTTTATCTTAAATTGTAATTTTTACTAAAAATATTTAATTTTTTAATTTGTTAAAGTTATTTAAATTATTTTTTAAAATATTAGAGAATTTTTTTTTAAAAATATAATTAATTTAAAATTGCTAATATTATAAATTTTAAATTTAACAAAAACTTTATTTTTTATTTTAATTAATTTGTTTTTTTAAAAAATATTTTTATAATATAATTTATATTTTAATTTAAAATATTTTTAATAAAGATTTAAATATTTTATTTTATTTTTAAAAATTTAAAATTATATTTTTATATTTTATTTTTAATAACAAATAAAGATATATATATTAAAACTATTATTGTTGCAAATATTTATAAAATATTTAGAGAGTTTCGAGATACTAATATAATTATTGTATTTAATAATAATATTAATAACTTATATATAAATAAAAGTTTAAATAATTGTTAAATAGATTTTTTTTATTTATTAAAGTTTTAAATTAATTTTATAAATTAATTTAATTAATTAATTTAAAATAATATAGTTTATTAAAATAATATAGCAATTTTAAAGTCTATAATTTAAATCTTTATTAAATTAATATATTTTATTAATTTCTAATATAGAGACTTCGATTGTTATAAATATAAAATAATTAATATATTAATTAAAGATTTTAATATTTTTTATAATAAATTTAAGCAATATAATTTTAATAAAATTATTTTATTTTTAATTTAAATTATTTTATTAAATATTTAAATCTTTAAACAAATTATTTATTATTAAATAAAAATTAAAAAATTTATTAAACAAATAATATTTAATTTTTTTAAAAATATTGTTAATAATTTTAATAATAATAAAACTAAATTTAGTTTTTTTAAAAACAAAATATTAAAAAATATTACTAAATTTAAAAATTAATATAATAATTTATTGTTTAAACTTTTCGAAATTCTTAATAAAAATTAAAAAATTAAAAAAATATTTTTTATTTTTTATTTTTTGTAGCTTTAATTTAAGATTACAAATAAAATAAATATTATTAAATTAATTTTTTATCTATAAATTAAATTTATAAAAGTAATTATATTTGTTATTGTTATTAAAATTGTAAATTATATAAGTAGATTTAATAAATACAACTTCTTTATTTTAAAAAAAAGAAAACTCTTATTTTAATTAATATATAATAATTTTAAACAAATTGTATTAAACTAAAGTATTATTGTATTTATACTAAAAACAATATATTATTTTGTTGCAAATATTTATTGTTAATTTTGCTTAACTTAAATAAATTTTTAAAAAATTAATTTAAATTTTTAGTTTACAAATAGAGTTAAAATTAATTTTTTATTAATTCGAAACTTTACAATTATAATATTATTTTTATAAAATAATTAAAATCTTTTTTATTTTTATTTTTAATTGCTTTTTAAAGAAGTTAAAATATTTTTTATTAATTTTTGTTAAAATTGTTAAAGTAATTAATTAAAGTACAATATTAATTAAAATTATTTTTATCTTCTTTTTTAATATATTTGTTACAAAATTGCGCAAAACTAGTATCTAGCAATTAATATATTAATAATTAAATTTATACATTTAATAAATTTATATTATTAAACAAATTTAATTTAATTAGTTTATTAATTATAATTTTGTAAAAAATAAATTAAAAAAATAACAAAAATTTAAATATATTGTTCTTAAATAAATTAAAATACTGTTTAAATTTCAAATTTTTTTAAAATTGTTTTAATTTAATAAAGTATTTACAAAATAATTATTATAACAAGAAATAATATTAATATCTAATTAATTTTTATTTATTAAGAGTTTCTTAAATATTTTGCAATTTTTGCTAAAACTAAATTTAATTTTGCTTTTTAAAACTATTTTTTTGTTAATTATATTAAAGATATAAGTAAGATTAAATAAAATAAATATTTGTAAACAAAAGAGCAATTTGAGCTTAAATACATTTAATATTATATAGATATTAAAGAACTTATATTATTTGCGAGACAAAAATTTAAATATCGAAAATAGATATTGCTTAAAGTGTTGTTCTATTATATAGCAAATCTTTTAATATATAAAGACAAAAGTATTGCTTAAAGCTAACAACAAAATTGTATTATAATTGTTGTTTTAAGAAGTTTATTAATTTTACTCTAGCAAATTTATTAATTTTATTTTAGCAAGCTTATTAATATTGTTTTAGTAAATTTATTAAATTAAAGTTATAACAATTTGTTGTCTTTTTATTTTAATAATTTTATTAATTTTATTCTAGCAAATTTATTAAGTTGTAGTTAGAACAATTTGTTGTTTATTTATTCTAGCAAACTTACTAAAAAATTGACAAATTTAAATATTGTTAAGTTGTATATTGTTTAAAAGATATTTCTTGTCGCAACTTAATTATATTTTGCAAAGTATTTATTTTATTAAATTTATATTTAGAATTTGTTTTGCAAGACAAAAAAAGTAGCAAATATAAATATCTTTGAAGTACAATTTGTAGAATTGTATCTAAAAAGATAGTTAGTATTATATTAGAGTTAGAGCTTTAATAGCTAGTATATAGTTAATTAACAAAAATACTAGCTATGCAAAACTAATTATATATAGAAAATAACTATAAGTACTATAGATATTAAGACGCTAAACGTTACTAATAATATATTCGAAATTAGAGAACAAAGATCTAGAGAGTAATCGAAGAACAAAGTTTGTTTAGCTTAAAATTGTAACAAATAGTACAAAGTAACAAAAGATATTAAAGACAATAAAGAGTAATATTAAATTGCTAGACAATATAATTAATAATATAAAAGACAATATAAGTAATATTCTTAATATATTAGAAGCAATACAAAAGCAAATATAGTATAGAGAAATAAATACGAAATATATTAATTTTAATAATTGAAAAAATTCTTTTTGCAATATTTCTTAAGATATTTTTCTCATATCTTTTTTTCTTATCTAATTTTGCAAATCTTGTTATTAATAACAAGATCTATATTAATTAAATTAATAAATATAACTTTTAATTCTTATAAGATATTAGATATATTTATAATTACAAAAAGAAGCAAGAAATTAAAGATATATCTTATAGAATAGTTATTTTATATAAATAGCTTCAAAAAGATATTTGTAAAGAATTAAGAAATATATTATATATTAATTAGAGATTTAATTTTTGTGCAAACAAGTATAATAGTTAGTTAATAAAATTGTTACAAAGTAATAGATAGCTATAGATTGCAAATCAAACTTTATTTGCTTATTAAAAATATATATTGTCTATAGATTTCGAGTAATATTAAAGAAATATTCGACAACAATTCTAACAATTAATAGTCTTATTAAACTATTGTTTAGAATTTAAAGAAAAATTGCGAAAAAGATAAAGATAGTTATAACAATTATTGTATATAAGATCTTTATAGATATAAAGACAAGATTAATTTTATATTGTTGTTATTATCTTGCAAATCTTTTGTAGAACTTTTAATTTGCTATATATATTTTAGTTATTAGTGCAATTAAGTTTTGAATTCTATAATAAACTTACTAGCTTATTAGAAGTAATAATTGCTTAAAAGTAAAAGTTGTATTTTTATTTATATCTCGAAAAGTATATTTTCTAATTTTTTATAGATTTGGAAAAGTTGCAAAAGATATTGTTAATAAAATTCTGTACAATAGAATTGAAGATTAGTTTAATTAAATATAGTCTTTGTATATTGCGTTATTCTAGTATAGATAAAATATAAATATTTAAAAAGAGTTGTTTAATAGTAAAAAACTAGATACTTAATTAAGTTGTAGTATATATTTGAAATAAATAATATAGATTTGTCAAAAAACAATGTTGTCTATTATTATCTCTCGAGATAGAATAATAGATATAATAGAATATAAATAGCAATCTTAAAGTAATATTAATATTATATTTGTTATTCGATTGTTTTAAGCTCGAAATACAATATAATAATTCTAATTTCTTTTTTTGTAAATTTGTAAATATTAGTAATGCAATAAATAATTAAAATATACAAATATCTTATATAACAACAAATAATTTTGTTGTTTATTGCATTTATAGATTAATTAAATTAAATATATTAAAAAAACTCTTTTTATATATTAAGCTTTGCAACTTGTTTATAAAGTTAACAATATCTTCAACAACATCTTCTAAGAAGTTAAATAGCATATATAAATAGTATCAATAGTAGACGATGTTGTTGTTCTTGATTTATAATAATGTTGATTATATAGAGGTTTAGGGAGGAGTAAGATGACGGACCTCAAAATGGTAAGCTCTGATATTCGCTTAAAGAACCGCGCTAATCACATCGGGTATGCGCTAACCCTATATGGAAGCCGCTAAAATAATGGGAGGACCCTTCGATTTTTAATCGGAGGCTGCAAAACCTGCCTAGTCTCGGAGAAGACCCCCAAACCGACCCCAAATGCGGCCACTTCTCGAGCTATATTGGCGAAGAAGCAATCGAGGAGCCATCTGTTCCGGCTATTCTTGACCTCCTTCAAGGATGAAGTAGATCAAGCGGATCAATTGAGATGCTAAGAAGCTACTCCATGAGTGCATTCGAAGCACTAGAAAGCCTCTGGCACTTGATCCTCGATGTTACCATCCGTCCACGCCTTTAAGATCGCTGTGCCCCAATCCGACAATCAATCGTTTCCGAGGGCCAAGAAGAACAGTAGCCACGATCACTTCCGCATGAACCTTGCTGGAACCATGTCCGACATTGTGAACGTCTCAAGGGAAAACCGCGCGATTTGAAGAGATCGCTGTGCCGATCTCATCAATCCTGCGCCTGCGGCGACACACGAAACAGCAAAGACGTTTACTGGTCTCGGTACACGTCCTGTGATACTCGCAAGTCCTCTAGTCTAGTACATGGTACGACTAAGCAGAAGGCCTTGCAGGAATGGCGAATCGGTCATGGTGTTTTGTGCGCAGTGCAGGCCGCTGGCTTCGTTCGGGCCGTTGTGCATTTGTCAGCTTCGAGCCCCAGTCCTCTGGAAGATCAGCTATCTTCCATGAGCAACCCATCGTAGCCTTCGAGAACTCACGACTGAAGACTGATTTGTGACTACGCCCACCTCCAATCACAGCGACGCCAACGTCAACGATGTCGTTCGACCCTGCCAGCGACATCCCGAATCTATCAAAGAAGGTCATTTTCATCACAGGAGGTTGGTCCTGCTCTCCACCACCCGCGCCAAAGAGCCCTTCTCACATTTCCACAGGCACTGCCGGCATCGGCAAGGCGGTCGTTCTCGCCCTCGCGGCGCATAGACCGGCCCGCATCTACTTCACCGGACGCAACGCATCAGCCGGCTCCGCCGTCATTTCCGAAGCCCAGAAGCTCCATTCCTGCGCCTACTCACCCCTGACCTTCATCCAATGTGACCTGTCCTCCTCGCGTGAAATCATCCGCGCCGCCCTCGCCGATAAGTTCCACTCCTCACGCCTTGACATCCTTATCGCAAATGCAGGCGTGATGGCGATTCCGCCGGGCCTCACAGACGAGGGATTTGAATTGCAATATGGCACCAACTACCTCGGGCATGCGGTGATGCTACAGCTCTTGCGACCGCTGATGCTACGCACGGCTCAGGATACCTCCGTCGGAGGAGGAGGCGACGTACGCTTTGTAGCCGTGAGCTCCTTCGGGCATACGATGGCGCCGTCAAGCGGCATCGAGTTCGAGAAGCTCAAGTTACCCGACGCTGGCACCAAGTGGCAGCGCTACGGGCAGAGCAAGCTAGCGGATATCTTGCTCGCGAAGGGGATGGCGAAGCGGTACCCGGACATCATGAGCGTGTCCGTGCATCCTGGGCTTGTAAAGACGGAGTTGGGACCGAGGGCGGAGTGGTCGGTGATGATGATGCTGATGCAGCCGTTGAGGTGGACGCCGCTGTACAAAGGTCCGGAGCAGGGGGCACATAATCTTTTGTGGGCCGCGACAACTGCGAAGGAAAACTTGGGGGGCGGGAAGTACTATGAGCCGGTGGGGAAGACGCCGGGCAAGGTGAATAGTTACTCGGGGGTGGCAGAGATCAGTGCCGACGAGGGATTGGCGGATCAGCTTTGGGAGTGGACGGAGAAGGAGCTGGACGGTCTGGTGGCGCTGTAAGACTGCTTGAGGCCAGTTTGGGGGTGATACCGTGCCTGCAACTTTCCCTGCAGTAACATGAATGAAACATGACCCTCATGATTATCAGTCCATGCAGGGTCGCGGGCCTCATGCTTACCGAGTCATCAGACACACTGCACATCCGCGAGAGGAAGCCAATACGATGCAACAACACTTTCCAAGCTTTCCTGTGGCTTCAGGGCGAGGGAAAAACGTGGGTACACAAACGCTCTCCGAACGAATCCATCGACTTACTGTGGTTTTCAATCGCGCAAGCCGCGTTCCCTGGTACGTTCCTTGTCTGCTACTCCTGAGGTATTTGATCGTCTCAACCATGATTTTGACCATTTCCAACCATGCAAACCCGTCCTTCTTCAATCCTGCGTGGCATTCAATCGCTTATCCCAAGTTATTTGTGGCTCGCCATCCTTCCATTCCCCTTTACTCGGCCTCCACATGGCTGTGTATTCGATAGGTAACAGCTCCTCCGATAACATTTCCCATTCTTCGCTAGCACCTGCAATGCTCATCTTGACGCTCACATCCTTGACAGGTCGGAAGCCACATCTAGTATACAAGCCCTTGCCAAAGTCAGATGCCTCTATAAAACTCTCGAGCCCCAAGCTATCGATGTTGGCGAGACCCCATTCCATCAAAGATTGCCCTATGCCTCGTCGTTGGAACCGTGGACAGACGCACATCAGGCTCAAACCTGGAATTACTACGGTTAACGCCTCGTATATTACTCTGGAGATCCGAACGAGCTTACCCACGTGTGGATAGGCCATCCATTTTGTCCTTGGCGTATAGCACTGCATGATCACTTCACTGGCGAAACGTCTTCTCTCGCCCTCAGGCCACCACACAGCCTCAATGTGTGGTGCGCCATTAGGGAACGGATTCTCGGTGTAGATACGCCATTGACAGCCACCCAAGACGTCCCCAGAAATTTTATCACGGGCGAGTATCCAATGGCTTGATGCTTATGGTCCTCCTAGGTCCGGTCTTTGGACCACTGAGTTGCGGCTTCTCGATCTGCTGGCTTGGATCCGAGAACAGGGTAGATAATTCCGTGTGACGGATTAATGCCGTCCGTTGCTGCCCAGATCACATCGACTATGCCGTCAAGATCCTCTCGTCTGGTGACTTCTTCAACTGTGTATTGAGACATGAAATCCAACGCAAGATGGATTGTGGGGTGAAAGGTAAGTACTGAGATTCTGTTTGAGTCGACCCCAATTACTGCTGTTAGACCGACCCCCGGCAGCAAAGCATGCAGTGTAACATCATCGGCTGAATCCTTTGATGTGTCGTACTTGGATTCGGGTATCTGCGGACTGCGATATCTCAAGTACAGAACAGCCAGAACTCGCCTGTTGCTATCGATCCACGACACAACCGCCATTTCGCGCCTTGTGCTTGTACAACCGGAAGTACGTAAGATCCAGTCGCTTTTCGCTGGCCAATGCAAATGCTTGCTGAATCAGACCCATCTCCCGGACATATAGCTATCTTGGAGACAGAGCATGAATTCACAATGTTTGATGGTGCGTTCTTGTTCAGATGACAGGTTTTCATCACTCTGGCTAAACTTGAACACTACTAGTGTTGGAATTGAATTATTGTTGAAAGTAATAAGGAGGATTGCAGTGGGCGGTCATCATACCAGATACTAGTGTGGGAAATGGCCAAGCACCTTAAGGTAAAGCATCTCCTTCGTCCCCAGCACTAGCCTCTCGGTCATGCAAGGCACTCTACTTTCCGCGACCTCAATCTCTGACAGCTATTGGCGGCTTTAGCGCCCCCAAACGCCTTGGACAGTGCTCTTCGACTCTTTCTTGACGTCGCCCTGCTTTTGACATTCC
>JAABUL010000749.1_pt1 | contig 67331 bp, 61 predicted proteins | sample 5559151 | NCBI WGS metagenome assembly JAABUL01 (sample SAMN10711876, study PRJNA513368) | rock metagenome | isolation source: Antarctica rocks | place: Antarctica: Victoria Land, Pudding Butte sud | reverse complement strand
AGAATACGAGGATGGGGCTTCAGTAGAAGAGGTTGTAGACCTGTTGGGGTAAAAAACGTCATTTGGGGGGTGTACGTCATTTGGGTGGCCAGCACCTACTTTAGTAGGTGATTGCGTGGCACGATTATTCCGTATCTATCTACCTATCCCACGATCAGCGGCTAAGCCAACCTTGGATGATAGACTAGATTAGCGGTCCAACCAAAAGCCCGCCCTCGGTTAGAGAAATTGGCGAGAGACGCCTCCCGTTTTCAAAGCTCTCGGGAAGAGAAAGGCATGCGATGATGCGATTGGCCAGGTCGGCTGTGAAAATAAAGTCACCGAAACATCTGTACTCTGTATCTGAAAGGAACCAGTTGCGGTGCTTGATGATTGCCAGATGGCTAGAGCGCTGTGGTAAATGCCTCGACGGTTATGTCATGACTCGAGCATTCATGCATTCATGAAACTGCCTTCTTTGTGCTTTCCTCGTCGCCCTCTTCAAACTGTAGCCACCTTTCCTACTTAACACCGCGTTCCCAATTCCTTTCTTTCTCGACATCAGCCTTTTTACCTCTTCTGTCCAGTCCTCAGCTTTAGTCACAGCGTTACAGCTAAGCCAGTTCCGATTTCGTTGTTGTGACAGACCGAGGCTCGAACTGAGGTGCCAACCTCAAGAAAGTGATTGTATCCCCTTGACCTTCTACACACTACGAGCCTTCCACCTTCGCCATGGTCTACAACCAGTGCAACTACGATGTCGACCTCAATTCCTGCACGCTCCAGACTTGTTGCTTCAAGCAGGGCTACGTTGAATATCCGCCCGAACTCGCGGGTAACATAGCCTACCTTGCAATATTCGCCATATTCCTTTGCTTGCAGACCGGGATCGGCCTGTATTATCGGACATGGGGTTTCTGGACTGGTATGGTCTGCGGACTCATCCTCGAGATTCTCGGATACGCCGGTCGCATAATGATACGGAATAATCCCTTCGACCTCAATATATTTCTCCTGTGAGACTATACTCTTATGGCCCAGCAAAATCATCTCCCCCTTGTAAACAGCCGCTGACCTAATTTCTGAAAAGGTACTTTATCCCTCTCGGTCTTGGCCCGGCGTTCCTTACCGCCTCGATCTACCTTACCCTTGGCCGCATCGTCGTGATTTACGGAGAACAGTTCTCGCGATTTCTCCCGCGCACATACACAATTGTTTTTGTCACCTGTGATATTCTTTCCCTCTGCGTACAAGCCGTTGGTGGTGCTCTCACGGCCTCGGCCAGCACCAGCAGCGCTAGGAAGCAAGGAGTCGATGTACTCATTTCAGGGTTGACTTTCCAGGCGTTTTCTCTTGCACTCTTCGTCACCTTGTGCATTGAATTTGCATGGAGAGTCCGCCGAGCTGACGCTGGGCTACGAAATGCAAGATTCGCAGAACTGCGCGCAATGCCACGGTTCAAGTTCTTTTTGTGGGGTGGGTGCTCCTCTTCTATATTTCCCATCCACCTAATGGCACACCGATTTTGACCACTAAATTCGGGCTCGACTGAATTCATTGTGTAGCCGTCGCGATTGCCGCAATCGCCATCCTAATCCGTTGCATTTATCGTGTCGTTGAGCTTGCTGGCGGTTTCAACGGTTCCATCGCCAACGCCGAAGTCCCGTTCATGATTTTGGAAGGGCCCATGATAATGATCGCAGTACTCAGTATGACTATCTTTCATCAGGGCGTCGTGTTCCGTGGAGGCTATTGGGAAGCATCCAACTGGCGGATTCGACCTGGCAAAGGCAGTGCGGAAGATGAAAAAGAGCTCGCATCGACCTCTCACGCTTCTTCTGGAGTGACTGGCTAGGAACTGATGGAATAGGTGTTTGCGGTCCGCAGTCGAGTTTCTTTTGTGTTTGTGAGGCATGGCATTTCCATTGAGAAGGCTCAAATTGTTCAGAGGCGCTATTAGACTTTGGGATATGCGAAGCTGAGTTACAACTGTTTCTGATGTCTCAAAACTCGTAATGCAGCCAAGATTGAAGCAAGGGACTAAATACAAGGATCTGTTTGAGAGGAGATCGTGCTTGCGTTATCTACGAAGAGCTTCGATATGTTCACCAGGTCACGTGTTGTGACGTGTTGTGGCTTGCCAATAGGATAGCGTACCTAGTTCTGAGGATAAGTAGCCACGTCACTAGTGAATTAGCGTCATTATCTTTATTAAATCCAGATTTTCGCAATGATATTACGCAGCGAGAAATGAACATGATGATATCAAAAAGTTCCCAATAATAAAATACATCATTTGATATCGCGAATAGAGCTTCAATGAAAAATCGACTCGTAGCGCATTATGAGATCTCATGTATGAAAGATGGTCATTTCAGTTTTAATGTTCGAGCTTGTTTTAAGGTTGTCAGCTAGTGTCATTCTTGGTATACATATGTTTGTTGTAAGTATTGATCATCCTCGAACTACAACAATTTGCCCAATACACCAAAAACTCAGTAACCATGACTTCCGCAATTGAGAATGCAGCGTTCGAACATTGACATAGTGTTCAAATTGAGCCCGAGGTGGTGAGATGCAGGTTTAAAAGCGCAGCGATGAGGGCACTTCGCCGAAAGTCGCCGAAGTAATGGAATGTGACCCAACTCAACTTTGTCGGCAATGAACCATATGTCGCCGAATGCCAATGTACACGTAGTCTATGTATGACGCTCTCTTATCGCTGGATACTTAGGTCTCCAGCCGAGCTTGCCAGTCGCAACAGCCCTCATAAGACGTGTGGTGCTGATTAGTACTATAGCAGAAAATGCCTTCTAATTTGCATTCCTGGCTGTCGTGTCCGATTCATACAACCATACAAGAAGTTTGAGGGAAGAGATAGCATGTCAAGGCCAATTCTAAGCAATTATGCCCAAATCCTCGAGGCGCCGTTCGAGCCCGATAGCTATAGCACCGTCATCCATGGACAGAATGTCTTTTCCCAATGCGAAGCAAGACGAACCGCAAGTTCCACCGCCAGCACATATAGAACCAGTCTCGTTGGGGCTTCCCGATGGCGACCGAGGTGTGGAATCTTTTAGTAGCATGTTCAGCGACTGCGGGTTTCTCGTCAACGATGCGACCAAACGCCGCTCAGTTTTGAGTTCCAAAAGCAAGCCTCAAGACAGATATTCTTTCCTGAGTTTCACTCATGAGGATCCGCTGGAACTTTCAGACCTAGGCTACAGAAACTCCCAGTTCGTGCGGCTGCCAGATGAAGACAGAGATCTGGAGTCACCTAGTACTTTAGTCGAGAAGGACAATTTTGATTATCAGGACGGGATTCAGCTGGCACGGCTACCTCCAGTCGAAGGGACGAAGCTCTGGTCATTGATGATTGTGTAATACAATCTCCTCTGGAGTATCTATAATGAGGGCGTCTATCTCTGACTTATGTTCTCTAGGCTGTTCATCGCGCTTTTACTTTCAACATTAGAGCAACTCATTGTCGGAACCGCTCTTACTTCTATATCATCAGATTTGGGACAATATGATAAATCGATCTGGGTGGTTACTGCATATCTGATGACTTATAACGGTCTGTGTGATCTTGTGTGGCTATTCCTTCTTTGAAGAAGACCGTTTGCTAAAAACTCTCTTCCTAGGCTTTTTAATCGTTCTCGCCCGCTGTGGGGATATCTTCGGCAGGCGATCGGCTTTCATGATCGCTCTAATAATTTTCACAATCGCATCGTTGGCGTGCGGTGTAGCCCAGACCATGACGCAGCTGTAAGTGGTCCATTTTAAGTTCAAGCGACTTGCTGAACCATATTACAGGATTGTCTTCCGTGCATTCCAAGGCATCGGAGGCGCAGGCTTGTTTACCTTGACCTTGAGCGTCGCCACGGAAATTCCTGGTAAAGCAAGAACCATAGTTCAAGTATTGATACCGGCTGCCTTTGGGATCTCAGCTGGCGGTGCACCGGTTATAGGAGGTGCAATAGTATCAAACACAACCTGGCGTTGGGTGTTCCTATTAAAGTAAGCTATTCCATGTTACCAAATCCTGTTGTTCTAGCTGATTAGGCTTGCTGTTTCGTCAAGCGTACCTATTGGAGTCGTCCTAATTGGTGTTGCTCTCTGGGCTTTTCCAAAAAATGCCGTACCTCTGAAAATTACTTTTGGGACCTTGGCTCAAATCGACTGGCCCGGCACTGTGCTCTTTCTTGCGGCCGTCTTCTCTCTGAATTTCGCTTTACAGGAAGGCGGTACTCAATATGCATGGAATAGCGGAGCCATAGTCTCGACGTTGGTCATACAGACTGTTTGTTGGGTAGCCCTTGTTTACTGGGAAATCAACTTAACTTCAAAGGGCTCTAGAACTCGTATGTTACCTATCTGGCCGTCCAGGCTGTTCAGTGGCCGGGTTATTGGCTGTGCAATGCTGTAAGTCTTTGATCTCCAATCCTTGCTCTCCCTTCCGGCCGTTCACTGCAGCGGTCTTGATGCTAAGCTGAGACCTAGAGCAGCATTCTTCTCGGGCATCCCGCTCTACTCAATCTACATCTACCTCCCGCAGCGCTTCCAAATAGAGAACGGTCTGTCGCCACTCAGTGCGGGTATACATCTTCTGCTAGTACCGTTGGTCTGTTTCATGGCAACCGGTCTAGGATCAAGCATCTGCCTCGTCATAAACATTACCTTCCCTCTCCTCGTCGCGGCTATGGCCCTTCAATGCCTCGCCCTAGGCCTGATGACCACCCTGCCTTCAACGGTCGGAATCCCCGCCCGTCTATACGGATACGAGACCATCTTAGGCTTCGGATTCGGACTTGCATTACCCACTATTTCCACAATCGCCAGGATGGAACTAAGCCATGTCGACCACTGTAAGTAAAACCCACAGCTACCCAAAAGATCTACTAACCTCATAACCCTCAGCCGTCAACATGGCCGCCATCTCCTCCCTCCGCTCCCTCGGCGGCACCATCGGCCTCGCCATCGGCAACATCGTCCTCTCCTCCCGTGTCTGGAACAAACTCAGCCCCATCCTCTCCCCCGACCAAGTTACCCTCGTCATCCAATCCCCCGAAAAAATCACCCAATTCAAACCCGACCAGATCCGCTTCGTGCGCGAGACCTTCGGGCTGGGGTTTAATTTCAACACAAAGGTCACGCTGTTTTTCGCCATTGCGGCGTTTGTGGCCTGCTTGGGCTGTTTTGTGCGGCATCCGATGCAGATAAGGGACATGGACGAGGCGGATACGAAGGCGAAGGCATTGTTGGATAAGCAGGCGCTTGATAAGGCTGCGGAAGGGGGATAGTTCTCATCCAAGATTCCTACAGAACGAGCTTAGTTTGTTTATTCTAATAGTTTAGTATAGCGAGGAGTTAACTATGAGTTCTTACTAGTTACCCCGTCTCAACTAAGCGAGCCCTCGGACTGCAACTTGCGCGTTGTTCGGCAAAGACTCCCTGCAGCCACATTGTCTCTATTCGGCCTCACCCGAAGGTTTGCCATGTTTCCGATATGCAATGCAATTAGGGGGTTATACTTTGGGGGAGGGGGGGTTCGCTTAATGAAGACGGGGTCGAAAGTTGGTTTTTTTTCCCGCAGCCTCGATTCAGTTATCTGCATATGTTAAGCACGAACAAGATATGGAATTTAACCTCTTTTAGCTACTTGCATATGCTGAGCACTAATGTTACGGATATGGCTCGCTCATTGACGACGTAGTCGGACCTGGGCTGCCCAGCTACCCACATTAGATATTTGAGTTCTTACCACCACCACCTATCTGACCTTTCTGGCCAATACCCTAACAAGAAGCATGATTCAAATTACATTTTTCTTAGTGCTTGATTTTATGTATAAACTTCCTCGAACTGCGACTAAGCAATTAGGTATCAGGTAGGTAATGTTGTTCTTGACTAAACTAACGCGGGTTGCTATATCACCTTGGATCTTCTGTGCTCCACCCTAAGCGAACTGACCGATACCAGTCCCATTCTCTCATCATTCGTCTGAATGCGCCAAGAGATGTTATGAGCCAAGCAAGAAGATAGACGCTTCTCTTAATCGGAATCCACCGCAAAAACCCATTATCAAGTTTCTTCCCTTTTGCTTCGGCGATAACATCCATCATCTGAACCATGAATCCGATTGGCGCATCCGCTCCGTACATGTGCACCTTGTGCATCATTGTCAGCTCCTGCACCTTTGTGGCTCTTGGGAACATTTGCGTCTCAAAACCCTCGACAGCGGTGTCCAGATCGGTGCCGTTTTTCAGGCAGTCGACGACAGCATCGGCGAGATCGAGTGCATCCCTCATCGCCGCATTGGCGCCTTTACCTGAGAATGGTGTCATCAAATGGGCCGAGTCTCCGATGAGGGTGAACCCTTTCTTATGTTCCCATTTGTCGCCAACCGGCAACTCATACAGTGCCCGAGATCTGAATCGCGAACTTGCGTCGATGCAGTTCCGAAGGGCAGGCAGCCAACCTGTGTAGCGCTCTCGTAGTATCTTCCTCAGCTTGTCTTCGTCTCCTCCTATCTCTTTCATGACATCCGCTTGGTACAATTCATCCTCTTGCATCCAGTAATTCATCTTGATATTGTCGTTTCCTAGCCTATGTGCCATCATGGATTTGCTCTCGGAAAACACGAAGTAAGCTCCTCGTCCCAGCATTCTCGATAACTTTGGATAATTCTCATTCGGGTTGACGATGAGGCTCTCAAATCCACATATACCGGAGTAACGCGGTTTAATGCTCGTCAAGAGAGGGCGGACTTTTGACCACGTACCGTCAGATCCAACGATCAAGTCAAACGGGCCCGCTGAGGATCCATCTGCGAACTCCAAAATCCCGTCGTCGCGTACCGATTTGAGTTTCATACCCCAATGAATACAATCTTTACCCACGCTCTTCAACAAAACCCCGACTAACGTCTCTCGGTCAATCTCAGGCCTTGATTGCTCAACTCCTACGGTCGTCCCTCCACCTGGTGTCATATGCACCATTTCTGTCCCATTCTTGTCCGCAATAACGAGCTCTTCACCATCATATCTTGCGTATTTGAGAAATTCTTCCCACAATCCCGCAGCTTTCATGGCTGCCAGTCCGGTGCTAAGGTGCAAATCAAGTGTACCGATCTGGTCAGTTTGTGAATGCTGGCTACTGTCTCTTTCGAAAATCGTGATGTCGAGGCTGTTCGGAGGCAGCGATTCGAGGCGAACTTTGAGGATGCGAGCAAGGGACAGACCAGCAGGACCGGCGCCTATGATGGCGATGGACGGGGGCGACATCTCTTTGGTTTTAGACCTTTGTCGACTTTGGTGCGAATAGTACAGCAGTTCGGCTATCTAGGTGAGCGAGTCTGCAGCTCCAGCTCCGGCTTCCGCTAATTCCTGCGATTCAGACAATCTGGATTTTGAAAATCATGCGCAGAATTTTCCTGTTACTTCATACCTGCCAATGATCCGCAGTGTACTGATTACACATTCTTATTGTTGGTTTCGCCGCAGTCTACCATGTCGCCGAAGGATTGCGACCCCGGTGAATAGCACAGCTCTGAAACATGCGGTCGGCGACATTCCTAACACGAAAGGCTGAGGATTGTCGTCGATCCTTTACGACATTTGCCAACTAATCAACGATATTCGAAACCTGATATTCTTTACAAGATTTCTACTCATTACTTAATATGAAGGCCATGTTCGCCAGTGTTGACGTTTCAGCGTCTGTCACTTGACAATGCAATGGCCGTCTTTATTGGATCTTTCGTCCCTTTCATTGATTGGTCGAGTCTTACGTTTCTCAACGTTTTACGTCTTATTGCTCTGGCCTCGGTAGTTTACTTCCTCTCTTTATCAATTTATCGACTGGTCTTTCATCCTCTTGCTGGATTCCCTGGGCCTAATCTTGCGGCGGCGACCTATTGGTATGTGTATCACAATCTCTCACCAGTTTCCAATAGTAGCTAAACAAGACTGAAAGGTACGAATTCTTCTACGACTGTATCCACCGTGGTCAATATGTCTTCAAGATTGGCGAACTGCACAAAAAATACGGTCCTATTATCCGAATCAATCCCGAAGAGATCCATGTTGCTGATGCCGACTTTTACAATGAAATCTACACTAATAAAGAGAAGAGAGATGTCTGGGGCTGGCAAAGAAAGGGGTTTGGCTCCGATGTGTCAACTATAGCTACTGTTAGCCATGACCTTCATCGCAAGCGTCGCGCAGCGTGGAATCCTGTGTTTTCGAAGCAAAGAATTCTGCGCTTGCAGCCGGTTATACAGGAGCGAGTCGATGCTTTGCTGGCTAGAATCGAAGATTGTGGAGAGAAAGGGGAAATAATCAACTTGAAGCACGGGTTTGCCGCGTATGCTGCAGGTATGAATTTTCCCACTCCATTCCTCGTCTGTCCTATCAATGTGGTCTTACTGACAAGTTTCCTTATTTAGACGTATCTTCAAGATACTTCTTCAACATCCCCCAAACCAAAGTCGAATCCCCCGACTTCGACCCCGACTTCCACAATGCCATCCAAGACGGCTTTAACAACGTCCTCCTCCTCAACCAACTCCCCTGGCTCATGGACATCCTCGTCTTCCTGGCTCACTACCCACCCCCCTGGCTACTCAAACGCTTTTTCGTCAACTCCAAAATGACCAAGTTCGTCACTGTCCTCCGCCTCCTCGGCGACCAAGCAAAAGCCGTCATCGCCCGGCCCCCCGCAAAGGAAGAAGCAGCCAATCACACCGTCTTCGACCAAATCCTCAGCAGCCACTTACCCCCCGAGGAAAAATCCCTCAATCGCCTCAAGCAGGACGCTCAGATGCTCATTGTGGCCTCTACCCTCAGCACATCCTGGTCCATCACCATCGCCGCCTACGAACTTCTCGCCCACCCCCGCTGCCTCAGGCTTCTGAAATTGGAACTCGCCACCGCCTTCCCCGCAGGCCCGGATTCCATGCACGACCTCGCCATCCTGCAGCACCTGCCTTACCTGTGGGCCATCATCCAGGAATCTCTCCGTATCGGCATAGCCATCTCCCACCGCAGCGCGCGCATCTCCCCTCTAAACCCCACCACCTACATTAATCCCATCACCACCGCCACCTTCACCATCCCCACCGGTACCCCCATGAGCATGTCGCACCCCCTACTCTTGCGCGACCCTCTCATCTTCCCGGACCCCAAGACCTTCCGCCCCGAGCGCTGGCTCGAAAACGACCGCGCACTAGAAAAATACCAGGTAGCATTTAGCAAGGGCAGCAGGGGGTGTCCAGCGATCAATCTAGCGATGGTGGAGATGGTGCTGCCGATTGCGCATCTGTTTGCGCGGTATGGGTCCAAGGAGTGTCGGGCGGAGGGCGATGTTGGGATCTTGGAGCTGTGGGAGACGGGGGACCAAGATGTGGAGTGTGTGTGGGACGGGGGGATCGCGATGGCGGAGAAGGGGAGTGTGGGTGTTCGGGTTCGGGTTGTGAGAGACTAAGGAGGGCGGTCGGGCAATGCGTTTAGGGGGAGAGGGAAAGTGATTGAGGGCAACTCGGGGTGTCTGAGATACCGAGTGGGTCAGATGAGTCAATGAAGTAGTGCAATTAAAACCATGGTCTCTTCGTGGCTCCTTCCTCTGTTCTGAGCTCCCGCCACGAGACCGATATCTATCGGTCTCAGCAATCCTTTTTCCTAAGAAGACGCAAACTTCGTCGACTTTTGGTCGTTGATTTGTCTGCCGATTTCTGCCTGGAGGCCTTGATTTACTTCGTCCGGAGATATCAGAAATTAGTAATGATAATCGTTCAATGCCGGAGCAAAGTCTGCAGTAGAGGAGGGTTCCAAAAACCATGATGTCCAACTATCTATCATGATAGCAAGTAGGCTAGGATAGAAAGACTTAGGAAAGATGCCAATGAGGTGTGAGGGGCTGACATTCCGGATAGAAACGCATATTGTGAATGATCAGTTTTTGGACGCAAGAATCAAGGATACGCACGCACTCAAGACGAGCTTCCTATGCGAGTGACTACGGCACACGATATCTCGCCCATAACCCAAGGGTTTCAAAGACCGGATTACCTTCTTGCACCACATGGCGCCCCACAGCGAAACCATGTCAATTACCGAGCATAGTCCAAAACTTCGTTGATAAGCTCGTGGCTGCTTACATTGCATACCATACATATTACGAGCTTTTCCATAACAGGGCGCAAAGGACGGTGAGGTAAGTCGAGAGTGTCGATAGCGAGGGTCTCGACTCGACGTCCGTATGCACAGTCTTAGTTGTTCTAGGTTGGGAGGGAAGAGCGGTGGGAGATGGCTCTTGCGTGAAAAGTCACCGCGACAGCTGCTGTCAAGCGAATGGTGTGATGTAGATATCTGATAAAGGTAAGTAAATGCACAACCATGAGAGGATGCGCCTGCAATCCATGTGTCGATTAGGGGATCAAGGGCCAGGCCGTCTCCGAGCCCATAGTTCTGTAATCGTGTGCAAGTATTAGAGCCTTTACCTATGCTTCTGGTTAAGGCTCATGCTAAAACCATTGCGCTAGATTCAAGAATACACTTACTTGCTGCAGTGAGCACAACGTGCCATATGGTAAAAAGTCGCCGAGGATGCACATTCAGCATTCTCCGGAGAAGTAAGCAGCGAGTGTTCGACTACTGTGTTTGAAACGTACCCAAGCGGTTTAAGGACTCCTTCTCAGCCGTGCGATTTGGTTTATATAGTGCGAATATGGCGAGCGTAATTCCTCAAGCGATCGATAAACTTGTTACCTTTTGACAAGGCACACTCTTTAAATTACCAGTCTTATTTTTTCGCCCTTTTTCTTCGATTAGGATAACGGCAAGATGAAGTTTCTTTGCCTGCACGGTATGGGTACAAACTCAAGTATCTTTGAGAGCCAGTTGGGTTCGACCCTTCCCTATCTCGAAGCACAGGGACACGAGTTCGTCTTTGTAGACGGACAGATTGAGTGTGCTCCAGCGGACGGTATGTAGGCTGAATTCTTCATGCAAATTTCAACCCATGCATGAGTTTTTTGGCCCTTAGGCTATCGAGCTCTAGCTAAACTTTTAACAGAAATAAAGTCCTACTTTCCAGGACCATATCTCTGCTATTACAACCTACCCAACCATGACCTGGTCAAGCAAGCTCAGACGTACATCGAAGAAATCATAGAGGAGGAGGGGCCTTTTGACGGTGTTGTCGGTTTCTCACAGGGCGCCGCTCTCGCCGCGTCCATCATGCTGGAGCACGCCAAGACAAATCCCCTTAACGACATCTTCAAGTTGGGCATCTTTGCCGGAGCCAGCTTGCCTTTCGATATTGCTAGCAATACCAGCCTGGCAAATTGGCACTCTTTGAAGACCGAGGACTCGCAGTCTGAGGGGTCTTCTGACGATGAAGTGGATCCCTACACATCCTGGCGTATCCCAAAAAACACTTGGGGACCTATTGGGCCTCTTTTGGGGAGATACCACCCGGAAAGAACGCCAACCGCGCGGATCAGGCAGCCGACGCTGCATCTTCTCGGCAACCGAGACGAGCATGTTGGTCAAGGCCGATTGTTGACGAAGATGTGCATTGGACAGACAACTGTCATACATCACCCGGAAGGCCATCGAATCCCTAGAGACCAGGCGTTTCAGGACAAGGTGGCGAGGGCGATAGAGCGCATGATTTCGAAAGTCAATCTCACATGTTAGAAGGCGGGGTCTGCGGGAAAGGTCTTATTCTTTTCATGCTTTGGTTTTCATGAAAAACGCTATCGTTCAACCGGTTTATAGCTTGCCCAAACATGATAGTTGACTTCTCTCAATCAGATGAAAACAGCGAAGTAGACATTGTCAAAACAATTGACTAGACAGTCAGACAGACTGTTTAAAAGAAAGTTTACAAAAATTCTCTCGTTGCTGTTCAAGATCTCAACGCTGCAAGTACGCTTTCATGCCAACTGTATTTCGAGATTACTGATGTGACTGGACGTCTGCCACTTATTTTGACTATTGAGGCGCGTGGTTAGGCCTCGCGTCTTAGAGTCACATGACCGAGGTTGATCACAACGCGCCACTGAAAAAAACTTCGACCTCGTTTACCCTTTGGTCTGATACAGTACATGTCCCTTTGCCCTTCTCTGCTAGTGTTCGCTTCGAGGTCGATACTTATGTCTTCTCCTTTTGGTTTGGCCATGTCTTTACGAAACTTCAATCATAACATTTCAGAGTGCGATATACAATTATCGGCGTATATTTCAGACAGGAGTCGTATCCCCAACGATCATCTTCAAAGACGTGTTTTAGGCGTATATAGTTGCCGCAGATGATGGTTCCTTGGAGCGTAGGCAAGAGCTCGATGTCGCCGAGGAAGACCTAGATAATAAAAGTCGCCGCAGATCCTCCATTTTCTCCGCAGGTACGGCTGCAACCAACGTTTCAGCTTTACTCTACGCGATGGACGAACATCAATTTCAAATTTATAGAAGGACGAAATCTGCTTGAATATAAAGATAGTCATCTCTCAAGAACTGCGGTCCTTGTACAGGCTTCGGAAATCTAACATATAAAAACATGTCACCTTTCATCACTGCGGATGCCGTTGGAGAGGCCGAAACCAACCAAACCCTACAATGGAACGAGACCCTACCACCTGCTGTAGAGCGGTGCATCCACCACTTAGTCGAAGAGCGAGCTCAGCAGCAGCCAGATGCGGAGGCTCTCTGCTCAGCCGCCGGGTCGCTGACGTATAAAGCCTTGAACGCCTCTGCGACAACGGTCGCAAAACGACTTCTGGCTTTAGGCGTGCAAACCGACACCTATGTGGCGCTCTCTTTCGAGCACTCAATATGGGCAGTGGTTGCGATGCTGGGTGTCTTAAAAGCCGGCGCGGCTTTTGCGTCAATCCCACCTTCTCCGAGCCAGCGAATCGAGACAATTCTTGGGCAGATGAACCCTACGGCTATTATTGCCTCACCTTTACGAGCGAGCTCTTTGATGCAATATCCCCAACCAAAAATTGTCGTCAGCGCGGAAGACTTGGGTCAACTTGAAGCACTTGATGACAGCCACTTGGCGGTCAACGTCAAGCCTGGTAATTTGGCTTATGCAGTTTTCACTTCAGGCAGCACCGGAACCCCTAAGGTGAGTTTCTGCGTGTCTGATTCGAAAAAGCTCGCAAAGGCTGACGTTCTCGATGTAGGGTGCCCAAATCGAGCACCGGCAACTTTGCACTTACGTGACCCAATGGGCTAAGGCTGTTGGTATCGACTCGCGGAGTAGAATGTTTCAATATAGCTCATATCTATTTGACGTTCACATATCGGACATATTCACGCCTCTTTGTGTTGGTGGTGCGGTGTGTATACCATCAGATGATGATCGCTATATGTATGTTCGGACATTTTTCCGCTTTGACTTTATTTTCGTTTCGACCTTTTGCCATTCCGACATTATATCAGCAGCACAAAATTTGCGAAAGCTTTCTGTTTTCCGTGCTTTTGGAATCCTCCATTTTTCTACCGCCTTTGCTGACTTTGCGTTCTAGCAACATTACGGGAGCGATGCGAGATTTAAGGGTAACTCATGCCATGTTTGTTCCATCCTTACTGTCTACCATGTCTCCTGAGGATGTAGATCTTGACACTCTCCGAACTTTGATTATGAGCGGCGAAAAATCGCCCGCCCATATTGTGGCACGGTGGGCCAGCCTTCCAGGATTGCGGGTAATTAACGCCTACGGGCCTGCAGAATGCACCCCTAACTGCTGTCTTCTCGATATGTCCATCGACGGTGCAATTGCGGGGAATATTGGGCGGCCAATGGGTGCGTCTCTCTGGATCGTAAATGCTTCGGATAATGAAGAACTGCTTCCGGTTGGTCGGGAAGGTGAGCTTCTTATCGAGGGACCCCTTGTGGGCAAAGGATACATGAACGACGAGAAAAAGACCTTGGCAGTGTTCATACCAGCCCCAGCTTGGCTACAAAGGTTAAGAAAAGGTACTTCAACCCGCGTCTACAGGACGGGAGACCTTTGCCGCTATACCGATAACGGTACCATCGAGTACGTTGGACGAGACGATCTTCAAGTCAAGATCCGGGGCCAGAGGATGGAGCTTGGTGAAGTGGAACACGAGCTGCGCCGTGCACTGCCAAGAACGGCAGATCTCGCGGTTGAATTATCTGTATCAGGAACAACCAACAAACAGTCAAAGCTAATCGCTTTTGTCTGTCTAAAAACCATAGTCGCCCAGCAACAGGACTCCGAGATCATGGATGGCGTATCTCGAAGCCAAGAGTCCATTAATGCTCTTGAAGAGTTGGTCCCTGAATTTAAGAACCATTTATCAAATTCTCTACCCGAATATATGATGCCTTCCGCATTCATACCGATGGACTTTATACCACGGCTGCATTCTGCCAAGACCGACCGCAAAAATTTACGCGCAATAGCTGCGAGGCTTCTCGCGGGTCCTAGTGCAGCAATTAGGCCTGAGCTCCGCCTGCCCACTTCTTCGATGGAAGAAAAACTTCGACAAGTCTGGGCGGAGGCTTTCGGCCTAGAGTTGCAGAACGTCGGGATGGATGACCAATTTTGCCGCCTTGGGGGGGATTCAATTACAGCGATCCGCCTCAGAGTAGCAGCTCGCCGCAGCGGAATTGAGATGACTATGAAAGACATCTTCGACTCCCCAACTCTGTCCGAGCTGGCCCTCGTTGCTTCTACAACGCAGACCAGTGTTCAGGATTTGAACCCGTTTGAGCTCATCCCTAAAGAATCTGCAGGAGAGATTTTGCATTCAGCTGCCGCGCAGTGTGGAGTCTCCGAAAACGAGATTGAGGATATATTTCCTGCTACAATGAGTGCTTGCTACTTTATGCTCACATCGGAGGCTGCACCAAATTGGTGGACGACCTACCATACATTTCCACTCCCGATGGATGTTGATCTAATTAGATATTTGGAATGCTGGAAATCTGCCATCTCTTCTCACCAGAACCTACGCTCTCGCATCGTGAAGACCGAAACAGCAATCCTCCAAGTCGTCTTGCGAAAAGAGAAAGAGTACATACGAACCGCAGAAAACCTCGAACCCTTCATTGAGCAGGAGAAGCGGACCACGATGAATTGGGGAGAGTCACTCAGTCGCTATTGCGTGGTGGAAGGAAAGGGTGATGGCCAACGCTACTTCGTCTGGACAGCAAAACAGGCAATATTTGACGCTTGGTCTCTGCATCTGCTGGCCCAAAATATCTCCAAAGCCTACTTCTCGAACGATCTCAGCATGGCGGATCCCCTTAAGCCCAGCCAACTCGTCAACTACAAATTGACTGCAGATCCCTCATCTGCCAAGAAGTGGTTTAATTCCCATTTCGCCAACGTCAAGCCTAACCCGATCTTCTCTACTCCTCCAGGCTATAAATTCGAGACCGACGTGTACGCAACTCGAAACCTAGAATTACCGCAACCACCATTATCCGCCCAATTCCCTACCTTCACTCTCTCTACCATTAGCGCAGTCGCCTGGGCCCTGGTACTTGGCCAACACACGGCCTCGAACGACATCTGCCTTGGCCTCGTACGTTCTGGTCGTAACATTCCTCTTCCCAGTACTGACACCTACATGGGGTCGCTTACGAGTCTGATGCCCCTGCGAGTGCGCCTTGACGGATCAGTAACGGTGCATGAGCTCCTTCGAAGATATCAGAGTGACTGGATCGAGTCGTCGGCCCATGATGCGTATAGTTTCATAGAGCTCATGGACGCAGAGACGAGCCCAGGAATTAAGGGTGCAGTGACAAGCACCATATCCCTAAATATCATCCATCCACTTGACAGTACTGACGACGAAGAAAACGAGGTAAGAAAGCTACCACAAAACTACGAGATACCTGCAGGCGCAACCCAAAAGCCTTTGAACCTGAATGTGTTCCTACAGCGAGACGGAAACGTCAGGGTCATGACAAGAAGGGATCACATGGCGTGTACGAAGGAGTTAGCTGAAGCCTTTGTTAATTCGTTCGAACGTGTTGCCGGACAACTTTTGACGGCATATGGAGAAACGACGGTGAGCCAGATCTTAGTGCCAGATACGACGGGGATCAGGCGTAGCTATTTTCCCAGCGCGAATGATCACCAACTTGATATTCCCACTCAGAAAGACTGCCAACTCGATCTCTCAGCACTCAAGGACAAATCCGTCCTGCTGACAGGAGGAGCTTCTGGCCTTGGCCTGGCCACCGCTCGTGCTTTCGCTGCCGCTGGAGCCTACGTTACAATTGCCGACATACAGCCTGCAGAGGATGTTGGTGAGAAGATCGTTGAAGAATTGAAGAGCCAGGGATACAATGCCACGTATGCTTACTGCGACACGAAGAACTGGGACAGCCAAGTGAGCGCATTCAAGAAAGCTGTATTGTTCGGTCCAAGCAAGACGCTGGACGTTGTAGCAATGTTTGCCGGCGTAACCAGCGAACATGGCAACATCATGGATCACCTTGCCAAAGTCAAGCCGACCTTGGAAGAAGATCCTACGCCCCCACAGATCCAATGTCTCAACATCAACTTAATTGGTGTGTACTACTCGGCCTATCTTGCATTGAACTACTTTCGGTTACGGCCTGGAAATGAAGGAAAAAACACGTCATCCTTTAAATCCCTGAGCTTTATCAACTCCTTGGCCGGCTACCTCGACTTCCCCAACCACACAACCTATAACGCGAGCAAATTCGGCGCCCGCGGCATCTTCCGCAGTATTCGAAATTCCACCAAAGATATCGGCGTGCGCTGCAATTTGATCGCCCCGTGGCTCGTTCGTACCCCACTGACTATCCCTCTGCAACACAAATTCCCCGAGGGCAGCAAGGGTATTCATTGGGCCAAAGTCGAGGATGTGGTTGAGGCAGTGGGGAAGTGTGTTGTTGACGAGAAGATTAACGGTGAGCAGTTAAAACACCCTCTGGTTTCTTTCATGAACATCAAGCAGCATTCACTAATTCCCATCCTTTACAGGCCGTGCCTTCGCAGTAATGCCCGACGGCACCTTCGACCTCAATGATGATCTCGAGAGTGGATATGGCGGTGAGGAATTGAAGCGGGCTGTGCTAGCGAGGCGTGAGGCGGGCGATAGTATGGTTTGAAGGAGGCAGCTATCACCGGATTTCTAGATGGGCCAGCGTATCTCCGTGAGCATTGGTGTCACTTTTTGTGTAGGAAATAGAGGAGTTGGTAATCTTCGCTTCATAGGGCTGGTAGGGCTGGGGCCCGCTCGTAGAGTTTTCACCTTCCACCTTCTAGATAGCCTCCTAACAGCAACAACCAAAATATCAATATGCCCTTATATGACCTCGTATTCCAACATTTTTGCATCTTCATTGAGCGGCAAGCGATTATCGCGAGATTGACAATCGCGAATGATCAGGGTGAGGTTGCCTTTTGAATCTGCTATAGCCGGTTCAGGTTCTTGTTGTTGGAAAGACTGTCTAGATAGAAAGATGAATATACTATTCGCAGAAACGAGGACATTTTCTTCATTCTTCTTTAGTCGACAGCGAATGATTAGTCGTTCTGTTCATTGAGGCATACTCGCTCTATGATTCAATGCTTCTCAGTCTATTTCACAAAAACGTGGTTCAAGACACATTAGTCTTTTATCTCTTGCTAACACTTGTAGTTTCGCATCAGTTGTTTGAATCATGAAGACAGCTCTGCCAAAAGATGTCAAACTTTTCAAAGAAGCGAAAGAATGCATGCAGAAATGCGTGAGCGAGTTCATTTCTTTCATCACTTTTAACACAAGCGAAGATGGTTTAAAGTCAATCTTTAGTATGTACGATCTCTATTCTTGAATTGATTCAGCCGCGAAGGAATGTTGAAAGAGGGAACGGAAAATAATGAGCGGCAAGAACATTGTATTTGCCATGAAATCACTTGCTTTCGAAAATTACGGAGAGGCACTGAAGATCTATAGGCTGACAAAGGATCAAGAAGTACGTTAATTTCCCTTCTTCTCGTACCTACATGTGCTCTCATTTTCTGCAACACTCAGAGTCTCTGACAATAAGGTTAACCTGTTCAAGACTCAGTTCGTCAGAGAAGAGAGACAGCAACGATCAGGTAGCGAATACAGATTAGCAGAGGGTCAATCGAGCACAGGAAAAGGTAGCGCTGACGATGGTTCCGATACTATGAGGTACAACTTACAAGCATACTAGTGATAAGTTATTTGTTAGACGTTTCTTTATCAATTCAATCTCTCAGATGTCATTCTTCAACGCAGCACTGAAGAACTGCTCATCTCATTCGGTCTTTCTATGGAATTTTGCCTTTGTGGTCGTATAGAAGATTCACCAATGCATTCCGCTGCGCAAACTCAATCAAGAGACCCTTCACAGTTGTTCTTGAATCATCGATCATGAGAGTCTCAAGTCGAATGATATGGTCGAAGCCGTTGAGGGCATTTAAAGCATTAGCTTCATATAAGAATTCGTGAACGTCGTATGAATCAGAAACTTCTTTCTTGATGTAGTCCTTACCTTCATAACTCACTTTGTAGACAAATCCGGCCAGATGACAACCAAACTTGAGCTCGCTTTCTCTAACCTCCATGGGACCAGCATTGTTCCGGATGTGCGCAACCATCGTCCGGGGAAGATACGGAATGATCTCGTTGACATCTTCTGTCACGTGAATGGGAAATATTTCACATTCACGTGACGGGGATAGACGCTCGGCCACTCAAGCGGAGATCATTGTACGATGGAGAGACTTTGAGGCGGATCACCGGCCTGGCGGCATGTGCTCGCGGCGTCGTTGCCGTCGTTGGGAAGGTCTGCCGCGTGCCCTCATTCGCGAGTAAAATCTAATCACTGTCTGCGACGGCGTCGTACGGTACGCGTTGCGTTGCTCGGCGTTGTCCACTGGTCCCCGAACGCGTCCTGGTCCATTCGATTTCCCATTCTCTCACGGAAATTGAAATGGCGGTACAGGTCCCCGTCGATACCCGTCGGCGCGTCCATGCGCTGCTCAATCTGCTGCTTTGTGATCTGCGCATTGGGGTTCATGGGGTCTGGTCGGCGGAGTGCGGTGCATGTTAGGGCGAAGTGCTTGGTGGTGGTGTTCCGTTCCCAGTAGCCTGTTGGCTTGTTGATGCGGTTGATTACTGTCCAATGGAACGTTTGCTCTGGTCCTTGGTTTGGTGGGGCTGCTACTTGTTGCTGTGGGCTGGTAGTGGCATTGGCTGCCATGTGTGGATTGCGGTGGGCGATGCGGGTCCAGGGGAGTAGCCATGATGGAATCAGGCTTCTTATGAATGTGTGGCGGTCGATCCAGTGGCTGGGTGTGATCTTCAGGTCGGAAGGTCGCCAGTCATCCTTGTCCCTGAGATCGGCACCCACGAGCGCGTCGAAGATGTTGTGCCGGACGAAATCTTTGTCGAGATCGAGTAGGCGCGCTGCCTGCAGCTTGCCGATCATCCACGCGAGGGGAAATAGACCCAGTACTGTCGTTGTCGACCACCCATGTCTGCGTGGACTCCTGGGAACCACGTTTGATTGAAATGTTGGATTCCAATGACTGGCCGCTCGAGCACTGCTGGGTAGAAGTCGAAGCGCCGTTCGTCGAGGGCTACGGCTTGAAATACGTTCTCTACTTCAGGGCCTAGATGAATGTCGAAGCGGTCATATCTTTTTCGCGCTTCTTCGGCGATTTGCAGGTCGTCGCTGGAGGTATCGAAGAGCGGGGGAGCTTTCAGTGACCCCACGGTGTCGAAGACGCCCACGCAACGGATCTTGATGTCTTTGCAAACAATGTCGTCTCTTACTCTACCCTTCCCTCCACCCAGCAGTGCTGCCAGAGTCTGAGATTCTGGCCTCGAGTTTAGGTCGTCTCTGAAGATCTTCGAAACGCTTCTGTATTCGTCCCAGACTGAGTAGAAATTGTCCACGCTTCCCTTCTGAAGTATACCCACCCATCGAATAAAGTCAACAACTGCTCGAGCTGTAAATGCACCCCTCGAATAGCCGAACAGGAAGATTTTATCACCCGGAGTATAATTGTCCATTAGGACCCGGTAGGCATATCGTATCTTGTAGACCATGGTATTGCCCGTTACCGCCTCCTCAAATCGACTTTGTGGTGTTCCTAATGCGCCTATGCCACCAAAATACACCACAATCTGTTGCGTTCCATCCGCAGCTCGGGGTTTGATCGCGCTCGCGATTCGAGAGACGTTGGAGTGGAAGGGTTTCGGCAATTTCTCGGTCCCGAGCAGATTCCTCTCGACCGATTTGATGCAGGCGAAGACGCGAAGGCCCCAGAGGACATGGAAGATCACAGAAGGCAGCAGCCAGCGGAGGACGCGCGACGTGTGGCTGCCTGGCTGCAATATTCAATTTATTACATCTCTGTTTGAGTTCCTATCCTCTCGTTAAGATCCTCCTGTGGTTATTCTTTGCTGAGGCATCAGTCTGCTGATCAAAGTACTAAAGTTTATGTTTTATTAAAAGGTAGCTTTGAACAAACTAACTCAAAGCATCGGAATAATTGAGACGTTTTTGATCTTACATAGTAGGTTATTGCAAATATGTTTCTCACCTACTCTCGATAATTCTAGCTATCGGCTCGCCGCGACTTGTTTCCTTTTCTGATTCGCTTCATTGGAGTCAAAGAGTAAGAGTCGAGGGACATTAGTGGACCGATCACTTTATATTAGCAACTTGAATATTTACATACACTCTGCCACTGTCCGTCTTAGATGAATCTATGTACAATGGGGCAGTTATTGATGATTCCTGCATTGGACAGCGGCGTCCCGTCTGGGTTGGTGATGTATCCAGCTGCTGCCATACCCCTAACCTGGAACTCGCTCGTGAGCCTTGTACGGATGCTGGCGGAGATGCTATAGTTGGTCCAAGTATAGACTTGGAAGTTCCACAAGGGTGAGTAGCCAAAGTCGTTGGTAGGAATGGCGCCGAGGACGTTGAGAGGAACACCTACGCACAAAGTCAGTAAAAGCACAACTGGATTTCAACGTAGTGACTGACCGTCGCCCAATATCGCAGAGTCCAAACCCTGTCGCCAAGGATGGTGGGTTTCGCCGTTTGGTGCTCCAGAAGGTAGGTCTGCATTTGTGAACCCATTTGACGCAACAAAAATGTTCTCAAGGGCGATGAAAGCGCCATCACCCATTGTCTGGATGTAAGCCAAACGCGAAGCAAAGGTTGCTCCGTCGAGCGTGGCAGGTAGCGGATCGGAACCATCAGCGACGAGGTAGATGTTCGACCTTCCGGCAGCGAAGCCACGAACTCCTTTGAGGGTGACGGTACTGGTCATGGGACAGATAGCGACGACTTGGTCGTGCACTGTTGCATAACCAATCAGCCGAACAAGCGCTAGTCACAGTTTTGGAGCACAAAACCAACATACCCTTACTATAAAAGTCCGTAGACATGTTCATAGGAACACCATTGCAAAATTGATTGAGATAATCTTCTGTGCATTCGCCAGCCACGATGGGGGCATTCCAGACCTCACCGCCGGCATTCATAAGCTGAATCAGCGGGGTGTAATTCGAGTCGCCGACAGAACCGGGCTGGACTGACTTGGGAGGAAATGGCGCTGCATCACCCGGCACGATGTTGCGGACTGGGGTGAAGTCAATCATACCGACACGGCCAGCAATAGTGTTGTTGACAATCATGAGTTGCTCTGCACCTGTCAGGCCACCGGTAGTATTTGACTGTGCAGAGAACCTCAATTTCGGTGAGTAATTGAGCCCAAGCTGCTCCGCATTCCCTTGGTCCGATGTGTCTGTCAAGATCCACCAGTATGGCTTGTTTGCCGACGACATTCCTGTGTAGAGAGGGAGAGTCACTGCCGGGTTAACTCCGTAGATGCTGGTGCTGCTTTGTAAGAGGTCAACGGGACCCGTGAGCGCTTGATTTTGATATGAAGCTGCAACTCCGGGGTAGCCATCTTCCATCGCTGTGTTGAAGGCTCCATCAATTATGTCAATTGTCGGATCATCGAAGCCAGACAATGAGTAGGGCATTGACCCAGACATCTGCCGACGACGAAGAGGTTTAGGAAGAGCATTCGCTTGCGCGTGATCCAAAAGGACCGCACAGGTTATGATGCTATATTTGCAAAGCTTCATGGTGCGCAAATTGCAGGAGAACAACCTTGGAGGATGAATGAAGACTGAAGAAGTGGCCACAAGGAAATGGAGGCAGGATCATATGTAAATAAGATGGGGAGCTCTTACGACTAGGCCCACTTCAGTCGACATACGCCGACATCATCTTCAGGGCACATGGATTCGAGCAAACAGTAACGCTAGTTGGAAGGGGCCGCCAACTTACATCGAACGAACCTCGCACTGGATTGTCACTGCGTACATTAGCACCAATATGGGCGGAGCTGGGAAACCGCGGGTGGGGTTCGAGCAATTTTAGCCAACGTACGTCTTAGACAACTTGGATACTAACAGGCAGGATCGGTCACTCGCCATCCCCCTGTCACTCCGTTAGTCGCTAAGGTGTCTCTTTTGAATTTCAGATTTTGGCTGCTCTGACGATTGACCGATCCTACCCGTTAACGTCTTGATTCCGAGGACGAAACAATGCGATATCGAGAATCATGCTTAATAAGACACAATTGAGAAATATCTCATCCATGGTTTGTAGGTTGGGTAGTCCGAAGGACGCGACGATCTGATACGATTTCCCTCAACCGGGAAGACTGGTAGCTGAGTTCTGCCCAAAGAAAAGGTCACAACGGAAACGAAATTTTCCGCCTTTCAAATTTCGAATCGCTCCCTGTAGCAGATCATTTTGGCGATGTAGACGGCGATGTAGATAGGAGGTTGCGACAGCACGGGAGAAAACTAACCTGCTGCAGGTTCGCTCGGAGGTTAGTCGGACCAATGCCTTGATACGGGAAATTGTTGACTGATCCAATGTCGCCCTATTCGGCAAGGAGCAATGCCAAGCAGGCCTTGGCATCATGAGGAGAAGATATTGTCGGCATGGATTCGGAAGGGAAGTTCATCCTTCCCAGGTCGAATATCTACGACATAGGAATGGAAAGACCGCGTATCGGTGGCGTGGGTGAGCATTATCCAGAGGAGTCGTTGGCTCCGCGCAACGGCATTTCGGGTCTTTTGTTCCTCCGTCAACAAACACATATTCTAGATAGCGTACTTTGGACCGTCGAATGGCCAAAAGGCCTAAAATAGTGCAGAAGAACGTACCAAGAACCGTTCCCGGTGGAAGAACACTGACCTACCTCTTATCCCCGACCGTCACATGGCAGATTAGGAATCGAACCTAATATAATTAAATTACCCAACAACTAGAATATGGCCTTGGGACGCTCCCAAACCTCCCCGGCGGCGATCCGCTTGGCACGTCGATCCGTCACAAGCCTTCGGTCAATCCGTCACATGCCCCGAACTCCTACTGGACGCCCTCGGGCCCGGAACTTTCTATGAGACGAACTGTAGAGCCGGCCAAGGCGACCTCAACGCTTCAAGATTCGTGGAAAAATATGAAGGATTGACCCAGAAAATGCGATGAGGGATATTGACGGTTTTGGCGGCTCGATCGCCCACCTGCCAGCATCTTCCCCCGCCCGGATCAATTCCTGCGCGCTGACTATTTCACATACTTTGAGAGACATAATTGTAGCTCTGAATCAGCTGAATTCAATGCTTCAGAAATAATGAAAAAATATGAAGATTTAATCTAGTAAATGAGATTGAGAATATTGAAAGTTTTGACTGCTCAATCTTTCAGCTGTCAACATTTTTTCTCGTTTGAATTAGTTTTTGCACACTGATTACTTTACTATGTATCTGATTTTGATGATATAGGTTTCGCATACAACGATAAATTCTGCTTCAATTTCGTACGCGGGAAAAGCAAATACGGAAACAGATGCAAGTTCAGTCACGAGTCTAAGCTCACGTTCAAAGTACCTCGTCGCGAATCATGCTCATACTTAGGGACGTCGAAAGGTTGCTTCAAAGGGCAGCAGTGCGAATTCTCCCACGAAATTGTGGCAGGTAATAATGGTGCCACTACACAACCACCGCAGTCTACCGCCAGGTCACGACCACAGAGCGAACTCGAGACCGGCTTCCGAGAGTGGACGTTTCTTATACCGAGGCAGAATACCCCGTTCCGAGTTGTGGAAATTGGGAAGTTCTTCAAGGTGGGCTGGGAGCCATCAGCAAAGAGCATACAGAAACTGGGCAACAGATTATCAAGAAGCTAGCGACTGAGAAGGGGCTGGCCAAGATCAAGGCCCTTGCAGATGAAAAGGTCGATGGCGTCAAGCTGCAAACGAGGCTGCGTATTTTTAAGGACAGAACGTTTCCCTTTTTCCGAATCATCTCTCACCCGGCCCCCGAGCATTCTATCGTCCTTGATATTAGAGACACCACTCGATACCATTTGCACATTTCTTTTTGGCCCAAATGATCGTCGTGTTATCAATCTGTTCAAATCTACGACTTCCGCTCTTGGAACCCTTGCGCGGGAGGAAACAGTCAAAGATGAAGACCTAATGTCGATTGCGGTAACAGCGAGCTTAGCAGTGCTGAAGAGAATTATGAAGTTAAACCAAAGCGCCCAGGTCATTACGGAGTTCACGTGGATTGTGAACGACTTTTCGACCTCAATTCCAGAACAACTCCTGCAGGCCGGAAGTCGAAGCTTAGATCGTATTCGCCAACGACTTGGTCTTGGAGCTGTAATGTCGCCCTCTAGAGCAAAAGAGCCATCGACCGGTCTTCGAAGTGGGTGGAGCGTCTTCTGGTGCGAGGTAGGGTGGAAGGAACAACTAGGGGTGCCTCGGGGGTGCGAGCTGTATCAGCTGCGCGGGCCCTTGCTAAGGGCTTTCGTTGACGGCGGGTGGAAGGTGCACGGGCCATTTGTGTTGACGGAGATAACGAAGGTAACGGTATGAAAATTGGTATGAAAGTCGGGCTGTGTTTATGGGATACTAGCTAACTGTGCGCTTTCTGGCCCAAATCGCTGAGATGAGGGTCAGAAACAGGTGGGTAAGCGTTCCTATATATATACTTTGCCATAAACAATCTACGGTTCTACAACTACGCAATCTGCGTTGAAGAAAGACTTCCTGCTTCCATCGAATGTTGTCTCCAACGAACTCGTCCGAGGTACAAGCTGTAGTGCGTCCGGCAAAGAGAGAGGCTAGAACAAAGAGATCTGGTGTGCAAAAGACAAATCCTTTGAGGAACAAGCAGGTGTTACTGAGGATCAATCCCTATTCGAAGGCTTTCAGCGAGAAGAAGCTGGGATCGGAAAAACTGGCGGATGGCAAGCCGGTGAGAGCTGCGGAGTCATTTTCAAACGTCTTGAACGAGAACTAGAGTAGGGCGGTTAAGGGCATAGATTGTGTAATCAAGCTAGTTGCTCGGGCATGCAGTAAGCAGGTGAAAATGCATGCAATGTTAGCCTGCTTGCAAATGAGAAATCTCAAACGTAACTTGTTGGCAATGGCTCTGACATCATAAGCATAAAGTCCTACACGCATACTTGTGCAAGTATCCTTATCCCGTCAGGGAACAACGCCGTTGATTCTTTGTATGGTCTTTTACGATTTCTCTCTCCTTTTTCCATACTAGGCCACCCTTTGATAGAAAAGCACTGAAGCCAAAGTCAGGAAACTTCTCCCCTTTTTTCCTTTCCTTTTCCTTCTTCTCCTATAGTAGATTTAAGCTTGGAAAATCACGCCCGGCGGCCATCTCTCCATCGTGCTCCACAAGAACAACATTTTCTTGCGTAGCATTCTTGGCAATCACACTTCAAGCTATTCAAGATGTTTATCGCACGATTGCGAATAGTGATGGTTGCAATTCCACGTCCGAGGAAGCCATTTTAATGCAAAAAGGTCCTAGGATCGGCCGGTTTGACGAAAATTAATACTCTCTTAACATTACAAACTAGGAGAATTCCATGGGAAGAACCAGGCTCGAAAGCTGAATGAGCGACGGCCCTTTAACCTTACATCAAACTCAGAGGGCCCAACTTATCACTGTGATGGAAGTAGCTCCTGCGATCTCTTGACAGCCGTCTTTGTCATTTCCTACTTCTGATGGCAGAATTCCGAACGTCTTTGGTTATTTGGTTGCCGAAAATGCTGGCATCTCTTGCCGGCAAGGATCCAGAGAAAGCTCAATACACGAATAAGACGTCCGACAAGGGATCGTACCACCGCCACTTGTCAACACCCCAAACTTGCATTTCGCTTTTCCTCATGATGACTGCTAATTCGTAGAAAAGACTCATCCAGTAGACTATTTGCGCAGATACCGCCATGGACAGGCAACATCTCCAACACAATTTAATCACGAGTGCGGAAAATTTCTTGAAGTTCCAATGTTCGTTGGTGCTTGTTTCGTAAAGAGAATCTATTAGGTTTTTAGTGACCGAGAATACTGCTAGAATCTGCATAGAGACATATATGATAACTATCGGTAAGCTTGGCGCTGATAAATACGATGGTGGCGTGGTAAGCTTCCCGAAGCCGGTGCGCAAGTGCTCGGAGTATTCTAGCAGAAACTGCCCTCTCATGAATACTGTGACCAGGCTCCCGGAGATAAAATCGATGGGAACGAGTCGTAATATAGGCGGGCTCTGAGGAAGAACTCTTCCTGGCGCATCTCCCAAGACCTGCCACTCTCCACCAACGGCCACTATCATAAGCGAATTGCAGCAGGACACTATTCCGATAATAGCGTACAAGCCGTTAGTTGAATCGAGTAACAGAGTGGCATGTTCGACATGGCGGCGTCTCAAAATCAGTACCAAACTGGCAATAGCCTGTGCTAGTACCACTAATAGAACCACGGCGCGAGAGCTTTTCAAAAGGAAAGAACCCCAGGTCCATGGTGTTGCGACATGTTTGCTACGAGTAGGCAACACCTCGCCAATATACACGGCTTGATTTGTGCAGCCTCCGTTTGTAGAAACTTTGTGATGAGGGATATGTAACCCGACCCCAACCATTAGAAATTGCTTTAATGAATAGAAGCCTCGGATTCTGATTCTGAAAAGTAGCAGTCCGATTCTGAGAAGTAGAATTACTACTAAACCGAAGTAATTTTTACTGAACTCAAAGAGCGTCACTCCAGGTAAGATTAGAAGGATAAGCATTCGAGGAATAGATGTAGACGACTTAGCAGTCAAGTTCTGAAGACTACCGAGATGGCCGTAGGAGGTGATAACAGCCATGCGCAGAGCAAATGTCTTGAGCAAAAGACTAGAGGGGGACCGGAAAGCATAGTTGTTAACATCTCCTGGCTCAGGAGTGAGAGTTCCGTTGATGGCAGAGCGGACCACATTTGCGAAGGACATCTTTTCGTGGAGGCTGATATGTATGTAGAGAATCTTACGCTGGCGAAGTTGGCTCAAGGCTGACACGCAAGGCTTCGGGAACGAGAGCTGGAACACATATAAGTCGACACCAAGATTCCGTGGCCCTTGATCGTTTGTGGTGCTCACTGACTTCTTTCCTGATAATCTGCTATAATATTGTGTAGGATGGAGAGTTGAGGCCTGCTCTATGTACTGGTAGGGAATGAAGCGCCAGCCGTTAGCGCAATATCACGCTACTTAGAACTAGGTTAAGTCGAAAAAATGCCAAGGCAATGACCAGCCCTGTGGCTTCGGACGCCTCTAAAATCCTACAAAGTCCAAGGAAGCAACTGTATCTGTTGTCTCAAATCACAACAACATGCGGCTTCGCGCACTTCAATGCGGGCTTTTGCTTTACTTCTCCTCCCTCGTCTCGGCCACTGCCCTCACCCACAAGCTTGCCCTAATGAGAAAGCTTGCTTCTTCACCAATGTCGAGCAAAAGGGCGCGAAGCTGGCTTTCTACTTCGCGGTATGGCACTTGTTCAAAATTCCAGCAAATCCAGCAGACTATGCGTCGTTCATCTGATGCTAATTCTATCTTTGTACGTTGCAGGTCCAATCAGGCGGTTCCTTCGATGTCGACTACAGCGTCACCGATCTCGACGATAAAATAGTAATGAAAGATACAAAAGAAAGGCAATTAGATTCTGTCTTCACAGCCAAGGATGAGGGCGAATACAAGTTCTGCTTCAACAATGAAATGAGCACCTTTGCCGAGAAGATGGTGGATTTTGAGATCACGGTGCGCCCGTCCTCTCCTCCCATCCGATACCCCCGCCTCCACGTCCCTACGGTCCTTCGAATCCGATGTTAAATGAGTCAACTGACCGACCGACTTCTCTCAGAACAAGTCCCGATCCGCTCAACTCCCCGCTAAACAAGGCACTTCCCCCGAGCAGACCTCTGCGCTTGAAGAATTCATCCTCAAAGTCTCCGGCCACCTATTTACCATCAATCGCAATCAGAAGGTTGATTTTACAAATCTAGTTCTTATTTTACATTTTTTGAAGATTCGCTACTAATTTTGGTGGGCAAATTCTAAAAAACGGTACAGGCTTCACATACAACGGTACCAAGAATGCCTCAAGCTAGTCTCGCACAAAAAATCCACCTTTGCCAAAATCTGACCCATGAAAGCTCAATTCGAGATCCGTCGCACAGAACTCACAGTCGCGAGAAAAATCTTTGATCAAGTCATTGGCATGTGTCTCAAAGACAAGCTCTTCAAAGGTTACATCGATCTCGAACGCAAGCTCTACGAATTTGTTCGCTGTCGCAAACTCTACGAAAAACACATTGAATGGAACCCGGTCAACTGCCAAGCCTGAATCAAGTTCGCTGAGCTCGAGCGCGGCTTGGCGGATCTAGATCGCGCGCGAGCCATATTCGAATTGACAGTTTATCAGTTCGTACTTGATATGTCTGAGCTTCTGTGAAAAGTCTACATCGACTTTGAAGAAGAAGAAGGCGAGTACGACCGCACGCGCGAGCTGTACGAGCGCTTGCTCGCCAACACCGGCCACGTCAAAGTCTGAATATCCTACGCGCATTTCGAAATCAATGTTTCCGAAGCCGACGATGATGACGAGGACGAAAATGAAAATGAAAATGAAGATCGTCCCCTATCCGACGCAGCCAAACAGCGCGCCCGCCGCGTCTTCACCCGCGCCTATAGCAGCATGAAGCTCAAAAACTTCAAAGAAGAGCACGTCGCGCTGCTGAATGCCTGACGCTCTTTTGAGGCCACGCATGATAACGCGGAGGATATCGAGAATGTCGAGAAGCAGATGCCGCGGAAGGTGAAGAGGAGGAGGAAGCTGGATGACGATAGTTTCGAGGAGTACATGGATTATGTGTTCCCGACGGATGATGTGCAAGCGGCGAAGCTTAGTAGCCTTTTGGCGAGGGCGCATGAGTGGAAGAAGAGTGCTGGGGCCGGGGTGGGGCAGAATGGGGGAGGGTTGTAATGCAGTTGGGGGGGAGGAGGAGAGAGCGGCGTTTGGAAGAGTAGCAGGTTTTTGGGAGATATACCCATCGAATGTCGTCGACTTCCATCTGCCATCGACCCTTGCATCAGCGAGCAACCAAAGCTGTTCGCCCCGCCCCTCACTCTCATCTCTACCAACCCCTCCACCCCTACAAAGAATCCCTTCAACCCACGATCCAGCACCTAACTCACGGCCCCAGAGGAACCCTACCACCCATTCATCCCATGCCGCTTGAGGAGATCGAAGAGCCGAGCCGCCGATGAGAATGACTTGGGGTTGTTGTTTATGAGATCTTTCGATTTTTATACAACCATCAAAGCATCCTCCACGTCTATAATAATGCCTATCCCTCCCACCCCCTCCTTTTGCCCTTCTCACCATCCCTCCCCACGCCCTCCCACACCCCCATCACCCCAAAACCTCACAAGCCAACCCCGGCCGGTCAACCCACGCGCTATCGAACTGCAACCCCCTAACCCCCTTCCACGTCCTCGCCGTTGGGTAAAAGGGCGGAAGAACGGTTATATCGCCGATGACGGGTGCGGGGGCGTATTTGCCTGTTGAGATGCTCAACGGGTGTTTTAGGAAAGGCAGAGTGAGAGGGAGGGAGGGAGGGAGGGAGGGGGGGGCTGAGAGGGGATGTTGGGATATTGGGGTATGGAGAGGACATGGGGGGATGATGGATTGGAGAACAAGAAAACAGAAGAAAAATCTCCGGGGCGACAACGTACCTCGTATTGAACAACCCAATATAATCATCGCAGATGGTCGGATCGGTCCCGGAGCCGAAGAGGGGCTGGTTGGTGATATTCACGATTCTGTCAGGAGGCAGTGAGCGAATGTGATCACGTTGAATGCGAGATCCACATAAGATGGCGATATTCGGACTCCGCAAAAAAACACCACTCACGCATCCACAGAATACCCCCCGCCCTCCCCAGCCCTCACCCTTATGTCAAACCCCAACGCCCCCCTCTCCGCCCCCGTCCACGCCTTCACATACGTCCCCCCTTCCCCTTCCTCATCAGCAGCATACGCCTCGCAAGCCGGCTCGAAACTCCCGACCACCGTCTTCTGAAGCTTCGGCTCATTCGCCTCGACCACGGGGTTCACCGACACGAGAATCGTGCTCCCGTACCGAAAGCTCGAGTGACCGTTGCCCAAGCGATCGACAAACGGAAACACCAGCGAGGCGCGCGAGAAATCCGGGGCGGCGGTGACGTTGTCGAAGCGGAGATCGTGGTCGCGGAAGAGGGCGGCGTACATGGGATATTGGTCTTTGGGCAAGTCGGGGAGGACGGCGCGGAGGGCGGTGGTGAGGATGGGGTATTGGGGGGGGATGATAAGGCGGGCGGTGGCGAGGGAGATGGGGAGGATGAGGAGGGTGCCGTTGGCGGTGCCGGTGCCGGCGTTGGCGTAGATGCTGGGGAGGGGGTTGGGGAGGGAGAGGGAGGGGGAGGTGCAGAGGGGGGGGGGGGGGGGAGGGAGGGGGTTGGTGTGGGGGCGGAGGTGGCGGGGGGGCGGAGGTGGCGGGGGGGAGGAGGAGGAGGAGGTGGGTGAGGGTGGTGAGGAGGGGGGAGAGGGGGAGGGGGCGTATGGTTGTGGGGAAGGGTGGTGGAGAGATGGGGGGAGGCAAGGATGTAGTGTGTGGAGGGCGGGAGGATGAAGAAAAGGTGCGATGGTGGATCGGCTGTTGAAGGAAATATCTTCAGTCAGGATGTAGAGCGAACCATAAACCTTTCTTCATGCTGCGATTTGTTTCTTCTGCAAGGTACCAGACGATCACTTGTTTTGTCATCCTAGCTGCCATGCGTCAGGCATTCAGTTGCGGCTGAACGAAGGCCGTCAACTTAGGCTTCCCGTTTCTCAATAATTAGCGATCTCGATCTATTTTTTCATTCGGCCGAACCTAACACGATGACGGAACGCTGCACACCGCGAAGTATCTTACTCATCTTCTTACCGCTTAGGGCTTACCTGGCTTCATACCGAAAGACTGGTTGCACTTTCGTCAACAACCAACACCGCTTCGTCGGTCAGTCCTTGCGGCGCTCGGTCATGACCTTGAACTCGCCGTGGAACTGCGGAACCACCATGTCATCCCAGACCATATCCTTGTCGGTGGTATCGACAAGCCCGAGATTAAATCGGCGAATGATGTACGCGATAGCCATGTACATTTCCATGTAAGCCAGACTAGTAAAGGCGTCAATAATCAGCCGTTACACTGAAAAGGGACTCAAGATATTCCGAGACCAGGAGACGTACTTGATTCCCAAACACGACCCGGCTACCGCGTGAGAACGCGACCATGAATTTCAGCTGTTTCTCTATCTCGTTTGCCGGTTTTATCCAGCGATTGGGGTCGAAAAGCCGTGGATCCTCGAAGATGGTCTCGTTATAGTGGATGTGATAGATGGACATCCCGACACGTGTGCCGGCAGGGATGGGTCGGCCGTCTGGGAGAGTAACTCCGCCAGGGGGCACGAGACGAGGCGTACGAGAGGCAGCGGGCGAGGAATATCGGAGGCCTTCCTTGATGACAGCGGACTGTTCATTACGGATCAGTATCTACAAGCCAGTAGGGCTTGGTGTTTGGATTGACGAACCAGATATGATAATTGCTCTAATTCTTGGTACGGCGCATGTGAACCTGGATTCGGCATGATCGTTTTCAGTTCTGCCAGGAGACGATGGTGGATTACAGGGTTTTTGAAAATATTGAAGATCGTGACCATGTTGGCTATTCCAGTGGTATCATCGCCAGCCGATACTATTGTCAAAATTTCATCCCGTAGGCCTTGTTTGATGGGCACTTGGTAGCCCTTTTCTGGTATCGGAATCAGTAGACGCTCCATGATGGTCGGAAATGGAGGCCCCTTGTCATGAGCAGCATCATCGATATACTCGTCAATTCTGCGAGAGGCGAACTACACACAGTTAGCATCCATCATCCAGTCGTTGAGAACATCACTGGAGACCTGCTTGAGCTCATGACCCATCTCTACTGTATGCGATATCCGCTTTACGACCCATAGAGGAAGACTGTCCAGCCACCTGACAAACGGAAAGGCCTTGATAACGTGCAGGCTTGAAAGGTATTGCTGAAAGACACGGACTGACATTGACTTGAAGGCTGAATCTGCCAGAGCATTCAAAGACTTGCCAAAGGCAAACTGTGATATCATGTCTGCAAGTACAGATTAGCTTGTGGGACAGAAGCCATCACAAACGTCAATCCACCCATAGCGAGAGATTTCAAAGCCCACTCCATTGACACATGCTTCCCCGCAGCGCAGTACTTGTCAAATCGCTTGCAACAGTAATCGACATGCTTCATAAGCATAGGCTCAAGTTTCAGGATGTTCTTCTTTGCAAATAGAGGCTCGAGAGGAGCGCGCCGTTGTTTGTGCCTAACAGGATCGCTTTCGGCAAGGGTACTAGAAGGAGCTCCAAGGACCTTGTGCATTTCCGGATCTTTGTAGTACTTGCTACCAAGGCGGTAAAGTTCGTGATAGAACCTTGGATCGTATATGTGGACCTCGTTCGGTCTCATACGTAGTGCTCCTCCTAATTCTTTGTGCATCTGTTCTAGCTTGAAGAGGGTCTGACCCTTGTGGCCCGGCTTGACGCCAATGTTCCAGTAGGCTTCCCAGTATTCTCCCAGTGCCGCCCATTTTGAACCTGGGAAAATCGACAGTGGACTGAAATAAATGAGATAAATGGCTCGAACAAGGTGGTACGAGGCAAATGCGCGTAATAGCAACAATGCATGCCATATAGAGAGCTGGCTATACAGCTTCTGTAAATGGAGAGACATGACGGAAACTCTTGGAGGATCGAAATTGAACAGTCTTAAGTATGAGAGAACTTTTGGTACGTCCAAGCTATATCACAATCCATCGCACATATTGACACAGCTTCCTACAGCCCCAAGCGATACTTGCTCATTATAGGCGGGTCACTGTTCTTTCGGCCGGCACCCTACTTTACTTCATATGCAAGTACACGACCACTAAGCGCGTCTGCTGCGGGGGTTTATTCGAGAATACTTTGGGTAATGATAGCCTTTCTTGCATCGATTGTAAGGTATCAGGTTCCACTCTCTGCTTCAACCCTCATTGAACATGAACTTCTCTTCTCCTACTATCGACATCAAGAGTTCGACTCTATTCAGAGCACTTGACAATACTCATTACACCGCCGTAGCTTTCATTTCAGCCTGCTTGGTACCATGTCTGCCCGCGGGGTCTGCTCTCCGTCAAGGCCTTCTTGTCCTTCAGGTCTCGGCTGCAATTTATGTTTTCTTCGCTCCACCGCCCTCTGACGTCTCCAATACCGCTGTCATCTACACTGCTGGTGTCTTGGGTGCCAATCTTCTTGCGCGGTATGTCGACCGCTTATACCTTCACTCCCCAGAGCAGACTGTCTCGCGGTTGAAATATCCGTCTTCTGGTTGGGGCCCCGTTCGATTGATTAGGAGGACCGCGGCAAGCCAGTAAGGTGAAGAGGATGTGAACAAGCTTTCCGGAATTCAGAAGTTTTTGTGAACATTCGAAATTCTTACGATGACCCGAGGTATCGGTTGGAATTGGCGTGTTACTAGTATTCCTGCACAGCCTAAGCAACTATCGCGGGCACAGTTCCTGAGGTCTTGTGTGGTCAAATATGTAGCAATGTACGCGGGTCTCTACCTCATGGGTGTCTCATGCTCCAGTGTCCTCGATTCTTCCAATTCGATCCGGAATTCGCAATTACGAGAGTCACTCATCTCGTTAACAGAAAGTGCATTCTTCTTGTACCCTTTCATTGTCCTGGGTTGGGCTATAACAATATATAGCCACTTCGCGCTGTTAATGCTGCCACTGGCTATAATCTGTGTGGGTTTGAAGGTCGGACCCAGGTTCTGGCGGGAGGTGGATGCTTGGCCTCCCAATTTTGGTAGCTTCAAGAACGCATATAGTATTCGCCGGTTCTGGGGCTATACTTGGCACCAACAGATGCGCCGCACAACGTCTGCCCCGGGCGTTCACCTTGTTGGAAATAGGGGAGTTTGTAACCTCCGCCTCATAGGGCTGGTAGGGCTGGGGCCCGCTAGTAGAGTTTTCACCTGCTCGCTCCTAGATAGACTCCTACAGCTTAAGGGCCAGCTTGACTGGAGGCTATCGGCAAGCGAAGGTGGTTGCTACCTCGGCTAACAGCTCGGCCGCTAGGGAACAAGGGGATAAAGCGGGGAAAAAGGGCATAAATAGGCCGTCCTCCCTACTGTTTCCCCCTTCATCTCTTCCTGTTTCTCCATCCCTTAAGATTCAGCCAGAAACGCGCTTTCGCCCCACCCACCCACTCCATAGACTCAGTCGCTTAGACAGAGGGAGTGCTTGACACCTCAGGGCGGCTTCCGGGGCAAAATTAGTCCTAGAGACCGCCAGGGGCTGTCGGGTTTGCCCAAACACGTATAATATATATTGGTTCAAACGGAGTCGATGCCCGATAGCAACCCCATATACCAAAATGCCCCATATGACCTCGTATTCCAACAAAATCAACAATGCCTTTTCTCAGATAGCCTAGTTCAAGCACACTCAGTCCAAGATAATAGGATATTTGAGTTACCGCCGGTTGAAAGATGGAAACCGAGACACTTGAGAACACCTCCTGATTCTTTCCGTGACCCAGAAATATCGAGAACAGAAATATCACTTCTCTAACAACGGTGGCACAAGGGGGGGTAAAGCCTGACCCTTCGTTAAGGTGGCGTGTCTCAATATAGACTCAGCTCGTACAAATTTCATACATGCAGAGCTTGATTCTATTTATGGTATGCAAGGATGATCAGTCTATCAACAATTTGATGTTGCTGTGCGGCTCTTGCAGGGCCCCACTCGGCCGTTCTCCCCATGTTTCATGTGCCGTTCTGTATGCATCACCAAATATCATCATCCGATCCGATCGAATCACTTCTACAAGATAAATGGGATGTCTGGAAAATTTGGCTCAACTTCCCAAAACTTAATTGGGCTTCGTGCCTCCAGTCTGGCCCTCGAACATGCACTGCCATGGTCGGTACGACAGGGTTTTCATGCTGGCTAAGATCCCAGGACCAGAATGTGTTCCTTGAGCCTACATGAGAAATGATTTTCTACTCTTCAAAAATTGCCAGCGTTGGGCATTCCATTGTGCCTACCAAAACCCCACCGCTATTATATGCGCAGGTTAGAATCTGCAAGGAAGTCTTCATCCCGCGATCTCTACCTCTTGATCGTTTCATGGCTCTTCGTCTGTGCCACTCAATGCCACGTTTTCCTGCAATAGGAGTCATGACCCCTCATTTATTTCGAGACATTGAAGTCTTGAATAATTTTGATACTAGGCATGAGCCTCTCTAATCTCCGTCTCGCCGATATTCATCGGATGTCTACTAATATTAATTCTACCTCAACTGATTACGATTTCCGATTTACTGTACAGCAGAGACTTTTCGGCTACAAGCACACCTGTCACTCGTTCCGGAAAATCGAACTTCTCTATAAGCTGTATTCCACAAATCTCTTTGTTGTCAACCATGTTAAAGCAGGTCCTGGTTTGGGGTATTCTTGTTTGTTTTGCATTTGCTAGGGAAATTTCCTGTGAGTTCAATCCAAGTATGACACAGAATACATCATCTGATGTGGACTTTTTTATGTCCTGTCGCTGACTTTGAGTTTTCCCCTAGGCTTTCACTCAATCACCAAATACTCCGCTCCGACCGCAGACCGTAAAGCCACATCTGGAATGGTAACCAAACACAACAAGAACTGTACCCCTCGGAATCAGGGTAAAACAGTATCTTACGTGCAAAACCTGTCATTCCAAGGAAACCTCTCGAGACTAGAGGTGACAGGGGGGTTGCGAACGCTTTGGGGATCTAAATCCTTAGATTCTCCGGGCGACTTAGTCGGTATTTCTCCAATTGTTACGACCACAGACGTGTATACCGTGAACTCAATCCAAGGCTCAATCGACACTACGCCTACAACCTCATTGAATGGAGACTCTACATGCGGAAAATGTACTGTTGTTGCTGAATCAGTCCAGCTTATCTACTGGCCGGAGAGCACTTCCACTGCTACCAACAACAGTAAAATTACACCTATACCTACAAATAGTATTACAGACGCTACAACCACACCCACACCTACAGATATTGTCACGACTGTGATAAACGGCACTACTTTCACTTCCCCAAGTATTTACCTGTCATACCTCAAAGTCTCAACCACCCGAGAGTCCTGTAACAACACTGGCAAAAGCTATTCTGGTGCGCTATTAACTCTAAATCCCAGCGCCCTTTCTAGTTTGGAAGATCAAGGCCTCATTGGAGACTTCATACTTGGATCCAGTGTACTTCTTCGGAGCATGTATACTCCACGGTCGTTCAATTATGCTAATCTAAACAAACCTGCTCCATACAGTGTCTTTATGGCCCAGCCCGAAAATGCTTGGCGTTGCTTGCCATGGGATCCGTGTGTATGTGATCTAAACCAATATAACCCCATCTTGTCGGTTCCAAAGGAAATCGCCCAACTCGATCCCGCTTGGAAAAACTGTGTCATATATCTCTTTGGCTCGCACGATCCGCCACGTGCTCTGGCTCCTGCGAGTGCTCTCACGCCTGAGACATCGACAATGGACCCTATCGTACCATCCTTCACAGCTGAACCCACGTCTTCCTTCAATTCACGAACAGTAATGAGGACAACAACGCAATCAACTCAGACCTCACGGGCTTCAAATCCAAATACTTCTGCTGCACCGGCGGCTATTGAATCTTCGAGCACCGTTACATCACGAACTTGGACCTCACTTGCGAGCGCACCAAAGCCAAAACAGTCCTATCTCTTCAATCCACACTCAACTGCTTCGCCAGCGAAAGATGGTTCTGATGGCGTCACTCCTGAACCTGTTGCTTTCCACAGCTCAACTCCTCTCGAATTGTTACCAAAAGCCTTTAGACCTGACGCTCACCACCAGAATCCTGAAGATTCTTTACGTGTCAGTCTCATCAACTCATCTTCAGGGGAACCAGTCGCAAGTGTCCCGGCCCAAGATGCGGCCCCCAAGACTACCCACGCTACAGGGAAGCCTCTATTGCTTGTTCCCACTGCCACAGGGTTGAACGAAATGCCGAGCGCTATACCTTTGGACCGCGCTACCACTCCAACGCTTCTCACCAGCACTACCTTAGCTGTGATGCATTATAGATCTATCAATGCTGAAGGTACCAAAAAGTCTCACGAGTTGAGTATCTGCCTTGTTCTTGTCGCTCACCTTTGCTGTTTTTGCGGTGAATGGCTTGTGAACGCGGTAGGCTGATGGAACGAGGCTCAGAAAAAGGTTGAAGCAGGGTGCCTGAGTTATATGTGGGAATCTAATGCGTTATTCTTGACTATGACACTTCTACACATCAAGATGTGACTTCGCTTTTCCCTTGTCGATTACCTCTAGACTTTCTCTTCAAGCGTAGTCTCGATGCATTAGGTTTAGTAGAACTTTAATCAGCAATATGTGAGATAAAACTCAAGGCAAGATAAACATGCTTAAAGCAGAGTTGAACATTGCATCTCTTTGCATCTAAACATTTTCAAAGCAAGTTACAAATGTATGAATTAATTGTTTAAACTTTAAAGCATATTTCTTAAATAATTTTCAAACTCATTTCTTCAAAATCTCTTTTCTCAAATTTTTTGCAGATTTTTCTTAAATTTACATCAATAAATATGCAATCTGCATTTAGCAAAAAGCTTAAATTTTAGCGTAATTAAATTAATTGATACTTAATAAGCTCAATTAAATCTGTTATCAAGTCAGAATTAAGTTAAGTTGAGAAAAATTAACTTAATTTAATCTTAAGTTTAAACTGAAATTATGTTGATCTTTCTCAATTTGAACTCAATTTGAAATTAAGTTAAGTTAGTAACTTAAATTTAATTTCTAAAATTAATGTATTTAATTTAATGAATCAACTTTATATTCAAGATTTAATTTTAATTTAATTTAATTTAATTTGAATTCATACACTTTTGTGATATTGATTTAAGTGACTGACAACAAGATTCATCTGTACGTGATGTTGACTATGAATCTTTTGATTCTATTCTGTGTTTGAATAGAAGTCAAAAGAGTCAAGAAATCTCAATTCAACGCAGTTTAAACGATGTTAGAACGTTGCGTGATCAGAAAAGTTGTCATGCAGAGTTTTCACTCACACGACAACATTCTTTCTAACAGTCACAATCAATCTACGAAGAAAATTAATGACATGTTGATGTCAGTAAGAGATGAGAAGATACTACTAGTGAAAAAGACAACTCAGATGAAGAGTCTGCAAGTTGTGACTACAAGTGATCGAAGAATTTGCGACTCGTTGACTGTGTTGATATCGAAACGTCTTCATCACATCAACAGTGTCATCGAGTAATTGATGAAAAGATATCAGGTAGAATAGTCATCTCAAGTATTGAGAGACGTGACTACAGTGCTCGAAGAAGTAGTGACTCGTTGATCATGCTGATATACTGAAAAAACTTGAACTCATTTTCTTTACTTGACGTTAAGTCATTCATCTATTCACATGGAAAATTGAGAGCTCAAAAGAATGATCAGAACACATTCTCTTTCATTGATCAGAGTCAAACATCAAACGATTGCAATTGCATGTCTATACTAACAATTCATTCAACGTTTACGTGACACAAGTCAAGTCAAGAGAAGAAAAGAGTTACTCAGTACAATCACACTTTATCTTCTCATTGTGTGCATCTCTCTTTCATCACATATTTCTCTGCTCAATGAATGATAATCATTAAGTAAAAGAACACAGCTTTATGTACGTTACAATCACGAGCATCATGAGTGCAAAGAAAACGTCTTTTATCTTTGAATTGAGAATCGAATCGAAACATCGTTGTATAGAATATCGTCAATGAAGAGCAGAGCAAAGACGATGTGTTATAATCAAACAGCACAGACACTTTCATTAAGAATTTACTCAAGCATCATGCGTTGAATAGAAGCTATAGATTCATTACTTGATAACACAGTGTCAATCTCATTGTTTTGACTGCATGAAGCAGTTGTATAAACGATGAGTGATTTTCTTTCTCAGAGAGTTTTGTTCACTCGATATAAATAGCATAGAGTCTCTCATGAGTTGAGTCTAAATTGATGTCACAAGAATGTATGAATTACAATTACAATTACAATTACAATTACAATATTGATTTAAGTTCAATTCATGAGAAAAACTATGTTATGTATATCAAATGAATAAAACTTTCTGAAAGAGAAAATCACTCATTAATTACATGATGACTTTATGTCATTGAAACAATGAATTTAAAACAATGTATCAAATAATGAATTTATAGCTTTCATTCAACATGTGATGCTTGAGTAAATTCTTAATGAGTGTCTGTATTGTTTATTGTAACACATCATCTTTATTCTGCTTTTCATTGATAATATTTTATACAATAATGTTTCAATTTAATTCTTAATTCAAAGATAAAAGATGTTTTCTTTGCACTTGTGATGTTCATGATTATAACATAAAGATTGTGTTCTCTTGCTCAATGATTATCATTCATTGAGCAAAGAAATATGTGATGAAAGAAAAATGTATATAATGAGAAAATAAAATGCAATTGTATTAAATGATTTTATTCTGCTCTTGAATTGATTTATATCACGTAAACGTTAAATGAATTATTAATATAAATGTGCAATTGCAATCATTCAATGCTTAACTTTGATCAATAGTAAATGTTAGAGATCAACATAAAGCAAGTCATATGAGTGTCATTTAACTAGAAGATAAATGCTAAGAAAGAAAGATAGCTACAGAAAAGAAGCTGATTACATATGTATGTTTCTCAGTTGACGCTAAACTCAATAGAAACTAGTCAAGATGACAAAGTGAGAATAAGTCTGACAAGATTAGAAGATTGAGTCTGACAAGACTAAAATCATGACATTACTTTCTCTCTTCAACAATTCATGTTTGCATGAATGTATTTTCTGCTTGACTCAATTAATTGCTCAATCATGATTTCACAGACTTAAATCTGTTAAATTGTGATTGATTGAATTGTTAATTAGCATGATTTGTTTGAGTATTGAATATGAAAATTGTCAATGATCTTCTGAGTGTTCATAAATTCATTGTTATCAACGTTGTATCAATTGAGATTATTGTCATAGTCATTTCATTTGACTCTATACTGAAGTCATCTTCGATATTGACGAAAATTCAATATATCATTGATTTTTCACTCATCTTCATCATTTATCATTATTGAATCTGAGAGTTCATTCTTTTGATCAGGCAAGAGATCGTTGATAACAGAGCGAAACAGGTCAGAATGAAATACATCATGAACATGCATAGACTTTGATAATTTCAGTTTATATGAAGAGTCGATGAGATTTAAATTGATGAAAGAATTGAGCATTTTATCATTTAGTTTCTTAAAAAATCTCGTTGTAATGATGTTTCTTTCATTCAGAAACATCTTTGATTCAATCTCATAATCAACTTCTTTTTTATGCTTATTGACTTGTTTCATCATTTGTTTTCGTGTTTTGACTAGCGACTTGCGAGCAAACTTCAGTGTTTTGTTCATATGTTCAGATATATTCTCAACTTTAGTCATCTGCAAACATTCATGAAAACTTTTATATTCAATGACATTGAGTTCAAAGCTTATACAAGAATGAAAGTCTTTGTTTAAAAAGAAAGAAATCAAGAAAATGACTGAGAACAAAGCATTATTGTCAATGAACTCAATCATGAGTAGTAGCTTAACTCAGTCATTCTGCATGTACAAACAGAAGAATCAAAGATATCTTTTAACATTTTGATTGACTTGTTCACTTTGATTGTTGATCTGAGAGTGATAGACTGTAAAAAGTTGAAGATTAATGTTTAGTCTTTTGCAAAGCAACTTTCATAGAATGAAGATAAATTGAGAATCTCAATTCAAAACAATGAAATCGAGTAAATCATGTATTTAATATATTCATTATGTTGAAATCATGCCTAGAATTTAATCACACTGCAGCGAGATAGTGCGTAGCTGAATAGAATGTTTGATCAATAAAGATAGCTATAACTAGAATATTAAGAATACAGAAGAAATCAAAGAGAGTTTTGAGCTGTATCTATAGTAGAGCAAAACAAAAAGAGCGAAGCAGATTTGCTCGAGTATTGAAAGCGCTAGAATAGAGTATTGAGACTGAGGTTTAACATGAGTCAAAATCTCTAGAGCTTATTGACTAGAAAACTCTATTCAATTTCAACACACTTGTAACATTATCTTCTTCTCTTTAAAAGTCATGTCTCTATGACTTGTAATGTAGTTCATAGCACTGATGTAAAGTCTTGATGTCTGTCTTTCTATCAATCTTTCTATTGATTCAAATCAACTCGTCAAATGTTTATTGTAACAGACTCACTATGTGAAATAGAATGATCATTGAAGCAGACTCACTAGTTGACTTGCTCATTGAAGAGATCGACTATCGACTTGCTCTTGAAGCAGACTCACTAGTTGCATGTGAACGTAAGATAGATTGATTCACTGATAGGTAGAATGATGTGAGTAGATAGATCATTGCATTGACAGCATCTTTGTAGCAGACTCACTAGATTGATCTTGATTTGAATTGAGTTGAATCAAATTTGATGACACAGATTATTTTGACTCGACTGATTCATGAGCTTGAAAAGAAGAGATTGAACAGATTGTTTTCACTCGTCTGCTTCACAAGAATGAGTTGATTCTCAAGCAATTCACGAAGATTCTTTATCATCAATTCTATTAATCGAGTGAACTGTGTCTACTTAATGAGCGATAGATTCTCTAGCAATTCAAACAGTCTTGTCGTTGATTCTATTGACTCTCTGATGTTGTTCTGTCTTTTGATTGCGTCGATCATCAGATAAATGAATTTCTTTAAACTCGTTCTGTCTAGACGAGTATCTTGAATGAGTAATGAAATCAATATCGTATGATAAACGAATTCTTAATATAATGTTGAGATCATGTCTAGAATCTAATCACACTGCAGCGAGATAGTGCGTAGCTGAATAGAATGTTTGATCAATAGAGATAGCTATAACTAGAATATTAAGAATACAGAAGAAATCAAAGAGAGTTTCAAGCTGTATCTATAGTAGAGCAAAACAAAGAAGACGAAGCAGATTTGCTCAAGTATTGAAAGTGCTAGAATAGAGTATCGAGACTGAGGTTTAACATGAGTCAAAATCTCTAGAGCTTATTGACTAGAAAACTTTATTCAATTTCAACACACTCGTAACACATTGAAGCATTAACTCAGCTGTTTTTTCTGCTGTGATTTTCTCGTCATCAGTGAAGCAAGAAATATAATGTTGTTTCTTTGTCAATCTACATATTATTGTTAGTATGATGTTTTTGCCTTTCAAAAGAGATAAGTTGATGATGAAATTCATGACTATGTTCTTTCATTACTGTTCAAGTATAAGTAAAGAATGTAGTAATTCATTGAATTTATTTTGAGAAGTCTTTGATTGCTGATAAATGTAGCAGTTTCAAATATATTGATTTATTGTCTTTCACATTGAAGATCAATAGTAGTATCTTCTTATGATCTTCATCATTCTGAGAATTTCGAAATGATCAATAAAAGATTGATCATGAACTTTTCAAATTAACTTCATTTGAAGATGCTCATTGAAGAAAACTCATAGAAGATCATCTTGATATAGTATTTCGTTCTGAACTCAATAATCTCTTAATTTAATATCTTCATATTGAGCTTCATCTTTTAATATGATTTCATGAAGTAAAATATATTTCTTGTTGATTCTGTTAACTTTTAGAATCAATCAATAAATTGATTCATCATTTTCTTTCTCTTCTAGATCAGCAATTTTCATTTGATTCAATGTGAGAATTGTAGTTCATTGATAGCAACATCATTCATTCTTGAAACTTTTAGAAATTGAATCAACTTGATGAATCAATGCATCGACTTTGATGTTTTACTTGTTTAAGCAATATATGATTTTGAAGTTGAAGTCAATGAGCTTTTGTACTCAATGCATTTAACATCTACTTAGCTTTTTATCTTTCATTAATGACATTAAAGCTTGATGATCAGTAAACATCTTGATGAGTAACTCAGTCAATTTCAGCTCAGATCATCAATGCTTGAAGACATGAATGATTGCTAGTAGTTTCTTGTCATAGATTTCGTAATTGCACTCAGTGAAGCTCAGATTCTTGCTGTAGTAGATCATCAAATGCAATGTTTCTTCATCATCATACTGAGAAAGTATGTCATCATTGACGTAGTTGAATGAGTCTATTTCAAGAATAGTTTCTTTATTCTGATCAAAATGACGAAGAATAAAGACTTCAGTCATTCATTTCTTCATATGATCAAAGATTGTTTAACAAGTTTAATCTCATTCAAATATCATCTTTTTTTGAGTTAATTGAATCAGAAAATGAACAGTTTTCGAAAAGTTCTTTATAAAGCGTCGATAGAAATTGCAGAAGTCAACGAAGAACTGCATCTGAGTGAGGTTTGTAGAAGTAAATCATTCAACTACTGCTTGTACTTTTCTGAAATTCATCTTTAATTCTTTAATGAATAGCAGTAGTCTCAGAAAGAAGATTTTCTGAACATGAAACTTGCATTTCTTTATATTCATCTGAAGATCAGTCTCTTGTAGTCTATGTAGAACTAATCATACATGTCACTTATGTTTCTTCAGTGTTTTGCTGTAAATGATAATGTCATCTAGATAAATCTGACAAAACTGATGAAGATAGTCAAATAGCACGTTGTTCATATAATGTTGATAGAAAGTTGAGTCGTTGATTAATTTGAAAGACATCATGTGATATTTGTAGAAATCAAAAGAGATGATAAAGATAGTCAAATCTTCGCTGCTTGAATGCATACGCAGTTTGTTGAAGATAACAATGATGTTCAATCGAGTCAAATACTTGCTATCTTGAATACAAGTGAAAGTTTCGTCTACTAGTGATAAGAAGTAGCGATTTCATTTGATCAAAGCATTGAGCTTTCTGTAGTTTACACAGAAATGCAAGCTATCATCTTTCTTTTCGATGAATAGTATGAGCGAAGCGTATGAAGCTGAGTTAGAAGATATGAAGTTTTTATTCAGATGCTTGATCAGGTAATTCTTCATCTTTTGAAGCTTGTAATCAGACATATGATAAAGATGACTTTAAGAAGATGTTTTCTTGTCAATCAACTCAATTTTATGATCATAGAAGTGATGAGAAAATAGTTGATCAGTCATCGCTCAATCAAACACGTTTAGATAGTCATGATATTTCAAAGAAAGCTTAGCTTTGACTTCTTTCAAGATTTCTTCATGTGAAAGCTTTTGTAGATTTACATCTTCAAGTTTATTTCTAGCTGTTTTTAAAAGTCGATCAATTTTCGTGATGATGATTGCAAAAGTAGTCACATTCAATTATTTGATTAGTGATTTATATGCTGCAGTCTTTATCATTGCTATGTTCATTGAATTGAAAGATGAAGCAAAGTTGACTGAATTAAATGATTTCACAATTTTACTGAATGAAAATGACTTCTTGCTGAGTCAAGTGATGATAAAAGAGATAAATCTCTTTAATATTTGAGTAAAGATTGAACTTTTCTGTTCTATCATGATTTTCTTGCTTGAAAGAACAGTTGAATGAGCTTTGATAAAAGCTTTGATATGAGTTTCAAAACTAGAAAATTGAAAAAGATTATCTTTCATATCAATAATCATCTTGATCTTGTTCATTCATGTTTTTTCAAGAATCATCTGATGTTGATTTAATCGAGTGATCAGCATAAAGATGAAACGTTTCATATGATCTTGAACAGTTAAATTCAAATAAATTGCATGAGTAATAAGCTTTTTTGCATAATGATCATTGAATTCTCTTATTGATTTAAGCTTGATTAAAGATAAAGATTCAATTTGCAAATGATCACAAACATTCTGTATGATTAATTCATTAATGAATGAATAATCAGCTGCTTCAATGTCAATCAATGACTTTAATGAGTAACTAATTTCATTGCTAGATAATACACATTCAATAGTCAAAGATTTCAAAGCAAAGAAATCATTTGAGCTGCTCATTATTAAAGAAATTAACACATCTTTCATCACGTCTTTGATGAAAGTCACTAGTTTTTTGTCTCATTCTTTAATTTCTCTGTAAATAATTTCTTCTCTTCTTTTAACATGATAATCTCATTGAGATAAGAAATGAATGCACAAGATGTTGAAGTACTAGTCTTCAGCTGAGAGCAGTTCTTTAAAAGATGATTCAATACTTTGCAGTTGAAGCAAATGATTGACATTCTTGATTATTCAGATTCAAGAATGAAAAAAGTAGCGAGTCAAACATAGTTAGTAATCAAGGCTGAAACTGATATCAATAAAGAAACAAAACGTTTTTTTGAAGCTGTTATTGATTTGACTGTTCATTACTCATCACGTAGCTGATAATTGACTCATTGTTTATTATTTACATCTTGAAGAAAAATCTTGAGCTTATCAAGTGAGCTAAACTTTATAAGACAAACTGACAACGCATTTTGAAGATGATTGTTGATTTTATTCTGAATGTTGTTCATCAAAGTGATATTGTTGTAGTTCAGAAAGCTGAATATTTTAGTGAATTCTGAATAAAAAGAGCTGAAGAACTTGTTGAGCTGCTTCAGAACAACGTATTTGCAATGACACTTTTGAATCAAATTCTGATTTTCATAAATTTCTTTCAAATGTTTCAGTAACTCTGATAGTGATTGATAGAATGAGAAAGCATCAACACAATGTTTTGCATAAATTTGCTGATCAGCATCATCTTCTAGTCTGAAAATCACATAGACAATATGAATCTTTTCAGTAGAATAATGATTTGCGTTGACATCGAGCTTGTCAGCTATTTTGATGTTTCATATCTTTCAAATAAAGTCATCTGTTTTGATGAAGATGAGTGAATTTGAAAGCTTGATGAACTTGTGATGATTGTTCTTGTTATCAGATAAAGTAGAAGATTCTCGTTGAAAGTGAGCTTCTTTCTGATTGACTCGTTGCTCAGCTGACTGAGTATCTTGACAAAACATAAATTGATCAGCTTGACGTTGTTTTGCTCTGAAGTTCAATCATTCATCTTGTAACTGATTAATCTTTTTCTTTAGCTCATCATTTTTATCAAAAGTGACTTTTAGTTGTTTCACTCTTTTTTTGTGATCATCTTGTATAAGAAATCAATGTTCATTAAGTTGTAAAGTCAAGTCTTACTGACTTCAAAACTCATTCAGCATATTGATGACTTCATCAAGTTGATTGCTGATTCAATGAAACAATTGTTTTTTGATGTTTATGTTTCATGAGATGTCAGCTTTCTCAACTTTGACTGAAACATTGATGAGTAGAAGTGAAACTCTTTTATTGACAGTACTTTTAAGTAGATGAGTTGTTCAAGACTCAACTGACTTGACGTTGCATGTCATGATGAGAAAAGATAGAAGTTGTTGAGATAGATGTTTTTTAATGAGTGAAAATTCAAAAAATCTCTTATGAATTTCAGGTAATAATTAAGTGCTTTATTCAAAGAATTTCTTGCAAATTGTAATTGTAATTCATACACTCTTATGACATTGATTTAGACTCAACTCATGAGAAACTTTATGCTATTTATATTAAGTGAACAAAACTCTCTGAGAAAGAAAATCACTCATCATTTATACAACTGCTTCACATAGTTGAAACAATGAGATTGACACTGTATTATCAAGTAATGAATTTATAGCTTCTATTCAGCGTGTGATGCTTAAGTAAATTCTTGATGAGAGTGTCTGTGCTGTTTGATTATGACGCATTGTCTTTGCTCTGCTCTTCATTGATGATATTTTATACAACGATGTTTTGATTCGATTCTCAATTCAAAGACAAAAGACGTTTTCTTTGCACTCATGATGCTCATGATTGTAACATATGTAGAGTTGTGTTCTTTTACTCAATGATTGTCATTCATTGAGCAGAGAAATATGTGATGAAAGAAAGATGCACATGATGAAAAGATAGAGTGTGATTGTACTGAGTAATTCTTTTCTTCTCTTGATTTGACTTGTGTCACGTAGACGTTGAATGAATTGTTAGTATAGATGTGCAATCACAATCATTCAATGTTTGACTTTGATCAATGAAAGAGAATGCATTCTGATTGTTCTCTTGAACTCTCAATTTTCCACGTGAATAAATGAATGACTTGATATCAAGTAAAGAAGATGAGTTCAAGTCTTCTCAATATATCAGCATGATTGACGAGTCACTACTTCTTCAAGCACTGTAATCACGTCTTTTAATACTTGAGATGACTATTCTATTTAATATCTTTTCATCAATTACTCAACGACATTGTTGATGTGATGAAGATGTTTCAATATCAATGCAGTCAACAAGTCACAAATTCTTCAATCACTTGTAGTCACAACTTGCAGACTCTTCATCTGAATTGTCTTTTTCACTAGTAGTATCTTTTCATCTCTTACTGACATCGACATGTCATTAATCTTCTTCGTAGATTGATTGTAACTGTTAGAAGAGATGTTGTCATGTGAGTGAAAACTCTGCATGATGACTTTTCTGATCACGCAACGTTTTAACATCATTTGAACTGCGTTGAATTGAGATTTCTTGACTCTTTTGACTTCTATTCAAACACAGAATAGAATCAAAAGATTCGTAGTTGACATCACGTATAAATGAATCTCATTGTCAGTCAATTTCTTGCAAATAGAATGATGAAAATGAGTGTAAAATCAAAGAATTTCTTGCGATTTAAAATGATGATGATGCAAATTTGAAGAATTTCTTGCAAATTTTTCTTACTGAATAAATTGTTTTGTATCATTTATTCATTAATAGCAAAGTAGTAAATGATGAGCATTTATTTAATGTTAAAGATCAGCATAAAGCGAGTCATATGAATGTCATTTAACTAGAAGATAAATGCTAAGAAAGAAAGATAGCTACAGAAAAGAAGCTGATTACATATGTATGTTTCTCAGTCGATGCTAGACTCAATAAAAACTAGTTAAGATGATGAAGTGAGAATAAATTTGACAAGATTAGAAAACTGAGTCTGACAAGACTAAAATCATGACAGTAAAGAATGCATTCTGATCATTCTCATGTACTTTTGATTTTTTACATATATAAATGCAGAACTTGATATTAAGTAAAGAAGATAAACTCAAGTCTTCTTAATATATCAATGTAATTGATGAGTCATTACTTCTTTGATCACATGTAGTATGAACTTAAAATTTATTATCTGAATCAATTATTTTATTTGATATCTTTTCATCAATTACTTAACAACATTATCAATGTGATGAAAATGTTTTAATATATTAATGCAGTTGATGAATCATCAATTCTTTGATCACTTGTAATCATAATTTTAAACTCATCATTTGAATTGACTTTTTTACTAGTAATATTTTTTCATCTTTTATTGATTTTGACATGTTATTAATCTTCTTCATAAATCAGTTGTGACTGTTAAAAAGAATGTTATCACGTAAATAAAAATTCTGTATGACAGTTTTCATGATCATGCAACATTTTAACATCATTTGAACTAAACTGATCATCAAATCAAATTTCAATATCAATCTTCTGATTCAACTCAAGTACTTGATATCAATCTTCTGACTTAACTTAAATACTCAGTTTCAACATTTTGACTCAATCTGATATTGATCTTGAATCAATACTCGATTCAAGTTTTCAACTCAACTCATCAAGAAATCTATCTTTTATTCTCAACTCACTTCTCTGAGTCATCAGAATTGATGATTCAGAGAAATTCTCTTGTCGCTAGATCATCAATGACTAGCGAAATCATCAACTCTCAATTGATTGATCATCAGTCTTGAACTTTTACTAGATGCTCTCTGATGAAGAACTTTCGCTGACGAAAATTGTAGAGTCGATTGAGATCAGTTCAACGATTCAAAAATCTCGGAAAAATATGAAGATTTGACTCAGCAAATGAGATCGAGAATATTGAGGGTTGAGACTGCTCGATCTCAGCTGTCAGCATCTTTCTTCGCTCAAATCAATTTCTGCGCGCTGACTATCTCACATACTTTAAAAGACATAATTGTAGCTCTGAATTAGCTGAATTCAATGCTTTCAAAATAATTGAAAAATATCAAGGTTTGATCTAGTAATTGAGGTTGAGAAGATTCATTGCGCTGAATGATTGCTCACCTAGTAGTAACTCTTTTCTCGCTCGAATCAACATATGCACATTGACTATTCAACATACTTTGAGAGACGTAATTGTAGCTCTGATTGAGCTGAATTCAATGCTTTCAAAATAATTAAAAAATATTGAGGTTTGACCTAGTAAATGAGGTTGAGAATGTTGATGTCTCGAGATCTACCTTCTCTCATCTATGCTCAGCTCTAGAAGCAGTGATCAGTTCTAACAGCAGTGTAGTTGAAAAGTCTCTATCAATTTGAGTTACCTTTCTTCAATGCGCTCGCCGAGAAATATGATGGGGAAGCACCTACTAAATAATAGAGGTTTTCCCAATGTTTCAAGAAATGGCTTGGCATCGATCATGATCAGGGTCGATGCCAAGCCTCGAACATCGATAACTGGGGAAGCACCCATCAAATAGTAGAGGTTTCCCCAATGGCAATGCGCTCGTCGAAGAACACGATGAGAAAGCACATACAAAATAATAGAGGGTTTCCCAATGGCAATGCGCTCGCCGAGAAACACGATTCGATGAGGAAGCACATAGTAAATAATAGGGGTTTCCTCAATGACAATGCGCCCGTCGGGGAGCTCGATCCGATGGGGAAGCACATAGTAAATGATAGGAATTTCCTCAGTAAGAGCGAGTTGGGCTCATGCGTGTTTTCAAAGAAAATCGAGGAATAGAATGAGGAAGCACATAGTAAATGGTAGGGGTTTCCCCAGTGCGTTCGTCGAAGAATAGAGTGGGGAAGCACATAGTAAATGATAGAGATTTTCTCAGTAAGAGCGAGTTGAATTCATGCGTGTTTTCAAAGAAAATCGAGAAATAGAATGAGAAAGCACATAGTAAATGATTGAGGTTTCCTCAGTAAGAGAGAATTGAGTTCATGCGTGTTTTCAAAGAAAATCGAGCTCGTCGAAGAATAGAATGAAGAAGCACATAGTAAATAATAGAGGTTTTCTCAATGACAATGCGCTCGTCGAGAAATAGAATGAACTCAATGAGAAAGCACATAGTAAATGATAGAGGTTTTCTCAGTGCGTTCGTCGGGAAATAGAATGGGGAAGCACATAGTAAATGATAGAAGTTTCCTCAGTAAGAGCGAGTTGAGTTCATAATCGTGTTTTCAAAGAAAATCGAGCTCGTCGAAGAATAGAATGAAGAAGCACATAGTAAATAATAGGGGTTTTCTCAATGACAATGCGCTCGTCGAGAAATAGAATGAACTCGATGAGAAAGCACATAGTAAATGATAGAGATTTTCTGTTGAGATCATGTCTAGATCATTCAATCAAAGAGACTCAAGACTGATATGTATGTATTGCTCTTTAAAGATAGCTATAACAAGACATTAAAAATACAGAAGAGAAAGAGTGTGAACTCTTCTATAAATAATGACTTGAGACTGCGCTAGACTTGATACAGATGTGATGTAATATGTCAGATGTGTTTGTCTAAAAGAATGATGAAAAAGATGAATGAAGAAAGTGCTGAACAACGAGAAGAAGTGCTGAGAATGATTCGAAGAGTTCAATAGAGATGCGCTAGATTTAAACTAGACATAGCATCATCTGAATTCTGATCAATTCAGACATGTTCATAACATTATCTCTTTCTTTGAACATTCATGTTTGCATGAATAGAAAAGAAATAAGAGCAAAAAATTCATCGTGTTTTCAATTTAGTACGACTTATTCAAGTATAGCTTGTGAAATTCATTCAGAACTTTCTTCAAGTCATTGAATTTCTCTTTATTGACATAGTATCATTCGTCATCACGATCTATCTCGATTCATTTGATCTTGTATTGTAGTTTTTCTCTATATCATCTGAAGTTCAATATATCATCTACTTTTCAATGCTTTTCATTCTCTTCAATGATCAATGATCTAAAGAACTCAGAATGTTGTTTCAATAGAAGATCATTTGATGAAGATTGTAGACACTTCGAGCTGAACACTGAATGTATATGCTTCATGCTTTTAGATAGCTGAAGACGATAGAAGATCTCAACTTTGACTGTGATTGAATAGAGATTGAGCTGCTTGTCTTTCAAATTCTTGCATGATTTAATGATTTTGATATTTTCAAAGACTAATCAAACTTGATCATCTACTTCATAAATGACATCTCGTCTATGCTTGTTCATCTGAGTCTCAGTGATCTGCTTGATCTTTTTCAATTGTTGATGATTGAAGATAAAAAGCTTGCTCATTCAAATGACAATGTCATCAATCTTTCTAGCTTCAATACGTTGATGAGTCGTTTTATAATCAATCGTATCTGAATTGAAACTCATTCGAAGGTGAAAGTCTTTATTGAAGTAGAAAGAGATCATCAAGATAGTTGAGAACGTATTGAAATTATCACTGAATTTCATCATTGAAAGTCATTTAGCTCAATCATTCTGCATGTAATTGCAGTAGGTTCGAAGTTTGCATTCAACATCTTGATTAGCTCGTTTCAACTAATCGTCGATTTCTGAATGATAAACTGTTAATAAATTGACTTTGATCTTCAGTCATTTGCAAAGACTTTGTCACATGATTGATATGAACTGAAAGTCTCTATCTGAAACGATAGAACTGAGTAGATCATGAAGTCAATAGACATTTCATAGCATGATTCATACTGTTTCTTCGATTGAGATATCATCGTCTTCTCAATGACAGGAAACATAGTGACGTTCTTTGAAGAGATGACATATGATCATGCAAATAACGTTATAGTTTTTTGATAGAGATAGCTCAGTGATGAAGTTCATAGCTATATCTTGTCAACGCTGCTGAAAGATTGATAGAAACTGAAGCAAATCATTTGTATCATCTTGAGATGCTTTGCTTCGCTGACAGACATGACAGTTTCAAATGTATTGTCGAATAGTTGCTCAATGATCTGATCAATAGTAGAAGCGTTGAACTAGATTAATCATTCATTTAATATCAGAGTGCAAGATTGATGATTGATCGTGAATATTTCAAAGCAATTTCGTATGCATTTGTTTTGATACTCATAGTAGATTCTTTTTAAATAAAACGTTGTCAATGATTTGACAGTTCTTTAGCTTCATGTCATGAAGCTTCAGTTCATTTTTGTTCATAGCTTGTCAATACTCATTGCATAGTTCATTCTTCTGATTGACTAGATGTACGCGTTGATAGAAATTAGTCTCGTATTCAGATTCAATTTCAAACTCAATTGATAAAACGTTTATTCAATTCAAGATCAGTATAGTCTGAAAATGATCATCTATGTCTTTAGTTGATTCAGAACTATCGATCATCAACATTCTAGTTAAAGCATCGACTTTGATGTTTATTTTGTCTGATCAAAAGATAATCTGAAAGTTAAACTTTGATAGAATATTCAGATAGTTCGCTTGTCATCGAGTCAGCTGTTTGTTTTTCATAAAGATTTTCAAAGTTTGATGATCAGTAAACATCTGAATAAATAGCTCAGTATTCTCTAGTTCAAGTCGTCAATGTTCAAAACATCAAATGATAACTAACAATTTCTTGTCATAGATGTGATAATTGCATTCAGCTGAAATCATGCTCTTGCTATAGAAGATTATTGAGTGAAGCACATTCTCATCATTGTACTGAGATAGTATGTCATCTTTTACATAGTTGAATGCATCGATTTTCAAAATAGCTTGATGTTTGACATTGAAATGACGTAGAACTGAGATCGAGCTGATCTGCTTCTTTAGATTGTCAAAGACTTTGACGCAGACTTCGTTTCAAACAAAAGACGTGTCTTTTCAAGTCAGCTGAGTGAATGACTTGACTAGTTTCAAAAAGTTCTTGATGAAGCATTGATAGAAATTGACGAAGTTAACGAAGTCTTGTATCTTTTTTAAATTAGTAGATGTAGCTCAATGTTGAGATCATGTCTAGAATCTAATCACACTGCAGCGAGATAGTGTGTAGCTGAATAGAATGTTTGATCAATAAAGATAGCTATAACTAGAATATTAAGAATACAGAAGAAATCAAAGAGAGTTTCGAGCTGTATCTATAGTAGAGCAAAACAAAGAGAGCGAAGCAGATTTGCTCAAGTATCAAAAGCGCTAGAATAGAGTGTTGAGGCTAGAGATTCAACATGAGTCAAAATCTCTAAAGCTTGTTGACTAGAAAACTCTATTCAATCTCAACACACTCATAACACTCAATTGACTATAGCTTTCACTTTGGTAAAGTTCATGCAAAAATCTTGTTCTGATACTATGATCTTTAAGAAGACTGTTTTTACTACGTTGAATTCGCACTTTCAAATATCTATCTGCAGATCAGTGTCTCGTAGACAATCTAGTATCATTTTGACATATTATCTATGCTTCTTTTGAGTCTTGCTGTATATGAGAATGTCATCTAAATAAGCTTGACAGAAGTCATTTAGAAAGTCTCATAAAACATCGTTCATATATTGCTGAAACAAGATTGAATCATTTGTTAATTTGAATGATAGAATCTTTGATTTGTACGCTTCTAGAATGATAATGAAGATCGTATAGTTCTTACTATCGAGATGCATACGAAGTTTGTTGAAAGCGAAAATTATATTCAGTTGAGTCAGATGCTTGCAGTCAACGATTTTGTCAATCATCTCATCTATGAGCGATAGAGAGTAGCGATTTCTTTTGATAATGACATTGAGCTTTTGATAGTCAATGCAAAAACGAAGATCATCATTGATCTTCAGAGTGAATAGAACGAGTGAGAAATATGAGATCTTGCTAGAAGTAATAAAACTCTTTGACAGATTTTCGTTCAGATATTCTTTGATCTTCTGAAGCTTGTAGAGTGACATTCAATAAGCTCAACATTTAGAAGAAGTGACATCGTTAGTGAACTCTATCTTATGATCATATGAACGATGAGATGATAGCTTATCAACTTGAACTCAATCAAACACGTCGATGAAATTCTGATATTTCAAAGATAACTTGACTTTGATGTCTTCTAGATTTTGAGCTGATGCATTGATGAAAGCAACGTCTAGAACGTTCAGTTCACATTGAGTGTTGTAAACTATTTTTCTATCAATATCTTTGATTAACATAGCGAAAATCTCGATGCAATTCTTCTTTGATCGTTTAATCAATGCATGAAAAGATGCAGTTTTCACATTGAACATAAAAAAGTTCTTTTTTGAAGCAGTAGAAGCTGATCATTGAAGCACTTTGAGAGCTGAACTGATAGAAGAATTTGATGATCATGATCATTTTAAGTATGAAGCTCTGACTGACATTGAAAAAACAGAAATGAGAGCTTTTAATTGATTTAAAAAAACGATGACATCGTTTTGCATATCTAGTAGTATTTCATTTTTGTTCATTCAGAACTTTTCTAATATGACGTCATGATGATTTATATCAGCTATTAACATTGAAACAGTCAATTTCTTATGACTTTCGACTGTGAGATTGAGTAGAATTTTATGAGTAATGATCTTTCTCATCAGCTTTTCGTCATATTCTCTTATTAACTTCTCTTTAGCTAGTCGTATGAGTTGAATTTCAAGCTTCTGACATATTTGATCGACTAGCTTTGTATGAATCAAGATGTAGATCATTGAGTCACTATTTATCAGAGATCGTAGCTTGAAGAATTTGTCTTGCGAGAATAGAGTGACATCGACTAGAAATGACTTTTCGAAGTAGTTCTCTTTGATAGATGAAATTTCGTTGATTAAATTGCACAAAGAAATGATCTTTATCTCTTCAATGACTCTGAAAGAGATGATTAGTTTTTTGAATCAGACTCTGAATTGAAGTTCAAAGAATGATTAAACTCATCATCTAATGCGTTAATTCTGAAAGATCTATTCAAGCACTCTTTAGAAGTATGATCAGACTTATGACTTAGAAAGCAGTTTTCAATTAGTAAGTCATTCTTTTTGACGTTAGTCAAAACAGCGTCACGTGATTTTGACTGATCAGTCATCTTCATTTCTATGATTCTATGAGTAGCTTTGACTGATTCTTCAGCGTAGATGATCTGTTTAGTTGTTTAAGCTTTGATCATTGCTTCTCTATTCTTGATCTCTTGAATAGCTCGTTGATCATTATTCAATTGAATGAGATAGAAACGAATTTCTTTCAGAGTACTGAGTTGAATCAATTGAGTTACTTAAGCGAATCAAAGTCGAGAGTTTATTTTATTCTTTAAATCAATGATCAGCTGTTTTTCTTGATAGTCTAGATAAAAGAATAGTCATTGAAATTGAGTATAAAACTCGCTGAATTTCTTCTGTTCTTGAATCAAGTTGTAGTAGTTTCTACAAAAGTTGACTTCTTTATCTGAGTCATCAAACAACTGAGCTAGCTTTTTCAAAAGCTCATCAACGATCTTGTATGAGTTGAAACAGTCACGTTCGCGTTTTGACTGAGTCATCTCAGCTGCATCATTGAATAATCTGAAATGTACGTAGCTCAGCTTGACTCATTCACTTGAAAAAAGATCAACGTTGATTTCTAGCTTGTTCTGAACTTTTTCATACCAGTTCTTTCAGATAGAGTTCTTTTCATCAGTGAACAACGAAGAATCGAGTATTTTCTGAGATCTAAAACGCTCAAAGTAAATTGATGATGATGAGATAATCTCTCTAGCTTGTAGTCTAGCTTTCAGCTCTTCGCATCGTTTCTTCAAAGCTTTCATAATCATAGAAGATGTTATGATTTCAGCGAATGAGTTGTTATCTTTGACAATGAAGAATGAAGCTTCGAAATGCTCTTTGAAGAGACGAGACATGATGAAGAAGAAAGAAGAGATTGAATTGAACGAGTGTTTTTAAAAGAAAGAGATCGAGCGAAGAATGATGCTCAGCAATAAAAGATGAAGTCATTTTTGTTGTTTAATTTGAGAGTTGATTGATTCTCTTGATCGATTTGATTCTCTAGCAATCAACAAAGATTCTTTATTGCTGATTTTATTAATCGAGATGAATGATGTGTACTTAATGAGCTGTAAGTCGTTTAGCAATTCAATCAGTCTCACTGTTAATTCTATAGACTCTTTAATGTTGTTCTGTCTTTCAATTGCGTCAATCATCAGGTAAATGAATTTCTTTAGACTTGATCTGTCTGAACGAGTATATTGAACGAGTAATGAGTATTTGTATTGTATGATAAACGATATTCTTAATGTAATGTTGAAATCATGTCTAAATCATTCAATCAAAGAGACTTGAGACTGATATGTATGTATTGCTCTTTAGAGATAGCTATAACAAGACATTAAGAATACAGAAGAGAAAGAGTGTGAGCTCTTCTATAAATAATGGCTTGAGACTGCGCTAGACTTGATACAGATGTGATGTAATATGTCAGATGTGTTTGTCTAAAAGAATGATGAAAGAGATGAATGAAGAAAGTGTTAAACAACAAGAAGAAGTGCTGAGAATGATTCAAAGAATTCAATAAAAATGCGCTAGATTCAAACTAGACATAGCATCATCTGAACTCTGATCAATTCAGACATGTTTGTAACATTTTCTCAGTAAGAGTGAGTTGAGTTCATAATCATGTTTTCAAAGAAAATCGAGAAATAAAATGAGAAAGCACATAGTAAATGATAGAGGTTTTTTCAGTAAGAGAGAGTTGAGCTCATGCGTGTTTTCAAAGAAAATCGAGAAATAGAATGAGAAAGCACATAGTAAATGATAGAGATTTTCTCAGTGCGCTTGTTGAGAAATAGAATGAGAAAGCACAGTAAATGATAGAGATTTTCTATTTCAAATGAGTAATGATACTCAGCTTTGAGTATCATTGTTTTTGAAGAGAAAATTAAGCGAGAACTTGAAAACAGAGAGTTCAATATCATTGTTTTTGAAGACTGAGTATCATTTAACTTTCTGAGTCAATTTTCTTCAAACTTTCAGATCTTATTTCTTTCAGTCAGCTGTATTCACGAACATAATATTGAACTCAACGACATCAAACTGCATTTTTAGAAAAATGTTGAACATTGAGATTTTAGAGAGTTTTGCTAGCGCGAATCAGTTTGAACATCAAAATCATCAATTTCCCTCGCTTGAATTGATTTATGCGCGCTGACTATCTCACATACTTTGAAAGATATAATTGTAGCTCTGAATTAGCTGAATTCAATGCTTTCAAAATAAGTAAAAAATATTGAGATTTAATCTAGAAAATGAGATTGAAGAGATTCACTGCGCTGATTGACTGATTTCTCGCCTGTCATCACCTTTTTTCACTTGAATCAACATATGTGCAATGACTATCTGATATACTTTGAAAGACATAATTCTAGCTCTGAATCAAATGAGTTCAAATCTTCAAAAATAATGAAAAAATATCAAGGTTTGACTCAGCAATCGAGATTGAAGATATCTACTGCATGAAGTGATTGATTCATCATATGCTCTCATCTGTCACCATCTTTCCTCGTTTGAATCAATTCATGCACATTGACTATTTTCATAGTTGCAGCACGTTCTCATTAGCTTTAAGCTGACATAAAAGTTTAAAAAAATAAAATGAAATAAATTGTCTTCTCTTGACAGAAATCTGAAAAGAGAAGACAATTTTAATAATCATCACAAAACTTGAATTTGCATCTTGAAATTTTTGACTTTACACTCTATCATTGAGCTAAATGATCTGATGTAAAAATTCGAACTTATTTTAACATATGAACTACGTTGAATATTTCGTCTTATGAAAACACATGCGCTCTGACTACTCTTCATACTTTGAAAGACATCATTGTAGTTCTGAATCAGCTGAATTCAATGCTTCAATAATCATCAAAAAATATCAAGGTTAAAGCTAGTAATCAAGGTTGAAAATATCTGAAGCTTTGATTGATCGACTACTCATCTGTCACTCTTTTCTCACTCAATTCAATTAATGTGCACTCACTATTGTACATACTTTGAGAGACATAATTATCGCTCTGAATGAGCGAAATTTCATGCTTCAAGAATCATTGAAAACTAGACAGAGATGACTTTAACTCTTGAAGAAAGAAGAATGCATGATTCAAAGTTCGATTTTGATCTTTAAATCTTGATCGTCGCAAACTTTGCGTCGCATCATATTGAAGCCTGAATTCGTGCGAATTCAACGAGCTCATCGATTCGAATTCTCAACGATTGCATCGAAAGATATGACTGAAAACGTGCTCAAGAGCTCTATTTTCGAAAAGAGTTGACAAGAATGACTGATTGCTAGTGCAGTCTTCATTTCATCATTGAATCTTTAAACTCTTCGACGTTTTCATCTCAATCTCACTTGTTCAGTCAGCTTCAACAGTCACAATCTTTCACATCTACTCAACAGCAGTCTCTTTGAACTTGAACTCAATCTCTATTTGATGAATATCTTGAACACGTCGTGAAGAGTCTTTCAATCATGAGAAGCAGATCATTACATTCATTGCATCATCTAACATGTTGAAGTTTCATGTTTACTCAATCGCAGATTCTTTGAGCTTGAATTTCATTCTTCTTTGATGAACATCTTGAACGCAGTCATGTTTAAATTCAGTCATGTAGATGTTTTGTCAATCTTTCATATCTACACAACAGCAGTTTCTTGACGCTTGAACTCAGTCTTCATTTGATGAATACTTTGAACGCAGCTATGTTTAGATTCAATCATGTCAAAGTTTCACTAATCTTCTTAGAATTACACAACAGCAGTTTTTTCACACTTGAATGCAGTCTCTATTTGATGAATACTTTGAATGCAACTATGTTTAGATTCAGTCATGTCGAAGTTTTGCTAATCTTCTTAAAGTTACTCGATTGCAGTTTCTTTGAGCTTGAACACAATTTTCATTTGATGAATATCTTGAACACAGCTATGTCGAAGTTTCTTTAACAACGCAGTCACTTCATCTATTGAAGAAGATTATCGATTTTGTCAGATCTCATTCAGTAAATCACAAGTGATTCTTAGAACAGAAAGTTACATCAAGCATTCTCGATCACTGATACTTGAATACATGAAAAGAAAGATACTGAGTGACTATTATGCTGAATGACTATGACGAGTGACTCTTATGCTGAATGACTATTACGCTGAGTGATTAAAATGACTAACATGCTGCATAGATTTACGTCAAGCGTTCTCGTTCATCGATACTTGAATACTTGAAAAGAAAAGACAATTCTATTCAGCGCATACTTCATTGATGCACAACTGTTTGCAGACTTGAGTTGAACTCAATGCTCATAGTCTTAAACTTCAACAAATCTATCTACAATTTGAAGCATTGTTGAGACACTGATTTTCTTTTCAAATCTCTTTCATTTATTCATCTAATATTTGCTAAGAAGATGTCTTGAGATGAAACTCGTACATGAATCAAGCGTTCTAGCAAAGATTACGACTGCATGATACTTTATTATGTTGAGTGACTATTACGCTGAGTGACTATTATGCTGAGTGACTATTATGCTGAATGACTATGACGAGTGACTCTTATGCTGAATGATTATTACGCTGAGTGATTAAGATGACTAACATGCTGCATAGATTTACGTCGAGCATTCTCGATCGCTGATACTTGAATACTTGAAAAGAGAAGATAATTCTATTTAATGCATACTTCATTGATGCATGATCATTTACAGACTTAAGTTGACTGTTTTCAGAGAAAGTCATCAGACTAAATGACATCTTAGACTTCTCATTCATCGATACTTGAATACTTGAAAAAAGAAAATAATTCTATTCAATGCATACTTCATTGACGCATGATCATCTGCGAGCTTGAGTCAACTATTTTCAGAGAAAGTCATCAGAGCTAAATGACATGATCTGAGTTGTATGAAGAGTGTTTGATCGAAAGTCATGAAGAGTGTTTGATTGAAAGTCATGAAGAAAGCTCAATCGAAAGTCATGAAGAGTGCTTGAACTATGCTGAATGACTATTATGCTGAGTGACTATTTGATGCACTCAAAACATAAATGAGAAGACTCTCAAAATCTATCTGTTCTCATCTATGTTCAGCTCTATCAGCAATGCTCAGCTTTATCAACGATGTAGCTGAGAACTCTTTATCAAATTGATCAACATCTTTTTCTCATGCATTCGCTGAGAAAGATTCTGATGCACATTCTCTTAATCAATATTATTATCGACATATTCAAGTCTTTTCAACTCTTCTTTGTCAAGTCTCTTTCTTTCAAAGCTTAATTTTTCTTCTTCATTTACTACATCTTTATCGCTCAGAATTAATTGCGCTTTAACCTTGAGTTGTACATCTTCTTGACTTCTCAATTCTTCTTTGTCAAGTCTCTTTCTCTCAAAGTTCGATTTTTCTTCTTCGTCTACTACATCTTTATCACTCAGAGTTGATCGCGCTTTGACCTTGAGCTGTACATCTTCTTGACTTCTCAACTCTTCTTTGTCAAGTCTCTTCTCATTGAAGCTCAATTTTCCTTCTTCATCTACTACGTCTTTATCACTCAGAGTTGATCGTGCTTTGATCTTGAGCTGTACATTCTCAAACGATGAAAACAGCTTGAGAGTCATGATTGTACTTCTGAATCGCGAAGATCGCAAGTAGCTCTTACTGAAAGTGTGAGCTGAACGTTCTCTTGACTTCTCAGTTCTTCGTTGTCAAGTCTCTTCTCTTCAAAGCTCGATTTTTCTTCTTCATTTACTAATCATTCAGAGTTGATCGCGCTTTGAACTTGAACTGTATGCGCTCAAACGATAAAAACAGCGTCAAAGTCATGATTGTACTTTCAAATCGCGAAGATCGCGAGTAGCTCTTACTGATTATGTGTAATACAAGATCATGTTGCTATTTGAAAGCACTCATCAAGAAAGATGTCGAGAAAGCATTTACTAAATGATAGAGAATTTCTCAATGCGCTCGTTGAGAAAGACGTTGAAGATGCATCTACTAAATGATAGAGAGTTTTTCATCACGCTTGTCAAAAAAGACGTCAAGAATGCATCTACTAAATGTTAGAGAGTTTCTCACTGCACTCGCAAGAAAAGACGTCAAGAATGCATTTATCAAATAATAGAGAGTTTCTCAATGTGCTCATTGAGAAAGACGTCGAAGATGCATCTATCAAATAATAAAGAGTTTCTCAATGCGCTCGTTGAAAAAGACGTCAAAGATGCATCTACTAAATCATAAAGATTTTCTTGTTAGAAACATGAGCTTGACATTGATCATGATCAAAGTTGATGTCAAGTCTTGAAAATGATTGACTTAAACCTTAAAAAAAATTCTAAATTCATTGCACTTCATGTAATTCACTTTCAAGCTACGTTGCGACTTTGATTTAATCTTTGATTCAATTCGTTCACAATGTCAATGTCAAGCAGCGCAGTTGTTGCACTCTCACAAAATTCAAATCGCAGTTTGAAGACTTTGTCAACACTGTCAAAGAGCATTAAAGAACTTCGACAGCAGATTGAGAATGAAATGCACGCTCTGTCAAATCAGAGCTTGCAACGTCTTGATAGAATTGTTACGAGTGTATCGAGATTGAATAGAATTTTCTAGTCAACAAGCTCTAGAGATTTTGACTCATATTGAACCTCTAGCCTCAACACTCTATTCTAGCGCTTTCAATACTTGAGCAAACCTGCTTCGTTCTCTTTGTTTTGCTCTACTATAAATACAGCTTGAAACTCTCTTTGATTTCTTCTGTATTCTTAATATTCTAGTTATAGCTATCTTTATTGATTAAACATTCTATTCAGCTACGCACTATCTCGCTGCAGTGTGATTAGATTTTAAGCATAATCTTAACATTATATTAAGAATTCGTTTATCACATGATATCGATTTCATTACTCATTCAAGCTACTCGATGAACAATGAAACGAGTATAAAGAAATTTGTTTTACCTGATGATCGACGCAATCGAAAGACAGAACAACATCAGAGAGTCAATAAAATCAACGACAAGACTGTTTGAATTGCTAGAGAATTTATCGCTCATTAAGTACACACAGTTCACTCAATTAAGAGAATCACGATAAAGAATCTTCGTGAATTGCTCTAGAATCAACTCATTCTTGTGAAGCAGATGAGTGAAAATAAGCTGTTCAACTCATTTCTTTTTCTCTTTGTCTTGAATCAAGCTTGTGAATCAGACGAGTCAAAACAATTTGTGTTGTCAGATCAAATTAGTGAGTCTGCTACTACAAATGACGTTCTCATAGTGAGTCTGTTACAATGACACTCTTCATCAATGCAATGATCTACCTACTCTCATCGCTCTATCTATCAGTGAATCGATCTACCTCACGTTCACGTGCAACTAGTGAGTCTGCTTCAATGATAAGTCGATAGTCGATCTTTTCAATGAGCAAGTCGACTAGTGAGTCTGCTTCAATGATCATTCTATCTCACATAGTGAGTCTGCTACAATAAACATTTGACGAGTTGATTTGAATCAATAGAAAGATTGATAGAAAGACAGACATCAAGACTCTACGTCAGTGCTATGAACTACACTACAAGTCATAGAAACATGACTTTTAAAGAGAAGAAGATAATGTTACAAGTGTGTCGAGATTGAATAGAGTTTTCTAGTCAACAAGCTCTAGAGATTTTGACTCATGTTGAACTTTTAGTCTCAACACTCTATTCTAGCGCTTTTAATACTTGAGCAAATCTGCTTCGTTCTCTTTGTTTTGCCCTACTATAAATACAGCTTGAAACTCTCTTTGATTTCTTCTGTATTCTTAATATTCTAGTTATAACTATCTTTATTGATCAAACATTCTATTCAGCTACGCACTATCTCGCTGCAGTGTGATTAAATTCTAAACATGATCTCAACAAGAATCAAAGAAAGACTGAGAGTGAAAGAAAACAAGTGAGAGTTGACGCTGAAATATACGTGAATAACATGATAGTATGTGATTCAAGAGAAAATATGACGTGAAGAGTATAAAAGTCTGAAGATCTTCAAGAAGAAGATGCATTATGATGATGCTCTGAAGAAAATGCTTAAAGCACAGAACATTTTACAAAAGCAATAAATGAACATTCTTGTCTTGACTTTCGTTTCATTCAAGCTTTCAACTGATTCTAGATCAAACAGCAACAATCATCTTGAATCATTTTTCAATAATGAAACTGTCTGTCTGATCAGTTGCTGTTTGACACTCTGAAGTCTCTCAGATTCAGCAATCATCTGCTTCATGCTTTTGCTTTTCTCAATAAGCTTCAATTTGACAAGAACATCGTTCTTGATGCATTAAAAAAACAAGTCATCATGCGTATCACACTTGATTCTTCTCGACTAAGCTTTCAATTGATGAAGAATTCTCAGCATCAAAATCGAAATCAGCATAACGAAATGACATGTCTGTTGATCTTGAACGTTCATGCTCTTGTAAGAATGTTGAAGAATGATTGAAAGATGAGAAAGATGAAAAAGAGTAGAAAATCTCAAACACTCTGCTTGAACAAGTCTGAGTCTTCTTTCAAAAAAGCACGATGATCACAAGTGAAATTCTCATTTAAGAAATTCATGATGAACAATTGTTTTGAAAATGACGAAGAAGAGAATAACTCTGATCATGTCATCACTATCTCAAATGAGTAATGATACTCAGTTCTGAGTATCATTGTTTTTGAAGAGAAAATTAAGTGAGAACTTGAAAACAGAGAGCTCGATATCATTGTTTTCAAAGATTGAGTATCATTTAACTTTCTGAGTCGATTTTCTTCAAACTTTCAGATCTTATTTCTTTCAGTCAGCTGTATTCATGAACATAATATTGAACTCAATGACATCAAACTGCATTTTTAGAAAAATGTTGAACATTGAGATTTTAAAGAGTTTTGCTAGCGCGAATCAGTTTGAACATCAAAATCATCAATTTTCTTCGCTTGAATTGATTTATGCGCGCTGACTATCTCACATACTTTGAAAGACATAATTGTAACTCTGAATTAGCTGAATTCAATGCTTTCAAAATAAGTAAAAAATATTGAGATTTGATCTAGAAAATGAGGTTGAGAAGATTCACTGCGCTGATTGACTGGTTTCTCGCCTGTCATCATCTTTTCTCACTTGAATCAACATATGCATAATGACTATCTGACATACTTTGAAAGGCATAATTCTAGCTCTGAATCAAATGAGTTCAAATCTTCAAAAATAATGGAAAAATATTGAGGTTTGACTCAGCAATCGAGGTTGAAGATATCTACTGCATGAAGTGATCGATTCATCATATGCTTTCACCTGTCACCATCTTTCCTCGTTCGAATCAATTCATGCGCACTGACTATTTTCATAGTCGCAGCACACTCTCATTAGTTCTAAGTTGACATAGAAGTTTAAAAAAATAAAATGAAATAAATTGTCTTCTCTTGACAGAAATCTGAAAAGAGAAGACAATTCTAATAATCATCACAGAACTCAAACTTGCATCTTGAAATTTTTGACTTCACACTCTATCATTGAGCTAAATGATCTGATGTAGAAATTCGAACTTATTTTAACACATGAACTACGCTGAATATTTCGTCTTACAAAAACACATGCGCTCTGACTACTCTTCATACTTTGAGAGACATCATTGTAGTTCTGAATCAGCTGAATTCAATGCTTCAATAATCATTGAAAAATATCAAGGTTAAATCTAGTAATTGAGATTGAAGATATCTGAAGCTTTGACTGATCGACTACTCATCTGTCACTCTTTTCTCACTCAATTCAATTAATGCACACTCACTATTGTACATACTTTGAGAGGCATAATCATCGCTCGAAATGAGCGAAATTTCATGCTTCAAGAATCATTGAAAACTAGGCAGAGATGACTCTAACTCTTGAAGAAAGAAGAGTGCATGATTCAAAGTTCGATTTTGATCTTTGAATCTTGATCATCGCAAACTTTGCGTCACATCATATTGAAGTCTGAATTCGTGCGAATTCAACGAGCTCATCGATTCGAATTCTCAACGATTGCATCGAAAGATATGACTGAAAACGTGCTCAAGAACTCTATTTTCAAAAAAAGTTGACAAGAACGACTGATTGCTAACACAGTCTTCATTTCATCATTGAATCTTTGAACTCTTCAACGTTTTCACCTCAATCTCACTTGTTCAGTCAGCTTTAACAGTCACAATCTTTCACATCTACTCAACAGCAGTCTTTTCAAGCTTGAACTCAATCTCTATTTGATGAATATCTTGAACATGTCGTGAAGAGTCTTTCAATCATGAGAAGCAGATCGCTACATTCATTGCATCATCTAACATGTCAAAGTTTCATGTCTACTCAATCGCAGATTCTTTGAGCTTGAATTTCGTTCTTCTTTGATGAACATCTTGAACGCAGTCATGTTTAAATTCAATCATGTAGATGTTTCACCAACCTTTCATATCTACACAACAGCAGTTTCTTGACGCTTGAACTCAGTCTTCATTTGATGAATACTTTGAACGCAGCTATGTTTAGATTCAGTCATGTCGAAGTTTCGCTAATCTTCTTAAAGTTACTCGATCGCAGTTTCTTCAAGCTTGAACACAATTTTCATTTGATGAATATCTTGAATGCAGCTATGTCGAAGTTTCTCTAACAACGCAGTCACTTCATCTATCGAAGAAGATTATCGATTTTGTCAGATCTCATTCAGTAAATCACAAGTGACTTTATCTCAAATGAGTAATGATACTCAGCTCTGAGTATCATTGTTTTTGAAGAGAAAATTAAGCGAGAACTTGAAAGCAGAGAGCTTGATATCATTGTTTTCGAAGGCTGAGTATCATTTAACTTTCTGAGTCGATTTTCTTCAAACTTTCAGATCTTATTTCTTTCAGTCAGCTGTATTCACGAACATAATATTGAACTCAACGACATCAAACTGCATTTTTAGAAAAATGTTGAACATTGAGATTTTAGAGGGTTTTGCTAGCGCGAATCAGCTTGAACATCAAAACCATCAATTTCCCCCGCCCGGATTGATTTATGCGCGCTGACTACCTCACATACTTTGAAAGACATAATTGTAGCTCTGAATCAGCTGAATTCAATGCTGTCAAAATAATTGAAAAATATCGAGGTTTGACCCAGAAATCGAGGTTGGGAAGGTTCACTGCGCTGGTTGATCGGTTCCCCGCCTGTCATCACCTTCCCCCGCCCGGATCAATCTATGCGCATTGACTACCTCACATACTTTGGGAGGCATAATTGTAGCTCTGATTGAGCTGAATTCAATGCTTTCAAAATAATTGAAAAATATCAAGGTTTGACCTAGTAATCGAGGTTGGGGAGACTCACTGCGCTGGTTGACCGCTCACCTAGTAGTACCTCTTCCCCCGCCCGGATCAACATATGCGCGCTGACTACCTCACATACTTTGGGAGGCATAATTGTAGCCCTGAATTAGCTGAATTCAATGCTTCAAAAATAATCGAAAAATATTGAGGTTTGACCTAGTAAATGGGGTTGGGGAGGTTCACTGCGCTGGTTGACTGGTCCCCCGCCTGCCACCACCTTCCCCCGCCCGAATCAACACATGCGCATTGACTACTTGACATACTTTGGAAGACATAATTGTAGCTCTGATTGAGCTGAATTCAATGCTTTCAAAATAATTAAAAAATATTGAGGT